>Ga0308171_1002176_pt1 | contig 21728 bp, 16 predicted proteins | sample PhyGR1_FD_202135 | JGI IMG/M metagenome (GOLD analysis project Ga0308171, IMG submission 202135) | Phyllosphere microbial communities from UC Gill Tract Community Farm, Albany, California, United States - DLSLSG.R1 | ecosystem: Host-associated > Plants > Phyllosphere > Unclassified | place: USA... | reverse complement strand
TCGGAAGGCAGCTCGCTGGTCTTCATGATCTTCCAGAGCGACCGCGACATCGATTCGGCCGCGCTGGACGTGCAGACCGCGATCAACTCGGCGCAGTCCGACCTGCCCGCCGGGCTGGGCACGCCGATGTTCCAGAAGGCGAACCCGAACGACGACCCGGTCATCGCGATCGCGCTGACCTCCGAAACGCAGTCGGCCGACGATCTGTACAACGTGGCCGATTCGCTGCTGGCCCAGCGCATCCGCCAGATCACCGGCGTGTCCTCGGTGGATATCGCCGGTGCCTCCACCCCGGCGGTGCGCGTGGACGTCAACCTGCGCCTGATGAACGCCCTCGGGCTGACCGCCGATGACCTGCGCAATGCGGTGCGCGCGGCCAACGTGACCTCGCCGACCGGCTTCCTGACCGATGGCAACACCACCACCGCGATCATCGCCAACGATTCGGTGGCGCGCGCGGCCGATTTCGCCCAGCTGGTGATCAAGACCGGCTCCGATGGCCGCGTGATCCGCCTGCAGGATGTGGCCAACGTGTACGACGGCCAGCAGGATGCCTACCAGGCGGCATGGTTCAACCACAAACCGGCGGTGGTGATGTACGTGTTCACCCGCGCCGGGGCCAACATCGTGGAAACCGTCGACCGGGTGAAGGGGCAGATCCCGACGCTGCGCGATTACCTGGAGCCGGGCACCACGCTCACCCCGTATTTCGACCGCACGCCGACCATCCGCTCGTCGCTGCATGAAGTGCAGATCACCCTGCTGATCGCGCTGGCGATGGTGGTGCTGACCATGGCGCTGTTCCTGCGCCGGCTGGCCCCCACCCTGATCGCCGCGGTGACGGTGCCCCTGTCGCTGGCCGGTGCGGCACTGGTGATGTACGCGCTCGGCTTCACGCTCAACAACCTGAGCCTGCTGGCGCTGGTGATCGCGATCGGCTTCGTGGTCGACGATGCGATCGTGGTGATCGAAAACATCATGCGCCACCTCGACGAGGGCATGCCACGCATGCAGGCCGCGCTGGCCGGTGCACGCGAGATCGGCTTCACCATCGTCTCGATCACCGCCTCGCTGGTGGCGGTGTTCATTCCGCTGCTGTTCGCCGAAGGCATGATGGGCGCGTTCTTCCGCGAATTCACGGTCACCCTGGTGGCGGCGATCGTGGTCTCGATGATCATCTCGCTGACCCTGACCCCGGCGCTGTGCAGCCGCTTCCTGAGCCCGCATGCCGATGCCGGCGCACCCTCGCGCTTCGGCCGCCTGCTCGATGCCGGGCACGACCGCCTGCTGCGCATCTACGTGACGCTGCTGGATTTCTCGCTGCGGCATGCGCTGCTTCTTTCGCTGACCCCGCTGCTGCTGATCGGCGCGACGATCTTCCTGTTCGGTGCGGTCAAGAAGGGCGCGTTCCCGCCGCAGGACACCGGGCTGATCTGGGGCCGGGCCAATTCCAGTGCGACCGTCTCCTTCGAAGACATGGTCAACCGCCAGCGCCGCATCACCGACATGCTGATGGCCGATCCGGCGGTGAAGACCGTCGGTGTGCGCCTGGGGAGTGGCCGCCAGGGCTCCAGCGCGCAGTTCAATGTCGAACTCAAATCGCGCAAGGACGGCCGCCGCGAAACCACGGCGCAGGCGCTGGCCCGGCTGAGCATGAAGGCCGACCGCTATCCGGACCTGCAGCTGCGCCTGCGCGCCATCCAGGACCTGCCCAGCAATGACGGCGGGGGGGCCAGCCAGGGCGCGCAGTACCGCGTCTCGCTGCAGGGCAACGACCTCGCCCAGCTGCAGGAGTGGCTGCCGAAACTGCAGGCCGCGCTGAAGAAGAACCCGAAGCTGGCCGACGTCGGCACCGACGTGGACGCCGCCGGCCTGCGCCAGAACATCGTGATCGACCGGGCCAAGGCCGCGCGCCTGGGCGTGTCGGTCGGCGCGATCGACGGCGCGCTGTACGGTGCGTTCGGCCAGCGCCAGATCTCCACGATCTATTCGGACATCAACCAGTACAGCGTGGTGGTCAATGCCCTGCCCGAGCAGACCGCCACGCCGGGCGCGCTGGACCAGGTGTACGTGCGCGCCGGCAACGGCGAGATGGTGCCGATCACCGCGGTGGCCGAACAGGTCCCCGGGCTGGCGCCGTCGCAGATCACCCACGAGAACCAGTACACCACGATGGAGCTGAGCTACAACCTCGCGCCCGGCACCAGCATGGGCGAGGCCAAGGCGATCATCGAGAGCACGGTCAACGGCATGCGCATGCCCGGTGACATCCGGCTGGCCGAGGATGCCGGGTTCGGTTTCGATTCGGACCCGATGTCGATGCTGATCCTCGTGCTTGCCGCGATCATCACCGTGTATCTGGTGCTGGGCATGCTGTATGAAAGCCTGATCCATCCGGTCACCATCCTGTCCACGCTGCCGGCGGCGGGCGTGGGCGCGCTGCTGGCGCTGTACGGGACGAACACCGAGTTGTCGGTGATCTCCATGATCGCGCTGGTGCTGCTGATCGGCATCGTGAAGAAGAACGCGATCATGATGATCGACTTCGCCGTGGTGGCGCAGCGCGAACACGGCAAGACCCCGCTGGAGGCCGCGCGCGAAGCGAGCATCGTGCGCTTCCGCCCGATCATGATGACCAGCATGGTGGCGATCCTGGCCGCGGTGCCGCTGGCGATCGGCATCGGCGAGGGGTCCGAACTGCGCCGCCCGCTGGGCATCGCGATGATCGGCGGCCTGCTGTTCTCGCAGAGCCTGACCCTGCTGAGCACCCCGGCGCTGTATGTGATCTTCTCGTGCCTGCGCGAACGCTGGGTGGCCCGGCGGGCGCGCCGCCGCGAGCGGCGGGCATTGAAGCGGGCAAAGGCGGCATCGGCGTCCTGATGCGCGCGTGGGCGGTACGGGGCCGGAGGCGGTCGGATTGACGCCTTCGGCCTAAAAGAGAACAATTCGCATCAGCCACGGTCCTGCATTGCCCCAGCGCGCTGCCCCGCTCCCGGTTTCCCGGCCAGCCTGACGACTCAGCCACCTCCCTCTTCCGCCATCACCTGATCGCGGACGGTGTGCTGCTGTCCGCGGAGGACCCCCTGACCATGCATCCGTCCGTGTTCCCGCTCCCGGCCCCCGTCCTGGGCCGCCGTGCCCTGCGTCCCGCCCTGCTCGCCCTGTCGCTGGCCCTTGCCTGCGCCGCCCAGGCGCAGACCGCGCCCGATGGCGCCGCGCGCACCGGTTCGGCCACCGACCTGGATGCGATCAAGGTCATCGCCGAGCGCGCGCACACCGACACCGGCGCCCTGGGTGACCGCGCGGTGCGCGATACCCCGTTCGCGATCGCCGTGGTCGGCCGCGAAGACATCGAAAAGCGCCAGGTTGTCTCGCTCGGTGAAGCCTTCGCCACCGATCCCTCGGTGGTGACCCAGGTCAGCGCCTACGCCAGCGGCTGGAGCTCGCCGATCCGCAACCGCGGCATCGACCTCGGCTACGACAGCTACCGCGTCAACGGCCTGCAGGTCTCCTCGTGGGGCACCGAATGGCCACTGGAAGTGATGGAGCAGGTGGAGCTGCTGAAGGGTCCGGGCGGCTTCATGTACGGTTTCGGCCAGCCCGGCGGCATCGTCAACTACGTGACCCGCAAGCCCACCGACGAGACGGTGTTCTCGGCCCAGGTCGGCTGGCGCGAACAGGGCATCGTCAGCGGCCAGATCGATACCGGCGGGCGCTTCGGCAACGAGGCCATGTTCGGCTACCGCTTCAATGCGTACCAGGAGAAGGGCGAAACCTTCAACGGTGGCGAGGTGAACCGCAAGGTCGGTGCGTTGTCGCTGGATGCGCGGCTGAGCGACAGCCTGACCTGGACCCTGGACGGCGTGTTCCAGCAGCGCGACCTCAGCAACGAATCGCCGCAGTACTACTTCATCGGGCTGACCGAACTGCCGCGCCCGATCGCCGGCGACGTGGACAACAGCATCGATGGCAGCTACTACAACACCCGTTCGAGCCTGCTCTCCACGGCGCTGAACTGGCAGATCAACAGCGACTGGAAGGCCAGCCTGAGCTACGGCGTGACCACCTCCTGGAACGACGTCAACAAGATCTTCGCCTACATCGATGATCTCAACGGCGACTACGACGTCAATACCTACGAGCTCGGCGGCAAGAGCGAGTGGAAGCTGGCCCAGGCGATCGTGCAGGGCCGCTTCCAGACCGGTCCGCTCTCGCACCAGGTGGTGGCCGGGGTCTCGCACCAGACCGGCCTGGGCTGGGACCGCCCGTACGAATGGAACACTATCGGCCGCGGCAACCTCTACCAGCGCCCGGTGCTGCGCCACGACGCGGTGGGCTCGCGGGTGATGACGCGCGGCAGCGAAACCGTGCAGCAGGCGGTGTTCGTCAGCGACACCGTGGCCTTCGCCCCGGGCTGGTCGCTGCTGGCCGGCGCCCGCTACAACGATTTCGAGAACAAGGGCGCCTACCACACCTACCCGGTCACGCCGACCTACGCGCTGCTGTACAAGCCGGCCGATGCGGTCACGCTGTATGCCAGCTACGTGGAATCGCTGGAGGCGGGCAACCGCGTGGGCAGCGATTACATCAACGCCGGCGACGTGCTCGATCCGACCATCAGCAAGCAGTACGAGATCGGCGCCAAGATCGAGTACCCGCGCTGGAATGCCAACGCCGCCGCGTTCCGGCTTGAACGCGGTGCCAACATCGACCGCCTCACCAGCGCCGGCAAGCTGCTGGTGCAGGATGGGATCACCCTGTACGAAGGCGTGGAAGTCAGCGCCGATGTGCGCCTGACCGATGCGCTCAGCCTCGGCGGCGGCGTGACCTGGCTGGACCCGAGCTACGACCGGCTCTCCCCGGACAGTGCCGCCCAGCAGGGCAACCGCACCACCGGCGCGGCGCGCTGGCAGGGCGTGCTGCATGCCGATTACAGCATCGCGCAGGTCGAAGGCCTGAGCGTGTACGCACTGGCCCGCTACTACGGCGATGTGTACTACGACGCGGACAACACCCTGAAGCTGCCCGACTACACCCTGGTCAACGCCGGCGTGGGCTACCGCATGCAGGTCAGCGGGCATCCGGTGACCTGGCGTGCCGGCGTGGAGAACCTGACCAACCGGAGGTACTGGTCCAATGCCGGCATCGGCCTGCCGCGCACGTTCGCGGTGAGCGTGCGCTTCGATCTCTGACAGCGGCGCTGCACCCGCGGCGGTACCGGCATCGTCCGCTACCGCCGCCAGGGTCCAACGGTGGACGCACAACTGGCGGCTTTCACCTCGCACCCGCAATAATGGCGGCATTCCGCCTGCCGAGTTCCCATGCCCTCGTTTGAAACCCGCGTCAGCCGCCTGTGGGCGCATGAGAAGGCCAGCTACGGCCTGCGGGTGTTCATCGCGCTGTCGGCCGCCATGGGCCTGTGCTGGCACCTGGGCCAGCTCAGCGCGCTGCCCGGCGTGTTCCTGGGCATCATTGCCAGCGCCATCGCCGAAACCGACGACAACTGGTGGGGCCGGACCAAATCCGTGGCCCTGTCGCTGCTGTGCTTCACCGCCGCGGCCGCCGCCGTCGTGGCGCTGTTCCCGCACCCCTGGCTGTTCATCGCCGCGCTGGCCGCGGCCACCTTCGGCCTGACCCTGCTGGGCGGCCTGGGCGAGCGCTACGCCTCGATCGCGCAGGCCACGGTGACCCTGGCGATCTACACGATGATCGGCCTGGAACAGCACGGCAGCGCGGATCTGGCCCAGTCGATCAGCGCGGTCAGCCACCTGCTGGCCGGCGCGGCCTGGTACGGCCTGCTTTCGATCCTGTGGACCACGCTGTTCGCCAACCGGCCGGTGCGCGAGCGCGTGGCCCGGCTGTACATCGAACTGGGCCGCTACCTGCAGCTCAAGGCCGACCTGTTCGAACCGGTCCGCGATGCGGATGTACAGAAGCGCCAGCTGGCCCTGGCCGAGCAGAACCGGCGCGTGGTCGAAGCGCTCAACATCGCCAAGACCGCGATCCTGGCGCGCTTCGGCCGCTCCGGCCGGCCCGGCGTGCAGTCGGGGCTGTACCTGCGGCTGTATTACATGGCGCAGGATTTCCACGAACGTGCCAGTTCCTCGCATTACCCGTACGGCGCGCTGACCGAGGCGTTCTTCCACAGCGACGTGCTGTACCGCTGCCAGCGCCTGCTGGCGCTGCAGGGCGAGGCCTGCGCGAACCTGGGCGCGGCGATCCGGCTGCGCCAGCCGTTCCAGTACGGCGAGCGCACCAAACAGGCCACCGCCGACCTGACCGACTCGCTGGCCTGGCTGCGCGCGCAGCACAACCCGCAGTGGCTGCGCCTGCTGTCCTCGCTGGAACTGCTGGGCCACAACCTGCAGAGCATCGAGCGCCGGCTGTCGGAGGCTGAAAAATCCGAGTCCACGCTCGACAACGTCGATACCCGCCTGCGCGATACCAACCCGCACACGCTGCGCGAGATGGGCGTGCGCATCCGCCAGCAGCTCACCCCCGGCTCGGTCCTGTTCCGGCACGGCCTGCGCATGGCGGTGGCGCTGATCGTCGGTTTCGCCGCGATCCGCCTGTTCAATGCGCAGAACGGCTCGTGGGTACTGCTGACCATCGTGTTCGTGTGCCGCCCGCATTTCGGCGCCACCCGGCAGCGGCTGGCGCAACGGATCGCCGGCACGCTGATCGGCCTGGTGCTGACCTGGGCCCTGATGCAGCTGTTCCAGGATCTGCGCATCGAACTGCTGATCGCCCTGCTCTCGGCGCTGCTGTTCTTCTTCACCCGCAGCGATCGCTACCTGGTGGCCTCGGCGGCGATCACGGTGATGGCACTGACCTGCTTCAACCTGATCGGCGATGGTTTCCTGCTGATCTGGCCGCGCCTGGTGGATACGCTGCTGGGCTGCGCGATCGCCGCCGCCGCGGCCTTCCTGATCCTGCCGGACTGGCAGGGCCGGCGCCTGAACCTGGTGATGTCGCGCGTGCTCGACAACTGCGCCAGGTATCTGCACGCGGTGCTCGGCCAGTACGGCAGCGGCATGCAGGACGACCTGGCCTACCGGATCGCGCGGCGCGACATGCACAACGCCGATGCGGCCCTGTCCACCGCCCTGTCGAACATGCTGCGCGAACCCGGCCACGTGCGCCGCAACCTGGACGCCGGCTTCCGCTTCCTGGCGTTGTCCAACACCCTGCTCGGCCATCTTTCCGCGCTCGGTGCGCACCGGGCCCAGCTGGAAAGCTATGGCCAGGATCCGCTGGCGCTGTCCGGCGGCGAGCGCGTGCAGCAGGCCATGCAGCAGATCGCCAGCGCCCTGCAGCAGCGCGAGCCGGTGGCCGAGGACGGCAACGAGGACGACCGCGCCCTGGCCGAGCAGCTGGAACAGATCCCCGAAGAGATGCCGCCCAAGCTGCAGCTGATCCGCACCCAGATGGGCCTGATGCTGCGCCTGCTGCCCAAGCTGCGCGGTGCGGCCAACGAAGCCACCCGTACCCTGCGCTGAGCCTGCCGCCGCGCAGGGGCACCGCGCTGCCATGCGCTGCCAACGGCGGGAGTGCTAGGCTGCGCCGGTTCGCAAGGAGAATCCATGTCCGGCCACAGTCAGTTCGCCCTGCTCAGGCAACGTCGCTTCCTGCCGTTCTTCATCGTCCAGTCGCTGGGCGCGTTCAACGACAACGTCTACCGCCAGGCGATCATCGCGTTGCTGTTCTTCCTGGGCACGCCACTGGAAGAGCGCTCGCTGTACACCAACCTGGCCCCGGCGATCTTCATCCTGCCGTACTTCCTGTTTTCGGCACTGGCCGGGCAGATCGCGGAGAAGCTGGAAAAATCGCGCCTGATCGTGATCACCACCACGATGGAGATCGTGATCATGTCGCTGGCCGCGATCGGCTTCCTCACCGCGAGCATGCCGGTACTGCTGGTCGCCCTGTTCTGCACCGGCATGCAGTCCACGCTGTTCGGCCCGGTGAAGTATTCGGTGCTGCCCTCTATCCTCAAGCCCGAGGAGCTGACCGGCGGCAACGGCCTGGTCGAGATGGGCACCTCACTGTCGATCCTGACCGGCATGATCGCCGGCGGGCTGATCTTCGCGCTGTCCGGCGCGCACGGCCCGATCGTGGCCGCCACGGCGGTGATCGCCCTGGCCGTGGCCGGCAACATCACCGCCCGGATGATCCCCCGCGTGGATGCCGGGGCGCCGGACCTGAAGATCAACTGGAACCCGCTGCCCGAGTCGCTGGCGGTGCTGCGCATGGCCAAGAAGCAGAAAGCCGTGCGCAATGCGATTCTCGGCGTGTCCTGGTTCTGGTTTGTCGGCACCGTGCTGACCTCGCAGCTGCCGACCTATGCCGAGGTCAACCTCGGTGGGAGCGCGATGCTGTACATCTTCGCGCTGGCGCTGTTCTCGCTCGGTACCGGCACCGGCTCGCTGCTGTGCGAGAAGTTGTCCGGGCGCACCGTGGAAATCGGCCTGGTGCCACTGGGTGCGTTCGGCATGACCGCCTTCATGCTGGATCTGTATTTCGCGCGCACCGGTGAAGCGACCGCGGCCGGGCTGTCGATCTGGCAGTTCGTGCAGGCCCCGGGCAGCCTGCGCATCATGATCGATCTGGTCGGCATCGGCCTGTTTACCGGGTTCTTCGTGGTGCCGCTGTTCGCGCTGATCCAGAGCCGCACGGCCAAGTCGGAGATGTCGCGCGTGTTTGCCGCGCTCAACATCCAGAACTCCGGCTTCATCGTGCTTGCCGCCGGCCTGGGCCTGCTGACCCAGCGCGTGCTGGACTGGACCATCCCGCAGCTGTTCCTGGCGCTGGCGATCGCCAATGCCGTGGTGTCGATCTACATCTTCACCATCGTCCCCGAATTCCTGATGCGCTTCCTCAGCTGGGTGATGGTGCGTGCGCTGTACCGGCTGCGCCCGCACGGGATCGAAACCCATGTACCCGACGAAGGCGCGGCACTGATCGTGTGCAACCACGTCAGCTACATGGACGCGCTGATCCTCTCGGCGACGATCCCGCGCCCGGTGCGCTTCGTGATGTATTACAAGATCTTCAACATCCCGGTGATGCGCTGGATCTTCCGCACCGCCAAGGCGATCCCGATCGCCGGCGCCCGCGAGGATCCTGCCCTGATGCAGGCGGCCTTCGACGAGGTGGATGCCGCGTTGGCCGAGGGCGAGCTGGTCTGCATCTTCCCGGAAGGTGCGCTCACCCGCGATGGCCAGATGGGCGCGTTCAAGTCCGGCGTGGAAAAGATCCTGGAGCGCCGCCCGGTGCCGGTGGTGCCGATGGCCCTGCGCGGGATGTGGGCAAGCATGTGGAGCCGGCGCGACACCCGGCTCGGGCGCATGCGGGTGCCGCGCCGCTTCCGTGCCCACATCGAGGTGGTGGCCGCAGCGCCGATCGCCGGCGAGGCCGCCAACGCCCCGCTGCTGGAAGCGGCCGTCCGCACGCTGCGCGGCGATCAGGCATGAGCCTTGTGGCGCCTGCATGTAACCGCATACATGGCGACATCGATTCGGTTAGATTAGCGCCTTGGAAAGCGCGTCCGCGTAGGCCAACGCGGACGCGTCATGGCTGTTCTGCCAGGCACCGGCGTCGCCGGGGCGTGGCCGTGCCGCGTTGTGTGTGCGTTTCGCCCTGATCCACCCGTTCAAAAAACCCACCCAAGCAATGGAGCTTTGCCGATGAACGCCACCGCCCCCCTGCCGCCCGCCTCGGGCAGCATTCCCAACCACCTGATCTGGTCGATCGTGGTGACCGTCCTCGCCTTCTTCGTGTGCTGCCTGTCGTGCCTGAGCTTCCCGGGCATCGTCACCGGCATCGTGGCGATCGTGTTCGCCAGCAAGGTCAACGGCCTGCTCAATGCAGGTGATCTGGAAGGCGCACGTCGCGCGTCCAGGAACGCCAAGATCTGGGCCTGGGTCACCACCGGCTTCCTGATCGCCGGCGTGCTGCTGTTCGTCGTCTCGCTGGCCACCATGGGCGTGGATGGCTACATGGAACAGATGCAGCAGTTCCAGCAGCAGATCGAACAGTCCAGCTGATGACGATGCTGCACGGCAGGCGCTGGTTGCTGGCTGCGATGCCACCGGCGGTGTTGGCCGCCGGTGCGGGACTGTGGGTGCTGCGGCACTATGATCCCAACAGCGCCAGCAGCCCGTTCCCGCCGTGCAGTTTTTTCGCGGTCACCGGCTATTACTGCATCGGCTGTGGGCTGACGCGTGCACTGCATGCGCTGGCCCATGGCGATATCGCCACCGCGTTCGCGATGAATCCACTGGCGATGCTGATGCTTGCAGTGGCACCGCTGGTGCTGGGCTGGGCCCTGGGCTGGCGCCCGCGTGCGCTGCAGCCGTTGATCACGCTGCTGACGAAGCCGGTGTTCTGGCTGACCCTGCTGCCCGCGTACTGGATCGCGCGCAACCTGCCCTGGGCACCGTTCTCCTGGCTGGCACCGGGCTGATCGATCCGCCGTGGCTGGACAATGAAAAACGCCGGCCCTGGGCCGGCGTTTTTTTCATGCGCAGCGCACGCAGCGCGCCGCTCAGGTCACCCACCCGGCGATCACCAGCAGGGCCAGCAGCGCCATCCACAGCAACAGCATGCGCCACACCAGGCTCATCGCATCGCGCAGTTCGGGCAGGCGGCGCCACACCGGCAGCATGCCGGCCTCGGTGTAATCGTGGGCTTCCTCGCGCAGTTCGGCACTGACACTGGCCCGCGCGACCGCGCCCAGGAACACCGTCGAGGCCACCCAGCGATCCCCGTGTGCCTCACGCCATGCGCGGTAGGCGGTATCGAAGTTGCCGACCAGCGCCATCGAAAGCGACATCAGCTGCGCCACCGGCCACTCCACCCATGCCAGCACGGCGCGCGCACCGGATACGTTTTCCGCGCTGGCCAGCGACCGCATCGGGCCGACCGCCAGCAGCGCCAGCAAGCGGTACGCCAGCGCGCCGACCGGGCCCAGCAGCAGGAACCAGAACAACACCGCGAACCAGCGCCGCAGGGCATTGAGCACGGTCGCCTCCACCAGCGATGACACGTCCTCGTGCAGGCTGCCGCCCGCGGACTGCAGCTGCGCGATCGCCGCGTGCCGGCCCGGGGCGTCATCGGCATCGATCACGGCTTCGACATCGCGGTCGAGATCACGCGGACCCCAGCACATCACCAGCACCAGCACCCCCAGCAGCAGCGAGGGCAGGCCGAACAGGCGGTCGTGGAACAGCAGCTGCACCAGTGCCAGCACCGCCACGAACGGCAGCAGTGCCAGCCAGGCGCCCTGCCGGCTGCGCCAGGCGCCGTCCGCCGCAGTGTGCGCGTCCAGCCACTGCAGCCACCGGCGGTACAGCCCGAACCGGCGCAGCGCGACGGCCATGGGCGGCGCAACGTGGCCCAGCGCCAGGGCGACCAGCACGGCTACCAGGGTGGTGAACATGTAAGCCTCCGGCTCGGGACGTGGATCGCGCCGCTACTATGCCCTGCGGCCCGGGATTTCCGCGGGCCGCCGGTAATGTACCCCGCCGCGTGTTCAGCCAGCGGCAACAACGGCCCGCGCTCAGCCGGTCTGCTGGCGGTACCAGTGCTCGATCAGGCTGCGCGAAATCGAGATCGGCGGCGACAGCCGGATACCCTCGCCATCGTCTTGGACGTCGCGGGCCAGCGCGGCCCCCACCTCGCCCACCGTGAACCAGCGCGCGTCTTCCAGCTCGCCATTGACGGTCGGCACGTCATCTTCGGCGGTCGCGGCGAAACCCAGCATCAGCGCGCCGGGGAACGGCCACGGCTGGGTGCCCAGGTAGCGGCACTCCCGCACACGCACGCGGCTTTCTTCAAAGACCTCGCGTACCACGGTCTGCTCCAGCGATTCGCCGGGTTCGACGAAACCGGCCAGCACCGAATACCGGCGCGGGGCCCAGTTGGCCTGCCGGCCCAGCAGCAGCCGGCCCTGGTTTTCCACGGCCACGATCACCGCCGGGTCCACCCGCGGGTAGTGTTCGGTCGCGCACTGGCCGCAGCGGCCGATGAAGCCCCCGCGGGTGAAGCTGACCGCACCGCCGCACACACCGCAGAAGCGGTTGCGCGAATGCCAGTAGGACATGCCGCGGGCATAGCAGAAGGCGGTGGAATCGGCGATCGACCAGGTCGCGGCGGACTGGCGCAGGTCGACCCGCTGCGGCGCGCTGATGCTGACCGCTGCGGCCTCGATGGAGAACCACGCCTGTTCGCCGCGCAGGCCCAGGAAGATCGCGGTACCCGGGCCACCGCCCAGATCGGCCCCGCTCAACGGCAACGGCTGCCCGTCATCGCCGGCCAGGGCGCTGCCATCGGTATCAAGGACCAGAACACGCGCCTGTGGCCACAACCGCGCGAGCGCTTCGGCATCATCGCGCAGGGTATCGGCACGCTCCAACGGCTCGCTGATGAAAGCGAAACCGGACAGCTGCGAAGGAAAAGTAGACATCACGAGAGCCTGCCCACATTCGTCGGCACTGGCAAGCGGCAACCGCCCCTTCGGGCCGTCGCCGCGCGCACGTCACATGCTGAAACTGCTGCCGCAGCCGCAGGTGGTCTTCGCATTCGGATTGCGGATCACGAACTGCGCACCGGTCAGGCTTTCGGTGTAATCCACCTCGGCGCCCATCAGGTACTGCAGGCTGAGCGGATCGACCAGCAGGGTGACCCCGCTGGTGGCCACGGCCAGGTCATCCTCGGCGCGGTTCTCGTCGAACTCGAACCCGTACTGGAAACCCGAACAGCCGCCGCCCTGGATGTAGACCCGCAGGGCGAGCGCAGCATTGCCTTCGTCCTGGATCAGCTCCTTGACCTTGGCCGCGGCGGCCTCGGTGAAGTTCAGCGGACGGTCCAGGGACTGGTAGTTCGGCGCGGCGGCGGGAGCGCCGGGCAGGGAAACAAGCGTACTCATGCACCCAGCATGGGGGTGCACGGGTCCGGTTTCAAGCCATCGCCTCGGCCAGCTTCTTGCGGGCGGCGCCATCCTTGCCCTTGCCGGCGCCGCTGTCCTCTTCCGACGGCGGCGGCAGCGCGGCCAGCGGGGCGGTGCCGTGGATCAGGCGGCCGGTCAGCTGGGCGCCGGCGTTCATCTCCACCACCTGGTAGTGGATGTTGCCGTTGACCCGGGCGGTCGGGGTCAGTTCGACCCGTTCGGTGGCATGGACATCCCCGTCCAGCCGGCCGCTGAGGACCACCACCTGGGCGCGGATCTCGCCCTCGATGGCGCCGTGCTCGGCCAGGGTCAGGGTGGCATTGGCCGCGCCTTCGGCGGCGATCACCTTGCCCAGGATGGTGCCTTCCACGTACAGGCCCCCGCTGAACTCGACATCGCCACGGATCACCACCTGCGCGCCGATCAGCGCGTCCACGACCAGATGACCGTCGCGGTTGGATTTGTTGCTGCCAAACATGGGCTTGCTCCCCTTATTGAGCCGGTACGGCCGCCGGTGCCCCGGCCTGTTTCCAATCGAATACCTGGGTGGCGCCCCCTGCGCCGCTTCCCAGCGTGACCCGCACACGTTGCGGGGTGAAGTCCTTGGGCAGGATGACGCTGCCCGTGAGCTGCTGGAAGTACCGGAAGGAATACTCCTGGCCCGGCACCTTGGTGCGCTGGTGCAGCTCGTCCCAGCTGACCGAGGTCAGCTTGCCCGCCTTGACCCCTTCCACCGTGAAACGCATCTGCCCCTGGCTGATCGCCCCGCGGTTGAGGTTCTGGGTCAGCACCACGGCGTACTGCCAGGTGCCGCCGGCTTCGGCGGAGAACTCGATCGAATGCGTGTTCAGGCCCTTGCGCTGGCTGGTCGCCCCGACCAGCCGCTCATAGAAGGCAACATCGGCGCGCAGGCCGGCGATCTCTTCATCGCGCTCGCCCAGCGAGGCCTGCACCTCGGTATTGGCCGCCCGGCTGATCCGGTCGGACGCAGCCAGGGTGGCCTGCCGCTGCTGGAGCTCGATCAACTGCTGCTGGAGGCGCTCGCTGCGGGCATCGGCAGCCTTCAGCTGGGTGCCCACATCACCGCCGGGGGTCCCCAGCCAGGCACCGGCCAGGCCGGCCAGCACCAGGCTCAACAGCCAGATGCCGCCCACCACCAGCAGCCGCCTGCGGTCGGGCGCCGGTGAGGTGCCGGGCCGGCGGATCTGGATGCGCGAAGGTGTCGGGTTGCTCATGGGAGTATTCCGCTGCCCCGCCAAGCCGGCGGCGCCGCTACGGGCCCTGTGTGTGCGACGGGCTAGTGTAAGTCAGGGGCCGGGGCTTGTCCGCGTTGGGCCGGTCCGGAGGCAGTAGCGTTCATGGAGCGCATCCCCGATAGTGTGCACTCGTGCACAGTCTGCAGCCGGAGTGCGTGGCATGACCGAAGCCCATCTGTTTGTTGTCGGCATCCTGCTGGCCTGGCTGGCGGGCATCCGCGTGTACCTGACCGTGTTCGGCGTCGGCCTGGCCGGCCTGCTTGGCTGGGTGGACCTGCCGCCGGCCCTGCAGGCCACCGAGTCGTGGTGGGTGCTGGGCACCTCGGCGGCCCTGGCCATCACCGAATTCTTCGCCGACAAGATTCCCGGGGTCGATTCGGCCTGGGACCTGGTCCAGACGCTGGCGCGGGTGCCGGCCGGTGCCTTCCTGGCGGCGGCCACGCTCTCGCCCGATGGCGAGCTGGGCGGCACCGCCCTGTTCGCCGGCGCCGGCGTTGCCCTGGCCAGCCACGGCCTGAAAGCCGGCACGCGCGCCCTGCTCAACACCTCACCCGAACCGGCCAGCAACTGGATGGCCTCGATCGCCGAAGACACGGTCGTGGTCGGCGGCCTGGCGCTCGCCCTGGCCCACCCGTGGCTGGCGCTGCTGCTGGTGGTCGCCTGCAGCCTCATCGGTGCGCTGATCGTCTGGCTGATCTGGCGCACGTTGTGGAAAGGCATGCGCTGGCTGCTGGCCCAATCGACCGATCCGGACGGCGCGCGCGTCAAACCGGGAACCCTGCCGCATTAACGCATGTCACGCACTCTGGGCGTTCGTCGCATAATTGCGTCGCAGATCTGGGAGTCTCGATGGCCGTCACTGACAACGCTGTAGCAACCGCCCGCGCCACGCGCGCCGAAACCCCGCCCGCGGACCACTGGCAGCGCTGGGCCGGGCAGGAAACGCACGCATCGGCGTCGGCCGGCAATGTGGTGCCGTTGTCGGCGGTCGCCGTGCCGACCACCCCGACGCCACCGCCTGCGCTGCCGCTGCCCGCCCACGAGGCGGCCGCCGTGCCGCTGGGCGTGGATGCGCCCTACCGCGTGCTGATCGTCGAAGACGACCGCTCCCAGGCCCTGTTCGCGCAGAGCGTGCTGCACGGCGCCGGCATGGAAGCGCTGGTGCACAGCGATGCCGAAGGTGTGCAGCAGGCGATCGCCGAGCACCACCCGGACCTGATCCTGATGGACCTGCACCTGCCGGGCCTGGACGGCATGCGGCTGACGGCGCTGATCCGCCAGCAGCCCGGCCAGCAGCTGCTGCCGATCGTGTTCCTCAGCGGCGATCCGGATCCGGAGCGCCAGTTCGAAGTGCTCGACAGCGGCGCCGATGACTTCCTCAGCAAACCGATCCGTCCGCGCCACCTGATCGCCGCGGTCTCCAACCGGATCCGGCGCGCACGCGCGCAGGCGGCCACGCAGGCAGGCGCGCACGGTGCGCCGGCGATGAACAACCCCGAGACCGGCCTGCCCACCCGCCACCATGTGATGCAGCAGCTGGGCAGCTCGCTGGCCCACCGCGATCGCGGCGGCCTGTTCTTCATCGAAATCTCCAGTGCGCTGGGCCTGCGCGAACGGTACGGCTATGCCGCCTTCGAACGCCTGATGACCCAGGCCGGCCAGCGCCTGGCCGATGCCGCACAGCCGCACCTGCTGGCGCGGTTGAACGACAACAGCTTCCTGGTGCTGGCGCGCAACGTGGACGAAGAGACCCTGGACGGCATGGCGCATGCGCTGCGCGAACAGCTCTCCACCCGCGCCTTCGTGATCCGCGACGAGGAATCGGTGCACCTGCGCGGCGTGGTCGGTCATGCCCAGCTCTCGCCGGGCTTCCCCGATGCGGGTACCGCGCTGGAAGCCGTCGAACGCACGACGTTGCAGGCCCGCCTGCTCAGCGCCGGTGTGGCTGCCTATGTGCGCCGCGAGGATGTCGCCGCGCAGGAACACCTGGCCCTGCTGGAGGGGCAGCTGGAACTGGCCTACCAGCCGATCGTCGCCGTCGCCGGGGGCAACACCGCGCAGTACCAGGTGCTGCTGCGGCTGCGCCAGGCCGACGGCACGCTGCTGGCGGCCGGCCAGGTGATCCCCGCCGCGGAAGCCGCCGGGCGCATCGCCGATCTGGACCAGCAGGTGCTCGACCACGCGCTCGGCCTGCTGGACCTGTACCGGCACGCCGCGCAGCCGCTGCATCTGTTCGTTTCGCAGTCGCTGCGCACGCTGGCACGCGACGCATTCGCCGATTGGCTGCTGGAATCGCTGGCCCAGCGCGGGCTCGAGGGCAGTGCGCTGGTCATCGATGTGCGCCTGCCCGATGCGCTGATCCACACGGTCACCCTGCAGCAGTTCTGCACGCGCATGCAGGCCGCCGGGGTGCGCTTGTGCCTGAGCCAGTTCGAGCCCGGCGCCGAGGCCAATGCCCTGATGAACCAGCTGCCGCTGGCCTACGTGCGCATGGCCGCGCGCTTTTCCAACAGCCACGCCAACCAGCAGACCCGCGATGAACTGCGTGCAGCGATCGATCTGGCCCACCGGGCCGGCCTGCAGATCATCGGCCAACAGATCGAAGACCCCCAGGCGGCCGCGGCGATGTGGATGGGAGGCGTCGATTTCATCCAGGGCAACATGGTCCAGTCCGCGGGAAGCGAACTGAACTTCGACTTCCACACCTCGGTGCTCTGAGCATGGCAACCCAAGGACGGGCGCCCCAGAACTCCCCCCCGGTGGCCCTGTGGGTCACCGCGATGGCCGCCGCCACCTGCGCCACCGCCAGCGTGCTGTGGCTGGCCGGCCGCCACGGCCCGTGGCCGACCCTCGCGGCCGGCGCCGGCGGGCTGGCCCTGCTCGCGGCGATCGTGGCCGTGTACCGCTGGCGCGAGGCGTCCGGGCAGCGGCATGCCCTGCAGCAGCGCATCGATGCGCTGGCCGGCGAGCGCGATGCGCTGCAGCGCCGGATGCAGCAGCAGGACACGCTCGAGCAGGAGCTGCTGCGCGCCAAGCAGGCCGCCGAAGCCGCCGCGCTGGCCAAGGGCGAGTTCCTGGCCACGATGAGCCATGAGATCCGCACCCCCCTCAACGGCATCCTGCCGATGCTGGACCTGATCGCGCGCGGCCAGCTCGGCAGCGACCAGCGGCAGATGCTGCAGACCGCCGCGACCAGCTCGCAGCAACTGCTGCGCATCGTCGATGACATCCTCGATTACTCCCGGCTCGAGGCCCGGGGCCTGAACCTGGAAATCACCACCTTCAACCTGCGCGAGCTGCTGGACGGCCTGGTGCAGCTGATGCAGCGCGCCGCCGATCCCAAGGGCCTGCGGCTGTCGCTGGAGCTGGATCCGGCGGTCCGGCTGTCGGTGCGCGGCGATCCCGTGCGCCTGCGCCAGGTGCTGAGCAACCTGCTGGTCAACGCGATCAAGTTCACCGAACGCGGCCAGGTCCGCCTGCGCGTGCAGCGCCAGGGCGAGACCGGCACCCAGCACCAGCTGCGCTTCGAGATCGTGGACAGCGGCATCGGCATCGACCAGGCGCTGCAGTCGCGGCTGTTCCAGTCCTTCAGCCAGGCCGATGCCTCCACCACCCGGCTGTATGGCGGCACCGGGCTCGGGCTGGCGATCTGCAAGCGGATCATCGACCTGATGCACGGCCAGATCGGCGTGCGTTCCACGCCGGGCCAGGGCGCCACGTTCTGGTTCGAGATCCCGCTGTTGAAGGTGATCGGCGATCTCGCCTCGGCCACCGGCACGGTCAGCCGCGCCCTGCTGGTCACGCGCGACGCCCACCTGCAGCAACGCATCGAACGCGTGCTGGAACATCACGACATCCGCCTGCACACGGTGGACACGGCGGCCGCGGCGATCGATGCGCTGCGCGTGCCACAGCGCGCCGGCGTGGACCCCAGCGTGGCCTGGGTGATCGCCGATACCGACGCGCTGCGCCACGGGGCGGGCGCCCTGCAGCGCGCGGTGGCCGACAGCGAGGAGCATCCGGCCGCCCGGCTGCTGTGGCTGCATGGCGAAAGCGGCGCGGCGCTGGCCCTGGCCGGCAACGAGCCGACGCTGTCGCGGCTGGCCAACGATGCCGATCTGCATGCGCTGCTGCGGCCGGCGATGGCCAGCGCGCGCCCGGCCGCGCTGCTGGCCGCCGCCGCCAGCGAAACCCCGACCGCCTCCTGGCCGCAGCTGGGCCTGCGGCTGCTGCTGGTCGAAGACAACAGCGTCAACCTGCTGGTCGCCCAGCGCCTGCTGCAGGTATTGGGCTGCGACGTGGTCACCGCCGGGCACGGCGAACAGGCGCTGGAATGGCTGCGGGCGCAGCCCTTCGACCTGGTCCTGATGGATTGCCAGATGCCGGTGCTCGATGGCTACGAAGCCACGCGCCGCTGGCGCGCGCACGAACAGGAACAGGGCCTTGCGCACCTGCCGATCATCGCCATGACCGCCAACGCGATGGCCGGCGACCGCGAACGCTGCCTGCAGGCCGGCATGGACGATTACCTGTCCAAGCCGATCCACCGCGAAGCGCTGCAGGCGTTGCTGGGACGCTGGGCACTGCATGCCCAGGCCGGCACCACGCCCGTGCCCGCGCCGGCGTCCGCGTCCGTGCACAGCGCGGCAGCGCCGGACACCGGCGCGACCGGTGCGGGCACGCCTGTCGATGAGATCGCACCGCCCGTGCTGGACAACGAGGTGCTTGATGAACTGCTGGACGTGATCGGCGCCGATACCGCGCGGATCATCGGGGTGTTCCTGGATGACACGCCGCCATTGATCCGCAAGCTGCAGGATGCGTCGGTGGCCGCCGATCTGGCCCAGCTGCGCGCGCTCGCACACAGCCTCAAATCGGCCAGCGCCAATGTCGGCGCGATGGCGCTGTCCGCCGCGGCCTGGCGCATCGAACACGATGCGCGGGCCGGCACGCTCGAGCGCCCCGCCGTGGCGGTGGCGCTGCTGATCGCCGAGTTCGCCCGCGCACGGATCGCGCTGGCCGGCTATCACGCCAGCCTGCGCGCCGCGCAGCCTGAGTGACTCAGTCTTCGATCTTGGTGAGCAGGTAGTTCGGCTCGCCGATCCGCTCGATCAGGTCCAGCTGCGTTTCCAGCCAGTCGATGTGCTCTTCCTCGGCTTCGAGGATCTTCACGAACAACTGGCGGCTGACGTAATCACCGATCGAATCGGCGTAGGCCACCGCATCGCGCAAGGTGACCACGCCTTCGCGCTCCAGTGCCAGATCGCACTGCAGGATCTCCAGCGGGTTCTCGCCGATGCGCAGCTTGCCCAGCGCCTGGAAGTTCGGCAGGCCTTCCAGGAAGAGGATGCGGTCGGACAACACGTCCGCGTGCTTCATCTCTTCGATGGATTCCTTGTACTCATGATCGGCCAGTTCCTTCAGCCCCCAGTTCTTCAGCATCTTGGCGTGCAGGAAGTACTGGTTGATCGCGGTCAGCTCGTTGTAGAGGACCTTGTTGAGGAATTCGATGACCTTGCCGTCGCCTTTCATGGGCTTGCTCCTGCAGCTGTTGACGCGCGCACTGTAGCGCGACGTTCAGAACAATGAAGGAACGCGAATCGTGCTCAGTTGCAGCCGTTGCCCACGGGCAACGCGGGGAGCAGCCAGCAGGGCCGGTGGCCCCGGGCCTCAGGCGACCTGGGCCAGGCCGAGAACCGGCAGCGGCAGCGCGTGCGTGGCGCTGAACTTGGCCAGCAGGTCGGCGGCCATGTCCAGGCAGGAGCCGCAGGTGGCACCGCAGCCGGTGCGCATCGTCAATTCGGACACGCTGGCGACGCCGTTCTGGGCGGCTTCGCGGATCTGATGGTCGGTGACCCCGTTGCAGATGCAGACGTACACGTGCGGACTCGGCAGGCAGGCCCGGATCGGCCTGCTGCTATTCCAATCGAAACGAGAATGGTTGTCAATTTCGAACCTGAATCATTCTCGATACGGTTCAGAGCGGCCGGGATCGCTCAGACCGCGCCCGGCTCGCCCTTGGATTTGCGCGGCCAGTAGCCGCCGCCACGCTTGGGGGTGGTGCGCTTGCGCGGCCGGTCATGCCCTGCCGCATTGCCGGGCATCCAGGCCTCCTGGGCGGACTTGGGCATCGATTCCACCCCGGTCCCTGCCACCCCCCGCGCCAGCGGCGCCAGATGGCGCAGCGCGCGTGCGTAGACTCCCCGCTTGAACATCACCACGTGCTCGACCGGGTACCAGAAATCGACCCAGCGCCACTGGTCGAATTCCGGGCTGTCGGTGTGGTCCAGCTGCACGTGGGATTCATCGCCTGACAGGCGAAGCAGGAACCACACCTGCTTCTGCCCGATGCAGACCTGCCGTTCATTGCGGCGGATGGCCCGTGCCGGCAGCCGATAGCGAAGCCAACCCGGCGTCGCCCCGAGCACTTCAACGTGCTCGGGCAACAGCCCGGTCTCTTCCTGCAACTCGCGATACATGGCTTCGACAGGCGTCTCGTCGGTGTTCATGCCGCCCTGCGGGAACTGCCAGCCATCCCGGCGCACGCGTCGTGCCCAGAAAACCTGCCCATCCTGCCGCATCAGCACAATACCGACGTTCGGTCGATAGCCGTCCGGATCGATCACGATGCGGACTCCTAGAAAAATCTACTGATCGGGACTGTGCCACGCCCGCTGCCCACTCACAAGCGCGGTGAAAAAGTGTTGACAGATTCCGAATACATCTCCAGAATTGCCGGCTCCCTGAGGCTATGTAGCTCAGCCGGTTAGAGCACAGCACTCATAATGCTGGGGTCGGTGGTTCGAGTCCACCCATAGCCACCAAGTCCGCTTGGTTTTTCAGGGAGAAAGTGCAATAATTGCACGCACATTTTGCCCCGTCGCCAAGCGGTAAGGCACCTGACTCTGACTCAGGCATTCGGTGGTTCGAATCCATCCGGGGCAGCCAAACAAAACAAAAGGCCTGATCGAAAGATCAGGCCTTTTGTTTTGTTTGGGCGTTTGTCCGGGCGCATCGCGCCCGGACCCCACACCTTGCGCAGCAAGGTGTGGGCGCCAGCACTCCCCTGCCACATCCCCGCGCCTGCCGGCGCGCCCCCTTGTACTCCAAGGGGGCTGTGTCTCCAGTGAGAGCATGGGCGGCTGCCAGGCAGAGCGTTGAGGGGCATTGGGCGCGCCCTGCCCCGCGACGGGCCTGGATGCTCCAGGCGTGAACCATGCACCCCCGAAAACGACAAAAGCCCGGCCGAAGCCGGGCTTTTGCGTACCTCCCAGGGGGATCCCGAAGGATCCCACGCCAGGCGCGATGGATCAGCGCTTGGAGAACTGGGTGGCGCGACGTGCCTTGTGCAGGCCGACCTTCTTACGCTCGACTTCACGGGCGTCACGGGTCATGAAGCCGGCCTTGCGCAGCTCGGACTTCAGGGTTTCGTCGTACTCGACCAGTGCACGGGCGATGCCCAGACGGATCGCACCGGCCTGACCGGTGGTACCACCGCCAGCGGCGGTGACCATGATGTCGAA
>Ga0308171_1002175_pt1 | contig 21742 bp, 23 predicted proteins | sample PhyGR1_FD_202135 | JGI IMG/M metagenome (GOLD analysis project Ga0308171, IMG submission 202135) | Phyllosphere microbial communities from UC Gill Tract Community Farm, Albany, California, United States - DLSLSG.R1 | ecosystem: Host-associated > Plants > Phyllosphere > Unclassified | place: USA... | reverse complement strand
GCGCGCCCCCCGCCGGGGGGCGCCCCCGACCGGTCGGGTTCAGGAGAACAGCTTCTTCACGTGCTCGACGATCTCGGTGGCGCTGTAGGGGTCGAGGCGGAACGAGTTCCGGCCGAGCCCGTACACCTGGCCGGCCGCGACCGAGGGCACGTTCGCCAGCACCGGGTCGTCGGCGAACGTCCGCGCGCCCGCGTCGTCGACCGACAGGATGAAGGTGGTCTGCGAGGTCAGCTGCAGCAGGTTGTCGTACGTCGCCCAGACGAAATCGGAGCGTTGCTGCGCCTGGGTGTGCCACGCCGGGTCAGGGTCCTCGACGCGGAATCCGAGCGACTCGAGCAGGTCGGCATGGGGACCGCCGCGACGGGCGATCGGGTTGTCCTGCCCGGGACCGTTGAACGAGATGATGTTCGCGGTCCCGTCGGGCACGGTGATCTCGGATGCCGTGGTCGTGACGAGATCGTCGAATGAGGCGATGATCTTCTCGGCGTTCTGCTCGAGTCCCGTCGCCTCGCCGAGCTCGGTCGCGAGGTCCTGCCAGGTCTGCTTGCCGTAGTCGACGACGATGGTCGGCGCGACCGACTGCAGGTCGGCGACCTGGTCGGTGAGCGCGTCGCGTCCGCTGGTGGCGACGACGATGAGATCGGGACTCTCGGCCATGACCTTTTCGAGGTCGAACTCGCCCACGCTCCACGCGTTGACGACGCCGCGCTCCTCGGCGATGTCCGCCCACTGGTCGAACCAGACGCCGCCCACTTGCGATCCGCTCGCCACGACGGGGGCGTCGAGAGCGAGCAGCGTTCCGGTCACCGAGACCGCGGTCGAGAACACGCGCTGAGGCTGCGCGGGGATCTCCGTCGTGGAGCCGTCGGCGTTCTCGAACGTTCGGGGCCACCCGGCGGACGACGAGGTCGTGTCGGAGGTCGTCTCCGGGGCCGCGGCGGGTGCTCCGGAGCACCCGGCGAGGGCGAGGGCGGCGGCGAGAGCGAGCCCCACGGCGGCGGCTGCCCTCGAACGGAGAGAGAGATGTCTGGACATGGTTCCTTCCTGACCGCCCGGCCGGCGGACACGGTCGTCCGCGGCACGCGGGGCGGTGCGTCGGCATCGGCGCGGAGTTCGGGCACTCCGCCTGCAAGGTTAGGATTGCCTTACCCGATCTTCTGCACTCGAATCGACGGATCCTTGACCTCGCTCCCGCCCCTCGATCTCGCGGCCGTCCCCGCCGCCGCCACGCGCGCCGTCATCGAGGCCACGGCGCCCGTCGTCGTCTGGGTCGCCGAGGGTGCCGCGGACGCCGAGACCAGCGGAACGCGGGCGCGCCTCGCCTCGGGAGACGCCCTCTGGGTCCCCGCCGGGGAACGCGTCGTCGTCCGGGGCGCGGAACGCTCATGCGTCGTGCCGGTCCGCATACGCCCCGAGGACCGGGCATCCGGTCCCTCCGCGCCGTTCACCGTCTCGCTCGATCCGGCGTCCCAGGCGGCGCTCCTCGGTCTGTTCACGCGCAGTCTCGGCGTGCTGCACGGCGGCGGCGTCCGCGCCGCCCACGTCCTCGGCATCCTCGGGCACCACGGTGCGGCCGTCTCCGCCCCCGCAATGCCGCGCTCTCCCGACCTGCGCCGCGTCGCCGCACGGCTGCTCGACGACCCCGCCGCCGCGCACGGCGCCGTCGGATCTGCGCACGGACTGGGGCCGACGGTGCTCGCCCGGCGGTTCCGGGCCGAGACGGGCTGGACGCCCGCCCGCTGGCGGACACGGCACGTCCTCGCACGGGCCGCGGAGCGGATCGTTCACGAACGCCGAGTCTCAGCGGGCGCCGCGATCACGCCCTACGCGAGCCCACAGGCGTTCGCGCGCGCGTTCCGCCGTGAATGGGGCTTCTCCCCCGCCACGCTGCTCTCGAACGACGCTCCCTGCGCCGCCGTCTCCGCCGTAAGCGACGTCCTGGGCCCGCAGAGAAACGGATACCACATCGTGTTCTGGGTGGCATCCGGCCGAGCCACCGCCACCATCGACGACCGCCGGATACGTCTCGAGACCGGCGACATCTTCCGCCTCCCGGCAGGTCGGACGGCGGGTTACCGCAGCACCCCCGGAGCGGCCGTCGTGCCGCTCGGATGGATGCCAGGCGGAGCCGCTCTCCCCTCCGACGTCGTCGCCCGCGCGGGCGCGAACGCGCGGGCCACGCTCCTTCGCCTTGCGGCATGGGCGTACGCCGACGTCGTTCCCGCGGCCGTCGGCTCTGCGCGACGCGCGCTGGAGGAGATGCTCGGCGGCACGCCTCTCGCCGCCCACCGTCCCGAGGTCACCGCCGCGACGTATGAGCTGCTCGACGACCTCTACACCCACCCGGGCAACGCCGAGCCCCTGACGGAGTTGGCCGCCCGCGTCGGACTCTCCCCCGCCGAGCTCAGCGAGGCGATCGCCGCCCTCACCGGCACGACGCTGTCCACGTGGCGCGCCCGCACGCGCATGACCTGGGCGCGCCGGCTTCTGCGCGAGGGTATCCCCCCGACGCAGATCGCCCGCCGCCTCGGCTACGCCGACGCCGCCTCCTTCAGCCGCGCCTTCTCGCGCGCGCACGGGTGCTCGCCCACGCGGTTCCGCGCGAGGGGCACCCGCCCGCCTGTCACGCCGCCGACGCGCGCATAGCCCGATCGAGTCGGCGGCATCCGCGACCCGCCCTGGTCACGCGCGGCCGGCGACCACGGTGGCGATCCGCGGCTCACGACGACGGGCAGATGCGAAGAGGCCGACGACCAGGAGCACGATTCCGCATCCCACGACGATCATCCATCCCGTCCGCAATTCACCGGTCGCGGCAAAGCTGCCCGCCAGGGCGACGCCGAGGGCCGTGCCGACCTGTCGCGCCGTGGAGGTGATGCCGCCGGCGACCCCGGCCCGGTCGACGGGCAGACTGTTCACCGCCGTGTTGGTGATGGGCGGGTTGCCGAGACCCACGCCCAGTCCGAGGCACAGGTACGCAGCCAGCAGGATCGGCAGGTTCACGCCCGCCTCCAGTGCCGTCAGCAGCCCCCCTCCCGCGGTGAGGAACGCACCCGCGACAAGAAGCGGAAGACGCGGGCCGGCTCGTCCGACGAGCCAGCCGGACAGCGGCGCGCCCACGATCGCGCCGAGGGCCATCGGCAACGTCACCGCCCCCGCCGCGAGCGGCGTCCACTGCTCGGCATCCTGTAGAAGCACGGTGGTGCCCACCAGCGTCACGCTGAACCCGATGAACAAGACGACGGCTCCGACGACGGCACCGGTGAATCCCGGATGACGGAACAGTCCGAGCTCGATCAGGGGTTCGCGGCGGCAAGACTCCACCCAGACGAACTCCAGCGCCGCGCACAGCAGCACGACCGCGCCGGAGCCGATGACCGGAGAGATCCATCCGAGCCGAGGACCTTCGATCAACAGGGCGACGGCAACACCCACGAGCAGCACGAGCAGTGCCTGACCGGGCAGATCGAGTCGCCGTACTCGCGTCGCGCGGGACTCCGGCACCAGGGCGACCACGAGCAGGATCGCGACCAGCACGATCGGCACGTTGATCCAGAACACCGCTCTCCAGCCGAGCCCGGCGATGAGGGCTCCGCCGACCACGGGGCCCACCGCCATGCTCAGACCGAAGACGGAGGCCCAGACGCCGATGGCGCGGGCACGCTCGCGCGGATCGGTCATCACCCCGACGACGATCGCGAGGGCGACGGGCGTGAGCATCGATGCGCCCACGCCCTGGATCGCGCGCGCGGCGAGGAGGAACTCCAGCGTCGGCGCCACCGCCGCTGTCAGTGACGCGAGGGCGAACACGACGAGGCCGGTCTGGAAGATGCGGCGCCGCCCGTAGCGGTCGGCGAGCGCACCCGAGGTGATCAGCAGACTCGCGAACGGCACGGTGTAGGCGTCCACGACCCACGCCAGTCGGTCGGTGTCGACGCCCAGCCCCTGCCCGATCTGCGGCAGGCCCACGGTGACGATCGTGGTGTCCAACCCGACCAGGAACAGCGCCGACGCGCACACGGCCAACACCGCCCACCGCCGCCGCGGACTCAACACGGACGGCGAAGCCGTCACCTCGGTCGCTGTCATCTCGGACCTTCTCTCTCCCGGGAGCATCCGCCACCTCGTCCCGTCGATCCTCACGGGCCACGAGCCGCGAACCGCCCGCGCTTTGCAGAATCCGCAAAGATGAGGTCCGTGGAGACGCACGTCACGAGAATCCTGGATGCCATCGGCCCCCGCCTGCGCCGCCTCCGCACGGAACGTGCCCTGACGCTCACCGCGGTCGCAGAACAGTCGGCCCTGTCGGTCAGCACCCTGTCGCGACTCGAGACCGGGCGTCGCCAACCCACGCTCGACCTGCTCATCCCGCTCGCCCGCGTGTTCCAGGTGTCGCTGGACGTGCTCGTGGGCGCCCCCGAGACGGGTGACCCGCGCGTGCACCTGGAACCCCGCCGTAGCGCCCGCGGTAGCGTCATCGTCCCGCTGACCGAGTACCCCGGCGGCGTCCGGGTGTTCAAGCAGGTCCTCGGCCCGCGCGAGCCCCGGATGACGACTCACGCCGGGCACGCATGGCTGTACGTGCTCGCGGGGCGACTGCGACTGCTCCTGGGAGACGAGGAGCACGTGCTCTCACCCGGCGAGACCGCGCAGTTCGACCCGATGACCCCCCACTGGTTCGGCCCCGCCGACGGTGTCGCCGTCGAACTCCTCCATCTCTTCGGGCCGCGCGGGGAACGCCCCATCGTCCGCCTGGATCATCCGGGGGTCGGCGGCGGGTAGTCGCCATGACAGTGACGAAGCACGAAACGAAGTTGCTGTGCGTTATGAAGTCGGCACCACCACGACGCAGCTCGCAAGTGACTACGGCGTTGCGAAGTCCATGATCATCGGGGTTCTTCGCGCACAGAGGGTCGTGGTCCGACGACAGCCACTCGCCCCAGAGCAGGTGCGTGACGCAGCCCGACTATACGGACCGGGGCTATCGCAGGTCGCCGCGCCTGCGGCCCTTCGCCCTCTTGTCAACTGCTCGCTGTGGCTTGCGCAAGAGACACGAACACGGCGGCACCCTTCCTCACCCTCCGAGGGAGGACGGATCGGATCTCAGCCGCCTGCACCACCGGGGCCTGGGGACGGCACGTGACCATAGACGCTCGTCACGGCCCGCAGCATCGACTTGGTCGACCCGAAGCCCGCGAGGCGCGCAATCCTTGCCCTCTTCGCTTTCGGATGGTCGATCATGGCCTGGTAGGCCACGGTCGCGCGGATGCCACGAAGGCTAGCCATCGGGCTGCCCTCGTCTCGCGTGGCGAAGGCTCGCTGCAATGATCGCGCGCTGGTGTGGGTCGCAGAAGCGATATCCGCTACTGACAGCTCAGCGTTCCAGTAGTTTTCTTTCATCATCTGTAACGCCGCCGCGACGAGTCGACCTTCCGGCGTCGGTGACGCTTCGTGGATCGGCATAAGTTGACTCCGGATCAGGTCGATGCCTTGACGAATGAGGCCCTCGTCCGCGTCGCGGAGACTATGCACTTCGGTGAGCAGCGTGCGGAGGTAAACCATCCATGCCCGCAGGATGGCGCTTGGTTCGATGAGCTGAATCAGGCACGAGGCCGCGAGATCTGCGCCGAAACACACCCTTACCGCATTCAACCGTCCACGGGCGATCACTCGGACGGGAGAAATGGCTCGATATACCAAAGCATGACCTGCATCGACGATGTTCACGGAGGAGCCGATCTCGACGGCGATGGAGCCGCTCTCGACGTACAGGAATGTCGTGACGGCGAGAGGGACATCACCGCTCGAGAGCCGAACGACCATCGGGTCCGATTCGACAGATGTGATCTGAAAGCTCTGCGACTGAATGCGGGTAACCGCACACTCGAATGACTCGAGACCAAGGCTTTCAACCATCATTCCGTCGACGGTTCGCAGGTGCAGCGCACCTTCAACGCCACGCAGATGCTGACGAGCCACCTGCAAACCATCTAGGCGGCGTAGTGATTGTGTGCTTGACTTCGGCGAAACGTTCTCCTCTGTTCGTTGTGACTCTCGCCGCTTCACGAGCTCATCGGTCTCGTGAACGCGGTCGCCCGGAGGGGCCCTGCCCCTCAATTCGGAACAGGACCCCTTCGAGACATCAGGCGCGGGCGATGATTCCTCCGTGGCTGGCGGGGAAGAAGCCCGAAGCAGACACCGGCGTCGTCGCGTTGACCTTCGCCTGCACGGGGTTGGCGAGGGTGCCGGTGGTAGAGCCGTTCGCGCCCTGCCCGTAGGAGCCGTAGCCCCAGCCCCAGACAGTGCCATCCGCGAGAAGGACGCGTGTGCCGTAGTACGACACGGCGACGGCCGTCACTTGACCGGACGGCAAGTTGCCCGCGTACGGTGCCGCGTATGCGCGATCCTGCACAGTCGACGGGCTGTGCACGTTGTAGGAACCGTAACCCCAGCTGTAGACAACCCCATCAGATCCGAGAGCCACGGAGTGGTACGCCTCGTGGTACGCCGTCGCGAGAGCGGTGATGCCGGTGAGGGGCGTACCCGGCGCGGTGAGCACCCAGTCCGCGTAGCCACGTGTTCCGGAGGTGCTTCCGCTGCCGAGCTGACCCCCGGAGTTGGTACCCCAAGACAGCACCCGGTCCCCCACACGAGCGAGACCGCCCTTGAAGCGTCCCCGCACCTCGTCCGCACCGACGACCGGCAAGCCGTTCGAGTACACGACCCGGCGGGGGGTGTTCACATTGCCCGACTGCTGGGTACCGGTGTCATTCTGGTCGTTGATGCCCCAGGCCCAGATTTGGCCGGCGCGGTCGAGCGCCAGTCCGCCGGTGTAGCTGGCGGAGATCTGCCGAATGAAGATGCCGTCGGGGAAACGCACAAGCCGAGGGACGCGGGTGTCGGGACCGTTGGTGCCGTTTCCGAGGGAACCGGTGCTGGTGTTGAATCCCCACGAGAAGACGCGCCCCGCGCTGGTCAGTGCGTAGCCACCTCCCGTGAAGCCGACAACGTCGACGAGGCGTTCGTCGGCCACGAGGTCGGTGAAGGCGAATTGTCCTGCCGAGGTCGCTGTGGTCCCCGGCGCCGTCGCATTGCTTCCGTCTCCGTGGCTCCACAGCGTGTTGTCCGACTTCACCAGGTAGCTGTTGGCGCCACGGTATCCGCCCGCCATAGCGACGATCTGGCCTGCCGCCAGGGTCGCCGTACCGTTCAGATAGTCAGGAGTGACGGCGTAGGACAGATTCCCAGCACCGGAGCGGAACACCGTGTTGTTGAGGTTCTCGCCCCAGACGATCCCACTCGAACCCACGGGAACCTCGTTGGTGAGCACCTGAAGGCTTGTCGCGCCGGAGGTGAGCCCGGGCGCTGACGCCACCAGTGCACCGACGGTGACTTCGCCAGGGGCAACGACGCCGCTCACGACGAAGGCACCGTCCGAGGCCACCTGGGCAGTAGCGGGGCCGGTGAAGCCGGCCGGATACGCCAAGCTGACGCTGGTCGGCATGGAGCCACTCGTGACGGTCACTCGCCCCGTGATAGCCGTGATGGTCACATTCGGCCCCACTTGATAGAGGAATTGATCAAATGCGATCGATCCATTCCCCGAGGCCGACGCGGCAGGAGCGGCTACGGCGAAAGCCACAGCCGGGACGGACCAGGCCGCCCCTTTCAGGATCGAGCGACGACGAAGGCCGGCACGCTCCGCCTCACCCTCGTCGGAAATCGCGGCCCGAGTTTCTTCGATGTCCATATAGCCCCTGCCCTTCGTCATCCGGCGCCCTTGCGCCAAGTTCCTGGAACATTGACAGATCTGCACGACGGGCCAATGCCCGCAAAGTTGAGGCCGACGCGCGCAGTATGCCCGACTGGATCGCGAGGAAAGTCGTGATCAGGGAGCGAATTCTCCGTGCCTTCGTTATGCCCGGAACGGGGACGCCTCCCCGCCTCGCGTGGCGTGCCGTGTCTTGAGGTTGGCGCGGACTGGGCCGCGAGCAAGGCTCGATTCATCGCGCGAGAGGCAGACGGGCCCAGCCCCGGCGGGCAGGGGGGCTCGGCGCGCGAACACTTCTTGCGCGCGGTAAATGCGGCTTGTTGACCCTCAGCGGATCAGCCCCCGCTCATTCGAACGCCCAACCCCTCGAGGATTGAAGACGGTCTCGCCGAATCCTGATCTTTCCCGACAACCGTCTTCACGCCTTCATCGCCGACGATGCCATGAGGCGAGGAAGGTCGCGATGAAACCCGACGTGACCGCAGCGACCAGTGCCCCCCCGATCCAACGCTTGATGTGAGTTACGAGCATCATGTCAACCTTCCACTAGTTCTTTGGTTAAATTATTTCGACGCAGAATAACTCTGCGAAATGAGAGATTTCAACTTCGCCGAGCGTCCGAGACTGTCGAGGAGGTGCCGCCGATGACGAAGAACCCAGGGCACGGACCCGGCGCTAAGGCCGAGACCGCGAACAGAGCGTTGCGCCTCTATGGCGCTGCCCATACTCAGGTGGGCCGCGCCTTCGCAGCCCGCGAAGGCCTGAGATTCTGACGGCGGAGGAGGCACGCGCTCGCTGTCACCGACCAAACTGAGCGAGCGAATCGGCCTCAGCTTCGGCGTGACATCGCTTTGCTCAACCGCCTCGAAGCCGTAGGGCACATCACCCGCTCTCGAACACACTTGGACCGTCGGATAGTCACCCTGCACTCCGCCCCCGATGTGCAGGCCCTCGCGGATGCTTCCTTCGATCCATACAGGTTCTGCGTCGGCTCTAACGACCGGGCCGACGCCAACTGACTGTTCAACGCCTGAGACAACGCGTCCCGAGCCGCAGCGAGATCCCCGTGCGCCACGCGTGCCTGCGCCAACGCCGAATCCGCACGGGCCTGGGCATCATCGATCTTCCCCGCCCACACCGCCGCGGCATCCCGAGCGATCCCGTAGCTGTCTGCGCATTTGCGTGCGTTCGTGGGAAGCTCACCGATCTTGCTGCGGAAAGTATCCCCGGCAGCACCGATCCAGATCCCGGACTGCGACGTCGTGTTCACCGCGTCGACGATGCTCGACACCTCGCCCGCGATCGTGACGATGTTCCCGCTCCCCGCGGGAGATGCTCGCGCGACATCCCGGCCCGCTGTCCGGCTGGAGGGCGACCCGCTGCGGCGGAGCGGAACTTGCACGCCACCGACCGCAATCTCCGCGTGCGCCGGAGTCTCGACCGGCGGTAGCCCGAAGTGGTGCCCATGCAGCCCGGCGCGCAGTTCGGGGCGGCGTCGGTGCACCTCGAGCGGCTCTCATGGCCGTGAGCCCGGCGACGTCCGTCGACGACGGCGCGGTCGGCTACGACGAGGACCAGGTCGTCGGGCGTGACCCGCGCGAACCCGATACCGGCGGGATTGACCCAGTAGCGCTCCTCGGGACCGGGTCGCGCTCGGCGCCGTGCTCGAAGACCTGGCCGACCTCCGGTACGACGCGAAATCGACGGTTTCGCGAGGAGTGACGCCGCATGACGTCGGCGGAGCCCCTCCGGGACGGCGCAGGAACCGCGCGCGCGGGTCGATCGCGCACGCCGCGACGCACCCCTACGGCGTACTCGCGGATCGCTCAGATGAGCCGCGGCGGAAGGTACACGACGGAGTCGGGGATTCCGCCGACCTCCGCCCGGTGGATGCCGCCCCCGTCATCGAGCAGCCGGGGGCGGCGTCCGTTCACTCCCGACCCGACGACACCCAGGCCGGGTCGAAGGACCGGTGGGCGACGACGCGATCCGCGAGACCGTCCAGCCGTGCCACCTGCTCGGGCGCGAGTCGCACCTGGAGCGCCGCCAGGTTCTCGTCCACCCGAGAGGCGAACCGTGACCCCGGGATCGGCACGACGGGAAGGCCGAACTCTTCGCCCTTCGCGTACAGCCAGGCGAGTGCCACCTGCGCGGGCGACAGTCCCGACTCCGCGGCGACGGCAACGATCTCTGCGAGAACCGGCGCGTTCGCCGCCAGTGCTTCGGGCGCGAAGCGCGGGAACCGCCGCCGGGCGTCGGTGTCGGTCAGTCGCGCGACGTCGAAGGCACCGGTCAGCCATTGGCGACCCAGGGGCGAGTACGGCACGAAACCGACGCCGAGCTCGCGAGCGGCGGGCACCACGCCCACCTCCACGTCGCGACTGATCACGCTCCATTCGGTCTGCACCGCCGCGATCGGATGCACCGTCACCGCGCGGCGCAACTCGTCGCCCGTCACCTCCGAGAGTCCGAGGTGGCGCACTTTCCCCTCGGTGACGAGCTCGCCGAGCGCGCCCACGGAGTCCTCGATGGGCACGGTGGGGTCGAGCCGGTGCAGGTAGTAGAGGTCGACGGCATCCGTTCCCAATCGCGACAGGCTGAGCTCGATCTGCTCGCGGATGTGCGCGCGGTCGCCACGGGCACCCCGTGCGCCGATCGCGCCGCGCGGCTCGATGCCCACCTTGGTCGCCAGCTGCACGTCGTCGCGACGGGTCGCGATCAGGCGCGAGATGATCCGCTCGCTGCGACCGTCTCCATAGATGTTGGCGGTGTCGACGAACGTCGCGCCGGCGTCCACGGCATGCGTGAGGGTCGCCAAAGCCTCGTCGTCGCCCACCGGCCCGTACACGTCCGTGAGGGACATGGCGCCGTACCCCTGCCGGGGCACGCGGAGTCCGTCGCCGAGTTCGATGAGAGTGTCGATGCGGGCATCGGGAGTCGATCCGGTCACCGGCCCGACGCTACACACTCGGCACCGGACTCCCCCACGTTCTGTCACGAGGCGTCACGGGGTGTTACGCGGCGTGTCGATCCGTTTCGGCGTGTGATTCCGGGGACCGCGGCGACCGTGGGCATCCCTATCGTTGCCGGGGTCGGCCCGCGCGAGGGCTGACGCTGCGAGCCCAGGAGAACCCATGACCGACCGCGTCCCCCTGTCCGTTCTGGACCTCTCCCCGTTCGGGGCGGGGCAGACGCCGGCCGACGGGCTGCGCGCGAGCGTCGCACTGGCCCGTCGCGCGGAACAGCTCGGCTACGTACGGTACTGGCTGGCAGAGCACCACCTGAATCCGGGTATCGCGGGGGCGGCCCCGCACGTGCTGCTCGCCTCGATCGCCGACGCCACCGGCCACATCCGCGTGGGCACCGCAGCGACCATCATCGGGAACTCCTCCGCCCTGCAGGTCGTCGAGGCCGCCGGGGTGATCTCCGCGCTGCATCCCCGCAGGTTCGACCTCGGCATCGGCCGTTCGGGGTCGACCGGCTCAGCGCGAAAGCACGGGTTTCCCGCCCGACACACCGACAAGATCGTCGACGGACTGCTGCTGCCGGCGACCCGACCGTTCGCCTTCGACAGCGACCGGTTCACCGCGCAGTCCCGACTGCTGCGACGCACCGCCGGCGACGCCGACAGGTTCGAGGACGACGTGACCGGGCGCCGACTCTGTCGCCGAGCAACTCGACACCCTTCGCCGCGTGACCGGCGCGGACGAGCTGCTGATCACCACCATCACCCACGATCCTGCCGACCGCGAGCGTTCGTACGAACTGCTCGCCCAGGTGTGGGGACTCGATGCGAACACCCCGCTGCCCGCTGCCCGCGAAGCGGTGCGAGCGTAGGGACCCCCGCGTGCCCGCGTCGAGCGCGACCCCTCCCCCGTTCACAGGCTGGACAGGGGTGATCCGCCACATATGAGAGGAGACGAACAGTGGCGAGCATTCCCGAACAGTTCCCCGATCCGTCGCTGAGCCGGACGTACGAGAGCATCCTCGATCTGATCGGCAACACCCCGCTGGTGCGGGTGAACGTGCTGGCGCGGGATCTGCCCGCGTCGGTGTACGTGAAACTGGACCACTTCAACATCGGCGGTTCCGCGAAAGACCGCATCGCCCTGAACATGCTGCGCCAGGCATCAGCCGCCGGAGAGCTGCGACCCGGTGACCGGATCATCGAGACCGGGCAGGGGAACACCTCGATCGCGCTGGCGCTGGCCGGCGTGATCGGCGCGCATCCCTCCACGGTGATCGCCAAACCCGACCTGTCGCCCGAGAAACTGAACCTGCTTCGCATGCTGGGAGCGGAGACCACTCCGGGAAAGCTCGACGTGGACAAGAGCGACCCGGAACACGCCTGGGTGATCGCGGAGCGGCATCTGGCGGAGCACGACGGCCTGTGGTGGCCGCGGCAGCATTCGACGGCGAGCAACCCCGACGCGCACTACGCCTCGACCGGACCGGAGCTGTGGCATCAGACCGGCGGGCGGATCACGCACTTCCTCGCCGCCGTGGCGACCGGCGGCACGGTCAGCGGCACCGGACGGTTCCTGCGCGAGCAGAATCCCGGGGTCCAGGTGATCGGCACGACGTTCGATCTGCCCAGCAAGCCCTGGGCGGATGCGGCGTTGAACAAGGTGTTCCACCGGGCGCCCGGCTGGGAGGACCTCGACCCGGATTGGCCGGAGAACATCGACCTCGAACAGATCGACGCCTTGCAGGCCCGCACCAAGGAGGAGGTCATCGATTTCGCGTTCCACGTGGCCCGCACCGAAGGCCTGCTGCTGGGTCCGAGCTCGGTGCTCAGCCTGAAGGTCGCCCTCGAGCTGGCCGGGTCAGCTCACCCCGGAGACGTGATCGTCGTGTACTCCGCCGACCACGCTCGCGACTACACGTCCGCGGAGTACAACGAACAGTGGCTGCGGACGAACGATCTCGGGCATGTTGCCGACCGCTGGTTCGGGAGTCGACCGGCGATCTGAGCATTCCCGGCTCGTCCGCGCTGTCGGAGCGAGTGCGCGGGCGGGGCGCGTGTGAGCGCAGATCACCCCCGGTGACGCGGGATGACGGATCCTGACGGACCTTTACGAACCCGGTTCGGCAACGGGGTCGTCGTTCCTACATTTGCTCCCACGAGCTCCGCGGACACACCGCACAGAAGGGGAATGTTCATGACCGACCAGGCCAACTCCGGCGACCACGACGACGACACCACGGCATCCACTGCTCCCACGGAAGACGTCCGACCCCCCACGACGTCGTCACCCACCGTCCTTCCCAGCGGCGCCATCCTCGAGTCACCGGCGGATGCCGCGAGCCCGGCGACCGCGGGTGTCTCGCGTCGTACGCTCCTGACCGGGGCGGCCGTCGGCGCGGCGGTCGTGGCCGCGGGCGGCTTCGGCGGGTGGTGGTTCCTGCAGTCCCGCAACGCTCCCCGGACGACCGCCAACGGCCTGCAGGTGACGACCTCGTGGGCCGACCGCGAACTCGCGCTCACCTCCCCCAGCGGTGCATGCGAGGCGCCGCTGATCATCGCTTACGAGAAGGGCTTCTTCGCCGACGCGGGCCTGAACGTGGTGTTGAAGAAGACCGGCGACGGCGAAGACACGACGGCCGCCGTGGGCTCCGGCAAGTACATCGCCTCCAACGGCATCTTCTTCAACTACCTGGGGCCGATCTACAACGGAACCCCGGTCAAGCTCAGCGGCGGACTCCATTACGGCTGTCTCGATCTGTACACCCTGACGGACGGCCCCGTGAGAAAGGTCGCCGATCTACGGGGACGGAAGATCGGCGTGAGCAACCTGCAAGGCTCCGCGACGAACTTCTTCTCGCTCGACCTGCTCGACGCGGGCATCAATTCCAGCCCGGCCGCCGGAGAGGTCGAATGGGTGGTGATCGAGCAGGATCTCCTCCCGAAGGCCCTGCAAGACGGGCGAGTGGATGCCATCGCCACCGCCGGCGGATATCTGCCGATCATCCAGGGTGTGGAGGAGGGGTGGGCGACGGTCCTGTCCGACAACCAGTCGCGCAGCGCGAACGCGAACCAGCCGTGTTGCGCCGTCGTCTTGAACAACACGTTCGTCAGCGAAGATCCGGTCACCGCCGCCGCCCTCGTCACCGCGTGGGCGAACGGCGCGCGCTGGGCGGGAGCCAACCTGGAGGAGACCGCCGAGATCGAATCCGCGGGCAAGTACGTCGCCGGCACGCCGGAGGAGATCCTGCCGGTCCTCAAGACGCTGACGTTCGATCCGTCGCCCAACAATCTCCGTCACGTGCTGGCCCCGGGAATCGAGAAGTACAAGAAGACCGGCTTCCTCGACGCCGACGTGGATGTCGAGGCACTGGCCGACCGCGCGTTCGTCGATCTCGGTCTGAATTTCTGATGGCCACCGCGCTCACCCCCGCTCTCCGGCCGGGTCGCTCCCCCGCCGACATCCGCGCCGCTCTGCAACGAATCGTGCACCCCGCGCGCATCAATCCGGTCGTCGCCGGGTCAGGTGTCGTCGTCTGGATACTCGTCGCCGTCGTCATCGCGCTCGTCCCGGAGCACCCCGACCTTCCGCTGGCGGACGCCGAGTCGGTCGCGAAGGCGACGACGTTCGCTTCGGTCACCGCGGTCCTCCTCGCCCTCGTCTTCTCCGCCCTCTGGGCCTCTTCGGCGGCACCGACGCGGTTCGGCGGATGGGCGCGGGCACGCGTCGCCCACCACGCCGCGTGGTTCCTCGGCGCGGGCGTGTGGGTGCTCTTCTGGGAGGCATCGACCGCGAAGACGCTCCTCTTCGAGCCGCCCTACCTGGTCTCACCGCGCGAGATCCTCGAGCGGCTGTGGGACAACCGCGCCGTCCTGGCGGAGAGCACCGCGAACTCGCTGCTGCTGCTCGCGACCGGTTTCTTCGTGGGCCTGGTCGCCGGATTGGCCACCGGCATCGTGATCGGCTGGTTCCAAAGCGCGAACTACTGGGTCCACCCCGTGCTGGTCTTCATCGGGCCCGTCCCGACGCTGGCGTGGGTGCCGATCGTCTTCGTGCTGTTTCCGAGTTCGTACTCCGGGGCGGTGTTCATGATCGCGCTGTCGGTATGGTTCCCCGTCACGGTTCTGACGCGGGCGGGAGTCCTGAGCGTGCCGAGGGCCTACTTCGACGTCGCCCAGACCCTGGGGGCGAGGGCATGGTTCCTGGTGTTCCGGATCAGCGTGCCGGCCGCGCTTCCGAGCATCTTCACCGGCGCCTTCATGGCGCTCGGTGCCTCGTTCGTCAGTCTCACCGTGGCCGAGAACTTCGGGGTCAACGCGGGCCTCGGCTGGTACCTGAACTGGCAGAAGGGGTGGGGGGACTTCCCCGCACTGTACGCGGGCATCATCGTGCTCGTCGTGATCTGCGGAGTGCTGCTGAGTGCCCTCTTCCGTGTGCGCAACTGGATCCTGCGCTGGGAGAAGGAGCTGACCCGATGGTGACCACGACGACCGGCGCCGCCGTCGACATCATCGGCGTGACCCAGGCCTTCCGAAGCGGTGACAAAGACCTGCTCGTCCTCGACGATGTCGACCTCTCTGTCAGACCCGGCGAGTTCGTCGCGTTGGTGGGCCCGTCCGGCAGTGGCAAATCGACCCTGTTGCGCCTGCTCGCGGGCCTCGACCGGGCCCTGTTCGGGCAGGTCTACGTCGACGGGCGTCCCGTCGATCGACCGGATCCGTCCCGTGCCCTCGTGTTCCAGGATCCCACGCTCCTGCCGTGGCGCACCGTTCGCGGCAACGTCGAGCTCGGTCCGCATGCGCGCGGCGTTCGTGCGCAATCGAGACCGCGCGTCGAAGAGACATTGCGCCTGGTCGGCCTCGACGACTTCGCGAACGCGTGGCCCTCGCAGCTCTCCGGGGGCATGGCACAGCGCACCGCCCTCGCACGTGCGCTCGTGAACGACCCCTCCCTGCTGTTGCTCGACGAACCGCTGGGCAAGCTCGACGCCCTCACCCGCCGCGTGCTCCAGCGCGAGCTGCACTCGCTGTGGAAGCAGCGCGGCTTCACCGCCGTGCTCGTGACGCACGACGTCTCCGAGGCGCTCCTCCTGGCGCAGCGCGTCATCGTCTTCAGCCCACGACCCGCGCGGATCACGGCGGAGTTCGACGTGCCCCTGGACCACCCTCGCGATCAGTCCAGCCCCGCATTCATCCGACTGCGCGAGCGCATCCTCGCGCTGCTGGACGCCCCGACCGAAACGAAGAAAGGAAACTGATGTCATCACCGTCCCTCGCCCCCGTGAAAGCTCGCCGTCTCGTTCCGATCGGCGTCGCCGTGGGTCTCGCGATCGCGCTGGTCTCGACGCTTCCCGCGAGCGCGCACGTGACCGTGGGGGCGACGAGCACCGAGCCTGGAAGCTTCTCGCGGCTGACGTTCGCCGTTCCCACCGAATCGAAGGACGAGTCGACGGTGCGCATCGAAGTCGCGCTCCCGGAAGACGTCCCCTTCCGATCCGTGCGCACGGTACCCGTCGCGGGATGGGATGCGCAGCTGACCCGCGAAGACCTCCCGACGCCGGTCGACGACGGACACGGAGGAACGATCACCCAAGCCGTCACGAGGGTGGTGTGGACGGCGACGGAGGGAAACGGCATCCATCCCGATCAAACGGGTCTGTTCACGATCGCGGTCGGCCCCCTGCCGCACGACGAGCAGGAGCTGTACTTCCCCGCGGTGCAGACCTACGACAGCGGAAGGGAGGTCGCGTGGACGCAAGAGGCGACCGGCGGAGTCGAACCGGATCGGCCCGCTCCGAGCATTCACGTCGTCGAGGCCGGAAGCGAAACCGCCTCCGGTGAGGACTCCCACGACACCGCATCCGCCGCGGCGGACCACGCAACGGTCGAGGCAGCCACGTCCGACTCGACCATCGCGCGCTGGGCCCTGGGCCTCGGCGGCTTCGGTGTGCTCCTGGGCGGGGCTGGTCTCGTCATCGCGATCCGCGGAGCCCGCCGCTCCCGGGATATCGCGACGTGAGCCGTCCGAGCGCGGTCCGTCTTCTGACGATCGCGCTGATCGCCGTCGCACTCGCGATGGCGCATCTGTTCACGTCACCCGCTCCCGCGGTCGCGCACGCCTACCTCCTCTCGTCGACGCCATCGAACGGCGAGACGGTGACGTCCGCTCCGGCGGAGGTCGTCGTCGTCATGTCCGAACCGGTCACCCTCGTCGCACGCGAGAATGCGGTCACCGTTCGCGATGCCGCAGGAGAACGTGTGGATGCCGGCGCGTCACTCAGCGACGACGGATCGGCCGTGCACATCCGGCTGCAGCCAGACCTGCCCGACGGCGTGTATCTCGTCAGCTGGGCGGTGATCTCCGCCGACACCCATGCGACGGGCGGCTCGATCCAATTCGGGGTCAACATGCCGGCGACCGTCGTCGCCGACCACGACGACGCCCGGACGACGACTCTGGCCTTCGCCCGGTGGGCCGCGGCGGCAACGCTGTCTCTCGGTCTCGTGCTCGGCTTCGGTGTGCTCCCCGCCCGACGGATCCTGAGCCCCGCAGCGAGCTCCCCGTCTACGCGCGCGGTGGCGCGAGTCGGCCTCGTCACGGTGATCGCCGCGAGCCTGGCGCAGGCGGTGACGCAGTTCGTCACCGTGAGCGGAGAGGCCGCTCTGCCGCAGATCTGGGCATTCGCCGGGTCGGGCTACGGCCTCGTCGTGCTGGCGCGCGTGTCCGTCGCCATCGCCGCTCTCGTGCTGGTCTCGCGAGACGAACGTCTCTCCTCTCCCCTCGCCTACGGCGCTTGGGCGCTCGCGGGCCTCGTGACCGCGATCACCGTCGCTGCGAACGGACACGCGGGAGTGTCCCCCGGACGGTTGGCGACCGCGACGCTGCACATCGTCGGAGCGACCGCCTGGCTGGGCGGTCTCGTCGTGATCGTGCTGCTGCGGCGACGCGCGCTCGCGTTCCGGCACTGGTCGATCTACGCCGCGGCATCCGTCGTCGCCACCCTCGCCTCGGGACTCGCCCAGGCGGTCTGGGAGGTCGCCTACCCGGGTGCGCTCACCTCGACGGCGTACGGATGGCTCCTGCTGAGCAAGCTCGCTCTCGTCGGGGTGACCGTCGGCCTCGGCGTCGCCGGCTGGCGGTGGACTCGCACTCGTCAGCTCACCTCCGTCGACGACGGAGGGCGGCGTGCCCGCCGCCGCGTCGCCGTCGAGGCGTTCATCGGCGTCGTCATCCTCGCGCTCTCGGGGCTGCTGTCCACCGGTGCTCCGGCCGCGGCGGAGTATCGTCCCGCGCGTTCCGCGGCGACGACCATCGGCCCATACGACGTCGACATCCGTGTCGAGAACGCGCGCGTCGGCTCCGCCGTGATCGCGGTCACCGCCGTCGGAGCGGTCGACCAACGCGCACCCGCTACCGCCACAGCGCGACTCGACAACCCCCGAGCAGGCATCACCGCCGTCGCGGTCGACCTGCCCCACCGGGCAACCGCGACGGTGCCGCTCGACCAGCCCATGCCGGTGACCTTCCGCGGCGACCCCACGCTGCTGCCGGCAGAGGGAACATGGACCGTGACCGTCACCCTCGCGATCGACCAGTGGCACGAGTACACCGGCGCGGTCGCCATCGATGTGGAAGGGACGCCCTGAGAGGGACGTGACCACCCCGAACCGTGGTGACCGTCACGGAGGCGACCTGGTGGGCATCGGTGACGGCGGGGAACTGCGGGCGACGCCCCGGCCGATCACGGTGGTGATCGTATCGACCGGCTACCCCGGTCTCGCAGCGGGGTGCGCCCCAGAATCGCGCCGTCTCGAGGACTGTTCAGAGCAGGGGCCACGAAGCGAGAGTTGAGGGGACAGCTCGGCGCAGGCGAATCGACGCTACCTTCTCGACACCGTGGTCATGCCCGGACGTTCAGTCCCACTCACCGGATCAGCGCCGGGGAGGTTGCGTTGGAGTGAACTCCAAGACCTACCCTTTCGGCATGAGCACGCAACCCGCCTTCACGGTGCTGGACGACACGGACGCGAGCCTGGGGATCGCCGAGGTCGCGCACCTCAGCGGACTCAGTCAGGACACGCTCCGCTGGTATGAGCGGGAGGGGCTCTTGCCCGCCGTGCATCGCGGGACAGACCGCAGGCGGCGTTACACCCGCCGGGACGCCGCGCTGGTGGAGATGCTCGCGAAACTGCGCGACAGCGGGATGCCGACGGAAGAGATGCGCGAGTTCTCCCGGCTCGTCGCCGGTGGCGCCGCTACCCACGGGCAGCGTCTGGCGATCCTGGAACGTCATCGCGACCGCATCCACCGCCGCCAAGTCGAACTCGACCAACACCTCGCATCGCTCGAGGAGAAAGTGAGTCACTACCGGTACCTCATCGGAGCCGGCCTCGACTGCGACGGCCAGCCCGTGCCGACATTCCCCGCAACCAGGTCATCCCCGACCCCTGCGGAAGGAGAGTCACGATGAAGATGGCCACTACTGTCTTCGGTGACGGCCTGCGTGTGAGCGGCACCAGCGCCCGCGATCCTGAACGAGCCCGGCCGGCCGGTACCCGCACCCGCGTTCGTCGAGTGGCTCATGGGTCTCTACGCAGGATGGGCCGCTGCCCCCGTCTCGGCCTGTCACACGGTCAACAGCTGACCGCTCTCGGCAACGGCGTCATACGCGCCAAGCGGCCGCAGCGCTCCGGGTGCTGCGCCCATGAGCCGGGCATCGGGTTTACCGGCTCCCGATCAACGTCTCACTGATCTCCCCGAGGTCACGCTGGGCCTTCGTGCATCACTTTCTATCCTGAGATGCTCCGGGGCATCTCAGGATAGTTCGGGGATGGCGGGCTCGAAGATCTAGAGCCTACGGTTGTAGTAGACGAAGCTGACGCGCAGTGGCATCAGGCTCGAAACCCGTGGACAAATCGACATGTCACTACTGTGCGAGTTGATATTCGTCTGCTTGGATACGTTCGAGAAACTCTCGCGCCCAGGTTCTTTCGCCTACGAAAGCTTCACGAGTCAGCAGGAATATCTCGCGGATGTAATTGGCACGCGCGTCTGCGTGGAACCACGAGTTCATGTGTGAATCGAATGACTCAAGGAACCCATCGATAATGCTCAACCGCTTCTCAAGCGCGACACTGATCTCAGTTTTGGTGAGCATGGGCAGGAAGCAGAGTGCGGGAAGGATATCGAGAGGCTGCGGGCGCTCATTCGAAACAATTTCACGCAGGAGACGAGTGAACTCGGCCTCACCGCTCGGAGTAATCGAGTAGAGAGTCTTACTCGGACGTCTCTCATCCTGCTGCACGGCAGCGACCGCGATGTGACCCTCACGCGAAAGTGTACGGAGTTGGTTGTAGACGGACGGACGTGCAATATTCGCCCACTGGTCGGCGTTCCACGACGTCAGCTCGCGTTGGATGTCGTATCCGTGCGTCGGTTGCCTCAATCGGAGGGCGCCAAGGACGAGAAGCCTCGTTGCTTGGACGCTCATCAGTCCCTCCTCTCATGATCGGGTCATCGTTGCGCAGCGACGGTCGCAACCAACGACCCACTCTAGCTTTCGCTCGGTCCGCCGGGCCTACCGCGGTGCACGCACGTCGCGAACTGTGCACCAGGAACGGTTACGGACCACGCAGGACTGCTTGACGAACCTACCGGTCAGAAATAAGGTAAATTTGTCTAGATAAATTTGTCTAGATCGGAGCGGTGGGGAAGGTTGGCAAGCGATGCGCTGGTACGTGCGTCACGAGCGACTCATCACGATGGTTTCGACGGCGGGAACGCTTGCTGGATGGGGAGTGGTTCTCGTACTGTTCCCAGCGCCCTGGGCGTTGGGCATATGTGCTGTCTACTCCCTTGTTCTTGTGCAGTCGGCGCGCCGATGGCGTCGGCGTACCACGGCACGGGTCGACCCTCCGCTCGGTCGTTGATCCACTACACAACGGAGGTCAAGATGCAACTCAAGATCGACTCGTTCATTGAGCACAGGTCGCGGTCGGTGCAGCCGGCCCTCGCCCCCCTCGGGATCGGCACTGCCGACGGCATCGGCGTGCTGGCGCCGGGTGGGTGTACGTGCACCTTCGGCTGCTCGTGCTCGTGCTCGTGCGGAGCCGTCTCCACGAGCGATGCAGTCGGCGAACTGGTGGCCGTCGGCGAGCTCGTGGCCGCATAGGAGGGAACCGAAATGGTTGAGGCAGGGCTCGCAAAAGCGACAGTCGCGATCTCGTCGTATCGACACACAAGTCCTGGTGCGGAAGCTATCGGCCTTCGTCTTTCCGCTCCGGTCTGCGCGTTCATGGCCGTTGCCGGTCCAGCAGCCGCACCCGCCCCTGTGGGGAGCTGCGGTCCGATCCCGTCAAAGCTTCGCATGGCTAGGGGAACGGGGGTTCGGATTGCTCGTGACCTCGGAATTCGCGGACCTTGAAGCTCTTGCAACCCATGTTTCGATCTACCGGTCGACTGCCCAGGCTTCGGGGCATGAACCCCGCGTGCTCATGAGCATCCCTTTGATGGTCCGTCAGACGGATAAGCAAGCGGACGTGGAGGGGCGTGCTGCTTTGCAGGAGTACCTTGATGTCTGGGCCGGTGCTGCAGACTCATGGGCTGGCGTCGCCTCGCAGGCGTACAAGGGATATACGGGAATGTCGCGTGGGATCAGAGCGGCGGGCGTAGACGGGCTTCTGGGAACCGGCGGCGCAATTATCGGATAGGCGACGACGTGTGCGGCGGAGATCAATAAGTTGACCGCGCGGATCACGCCAGACGGCTACTTGTGGCAGCTTGATACTGGTTCGGCGTCTCGTGCATCGATGTTTGAGACTCTGGACAGGTTCTGCTCTGACGTCGAGCCTCTTCTGGGGTGACGAGGCTGGCTTGCACGAGCGTGTCAAATGGTGTGTGTAAGGGGTGGGTCTCCTTATGAAAGGAAACGCACTGTTGGCTATCGACAAGGCGTCGCGTGACGAGCGGCGTAAGGCCCAGGCTGAGGGCGCTCAGCGTCTGATCG
>Ga0308171_1002163_pt1 | contig 21871 bp, 22 predicted proteins | sample PhyGR1_FD_202135 | JGI IMG/M metagenome (GOLD analysis project Ga0308171, IMG submission 202135) | Phyllosphere microbial communities from UC Gill Tract Community Farm, Albany, California, United States - DLSLSG.R1 | ecosystem: Host-associated > Plants > Phyllosphere > Unclassified | place: USA... | reverse complement strand
TGTAAGTCTGACGATGCGGTGGGCGGTAACGCCATGGCGATTGCCAGCCTTGAGCTGATTACGCCAACGCCGTTCCTGAGCGAGAAGTATGCTAACTCGGTTCGTACCTCGGTGTTTGTCGATGCCGGTACCGCGTGGGATACCCATTGGGAAAATACGGCGGAAACGCGTGCGGCAGGCATTCCTGACTACAGCGATCCAAACAACATCCGTGTATCAAGCGGTGTTGCGCTGCAGTGGATGTCACCGCTCGGCCCGCTGGTGTTCTCTTACGCTCAGCCGTTTAAGAAAGTCGATGGAGACAAGTCAGAGCAGTTCCAGTTTAACATTGGTAAAACCTGGTAATGTTCTGAGCAAGGATGCATAGCTGAAGTATTGCTGCCGGGCAGCACCTGTTGCTGTTCCGGGGCAAACACTGTGTCGCTGACACAAACGTTGATGGTAAGGAGTTTATAGTGAAAAAGTTGTTGTGTGCCGCAGGTCTGGGTCTTGCTTTAGCGGTTTCCGCTGGTGTTCAGGCTGCCGACAAAATTGCAGTGGTAAACGTGTCCAGCATTTTCCAACAGTTACCGCAACGTGCGACTGTTGCTAAACAGCTGGAAAACGAGTTCAAAGGCCGTGCAACTGAGTTGCAGAGCCAGGAGCGCGATCTGCAAACCAAAATGCAGCGTCTGCAGCGTGACGGTTCTACCATGAAGGCGAGCGAACGCAGCCGTATGGAAAAAGATGTCATGTCTCAGCGTGAAGCTTTCTCTACAAAAGCGCAATCTTTTGAGCAGGATAATCGCCGTCGTCAGATGGAAGAGCGTAACAAGCTGCTGAGCCGTATTCAGGATGCCGTGAAGAAAGTCGCTGACAGCGATGGTTACGACGTCGTGATCGACGCTAACGCGGTGGCTTATGCGTCAAACGCAAAAGACATCACTGCTGACGTGCTGAAACAGGTTAAATAATTCATGTCATCTATTCGACTGGCTGATTTAGCCCAGCAGTTGGATGCAGAATTGCACGGAGATGGCGATATCGTCATCTCCGGCATTGCTTCTATGCAATCCGCCACAACTGGTCAAATCACTTTTCTTGCAAACAGCCGTTACCGCGAGCAACTCGCCCTGATTAAGGCCTCAGCCGTGGTGCTGACGGAAGCGGATCTGGAGTGGTGCAATACCGCAGCGCTGGTGGTGAAAAACCCCTACCTGACCTATGCGCGTATGGCACAAATACTCGATACCACCCCACAGCCAGCGCAAAATATCGCCCCAAGCGCGGTGATCGACCCCTCAGCCCGACTCGGGAGCAACGTCGCCATTGGCGCCAATGCCGTGATCGAAGCGGATGTTGAGCTGGGCGACAACGTGGTGATTGGTGCAGGATGTTTTGTTGGCAAAAAAACCCGTATCGGCAGCGGAACCCGTCTCTGGGCCAACGTCTCGGTTTATCATGAGATCGAAATCGGCCAGGATTGTCTGATTCAGTCAGGTACCGTGATCGGTTCTGATGGTTTCGGTTATGCCAACGATCGCGGTAACTGGGTGAAAATCCCGCAGTTAGGCGCGGTAATTATCGGCGATCGCGTCGAAATAGGTGCCTGCACCACCATCGATCGCGGTGCGCTTGATAACACTCTGATCGGCAATGGTGTTATCATAGACAACCAGTGCCAGATCGCTCACAACGTAGTTATTGGTGACAATACTGCGGTTGCAGGCGGTGTGATCATGGCGGGTAGTTTGAAAATTGGACGTTATTGTATGATTGGCGGTGCCAGTGTCATTAACGGCCATATGGAAATCTGTGACAAAGTAACGGTGACCGGTATGGGTATGGTCATGCGTCCTATCACAGAGCCAGGCGTTTATTCGTCAGGCATTCCGCTGCAACCCAACAAAACCTGGCGTAAAACTGCAGCGCTGGTGATGAACATCGATGATATGAGCAAACGCTTAAAAGCCATCGAGCGCAAAGTCGGCAAAGACGACTAACCGCCATCCCAAAACTGACCGGCTTTCATAATAAAAATGTTAAGCAGGGAAGCCCGGCGCCACAGAACCTATTTGCGGCCTGCGGAAGATCATTTTGATCTGTGCAGGCCGTGTTATTGATGTCATCAGATTTTTAGGACAGGAAGAGTATTTTGACTACTGAAACTCATACTCTGAAAATTGAAGAGATTTTAGAGCTGCTGCCGCACCGCTATCCGTTTCTGCTGGTAGATCGCGTGCTCGAATTTGAAGAGCACAAATACCTGCGTGCAGTGAAGAACGTTTCTGTTAATGAACCGTTTTTCCAGGGGCACTTCCCTGGTAAACCGATTTTTCCTGGCGTTCTGATCCTGGAAGCGATGGCGCAGGCCACCGGTATTCTGGCGTTTAAAAGCGTAGGTAAACTGGAGCCAGGCGAACTCTATTACTTTGCCGGTATCGACAGTGCCCGCTTCAAGCGCCCTGTGGTACCAGGCGACCAAATGATCATGGAAGTCACTTTCGAGAAAACCCGCCGTGGTCTGACCCGCTTTAAAGGCGTGGCGACTGTGGACGGTAAAATCGTTTGTGAAGCGACCATGATGTGTGCCCGCAGCCGGGAGGCATAATTCGTGATTGATCCAACCGCCACTATCCATCCCAGTTCTGTCATCGAAGAGGGCGCTATCATTGGCGCCCGCGTTCACATTGGCCCGTTTTGCTTTATTGGCGCGAATGTAGAAATCGGTGAAGGAACAGTACTGAAGTCACACGTTGTGGTGAACGGCCACACGCGTATCGGTAAAGATAATCAGATCTATCAGTTCGCCTCCATTGGCGAAGTGAATCAGGATCTGAAATATGCCGGTGAGCCAACACGGGTTGAGATCGGTGATCGCAACCGCATCCGTGAAAGCGTGACGATTCATCGCGGCACCACGCAGGGTGGCCATGTCACCACCGTGGGCAGCGATAATCTGCTGATGGTGAATGTCCACATCGCGCATGACTGCGTGATTGGCAACCGCTGTATCTTCGCCAACAACGCCACCCTGGGTGGTCACGTGACGGTCGATGATTTCGCCATTATTGGCGGCATGACAGCGGTACATCAGTGGTGCATCATCGGTGCTCACGTGATGGTAGGTGGCTGTTCCGGCGTGGCGCAGGATGTGCCGCCTTACGTTATTGCGCAGGGCAACCACGCGACGCCGTTCGGGATCAATATTGAAGGTCTTAAGCGCCGTGGCTTCAGCAAAGAGTCGTTGCACGCCATTCGCAACGCCTACAAGCTGCTCTATCGCAGCGGCAGAACGCTGGAAGAAGTGAAGCCGGAAATCGAAGCCATCGCGCAGCAGCACAGCGAAGTGCAGCCTTTCTACGACTTCTTCACCCGTTCAACCCGTGGATTAATTCGTTAATCCATGTCAGCGCGTCCTTTAACGATTGCCCTGGTCGCCGGAGAAACCTCCGGCGATATTCTTGGTGCAGGTCTCATTCGTGCCCTGAAAGCCCGTCATCCTGATGCACGCTTTGTCGGCGTGGCGGGACCACTGATGCAGGCTGAAGGGTGCGAAGCCTGGTATGAGATGGAAGAGCTGGCAGTGATGGGCATCGTCGAGGTGCTGGGTCGCCTGCGACGTCTGCTGACAATCCGCCGCGATCTCACCCGGCGCTTTACCGAACTCAGGCCCGATGTCTTTGTCGGCATTGATGCACCCGATTTCAATATCACGCTGGAAGGCAATCTCAAACGCACGGGCATTCGCACTATCCACTATGTCAGCCCTTCGGTGTGGGCATGGCGGCAAAAGCGCGTGTTTAAGATTGGTCGTAACACCGATCTGGTGCTGGCCTTCCTGCCGTTTGAAAAAGCCTTCTACGATCGCTATAACGTTCCCTGTCGCTTTATCGGCCACACCATGGCGGATGCCATGCCGCTGCAACCCGATAAACTGGCTGCGCGCCGTCATCTCGGCATTGCCGATGATGCGCTCTGTCTGGCCCTGCTGCCCGGCAGCCGTGGTGCGGAAGTGGAAATGCTTAGCGCTGATTTCCTGAAAACAGCTCAACTGTTGCGTCGTCACTATCCGGCGCTGGAAATCGTGGTGCCGCTGGTTAATGCCCGTCGCCGCGAACAGTTTGAGAAGATCAAAGCCGACGTCGCTCCTGAACTGCCGATGCATCTGCTGGATGGTCAGGGACGTGAAGCGATGATTGCGAGCGATGCCGCACTCCTGGCGTCAGGTACTGCCGCACTGGAGTGCATGCTGGCAAAATGCCCTATGGTCGTCGGTTATCGCATGAAGCCGGCCACTTTCTGGCTGGCGAAACGGCTGGTGAAAACCCCCTACGTTTCGCTGCCAAACCTGCTGGCAGGGCGGGAGCTGGTCAAAGAGTTACTGCAGGATGAGTGTCAGCCTGAAGCCCTGGCAGCGGCGTTAGATCCGCTGCTGCATGCCGGACCTGAGCGCGAAACCCTGCTGCAGACGTTTCATGAATTACATCAACAGATCCGCTGGAACGCCGATGAGCAGGCAGCGGATGCGGTACTGGAGCTGGTGAATGCCTGATTTTATCTATCCTGTCGCCAGCCTGATTGCCGGTGTGGACGAAGTCGGTCGCGGTCCGCTGGTTGGCGCGGTGGTGACTGCTGCCGTGATCCTCGACCCGGCGAACCCGATTACCGGTCTTGCTGACTCGAAGAAATTGTCGGAGAAGCGCCGCCTGGCGTTGTATGACGAAATCAAAGAGAAGGCGCTGGCATGGAGTCTGGGACGTGCAGAACCTGAAGAGATCGATCAGCTCAACATCCTGCACGCCACCATGCTGGCGATGCAGCGCGCGGTCGCTGGCCTGAGTATTCAGCCCGACTATGTACTGATTGATGGTAATCGTTGCCCGGCGCTGCCCATGCCTTCACTTGCCGTCGTTAAAGGGGATAGCCTGGTTGCCGAAATCAGTGCGGCATCGATCATCGCCAAAGTATCGCGGGATCGTGAGATGGCCGAACTGGACCTGCTGTTCCCGCAGTATGGCTTTGCGCAGCACAAAGGTTATCCGACGGCGCTGCATATGGAAAAACTGACGCAATATGGCGCCACGCCGCACCACCGTCGCAGTTTTGCGCCCGTACGCAATGCGCTGCTTGATGCTGAAGTACTGGCTGCACGCCAGACCCTTACGCTTTAATAGCCTGACGCTGTTTTAACCGGAAACTGATATGGCTGAACCCCGTTTTATACATCTGCGTGTCCACAGTGACTATTCGATGGTTGATGGCCTGGCGAAAACCGGGCCGTTGATCAAGAAAGCCGCTGCCCTTGGCATGCCTGCTATCGCGATAACCGACTTTACTAACCTCTGTGGTCTGGTGAAATTTTACGGTGGCGCACACAGCGCAGGGATAAAGCCGGTCATTGGTGCCGATTTCAACGTTGCCAGCGAGCTGATGGGGGATGAACTGACACAGCTTACCGTGCTGGCGTCCAGTAACGCCGGCTATCAGAACCTGACGCTGCTGATCTCCCGCGCCTATCAGCGTGGTTATGGCGTGGACGGGCCCATCATCGATCGCGACTGGCTGATTGAATTGCAGGAAGGATTAATCCTGCTGTCCGGCGGACGCCGTGGTGATGTGGGTCGTAGCCTGCTGCGTGGCAACAGTGCCCTGGTGTCGCAGTGCCTGTCATTTTATCAGCAGCATTTCCCCGATCGTTACTACCTTGAGCTGATTCGTACGGGCCGTCAGGACGAAGAGAGCTATCTGCATGCCGCAGTGGAACTGGCGATTGCAGAGGGAATACCGGTCGTCGCCACCAATGAAGTCTGCTTTATCAATGCAGAAGATTTCGATGCGCACGAAATTCGCGTTGCCATTCATGACGGCTATACGCTGGATGATCCCAAGCGTCCGCGCAACTACAGTCCTCAGCAATATATGCGCAGCGAAGAGGAGATGTGCGAGCTGTTCTCGGACATCCCGGAAGCGCTGGAAAACAGCGTAGAGATTGCTAAGCGTTGTAACGTCACGGTGCGGCTGGGTGAGTACTTCCTGCCGCAGTTCCCGACCGGTGACATGACCACGGAAGATTATCTGGTGGTGAAATCCCGTGAGGGCCTGGAAGAGCGTCTTGAATTCCTCTTCCCGGACGAAGCCGAACGTCTGGAGAAACGCCCGGAATATGATGAGCGTCTGGAGATTGAGCTTACCGTTATTAACCAGATGGGCTTCCCCGGTTACTTCCTGATCGTAATGGAGTTCATCCAGTGGTCCAAGGATAACGGCGTGCCGGTCGGACCGGGTCGTGGTTCGGGTGCCGGTTCGCTGGTGGCCTATGCGCTGAAAATCACGGATATCGATCCGCTGGAATTTGACCTGCTGTTCGAACGCTTCCTGAACCCGGAACGTGTCTCGATGCCCGACTTCGACGTCGATTTCTGCATGGAGAAACGCGATCAGGTGATCGAGCACGTCGCAGATATGTACGGACGTGAAGCGGTTTCCCAGATTATCACCTTCGGTACCATGGCGGCCAAAGCGGTTATCCGCGATGTGGGCCGTGTACTGGGTCATCCGTATGGTTTTGTCGATCGTATTTCAAAACTGATCCCACCCGATCCCGGCATGACGCTGGAAAAAGCCTTTATCGCTGAACCGCAGCTTCCTGCGATGTATGACGCCGATGAAGAGGTGAAAGCGCTGATCGACATGGCGCGCAAGCTGGAAGGGGTCACGCGTAACGCCGGTAAACATGCGGGTGGCGTGGTCATCGCGCCCACGAAGATCACCGATTTTGCGCCGCTCTACTGCGATGAGCATGGACAGTTCCCGGTCACGCAGTTCGATAAAAACGATGTGGAATATGCCGGCCTGGTGAAGTTCGACTTCCTGGGTCTGCGTACGCTGACGATCATCGACTGGGCGCTGAAGATGATCAACCCGCGCCGGGAAAAGCAGGGGCTGGAGCCGATCGATATCGCCTCTATCCCGCTGGATGATAAGAAAAGCTTCGATATGCTGCAGCGCTCGGAAACCACCGCGGTGTTCCAGCTTGAATCGCGCGGCATGAAAGATCTGATTAAGCGCCTGAAGCCCGACTGTTTCGAAGATATGATCGCACTGGTGGCGCTGTTCCGTCCGGGTCCGCTGCAGTCCGGCATGGTAGATAACTTCATCGACCGTAAGCATGGCCGTGAAGCGATCTCTTACCCGGATATCCAGTGGCAGCACGAAAGCCTGAAACCGGTACTGGAGCCGACCTACGGCATCATCCTCTATCAGGAACAGGTGATGCAGATCGCCCAGGTTCTCTCCGGCTATACCCTGGGCGGTGCAGATATGCTGCGTCGTGCAATGGGTAAAAAGAAACCCGAGGAGATGGCCAAACAGCGTTCAGTCTTCCGTGACGGCGCTGAAAGTATGGGCATCGACGGCGAACTGTCGATGAAGATCTTCGATCTGGTCGAAAAATTTGCAGGCTATGGCTTTAACAAGTCACACTCTGCGGCTTACGCGCTGGTCTCCTATCAGACCCTGTGGCTGAAAGCGCACTATCCGGCTGAGTTCATGGCGGCGGTAATGACTGCCGATATGGATAACACCGAGAAAGTGGTGGGCCTGGTCGATGAGTGCTGGCGTATGGGGCTGAAAGTTCTGCCGCCCGATATCAACTCTGGTCTTTATCCGTTCCACGTCAATGAAGCGGGCGAAATCGTTTACGGTATCGGCGCGATCAAAGGCGTGGGTGAAGGCCCGATCGAAGCGATCATCGACGCCCGTAACGAAGGCGGATATTTCCGCGAACTGTTTGATCTCTGCGCCCGTACCGACACCAAAAAGATCAACCGTCGGGTGATGGAAAAACTGATCATGTCCGGGGCTTTCGATCGCCTCGGACCGCATCGCGCCGCGCTGATGAGTTCACTCAGCGACGCGTTAAAAGCCGCCGATCAGCATGCGAAAGCGGAAGCGATTGGTCAGGCCGATATGTTTGGCGTGCTGGCCGAAGAGCCGGAGCAGGTGGAGAAATCCTACGCCAGCGTCACACCCTGGCCTGAGCAGGTGCAGCTGGAGGGTGAACGGGAAACGCTAGGGCTATACCTGACCGGCCACCCGATTAATCAGTATCTGAAAGAAATTGAGCGTTACGTTGGCGGGGTGCGGCTGAAAGATATGCATCCTACCGATCGGGGTAAAATTACCGTGGCGGCCGGTCTGGTGATCGCCGCACGCGTAATGGTCACCAAGCGCGGCAACCGAATTGGTATCTGTACTCTGGACGATCGCTCCGGTCGTCTTGAGGTGATGTTATTTACCGATGCGTTAGATAAATACCAGCAGCTGCTGGAGAAAGACCGAATCCTGATCGTCAGCGGACAGGTCAGCTTTGATGACTTCAGTGGCGGGCTTAAAATGACCGCTCGTGAAGTCATGGACATCGACGAAGCTCGCGAAAAATACGCGCGCGGACTTGCTATCTCGCTGACGGACAGGCAAATTGATGACCAGCTATTAAACCGACTCCGTCAGTCCCTGGAACCCCATCGATCAGGGACTATTCCGGTGCATCTCTACTATCAGAGAGCCGACGCGCGAGCGAAGCTGCGCTTTGGTGCAGCGTGGCGAATTTCGCCCAGCGATCGTTTACTTAACGATCTGCGCTCGCTGATTGGATCGGAGCAGGTGGAACTGGAGTTTGACTAGAACAGGAACATTATGAGTCTTAATTACCTGGATTTTGAACAGCCAATTGCAGAACTGGAAGCGAAGATTGATTCGCTGACTTCGATTGGTCGTCAGGATGATAAACACGTTAATCTGGATGAAGAAGTTCAGCGTCTGCGTGAGAAAAGCGTTGAGCTGACCCGTAAAATCTTCGCTGATTTGGGCGCATGGCAGATCGCTCAACTGGCGCGTCATCCGTTACGTCCTTACACCTTTGACTACGTTCGCAATGCCTTCGACGATTTCGATGAGCTGGCGGGCGACCGTGCTTATGCGGATGACAAAGCGATTGTGGGCGGGATTGCGCGTCTGGATGGACGTCCGGTGATGATCATCGGGCACCAGAAAGGCCGTGAAACCAAAGAGAAGATTCGCCGTAACTTCGGCATGCCAGCACCGGAAGGCTATCGCAAAGCGCTGCGCCTGATGGAGATGGCTGAGCGTTTCAAAATGCCAATCATCACCTTCATCGACACACCGGGTGCGTATCCGGGCGTGGGCGCGGAAGAGCGTGGGCAGTCTGAAGCGATCGCCCGTAACCTGCGTGAAATGTCTGGCCTGAAAGTACCGGTAATCTGTACGGTCATCGGTGAGGGCGGTTCTGGTGGTGCGCTGGCGATTGGCGTGGGCGATAAAGTGAATATGCTGCAGTACAGCACCTATTCAGTCATCTCGCCGGAAGGCTGTGCCTCAATTCTGTGGAAAAGCGCTGACAAAGCGCCGCTGGCCGCTGAAGCGATGGGCATTACCGCTCACCGCCTGAAAGAGCTGAAGCTGATTGACTCCGTGATCCCTGAGCCGCTGGGGGGCGCACATCGCCGTCCGGTTGATATGGCGCAGTCACTGAAGCAGCAGCTGCTGGCTGACCTGGCCGATCTCGATGGACTCAGCACTGAAGAGCTGCTGGATCGTCGTTATCAGCGCCTGATGAGCTACGGCTACGCCTGATTTAGCTTCATCAATAAAAGCGGACTCCGGTCCGCTTTTTTTATGTCGCCGGTTTATCGCCACTCCCCATCCGACGCCTTTCAGCCTCATCTGATCGTCCCCTTGCTACACCTTCCCTGGGTTAGCGGTTATGCTTGTCCGGTTGCACAACAATCACGGAGATGGGCATTGAATATTCTGGCGATCATGGGCGCGCACGGCGTGTTTTATAAAGATGAACCGTTACGCGAACTCGACGCGGCGTTAAATCTGCAAGGCTTCCAGCTGCTTTACCCGAAAAACAGTGACGATCTGCTGAAACTGATCGAACACAATCCGCGTATTAGCGGCGTCATCTTCGACTGGGATGCACACAACAGTCCGGAACTGTGCGGTGAGATTAATCAGCTCAACGAATATCTGCCACTGTATGCCTTTATCAACACCCACTCGCAGATGGACATCAGCATCAATGAGATGCGTATGCCGCTGCATTTCTTTGAGTATGCGCTGAATGCCGCCGACGATATCGCGCTGCATATCCGGCAATATACCGATGACTATCTCGACCACATTACGCCGCCGCTGACTAAAGCGCTGTTCACTTATGTGAAAGAGGGCAAGTACACCTTTTGCACGCCGGGCCATATGGCGGGCACCGCCTTTCAGAAAAGCCCGGTCGGCTGCCTGTTTTACGATTTCTTCGGGGCTAATACCCTGAAATCAGACATCTCAATTTCCGTTACCGAGCTGGGTTCGCTGCTGGATCACACCGGTCCGCACCTTGAAGCGGAAGAGTACATCGCTCGCACCTTTGGCGCCGAGCAGAGTTACATGGTGACCAACGGCACTTCAACGTCGAACAAAATTGTCGGCATGTATGCCGCCCCGGCGGGCAGCACCGTGCTGATTGACCGTAACTGCCACAAGTCTCTGACGCATCTGCTGATGATGAGCGATCTGATTCCGATCTGGCTGAAGCCGACCCGCAATGCGCTGGGGATTCTCGGCGGTATTCCGAAGCATGAGTTCACCCGCGAGAGCATTACGCAGAAGGTGGCGACCACCGATCGCGCCACCTGGCCGGTTCATGCGGTGATCACGAACTCGACTTACGATGGTCTGCTCTACAGCACCCAGTACATCAAAGAGACGCTGGATGTGCCGTCGATTCATTTCGATTCGGCCTGGGTGCCTTACACCAATTTCCACCCGATCTACACCGGTAAAAGCGGCATGAGTGGCGACCGTATCCCGGGCAAAGTGGTGTATGAAACGCAGTCGACCCACAAACTGCTGGCGGCGTTTTCGCAGGCGTCCATGATTCACATTAAAGGCGACTACGACGAACAGACGTTTAACGAAGCCTACATGATGCACACCACCACTTCGCCGAATTACGCCATCGTCTCTTCGATTGAGACTGCCGCCGCGATGCTGCGCGGTAATCCGGGCAAGCGACTGATTAATCGCTCGGTAGAGCGCGCGTTGCATTTCCGTCGTGAGATCCAGCGTCTGCGTGAAGAGTCCGACAGCTGGTTCTTTGATATCTGGCAGCCGGAACAGATCGACGAAGCGCAGTGCTGGGCGATCCAGCCCGGTGAAGAAGAGTGGCACGGATTCACTCAGGCCGATCGCGATCACATGTACCTCGATCCGATCAAAGTTACTATCCTGACGCCGGGCATGAGCGAGCTGGGGGAGATGGCAGACGAGGGGATCCCGGCGGCGCTGGTGGCGAAGTTCCTTGATGAGCGCGGCATCGTGGTGGAAAAAACCGGCCCCTACAACCTGCTGTTCCTGTTCAGCATCGGCATCGACAAAACCAAAGCGATGAGCGTGCTGCGCGGTCTGACCGAGTTTAAACGCGCCTACGATCTCAATCTGCGGGTGAAGAACATGCTGCCGGATCTCTACGCCGAAGATCCCGACTTCTATCGCAATATGCGCATTCAGACGCTGGCGCAGGGGATCCATCAGCTGATCCGCCATCATGACCTGCCGCGTCTGATGCTGCAGGCGTTCGATGTGCTGCCAGAAATGAAGATGACGCCGCATCAGGCGTTTCAGCAGCAGGTGAAGGGCAACATCGAAACGGTGGATCTCAGCGAACTGGTCGGGCGGGTGTCGGCCAACATGATTCTGCCTTATCCGCCAGGCGTTCCACTGGTGATGCCGGGCGAGATGATTACCGAGAAAAGCCGTGCCGTGCTCGACTTCCTGCTGATGCTCTGCAGCATTGGCCGGCATTATCCGGGCTTCGAAACCGATATTCATGGTGCCAGCCTGACGGAAGAGGGCGAGTACCGCGTCCGCGTGCTGAAAAACAATCCCGCTTAACTCTTAAACCACTCACAGCGGCAGGGTGTCTGCGGACAGCCTGCCCGAATCAGGGCATTCACTATGTTGCAGTTAACCGCTATTCACCACATCGCCATCATCGCGTCCGACTATCAGCGCAGCAAAGCGTTCTATTGTGACGTGCTGGGCTTTCGCCTGATGGGCGAATATTACCGCGAGGCGCGCGACTCCTGGAAAGGCGACCTGGCCTTACAGGATCGCTATACCATTGAGCTGTTCTCTTTCCCTGAGCCGCCGGCGCGGGTCAGTCATCCCGAAGCCTGTGGCCTGCGTCACCTGGCCTTTACCGTGCCGGATGTGGCCGCTGCTGTCGCCACGCTGGCCGATAAAGGTGTTATCTGCGAGCCGATTCGCATCGATGAACTGACCGGTAAACAGTGTACGTTCTTTGCGGATCCGGATGGTTTGCCGCTGGAGCTGTATCAGGCGTAAAATAGCGCGCTCAGCGGGCGACATTCAGTGGCCCGACTTTCTGGATTCTGCCATGTCTCTGCCCGCTTTTGACGCCCTGTTGCAACCCGATGCCGCGCTGGTGGTGGCATTCAGTGGCGGACTCGATTCGACCGTGTTGCTGCACCAGCTTCGCGCCTGGCAACAGCAGCATCCCGAATCGCACCTGCGGGCGTTGCATGTTCATCACGGGCTCAGCCCGAATGCCGATTGCTGGGCAGCACATTGCCTGCGGGTTTGCGAGCAGTGGCAGCTGTCGTGTGAGGTACTGCGCGTGGCCGTGGATGGCAGAGAAAACGGCATTGAAGCGGCCGCCCGCACTGCCCGTTATCAGGCGCTGAGTACGGCGCTATTACCGGGTGAAATGTTACTCACCGCGCAGCACCTCGACGATCAGTGTGAAACTTTTATGCTGGCGCTGAAGCGCGGCAGCGGTCCGGCCGGTCTGGCAGCGATGCCCGCTGTGCGCGCGCTGGGTTCCCATCAGCTGGTGCGTCCGTTCCTGAATCAGTCGCGACAGTCGCTGGAAGCTTATGCCAGCGCTCATCAGCTGGTGTGGATCGAAGATGAGAGCAATCAGGATCAACGCTACGACCGTAACTTCCTCCGTCAGCGGTTGCTGCCGGTGCTTTACCAGCGCTGGCCCCATTTTGCCGAGGCAACGGCCCGAAGTGCGGCGTTGTGCAGTGAGCAGGAGCAGTTGCTGGATGAACTGCTCGCCGGGCAACTGGCTGAGCTCATCCAACCAGATGGCAGCCTGCACTTTCCGCCTTTAATGGCCATGAGTGAGCTGCGAGCTAATGCGTTACTGCGTCGCTGGATTGCCGGGCAGGGCGGGGCGATGCCGTCCCGGGAAGCACTGAAACGCATCCGCGATGAAGTGATGGCGAGCCGGGAAGATGCGCAGCCACGGCTGCGATTCGGTCAGGCTGAACTTCGCCGTTACCGTCAGCAACTCTACTGGCTGCCATTGCTGGGCTCACTGCGCGACACCGCGCTGGCATGGCCCGATCTCAGCCAGCCGCTGGCGTTACCGCAGCATCTCGGCACGTTGCGTGCCAGTCAGTCTCAGAGCCTGTTGCGCTATCCTCAGCCGGATGAGCAGGTCAGCGTGCGGTTTCATGCGCAGGGTCACGTTCATCTGGTGGGTCGTCACGGCGGAAGGGAAATGAAAAAGCTGTGGCAGGAGTTACAGATACCGCCGTGGCAGCGGGAACGGCTGCCGTTAATTTTTTATAACCAGACGCTGATCTGTGTTCCGAACCTGTTTGTCACCCATGCTGGCGCGGCCAGCGATCGGCAGGGCTGGCAGATTGTCTGGGACGGGGCATCCAGTGCAGGAGAGCAACAATAATGAAGCAATGGCTTATCGCCTGTTTAGTGGCCGCCGTGTTACCGGCATGGGCAGCGGGGGATGCGCAGCGTGGCGCGCAGAAAGCAGGAAGTTGCATGGCCTGTCATGGTGCAGCCGGTAAAGCAGCGGTGCCACTTTACCCGAACCTGGCCGGGCAACACGCACCTTATCTGGAACATGCCCTGCAGGCCTATAAAAAGGGCGAGCGCAGTGGCGGTCAGGCTGAGGTGATGAAGGCGTTTGTGGCGGGATTGAGTGACGACGATATGGCGGATCTGGCGGCGTATTACAGTTCGTTGCAGCCCTGAGATTTAACAGGGCGGGAAGGTCCCGCCCGTGATGCGTGGATTACTCAGCGCTGACAACGACCGTACCCAGCTCGGGATGGGTAAAGCTGGCGATATGGTCGAGACGTAATTCGCGATGTTCACCAGAAAGATCGATAGCCAGATATTCCACATTCTTGCGTGAGAAGATCTCTTTAGCCTTTGCCTTAAGCTGCTCGCCATCTTTCATTTCCAGCGACAGCATCCAGTTGTTCTGGCAGGCGAGTTCCAGGTTATCGTAATCATCGCAATTGATAGGTTGGTACGCTTCATTAATCAACATAGTCGCTCACCAATAAGTTAGCAGCGGCGTAGGCCGCCTGTTCCCTGACAGAAGAGTTTAGCTCAGTATTTGCGGCAACATCATTAAGCGCCTTCAATGCGCAGCCAATCGCATCCGGTATGTAACCTAAATCCCCGCTGCCGATTTCGGCATATTTCCGGCGAACTAACTCACAATAATTTTGCACGTGGCCCTCCTCGGCAGAGCGTAAATACTCTGGTTAACTGGCGACTATATCATAGCCATTTAGAGGAAATCAGCCTGCGTAAAGCAGGAACAGTGCGCGAATCACTGCTAAAGTGACAGATTCCGCTGTCTGAGGCGGAATGAATCAGCGCACAAAAGGTTAATTTGATGAACAGGTTATCGGAGGTCAACGTGATTAAGGTGTGGGGAGCGAGTCAATGATTATGCTATCCCGTTCGGTTGAGATTCCGGAGAGTGAGATCGAGCTGACGGCGATTCGTGCTCAGGGCGCTGGCGGACAACATGTCAACAAAGCCAGCACCGCCATTCATCTGCGCTTCGATATTTCGGCCTCTTCACTGCCCGCGTTTTACAAAGAGCGGTTACTGACCGCCAGTCATCATTTGATTACCGGTGATGGCGTCGTGGTGATTAAGGCGCAGGAGTATCGCAGTCAGGAGATGAATCGTGAAGCGGCGCTGCAACGTCTGGTGAATCTGATCCAGGAGCTGAGTACCGTGGAAAAAGCCCGGCGCGCCACGCGGCCGACCCGCGCCTCGAAAGAGCGACGCCTGGAAGGAAAAGCCCGCCGCAGTTCGACGAAATCGATGCGCGGCAAGGTGCAATAAAAAACGCCCCGCAGGCGGGGCGTTTATTTTCTGAGTTTGCCCGGTTTCAAAGCAACCGGGCAAACTCTTCAGCTGCCAGACGCCCCACAAGCGAGGCATCTGACCATTTCTTCAAACTTACTTATTCAGAGCCTTCAGCAGGAAATCAACAATTTCATCCTGCTTAATCATCTGCTTCTCACCGGCACGACGTGACTTGTATTCAATCTCCTGATTATCGAGATTGCGATCGCCGATGACGATGGTGTGTGGCACACCGATCAGTTCCATATCTGCGAACATCACGCCCGGACGCTCTTTACGGTCATCCAGGATAACTTCAACACCTTTGGCACGCAGAGTGGCATACAGCTCTTCCGCCAGCTCTTTAACGCGGAACGATTTCTGCATATTCATCGGCAGAATCGCCACCTCGAAAGGTGCCAGTGCGGCTGGCCAGATGATGCCGCGATCGTCATGGTTCTGCTCAATGGCTGCGGCCACCACGCGGGTGATGCCGATGCCGTAGCAGCCCATGCTCATCACCTGGTTACGGCCATCTTCACCCTGAACGGAGGCTTTCAGCGCGTCAGAATACTTGGTGCCGAGCTGGAAGATGTGACCCACTTCGATGCCGCGTTTAATCTGCAGCGTGCCTTTGCCATCCGGGCTTAAATCGCCTTCGACGACATTACGGATATCCGCAACGCTGGCCAGCGGCAGATCGCGCTCCCAGTTAATGCCAAAGTAGTGTTTACCATCGACATTGGCACCGGCGCTGAAATCGCTCATCTTCGCCACGGTACGGTCGGCAATGATCGGCATCTGCAGACCTACGGGTCCGATTGAACCCGGACCGGCGCCTACAGCAGCACGAATCTCTTCTTCCGTCGCGAACACCAGCGGTGATGCAACGATTGCTGATTTCTCTGCTTTGATCTCATTCAGCTGATGATCGCCGCGAACCAGCAGGGCAACCAGTGCATGACCGCTCTCTTCGGCACCTTTAACAATCAGCGTTTTCACTGTCTTTTCAACAGGCACACTGAATTGCTCAACCAGCTCCGCGATAGTTTTTGCATCTGGCGTCTCGACCAGTTGCATTTCCTGCGACGGCGCGGCACGTTCACCGGCGGGTGCGACGGCTTCGGCCAGCTCAATGTTCGCGGCGTAATCAGAATCGGTAGAGAAGATCACATCATCTTCACCGCTCTGCGCCAGCACCTGGAACTCATGTGATGCGCTGCCGCCAATGGAGCCGGTGTCGGCCTGCACAGCACGGAAATCCAGTCCCATACGGCTGAAGATCTGGCTATAGGCGCGATACATCGCGTCATACGTTTCCTGCAGCGACTCCTGCGACGTGTGGAACGAGTAAGCATCTTTCATGATGAACTCGCGTGAACGCATCACGCCAAAACGCGGACGCACTTCATCGCGGAATTTGGTCTGAATCTGATACAGGTTGAGTGGCAATTGCTTGTAAGAGCTCAGCTCATTGCGGATCAGGTCAGTGACCACCTCTTCATGCGTCGGACCCAGCACGAACGGACGTTCGTGGCGATCGGCAATACGCAACAGTTCCGGGCCGTACTCCTCCCAGCGACCGCTCTCCTGCCAAAGGTCAGCGGGCTGCACAACCGGCATTAAAATCTCAACCGCGCCCGCGTTGTTCATCTCTTCACGAACGATGTTTTCGACTTTTTTCAGCACGCGAACACCGGTCGGTAACCAGGTGTACAAGCCAGAAGCCAGTTTGCGGATCATACCGGCGCGCAGCATCAGCTGGTGGCTGATCACTTCAGCGTCGGAAGGCGTCTCTTTCTGAGTAGAGAGCAGATATTGAGTAGTACGCATTGATTACGGTTCCAGTTGATCGGAAAGTCACAGACAGAATTTTGCTGGCGGCTAGTGTACCAGTGAGATCACCGGCTCAAAAGCGGGTTTTAACGCGGGTCGATAGCGATCACTTCAGTACCGGCATCGTCAATGCGCCAGCGTACATTAAAATCCATCAGCCAAACCGCATATTCCCGTTCCTGCGTTTCGCCCTGACGGTAAGCGGGACGGGGATCCTGTGCCAGTACTTCACTGATAAAGCGTGCCAGATTGGGGTAGCGCGACAGCTGATGAAGCTGCTGTTGGGCCAGTGCGGAAAAGCGAACCGGCATATCAGCGGCAGGGGCCGCCTGAGCAAAACCCGCCTGGGCATGAGGCAGCGCTTCGGCAAAGGGCAGATAAGGTTTGATATCCACCACCGGCGTGCCATCGACCAGATCCAGACTGCCAAGCTGCAGGATCACCTGCTGTTTTTCAATCCTGATACCTTTGAGTTCAACCAGCGACATCCCAATGGGATTGGGACGGAACGTTGAACGTGTCGCGAAGACACCCATGCGCGCATTGCCGCCCAGCCGGGGAGGGCGAACGGTGGGACGCCATCCGCCCTCCATCGTCTGATGGAAGACAAACAGCAGCCATAGGTGGCTGAACGCTTCCAGTCCGCGTACCGCTTCCGGCTGATTGTAAGGTGGCTGCAGGTGAAGCTCGCCGCCGCCATCCTGCACCAGGCCAGGCTGACGCGGTACGGCAAACTTCTCCTTCCACGGCGAACGGATTACGCCAATCTGCGCAAAGGTGAATTCACTCATTGACTGCTGACTTTCAGCGCTGAGCCCTGACAGACAGCCTGACGATAGCAGCCCGGTGTGCCGGTGACGATTTCACACTGATGCAGCAGTACGGCATTGGCCTTCATCTGTGACGCTTTGATCTGCAGACGTTTACGTGCCGTGGCGATGTTTGCCGGGGAATTCTGATTGCTCATCTGGCAATCTTCAGCGGAGACTTCACCCAGATCGCGGAACGGCTTGCTGACCAGATCGGCGGCATCGGTATAAAGCTTAACCGGGGCAGGGCGTGCAACAGGCTTGCGGGTCGGTTCACTGGATTGCTGCGGCCGGGACGGTGCGCTGCTTATCGGGTGATACTCATGAACACACCCTGTCAGCATCAATGCTAACAAGCAGAGCGGTAAAAAACGCATGGCAACATCCTCAGGTTTCAAAAAGTGGCGTTATTGAAACAAGGACAAGAATAAATAACAAGTCGGGCAGGGCACCCAATAACAGAAAGGGCGGCATAGCGCCGCCCTTCAGGAGATGAACCGCTGAATTACCAGCCTTTAACTGCGCCGCCGTTAAAGACTTTGTTAGCTGCTTCGTTTACTTCGTCAGACTGGTAAGCCTTGACGAACTTCTTCACGTTTTCCGCATCTTTATTATCTTCGCGCGCAACAATCAGGTTCACATAAGGTGAATCTTTATCTTCAACGAAGATGCCATCTTTGGCTGGCGTCAGGCCAATCTGGCTGGCGTAGGTGGTGTTGATCACCGCCAGCGCAATCTGCTGATCGTCCAGTGAGCGTGGCAGCTGCGGCGCTTCCAGCTCAACAATTTTCAGATGCTTAGGGTTCTCAGTGATATCCAGTGAGGTTGGCAGCAAGCCCACGCCATCTTTCAGTTTGATCAGACCTACTTTCTGCAGCAGCAGCAGTGTACGGCCCAGGTTGGTTGGATCGTTTGGAATAGCAACCTGCGCACCATCCTGCAGTTCATCCAGTGATTTGATCTTCTTCGAATAGCCCGCGATTGGGTAGACGAAAGAGTTTCCTACTGAAACCAGCTTGTAGCCACGATCTTTGATCTGCTGATCAAGGTAAGGTTTGTGCTGGAAGGCGTTAACGTCGATATCGCCTTTGCTCAGCGCTTCATTCGGCAGCACGTAATCGTTGAAAGTGACCAGCTCAACGTCCAGACCATATTTCTCTTTGGCAACTTTCTGCGCTGCTTCAGCAACCTGCTGCTCAGCACCGACAATCACACCCACTTTGATGTGGTTAGGGTCTTTCTCTTTTTGATCGCATCCTGCCAGCGCAATCGCGCCAATCAGTGCACCCACAGCGGCAATTTTCTTGAATCTGAAAGACATATCCTTTCCTTCTTAATAATGTGATATTGCTTGCTTATTTATGGGACACAGCACGCACGATGCGGTCGCCACAGAATTGAATGAGATACACCAAAACCACTAACAACACCAATACCGTATTCATCACAGTGGCGTTATATCCGATATAACCATACTGATAACCGATCTGGCCCAGACCACCGGCACCCACCGCGCCACCCATGGCGGAGTAACCAACCAGGGTAATCAGGGTGATGGTCGCAGCATTCACCAGGCCAGGCATCGCTTCCGGCAGCAGAACCTTACGGATGATCTGCATTGGCGTAGCGCCCATGGCACGTGACGCTTCAATCAGTCCGGTTGGCAGTTCCAGCAAGGCATTTTCAACCATACGCGCGATAAACGGTGCCGCGCCGACGGTCAACGGCACGATGGCCGCCTGCAGTCCGATTGAGGTGCCGACGATTACGCGAGTAAAAGGAATCATCCAGACCAGTAAGATAATGAAAGGAATGGAGCGGAAGATATTCACCAGCGCGGAGAGCACGCGATAAAGTCCCTGATTCTGCAGAATCTGGCCCGGACGGGTGACATAGAGTAAAACGCCGACCGGCAGACCCAGCACAAAACCGAAAAAGCCCGAGACGAAGGTCATCATCAGCGTTTCCCACACGCCCCGTCCCAGCAACCACATCATCGCTTCAGACATAACCTAACACCTCTACTTTCACATGATTCTCCTTCAGCCAGACTATCGCCTCGCGGGTATCGCTTTCTGCGCCGTGCATTTCGGCCAGCATAATGCCGAACTTCACGCCACCGGCATAATCCATCTGGGCACTGATAATGTTGTTATTCACGTTGTAACGGCGGGCCGCTTCGGAAAGCAGTGGTGCATCAACCGATTTACCGGTGAATTCCAGTCGCAGCAGCGGCACGGTGCCTTCAGCGGCGGTGGCAGAAAGACGCTGCTGGTAATCATCCGGGATATCCAGATGCAGCGTGGACTGAATAAACTGCTGCGCCAGAGGCGTCTTCGGATGAGAGAACACTTCACTGACGCTATCTTTCTCAATCAGCTCACCGTGACTGATGACCGCAACCTGATCGCAGATACGTTTCACCACATCCATCTCATGGGTGATGAGCAGAATCGTCAGCCCAAGCCGGCGGTTGATATCTTTAAGCAATTCCAGAATTGAGCGCGTCGTCGCAGGATCCAGTGCGCTGGTGGCTTCATCGCATAACAGGACCTTGGGATTGCTGGCCAGAGCACGGGCAATCGCGACACGCTGTTTCTGTCCGCCCGACAGATTGGCGGGCCAGGCATCATGCTTGTCTGATAATCCCACCAGTTCCAGCAGCTCCGTGACGCGAGCATTGATCTGAGCGCGGGAGAGATTACCGAGTTCCAGTGGAAGAGAGACGTTGCCCGCGACGGTGCGTGAGTTCATCAGGTTAAAGTGCTGGAAGATCATGCCGATCTGGCGGCGTGCCTGCGTTAACTGGCGTTCGTTGAGTGCGGTTAGATCAGCGCCGTCGACCAGTACACGGCCCGAAGTCGGGCGCTCCAGCAGGTTAACGCAACGAATCAGCGTACTTTTACCGGCACCGGAAGCGCCGATAACGCCATAAATCTGTCCGGCAGGCACATGCAGGCTCACATCCGTCAATGCCGGAATGGACCGTGTGCCCTGCTGAAACACCTTGGTGATATTTTCTAGTTTAATCATTATGTTATTTATTATCGTGTTGCGTTGTCCGTGGTGTGGGAGGCCTCGTCACTTCTATACATAATAAAAGCTGGATGGATGTTAAGGCATCCAGACGTCTAAATCAATGGAAGTGATTCAATCTGACATTCTCCCTTTTATAGCAATCATGCGATACTGATCGGCAATTTTTACAGCAGGAGTTTCTACGTGGCGAATAAAGTCCCCGCTATTTTTCTTGATCGTGATGGCACCCTTAATGTCGACAATGGCTATGTCCATGAGATCGATGACTTCCAGTTTATTGACGGCACGATTGAAGCGCTGCAACAACTGAAGGCAATGGGTTTTGCGCTGGTGGTTGTGACCAATCAGTCTGGCATCGCGCGCGGTATGTTTACTGAAGATACCTTTATGCGGCTGACAGAATGGATGGACTGGTCGCTAGCCGATCGCGATGTTGATCTTGATGGCATCTATTTCTGTCCTCACCATCCTGAAGCAACAGTAGCAGAGTTCCGTCAGGCCTGTGACTGTCGTAAGCCTCAGCCGGGTATGCTGCTGACGGCACAGGAAGAACTGAATATTGATATGGCCGCTTCTTATATGGTGGGTGACAAGCTGGAAGATATGCTGGCAGGGCAGGCTGCCGGTGTCGGCATGAAAGTACTGGTGCGCAGCGGCAAACCGGTCACCGCTGAAGGTGAAGCAGCAGCAGATTGGGTGATTAATAGCCTGGCAGAGCTTCCGGCGCGCATTAAAAAGGGGTAAAACGGCGCTTTTGTGCAAATTTCAGACGAACAGAAAAAAAGTCTCAATTTGCACTTGCGCTATCTGAGCCGTTCCCTATAATGCGCCTCCACTGACACGGCAAACCGGAAACGGAAAACGGGTTGAGAGGCACAGGAGACTGCGCCGCCGGAGAAAAACTTCTGAAATAGAGGTTGACTCTGCAGGAGGAAAGCGTAATATACGCCACCTCGCGACAGGACGCTAACGCACTGTTC
>Ga0308171_1002159_pt1 | contig 21900 bp, 18 predicted proteins | sample PhyGR1_FD_202135 | JGI IMG/M metagenome (GOLD analysis project Ga0308171, IMG submission 202135) | Phyllosphere microbial communities from UC Gill Tract Community Farm, Albany, California, United States - DLSLSG.R1 | ecosystem: Host-associated > Plants > Phyllosphere > Unclassified | place: USA... | reverse complement strand
CATTCTTCACTTGTAGGGAAGATTATAAAAGAGATATTCCGGGAAGGATTATCGGTGTTTCTCAGGATATGTACGGTAAACGTGCGTTGAGAATGGCACTTCAAACCAGAGAGCAGCACATCAAAAGAGAAAGAGCAACTTCCAATATTTGTACAGCTCAAGTCCTTCTTGCAGTAATGGCTGGTATGTATGCTGTTTATCACGGACCCAAAGGTTTGAATTTTATCGCTGACCAGATTCATTTCAAAACTAATGCTTTGGGCGATGCGCTGAAAGTTTTAGGTTATGACATCGTGGATGAGCCAGTTTTCGATACAGTAAAATTCAGATTGCATGAGGAGGAAAAATCGTCTTTGAGAATGAAAATGAGAGATCAGAAGATCAATCTTAATTATTTCTCTCAAGGCATCGTCAGTATTTCTATCAACGAAACAACTACTGTTGACAAATTAAACCAATTGATCGAAGCATTCGCTCAGTTCAAAGGGAAACAAGGTTACAAAGTGACTTTGAAAGAAGAATATTCTATCCCAGCCGAATTGCTTAGAGAAGATAAAATCTTGGAAGAAGAGGTTTTCAACAAATACCACACTGAGACAGAATTGATGCGTTACATCAAACGTCTGGAAAGAAAAGATCTTTCATTAACGCATTCTATGATCTCGCTTGGATCTTGTACAATGAAGCTGAACGCTGCTACTCAAATGATCCCATTATCTTGGGGAGAATGGGGAAGTGTTCACCCATTTGTGCCAACAGATCAGGCTGGTGGTTATCAGGAAATGATCAAAGAATTGGAGAAAGACCTGGCTGAGATCACTGGTTTCGCTGGAACTTCTCTTCAACCAAACTCTGGTGCACAAGGCGAATATGCTGGATTAATGGTCATCAGAGAATATCATAAGAATAGAGGCGAAGGTCACAGAAATATCGTTCTAATTCCACAATCTGCACACGGAACCAATCCGGCTTCTGCAGCAATGGCGGGAATGAAGATCGTAGTGGTTAAAAATCTTGAAAGCGGCGAAATCGATTTTGAAGATTTCAAAGCGAAGACTGAGCAGCATTCTGAGAATCTATCGGCAGTGATGATCACTTATCCTTCGACTTACGGATTCTTCGATGCGAATATCAAAGAAATTACAAAACTGACGCACGACCACGGCGGACAAGTCTACATGGACGGTGCGAATATGAATGCGCAGGTTGGATTCACAAGTCCTGGGAATATCGGGGCAGACGTTTGTCACCTGAATCTTCACAAAACCTTCGCAATTCCTCACGGTGGTGGTGGACCTGGTGTTGGCCCGATCTGTGTAGCTGAGCATTTGGTTCCATTTTTACCAACCAACGCGAATATCTCAATCGGTGGAAAAGAAGCGATTGAAGGAATCTCTGCAGCGCCTTACGGTTCCGGATTGATCCTGAATATCTCTTACGCTTACATCAAAATGTTGGGAACTTCTGGTTTGAAGAAGGCGACGGAACATGCAATCCTGAATGCGAATTATCTTAAAGAGATCTTAGCTGAGCATTTCCCGATCCTTTATGCGAACGACAAAGGCAGAGTGGCTCACGAATGTATCGTGGACTTCCGTCAGTTCAAGACTTTAGGAATTGAGGTGGCTGATATTGCAAAACGTTTGATGGATTACGGTTTCCACGCTCCAACAGTGAGTTTCCCTGTAGCTGGAACATTAATGATAGAGCCAACCGAATCTGAAAACAAAGACGAGATTGACAGATTTGCGGAAGCGTTGATCAATATCAAAAAAGAAATTGATGAGATTGCAAATGGCGACGCAGACAGAGAAAACAACGTGTTGAAAAACGCCCCTCACACAGAGCAATTGGTGATCTCGGATTCTTGGGATAAACCTTACGGCAGAGAGAAAGCAGCTTATCCATTGGAGTGGGTGAGAACGCATAAATTCTTTGCTACGGTTGCAAGGATCGATGAAGCGTATGGAGACAGAAATCTGATTTGTACCTGTGAGCCAATTGAAGCTTACATGTAAATCAATTATAAATGATAAATTATGAATGATCAATGATTTTGTGATTCATCAATTATCTTCAATAAAAAACCTCTCATTTTTTTGAGAGGTTTTTTTTGTATTTATTTTCGTCGATCTAACATATTAATTTCGTGATAGTTTAGCCTGCAAAAACATCGATTGCTATGTTTTGAATAATTATAAATAATAACAATCTATTTTTATTGGTATGGTAATTGGATAGAGGAATGCGCATCACCTTCTGAAAGGATGTTCAGGGTGATTTGGTGTAATTGTTCCAATTATACTTTTAATAAATAAAACAATTTAAAATTATATTTTATGAAATCAAAATTAGCTATTTTGTCGTTGGCCTTGGCGTGCCCGGCAGTGATGTTCTCGCAGGAAATGATGCAGACAACCGCGAACACAAACCCTACTGAAACTACTTCTTTAAAATCAGATTCTACAAGATTCAACAGCTGGTCTGTTTCTTTTGGTGGAGGTGTGCCATTGATGCAAAACGCTGACCTTAAATCTATCAGCAACGGTAATACACTTGTTGGTTACTCAGCTTATTTCAGTATCGACAAAGCGCTTTCTCACTCATTCGGATTGAAGTTGCAATACGACCGTGGTGAAACAAGACAAGGTTATTTCAATACCAAAGATGCAGCGCCTGCAGATGCGTCGACTTCATTGAGAGTTGGAGCAAGAACCCAGTATGATGCGATCTCACTTTTGGGAGACATCAATTTCTCAAACCTTCTAAGAAGAGTTGACAGCAATGCAGACTACAGATGGGCGATCCACGGATATGCTGGTGTAGGTGTTTTGGCTTACAGAGCTTACCAAAAGGATGAGGCTGGCCAAAGATTAATGACAGAGAACAAACCTTTCAAATTCAACTCACTGTTCGGACAGGCTGGTGTTGGTTTGAAATACAAGATCAGCAACAGAGTTGATATCGAAGGTAGAGTAATGTATGTGGTAACAGGAGACGAAGCGTTTGACGGTGGCGGAAGCGACCAGTACAGTGCTGTGAACAGAATCAGTTCTCATACTTCTGATAACTTCTTCAACCCGACATTGGGTCTTACGATCAACTTGGGTAAAAACAGACCAAACCTAATGTGGCATGACCCATTGGAAGAGGCTTACAACAAGATCGATGAGTTGGAGACCAAAGTAGATAATATCCAATTGTGCAAAAGCGGAGATGCTGACAATGACGGCGTTTGCGATGACTGGGACAGACAGCTTGATACACCGGCAGGTGCTAGAGTTGACGGTGCAGGTGTAGCATTGGATGTAGATATGGACGGAGTGATCGACCTGAATGACAAATGTGTGACTGTTCCTGGTCCAGTGGAGAACCAAGGATGTCCAGTAACCAACACAGGTGCTATCTCTGACAACGAAACAAGTTTGGAAGGTATTGAGTTTGACCTGAATTCAGCTAGAATTCTACCAAACAATACGCCGATTCTGAATAGTGCTGCAAGTATGATCAATCAATCTAACGGATCGTTCACTGTAGTTGGAGCGACTGATACAAGAGGGACTGAAAGTTACAACCAGACTTTGTCTCAAAAAAGAGCAGAAACCGTAAAACAATATCTGATCACCAATGGTGTGGCTTCAAGTAAATTGGATGCACTAGGAAATGGTAAATCAGATCTTAAATATCCTGAATGTGACCCTGCATCTAAGTGTCCAGAATGGAAAAATAAAGCGAATAGAAGAGTGTATTTTAAAGCAAAATAAATTTTACAATTCTAATTTGGAGACTGTCACTTGTGGCAGTCTTTTTTTTTGCTAATAATGATAGACTTTTAGATGATAGACGAATGGATGATAGACTTTGATAATTGATATAAAATAAAACCTCTCAAGTGATCGAGAGGTTTTTTGGTTGGATGTTCTTCTGGACTACTATCTAGAAGTGGTCGTTTGATCGTGTTTTCCTTTGCAGTTGCCTGTTTGTGTCTAGCAGTTGGCTGTTTGTGTCTGGCAGTTGCCTCTTTGTATTCTGCAGTTGCCTATTTGTGATTGGCAGTTGTCTGTTTGTATCTAGCAGTTGTCTATTTGCGATTGGCGGTTGCCTGTTTGTGATTGGCAGTTGCCTATTTGTATCTAGCAGTTGCCTGTTTGTGATTGGTAGTCGTTTCTTTTAGCTTTCTATTTTTTTGAATTTTAGTTTTGCGAAGGCTTTGTACTCGGGTGATTTTTTGTCCAGGATCAGTGAGATGTAGTCTTTGGCAAGGTTGAAGGTGTCGACCAGGTTGTTGTCATTGGTGTAGAGCGTTTCGTTTCTTCTTGTTCTAGCCTGGCTGAGCGGGAAGTAGGTTTCTGCGACCTGTTGGGTGGTCTGTCTCATCTGTGATCTTTCGTCCTGAAGGATTGGAATTGTGTATTCTTCTTCGTTGGGGCCGTAGTTTGGGGTATTATTGAAGAGCTCTATGAGCTGGCCATAATTGTTGGTGCGCTGATCGAAGCTCAACTGGGAAACTGAGTGACTGTCGGGTTGGGTCGCGGGAGGTGTGGGTGCTGCTGGTGGATCTTTTCGCGTGCCTTTGATTTTGCGGGCAATGGTTTGGAAGTTTTCCATCTGTGCTGCTGTGACGCCTGTGGTGGTCTTATAAGCTTTTTCGAGTTTTGTAAGTTTTTTGTTAATGGGAGCGAAGACTGCCTGTCGGGCTTTGACTGCTAAAGTGTAGGGCGGGAGGGTGGTGTTGACTTCTTCCTGCTCTGCGAAAGCCTTTGTGTAAATGGTTTGGAGTTTTGCAAGTTCCAGTTCGGGATTGCTTGGTTTGTAGATCGCGCCCAGATTTGCAGCGTAGGAATTGAATAGGTTTGCGTTGGCCACGTTTCTGGCGTGGCCTGTTTCGGATGTTGAGTTCATTTGGTTTTTTTTTTAAGTGTTAATTGTAACAAATATAAAATTAATATGGAATAAAAATGAATGTTCGGTAATTTTTTATGTAAAAAAGATATTATGTTAAATAAAATACGAAACCCTCGCTTGGGGGCGAGGGTTTGTGGTTGTGTGTTATAAACACGGATTGCAAATCCGCGCTATCGGGTTGGGCATTTATTCTAGTCACCACGTTTACTGATTTTATCATATTCACCATAAGTATCAACTTCTTGAGCATGTACTCTTATTGTATTAATATGAGATGTTATTCCTTTTTCTTCATAAAATTTTTCTAAATCATCTATTGTTATCCATCTACTTCCTGCAATATTAGTTACAAATAATTCTTCAAAAATATTTCCTTTTATACTCTTGTCCTTAATAGATTGTTTAGTTATTTTTTTGTCTTTGTCTAATAAAAATAGAGTTTGGCATAATGGCACATGATAGCCTGAAGTTATTAGTTTACTTTCATTAGATTGGAGTTTTGACGTGGGTCTTAAAAAGGCTGAACAATATGGAAATCTATATTCACCTCTATTACCTTCTGGTCCTTTACAGAAATTTGAATCACAAATATTTGCCTTCATTTTCAATAGTTGTGCTCTCATATTACTTGATGCAGATTCATACAAGATATTGTTATCCCAAGACTTGTATTGCATGTGTGCAAAACGAACCATTTCTAATCTCATATCAAAATGTTCATAAATCAAATCAACACCTAATATTGCCTCATCTTTATCAGGATGTAATAATCTTAATCGAAGAACTTTATCTTTATTTATTTGATAATCCTTAAAACTATCAGTTTCATAAAGTGGTTTACCAAAATAATCTTCTCTACTTCTCAAATAAAAATCGCGATTTAAACTTTTATGTTCAGATTGAGTTCTTGGCGTAAAAAATTCCTTTGCAGCAACTAAACCAAATTTTCTTTTTTTTAAATGTGCATTATCTTCCTTTTTTTTCTTCAGGATTTCATCTAACTCATCAATTTCTTTCTGTATTAAATCTACAGGATTTACAAAAATATATTCAGTACTTAATGCATCTGCCTTTTCTTTATAGAATTTAACAATTTCATTTTCGTTCTTCGATGTCAACAAAGATATTATTGAATCATAAAGATTTTTGTCTAAGTCATGAATTATTCCAAAAGCAAATTCATAAGTTATGGGTAGTGAGGAGTTCTTTGCCAAAGTAACAGATTCTCTAATCGCATTTACAGTCTGAAATGCAATGTCTCTTCTCGAATCTTCTGGAATTTCTTCATTTAAAAAGTAGTCTGGTTTTACATCCATAATTATAATAATATTTACTTGGATTTGGAGATTAGGATAATGTTATTTTTGTAAATATAATTTATTTGTAATAGTACTCCAATTTTATAATTAATAAAAGTTGAAATGGCTATTAATTTTACGTTTTAATCATCATAATTATTAAAAAATAAGAAATATAATAAAACCTTGACCAAAGCCAAGGTTCAAAAAAATATAAAAAAAATCTGTGTTTTTGGTTTAGTAAATATTCTTTGGGTATCAAGAAACATCAGCCACACCTGAGACAAAGCTATCATTAAGATGTCTTAGTATTTTACGGATATCCGTAAACTGGAGAATAATTTTTTAGAATCATCAAAAGACCACGTCACTTAGAAGTAATATGTCTTTATAAATAATATTCAAAGGCATCAAAGCCTATAAGAAGCTCCAACAAAAAAATGTTTCGCTGGGGTGTGCTGGAGTCCGAGATTAAGGCCTGCATCCAGTTTGAAGTCTCTGGCGACATCCATCTGGATGGCGGCGTTGATGTAATTGGAGAATTGGTGCGCTTTGAAATCGTAGGTGTAGTAGGTTTCGGCAATGCCATCCACACCTTTGATGATCGCATGACTGATGGTGAGGGTCTGTAGAAATTCTGTGTGCATCGCCTGCTCATCCTGGTCTTTGAGACGGTCTACTTCTACCTGAAATCCGAGAGTCCAATCTCCGGGAAGTTTGTACTGCATCGGGATGATCAATCCACCTTCGAAACGACTGTCTTCATATTTTGAAGTGGGGAATTTCACGTAAGGAAGTAGTGCCAATGCGAAGTTACCATCATCGTTCCCGATCAGATTTTGTTTGATCCTAAGGGTAAGGTCGCCGTGACCATCTGTGGTCGTTTTTTCGTTGGTGTCCCATTCCTTTTCGCTTTGTCGGCCATAAGTTTGGAAACAGATCTGAACTGCGGTAGAACCTGTTATCCCGATTTTCAGATTCATTTGGTTGATGAGGATAGTGTTGGTCTGTGTGGTTTCGGTTTTCTCCCTGACGCTTCGTACCAGATCTGTTTCCAGTTGGAAATGTCCGGCGTCTACGGTGAAAGGAGATTCGGTGACATCTGGTCGATCGGTCTCCATCTCTCTCATCTGTGCGCGAGGAACAGGCGTAAATAGGGAAAACTTCTTCTGTGATTGCTGTGCAAAACCTTTGAAGGGTGTTAATAGTCCGAAAAGGAGAACTGTGTAAACACTGTAATTTTTATTCATACCAATCATTTTTAGCGATGAGATTTTCTAATATACAATCAGTAGATTAAAAGCTGTGCCGTAAATGATCGAGAGTTAGGAATTCTTATCGATTTATGATAATATATTAAGCCAATTGATTTTTCAGAATTGTTTTGGTTTCAGTTTCTTTTCTGCCGCCTCTGCAATCTCCAGGATTCTCTTTAGTCTGGTTTCCGGTCTTTTGGCAAGAACAAGCCATTGGAGCAGCATCTTTTTTACGGATCTGCTAAGGCTGTTGAAAAACTCGGTGGCATTTTCCCGGTTTGAAAGTTCGACTGCCAGGTCGTCGGGAATCAGTAATTCTTCTACGCTGTCTAATATTTCCCATGAGCCGTTTTCTTTAGCGACTTGGATGATATCTGATCCTGCTTGTGACATTCGGTTTTCGGCGGTGAGTCTTTCGATCTTTTGTTTGTTGATCTTGGACCAGGTGCTTTTGGGTTTCCGCTTCCCGAAATATTGGATGGAAGATTCATCGTCCAGTTTTTTCTTCAAACTGTCTATCCACCCGAAACAAAGTGCCTCGTCCACGGCATCGCTCCAGCTGATGGTTGGTTTTTCCGATTTCTTGTTGTACTGCAGAACCCAGATCCCTTTTTCCCGTGTATGATTTTCTATAAGCCAATCGCGCCATTGTTCCGGATCCTCGGGGTAGAAAATGTCTAAGTTATCATTTGGTTTCGCTGACATTTGGTGTGATACTTTGTTTGTGTAAATATAAATCTATTAAAGAAATTAAATCCATATCGTGATGTATCTAAAATGTTGATTGTCCCTTTTAGCTGCTTAAAACAAAAAATGCATTACGTTTCTGTAATGCATCTGTTGTATGTTGGTTGTGATTTATAATTCCGTGATCAGATAATTCTGGTATTTTGATTTGTCAAATGTAAAAATTGACGGCGACAGCGTTTGGTTCTCTTTATAATTGCTGATGGTGATCACTGCGAGGTCATTGTTTGTAGAGACTTGCTCCAGTTTGATCAGTTTTTTTTGAGGGGTATTGACGTATAAGGTGACACTTTTTAATCCATTTGATTTAACTGGTGTCATCTTGATCACATCTACTGGGATTCCACTAATGGTCTTCTTGCCGGAGTAGCTCACATTGTAATCCTTTTTATAGGAGTCCAAATAACTCAAGGGAGAAAATGCCACTTGATTGTCGTTTGGTTTTGCAATGGTGACCTCTTTGTCTTCCTCGCTGATGCTGTAAACCTTTTTACCGTCAAAGATCTGCTCTGTTCCCATGATCTTCAATTTGTATCTGTTGTTGTCAGAATAGAAGATCCCTGTTTGACTGGCATCTCCTGCGATGTAGGAAAATTTGAAATAGGAATTTTTTTTGGCCTTATAGCTTTTGGTGACGTCGTCCAAGATCGTTTTTGATCTGGTGTCTATCGTCTGGCCATAAGTTAACAGATTCATTCCTAAAAAAGCGACAATTGAAAAAGATTTGATCGTGTTTTTCATTTTTAATATTTGCGATTTATTGATTGCAAAGTTAAGTTTTCAAGATTGATGCCAATTATTTACAATGATAAAATTTGTTAAGATCTGAAAATAAAAAAAACCTTTCCAGAATCAACTGAAAAGGTTTGATGTATAGATTTCTAATTGATTATTCTACGATCAATTTTTCTGCGTTAGATTTACCATTCTCTGTAATTACTACAAGGTATGTTCCTTTTACAAGCCCTTTTGTAGAGATGGCGTCTGAGCTGTTTTTCTTTCTCTCAAGAGATCTTACCAATTTGCCATTCATGTCAAGGATCTCCACTTTGATGCTTGCGTTACCCACTGTAGGTGCAGCTTTGATAAAGAATTCTCCTCTGGCAGGATTTGGATAGATGCCGAAGCTCTTATTTTTGATGATGTCGTCTGTTCCTAATATACATCCTGTTGGAACTGTAAAGTCCTCAACTTGATCGGCGATGTTGGAAGCTGATCCTGCAGAAGCATTAAGACCTAGGCCTCTTCTTGCGAATACATTCCAGATAAGACAGTTGTCTACGCCGCCGGTAAGCTGGTCAGCCTGTAAGATCGCATCTCTACCTGTCACGAAATTAGGGCTACAAGGTTGTAGCTTCAATCCGTCCATAACCAATTGGAGGGCTTTCGCACTACCAGAATTAGCGTCAGCTGTGATATTGTAATTATAACCATATTTTTCTGCCAATTTCCAATGAAGGTCCCACAGCATTGTTGCCCAGATCTCTCCTACGGCATGTGGCTGTCCACCAGTAGAGTTGGTGTCTGCATAGGTGTGAGGATTAATGGTCATGTCTGTGGTGTATCTGTATTGTCTGATCCCTGCTCCAGTGGTAGGTGCGTTGGTAGAATAGGTTCCGATTCCTCTACCGGTTGTTGCGGTATAATTAGGTGTATTGGTTAACATTAATGCAAAGAAATCTGACCATCCTTCACCCATTTGTTCTAGATTTTGCAAACAGCTATATCCTTGTCCTGTTAATCTATTGGATATTCCGTGACCATATTCATGAATCATCACCCCATTGTCAAAGCTTGAGTTTTTGTAGCCTACTGCAAGATCTTTTAGACTGACGTTGACTGTTCTTCCAGCTGTAATTTCAGCATTTATAAAGTTTCCTTCATCTCTTGGGATCATGACCATAGGAATGTTTATACCTAAACCGCTTGTTAAGTTCCAATCTGTAACAGTATTAGAAGATGTTCTGTGAAGCAATACACCTACAGCGCCTGCTGCTTGTGCATTTTTGATCTTGACATCATTTGTACAACCAGAGATGGTCACTAATGCTATTTTACCAGTAAGGCTTCCTCCTGTAAGTGCAGTACAAGCATTCAGGACAGATGGGATTGCCACGTCACCAGTTGCAGGTGTTTCCATTAGATATCTACCGCCACCTGAGCTGTAAGAACCCACTGCTGTATTTACAGGTGTTCTTGTTGCTAGTGTTGGATCGTTGTAAAATAATCTTTGCTGAAAGCTAACCCCATAGTCCCAAAGATACATCTGCATTCTTGGAGGTGATACATTAGTTTGTGAGATCTCGAAACCAGAATTGAAGTTTGCATTGTTATAACCACTACCATCAAATGCTTCAGCTCTTACGGCATCAGCTCCAAAACCTCCTTTTCCAAAGTTATTTGTTTGGAAATTTCTGCTGCTTTCTGTAAACCCAAATTTATACATAATATCATGGATCATATTATTAGCATAAAAAAGATTGGTCACAGCAGATCCTTTGTTTTCATATGCACTTAAAGTGGTGCTTTCTGCAAATGGAAAATCAAAAGTAAGACTTCCTGTTGTTGTGCTTTGTGGGGAAAAGCCAAATGCATTACTTCCGGAATTATCTATGTAAGCTAATACATTGTTACCAAAAGTATTAGTGTAATTGGTGTTTCCGTTAGAATGCCATCCTTCTGGTGAAGCAACAATATCCCACGGGTTTGATACAAGAGATCGTGAGCCAAACGTAGGACCTTCTACTGGAAAAGGAAATACATTGTACGTGGCGTCCGTAAGTGCTTTTGTATTCTTACTGAAAGTCCTGTTGTTTTGATGATAATGATTGTGATCTGTAAAACTAAGCTCTTGTACTGCAAAGTTAGGGTCAGATGTGAAATGATTAGGGTCAAAAGCACATTCAATAATCATATTTGTGCTTTCTAAGATCTCGCCATCAGTAAGGCTCACTAATACAGAATAGGATTTATTCTCTTTAACCTGATTGATGAAGAACAATTGGGCAGGTACAAGTACATTGTTTTTTTGATAGTAGAATCGGATGTTAGCTACTTTTTTTCCATCTTCTGGCAAGACTTCTCCATTCTTATCATCAAAAAGTTCAAAACCATCATTTTTGATTTCTACAGACCTGAGAGCAATCGATAAAGCTTCAGATTTGTCGATTTTGTCTTTTACCTCGATATTGTTGGTCTTTTGGAAGTTGTTATTGAAGGAAACTACTTTACCATCTCTTATTACAGCTTTTGCAAGCGATTTATAGATTGGTGTACCTTCATGATATTGTTGAACATTCACAATATTGGACTTCAGGCTTGCAGAATTGTCTTCATTCAATACTTTGAATTCTGCATTGGCATTGTTGCGAAAACTAACATCATTACTGATGAAATTTTTGATCACTTTTTCACTAGATTGTGCATTGAGATTAGCAAAAAGAAAGAAAACGCCAATACCTGCGCACTTAGACAGTTGATTTATTTTCATATAAATATTTAATTTTTAAATTTAAAAAATTGATTAACAAAAATATTGAAAATTTTCTTTTTTAATGAATTAAATACAAACAAATTTCATATGATTAAATAATCGGTAAATATTTAACTTTAATTTTATTAATATTATAATTAGAATAATTTGTTGCCAGCGTAAATGATCGTCGGGTTCTCTACTAGTGATGCAATTCCTTCGCGAAATTTCATCATATGCTCGGATACCTGATGGTTGTGGAGGTCTTCATTGCTCTGCCAGTTTTCATGGATGAAAAAGACACCTTTGTTCCTGTTGTCCTCATAAAGGTCATATTGGATGCAGCCTTTTTCTCTTCGGGTTTCTATGACCAGTTTTTTCAGTAATTCTATGGCGTCCATCATAGAGTTCTCTTTGATATGAAAGACGGCACTTAAGTAAATGTTCATGGATTTATTTTAAAATTTAAGATCATCAAATTTATAAAAAAATGATTCTTATAAAATTTGAAAAATAGAATTATACAATTAATAAAAAAAAATGTATTTTTGGAGAAATTCAAAAAAGAAACAATGGCAGAATACAAACTATTGCTCCCAAGCATGGGCGAAGGAGTTATGGAAGCAACAATTATCAGCTGGATGTTCAATGAAGGTGACTTTGTAAAAGAGGATGACTCTGTAGTGGAAATTGCGACAGACAAAGTAGATTCCGATGTTCCGACACCAGTTTCGGGGAAGATTATCAAAATTCTGAAGCATAAAGATGACGTTGCAAAGATCGGGGAAGCCATTGCTATTTTAGAAACAGAAGGTGGTTCTTCGGATTCTGAAGCACCAGAATCTAAATCTTACGAAGAGGTAAAAGACCAGCTCCATCAGCCTGAGCCGGAAGTGATTAGCACTTTGGAACAGCCATTGACCAATGTTTTTGAAAATTCATCAAATCAGAATTCAGATCTGTATCTGTCACCTTTGGTGAAATCAATTGTTCAACAAGAGAATATTTCGGAATCTGAACTTAAAAATATCAAAGGCAGTGGACTGGATGGCAGAATCACGAAAGAAGATATTCTTGATTTTGTTAAAAATAGAGGAACTGCAGTTGAAACTAAATCATCTCCTGTTCAGCAAGTTATTTCTCAACCTGCTCAGACTTCAGCATCAGCTCCGAAAGTTTCAAGTGCGCCAATTCAAGTTGGTGAAGGTGATGAGATCATCCAAATGGATCGTGTGCGTAAGATCATTGCAGAAGCGATGGTGAACAGCAAACACACTTCACCACACGTGACTTCTTTTATAGAGTCTGACGTGACGAATGTTGTGACCTGGAGAGCTAAGAATAAGGATTCTTACCAAAAAAGAGAAGGTGAGAAACTGACTTTTATGCCGATCTTCATCAGAGCGGTTGTAAAAGCAATTCAGGATTTTCCTATGATCAACGTTTCTGTGGATGGTGATAAAATTATCAAGAAAAAGAATATCAACATCGGAATGGCAACAGCGCTTCCAGATGGAAATTTAATCGTTCCAGTTATCAAAAATGCTGACCAATTGAGTTTGTCAGGATTAGCAAAAGCTATCAACGATTTGGCTTACAGAGCAAGAAATAAAAAACTGACCCCAGCAGATACACAAGGCGCAACTTATACGATTTCCAATGTTGGAACTTTTGGAAACCTGATGGGAACACCGATTATTCCTCAGCCTCAGGTTGCGATTTTGGCAGTTGGTGCGATTGTGAAAAAACCGGCAGTTATCGAAACTGAGTTTGGAGATGTGATCGCCATTCGTCAGAAGATGTTTATGTCACATTCTTATGACCATAGAGTAGTGGACGGCAGTTTGGGCGGAATGTTCCTGAAACACGTCAACGATTATCTCGAAAATTGGGACCTCAATACAGAAATATAAAATCAAAGCCTCAGAATTTTCTGAGGCTTTTTTGTTTTTTTAATTATTGTCTTTCTGTTGCACCATTTAAAAAATAAATTGGTTTGTCGTAATCAGTTGTAGAGTATCTATTTCCGGTATTAAAAATTATTTTAGCACCGAGAGTATAGTTGTAAATATTTTCGCCCTCAATCTCTACATTAGGTTTTGTAAAAGCAATTAATTTTTGCTCATCAAAGTCATCATCGACATCTTTTTTGGCTTCTATTATTAATAAATTAGATGTATTACAACCTCTTTTATGAACAATAATATCAGGATAAAAATTTACAGATAATTTATTTACTTCATCTGTTATATCGTAATTTTTTGGAATGATGTTATCCTTAATTTGTTGTAGAATTTCCTCTATTTTTTCTTTGACTTTTGCAGAAATCCATTTCTTTCTTTTATTTTGAGAATCAATATCAATATTATATTCACAATCTACATTATAATCTGGAAATTCTTTTTGTAAATATTCTGCAAGTTTGTGAGTTAGGCTTCTTTCATTTGCAGAATTCAATAATAAATATATTTCTTCAGTGTAAAGAGTTTTTAATGATTTGTCTAATCTAGTTTTAATTTCTTCTAAAGAATATTCTTCCATATTACTTTGACAATAAATTCTACAACTCATCCATTTCCCCACTTCCAGCTTGCCCTTCATTCATTAGATAAGCTTTTAGAAAAGGCGTGATATTTCCGTTCATTACACTATCTACGTCAGAAGTTTCGTGTCCGGAGCGAACATCTTTTACCAATTTATAGGGTTGCATTACATAATTCCGGATTTGAGAACCCCATTCGATTTTCATTTTTCCGGCTTCGATTTCATTTCTGGCCTTCAGGCGTTCATCAAGTTCGATTTGGTAAAGTCGGGATTTCAGGAGTTGCATTGCTTTTTCCTTATTCTGAAGCTGAGAACGAGATTCTGAGTTTTCAATAATAATTCCCGTTGGTGCGTGGCGAAGACGAACGGCTGTTTCCACCTTGTTTACGTTCTGTCCACCAGCTCCTGATGAACGCATCGTTTCAAAACTGATGTCGGCTGGATTAATATTAATCTCAATCGTGTCATCCACCAAAGGATAAACATAAACCGAAACGAAACTCGTGTGGCGTTTAGCATTACTATCAAACGGCGAAATTCTCACCAATCTGTGAACGCCATTTTCACCTTTCAGATAACCGAAAGCAAACTCACCTTCTATTTCTATCGTTACGGTTTTGATTCCGGCAACATCGCCTTCTTGGAAGTTGAGCTCACGGAGTTTGTAGCCTTGCTTGTCTGCCCACATTGTGTACATCCGCATCAGCATACTTGCCCAGTCGCAAGATTCTGTTCCGCCGGCGCCAGCTGTGATTTGAAGAACGGCTGACAACTCATCGCCTTCGTTGGAAAGCATATTTTTGAATTCCAGATTCTCGACTTTTTCAACTAATTTTGGGAAAGTCTCGTCCAGTTCTTTCTCAGATTCCGGGTCTTCTTTTGCGAATTCTATTAATACTTGTAAATCTTCAAATTCTGTTTTAATATCGTCATAACCTTCCACCCATTTTTTCTTGGAACGGAGTTGTTTCAGGAAAACTTCGGCTTCTTTGGAGTTGTTCCAGAATTCGGGTGCTGCGGTTTTCTCATCGTCGTTGGAAATTTCGATTTTTTTCTTTTCGATTTGGAGGAACTTGTGCAGGTCTTCGATTCTGGATTGGATATCTTTTATTTGGTCTGTGTTTACCACGTTTGTTTTAATTTTTGCAAAAATAAGAAGAAAATGATGAATGTTGGGAAATAATGGCTAATTGAAAAATTTTAACGCAAAGTCCGCTAAGATTTTTTTATCTAATTGAAAACATTTTAAGGTCGCAAAGACGTAAAACTCATCAAAGATTATATAGTGGGAAATTTCTACTTATGACGAATCCTGCAATAGGGATAGTAGTGGAAATCCTTTTTTGTGGCTTGGATATGTTGGATCAAGTGGGAAATCGTCTTCCACAAAAAAGATTGTAGCGGATAGCCCGACCCGAGCGGTGGCCTTTGGAAAGGCTAGGGGATTGCCCAAATATTGTAAAATGTATGATGTGAAATGTAAAAAGTATTTAAATTTATTTGATTGATAATCAATTGTTTGAAAATTAATTTTAAATTGTTTTAAAAATCGAGGCAACCATTTTGGTATTTTGCCGTCTTATAGTCAGAAAGAGAAAATGAAAACAGAGTTACAACATATCTTTTCCGAGGCAAAGAAAAATGACCGACTGGCTCAGAAGAGTTTGTTCGAGATGTTTTCGGGGAAAATGTTGTCGGTCGCCAATTCTTACATCAATAATCTGGATGATGCAGAAGATTTGTTGATGAATGCTTTCTACAAAGCATTTACGAAGCTGGAGGATTGTAAAAATCACGAATCTTTTCCGTTTTGGCTTAGAAAAATTGTGGTGAATGATGCGATTAGTTTTATTCGGACACACAAACATATTTTGTACGCCGAAACTGAATTTACTGACTCGATTGCGGAACAGACGGAAGATATTAATGAGTTTTCTCAAGACATCGATTTGGAGGTAATTTTCAGGGAAATGCCGATTGGCTATAAGTTGGTTTTCAATCTTTCGGTTTTTGAGGAAAAGAAACATCAGGAGATTGCGGAAATCCTGAATATCTCGGAAGGAACCAGCAAAAGTCAGCTGAGTAAAGCGAAAAAATGGCTAATGGATTATTTTAATCACCAAAACACGAAACAAAATGCAGAATCTGAAATCTAAATACGAACAAAAGGAAATGAAAGTTTCCGACGGTCTTTGGGACAGATTGGAAGAGAAACTCGACCAAGTGCCTGCGAAAGTAGAGACGCCAAAAATAGTTTGGTTGAGATATGCAGCAGTTATTTTATTAATGATTGGTTTGGGCGGGAGTTTTTTGATGATTAATCATCAATCTGATATGAATGAAAATCAGGAATTTGCAAATCAGACTGAAAGCGAAAATCAAAATTCTAATTCAAATATAATTAAGCCATCAGAAAATAATGAAGTTGGGAAAGTAATTCCAAACAATAATAATTCTGAAGTTGATAATCAAAGATTGGCTGTTGATAATGTGAAAGATTCTTCGACTCCGCTCAGAATGACAGAGAAAATCAAAAAGGAAAGTCAAACTGTAAATCAAGTTTCTGAGAAGGAAGTCTCAATCAAAAAAGAAGAAATTTCTATTCCTCAGCCAGAAGAAAAACTGGCTCAGAATGAGATTCAAAAACCTAAGGAACGACCAAAATATATTACCTCTTCCGATTTACTTTTCGGAGTGGAAATTGACAAAGCGAAATTTGAAACACCGAAATCGGCGATGGGAATCAATATTTCAGAACCAAAAATTGATTCGGATTTTCCCAATCCAAAACGCATCAAACTCTTCGGATTCACGCTTTACGATAAAGATTCTATAACAACTAAATAAACTATTATGAAGACCAAAATTCTACTTTTGGCAATGCTTTCAAGCTTTGCTACAGCCCAAACTACGCTCGATAATCAGATGAAATCTTACACGGAAAAAGTCAATTCCATCGTATCGACAGAAAAAGCGAATATGAAATCTGAAACCGACAAAATCGATGAAGCTTTCTCTTCCGGAAAAATCACAAAAGCTGAACAGATTGCTCAGAAGGAAGCGGTTTCTAAAAAGTATGAAACGCTCATCAATGAAAAAATCGAGGACGAAAGGGTACAATTGGACAACATTACAAAAACTGCGGTTACCAATTCTGTTTATAATACGAAAGCTGATACACTCAAAAATCAAATTGTTTTTGGACCAGGAGGATTATCCGTTAAGATCAAAAAGAAAGATAAATCGCCCAAAGATTATATCAATCAAAGCTCAGTGAGTGTGGGTTATGCTTTCGCAAATTTGACCATGGACAAAGGCAGTTTCAATGCTTTTGAGAGTGATTCTGAGATGCGAATCGGGAATTCTCACAGTGTAGAGGTTCAGTTCAGAAAAGACCATCAGTTGGGAAGTTTCACCAGTCCGTGGGTTTTGAGATACGGTTTGGCTTACAGAACTGACACTTATATGCCGAAACGCCCGCAGGTTTTTGTTCAGGAAAATTCACAATTATTCCTTGAAAATTTTGAGGAAGGAAGATTGAAACGTTCAAAACTGAGAAATGTTTACCTGACCTTACCAATTGAATTCCAGCTTTATCTGAATCCAAAATATAAAGAATATGACGATAAGCAATATCTGGACGTTAGAAAGAAAATGTGGAAGATTGGAGTAGGCGCTTATGCGGGAATCAACACGAGAAGTATTGTAAAAGTGAAATATTACAACGAAAATGACAACTTCAAAAAGTACGATTACACTTTGGATGACGGCGTGAATGCTTTCTTGTTTGGAGGGAAATTCAGTCTGGGTTATGGAGGCGTTACTTTATTCATCAAAAAAGATTTCACACCTATTTTTAATGACAAGACAATTTTACCAAACAAAAACGGAGTCCAAATCGGAATCGAGATTGCCAATATTGATTTTTAATTGATAACATTTTTCATAGAACACTATTTTTATTATTATTTTCTGAAAGCATACTTTTAAGGAGTGTGCTTTTTTTTAGACTTTAAAATAGCGATTCTTCAATCTCAATGCTATTTCCCAAAATAACATTGAGATTAATATATTAGAAAAAATAGCTGTAAAGATTCCATAATCATCCCAATCTGGAGCAATTTTAAAATGCCAGCCTAAATAAACAATTGCAATACCAGCTGAGGCTGTCGTAAATGCAAACAAAATATTCAAATATGTATTTAATTTAAGAAAGTAATGAGCAAGAATAAGATTTAAAGTTCCAAATTCTAGAATGAAATTGACGCTAGGATAATTGAAGAAATCTAAAGAATAAGCAATGCTGATGAATGGAAAAGTTAAAATGAAATAAGTAATAAAGAAAATTATTCTTCTAAATCTTTTAATTGTCTTTATCATTTTTAATTAGTTATTATAGAAAACCAAATTACGAAATAATAAACTTAAAAAAATCATCCCAGCATCACTTTTGCAAGTCTAAATTTTTATTTACATTGGCAAATAGGATTTAGAAATGAAAAATTTACAGTTACTCGGTTTGTTTTTGGTTGTGGCAGGCAGTTTTCTGCCCTTGGTTCATATTCCAATTGTTGGAAACTGGAACTATTGGAAAGTAGATAACACACTCGCCATCGTACTTTGGGGATTTTCTTTATTGACGCTGGTTTTCATCCTGATTGGTAAAAATAAATTGGTGAGAATAATGTCATTTTTAATGATATTGCTTTTTGTTTTCACAATTATCGCCATTAAGTTGAAATCTTTGGATTATTTCAGTTTTTTACCTTTCAAATCCTGGCAATCCACATTCGCAGGAATCGTGAAATTATCCTGGGGATGGTTCATCGAGTTTCTGGGCGCAGTGATTATTTTAATCGCATCAAGAAATAATAAAATTGAACCACAAAGCCACAAAGATTTGCACAATGAGCACAACTAGTTTTGCATTAATTGAAAAACCTTGTGAACTTTGTGAAAAAACTTTGTGAACCTTGTGTTTAAATAAATATAAAATCAAAAAAAATTAAAAATATTATGAAAGAAGTATTCATTGTATCAGCGGTCAGAACGCCAATGGGAAGTTTTATGGGAAGTCTTTCGACAGTTCCTGCAACACAATTGGGAACTGTTGCTGTAAAAGGAGCTTTAGAAAAAATCAACCTGGACCCGACTTTGGTTGAAGAAATTTATATGGGAAATGTTTTACAGGCCGGCGAAGGTCAGGCTCCGGCAAGACAAGTGGCTTTGGGTGCAGGTTTGTCCAATCATACGCCTTCTACAACCATCAATAAAGTTTGTGCTTCGGGAATGAAAGCCGTAACAATGGCAACTCAAGCGATAAAAGCTGGCGACGTAGATATTATCGTAGCGGGCGGAATGGAAAATATGTCGATGGTTCCGCATTATATAGATGGAAGAAATGGCGTGAAATTGGGCGAAATCAAAATGCAAGACGGCCTTTTGAAAGATGGTTTGACTGATGTTTACAACAAACAACATATGGGTGTTTGCGCAGAATTGTGTGCTAAAGAAAACGACATCACGAGAGAAGAACAAGATGCTTTTGCAATCCAATCTTACAAAAGAGCTGCATCAGCTTGGGAAGCTGGAAAATTTGCGGAAGAAGTTGTTCCCGTTTCGATTCCTCAAAGAAAAGGTGAACCAGTTATTTTCTTGGAAGATGAAGAATATAAAGCCGTGAAGTTTGATAAAATCCCAACTTTAGCCACAGTTTTTCAAAAAGAGAATGGAACTGTAACCGCAGCCAACGCTTCAACATTGAATGATGGTGCATCTGCTTTGATTCTGATGTCTAAAGAAAAAATGGAAGAATTAGGATTGAAACCTTTGGCAAAAATCATTTCATACGCTGACGCTGCTGTAGAACCGGAAAGATTTACAATGGCACCTTCGAAGGCTTTGCCAATTGCACTTAAGAAAGCGAATCTCACAAAAGACGACATCGATTTCTTCGAATTGAATGAAGCGTTTTCAGTCGTTGGATTGGCCAATACCAAAGTTTTAGGATTGGACGCTTCGAAAGTGAATGTCAACGGCGGCGCAGTTTCCATCGGTCATCCGCTTGGAAGTTCTGGTTCAAGAATCATTGTCACTTTGATTAATGTTCTCAAACAAAACAACGGAAAATATGGCGCAGCTGCAATCTGTAACGGTGGCGGTGGCGCAACGGCTATTGTGATTGAGAATTTGCAATAATCTATAATTAAAATAAAATTCAAAACCCTTTCAGATTTTAAAGTTCGAAAGGGTTTTTGTTATTAAATTTATGATACAAATGCATTTTTTTGTCAATTTGTAATTCCTTTTTTTACTTTTGTCTAAATAATTATTTCCAATGTCCGAAATAGAAAAAACAATTCCAGAAAACTCGATCAAAAATAATCCGAAAATTATGCGCGCCTGGGCGTTGTATGATTGGGCAAACTCGGTTTATTCGTTGGTCATCACATCCACCATTTTTCCGATATACTATTCAATTCTGACCACAGCTTACGAAAAAGATGAGTACGTAAAGGAAACTGGACAATGGATAAAAGTCCCGGTGAGACATTTGATCAAAATTTTCGGAAAAGAATACCAGCCAGATGCGGTTTACGGTTATTCTCTCACGTTTTCATTTTTAATAGTCGTTCTACTTTCTCCAATTTTGTCATCGTTGGCAGATACAATTGGAAACAAAAAGTCGTTCCTTCAGTTTTTCTGTTATCTGGGCGCCACATCTTGTATGGGATTGGCTATGTTTACTGGGATGGGAAGTGTTTGGCTGGGATTGTTGTTCAGTATGACGGCCAGTGTCGGATTCTGGGGCAGTTTGGTTTTTTATAACTCATTTTTACCTGATATTGCAACGCCGGACAAGCAGGATGCGCTTTCTGCAAAAGGCTATGTTTACGGTTACATAGGTTCTGTGATTTTGGTGGTGATTTGTTTGTTTTTGATTCAATTTCTTGCAGAAACGCCTAAACAGGCAGCTATCTATACGAGAGTTAGTTTCTTATTGACGGGCGCTTGGTGGTTTGGATTTTCTCAATATACATTCAAGCATTTGCCGCAATTTGGTCAGGTGAAAGAGCAATTGCCTAAAGATCTGGTTTTGCTAAACTATAAAAATATCTTTAAAAGTCATACAGAACAAGGTGGTTTCTTCGAAGTTCTAAAAGATAACATCAGTTTCTACATTGACATTGTAAAGCAAAGTTTCCGCGAATTGTTTAAAGTTGGTGGTTATCTTTTCAGAGATAAAAATCTGAAATATTTCCTTTCCAGTTTTTTCTTTTACAGCGTTGGGATGCAGACGATTTTCCTGATGGCCACTTTGTTTGGGAAAAGCGAGATCAATATGGCTCAGGACAAATTGATAATGACCTTGTTACTAATTCAAATAGAAGCAATTATCGGAGCCTTGTTTTTCTCTTGGCTATCGAGGAAAATTGGAAACAAAAACGTTATCAGTATCACGGTTGCAATGTGGATTGGCGCTTGTCTGGCAGCCTATTATCTAAATAAAGAAAACCCGAATGTAGAATATCAATTTTACGGAATTGCAGCAGTTATAGGTCTGGTAATGGGTGGTTTGCAGGCAATGTCGAGGTCTACTTACTCCAAACTACTTCCGACCGATTCCATGGACAATACAACCTATTTCAGTTTTTACGATGTTTTAGAAAAATTGGCC
>Ga0308171_1002151_pt1 | contig 21940 bp, 18 predicted proteins | sample PhyGR1_FD_202135 | JGI IMG/M metagenome (GOLD analysis project Ga0308171, IMG submission 202135) | Phyllosphere microbial communities from UC Gill Tract Community Farm, Albany, California, United States - DLSLSG.R1 | ecosystem: Host-associated > Plants > Phyllosphere > Unclassified | place: USA... | reverse complement strand
CGCTCATGCTGGCCCTGCCGGGCTCGTCGTACCTGTACCAGGGCGAGGAGCTGGGCCTGCCCGAGGTCATCGACCTGCCCGACGACGCACGTCAGGACCCGACCTGGTTCCGCACGAACGGCGAGCGGTACGGGCGCGACGGCTGCCGCGTGCCCATCCCGTGGACCGCCGACGCTCCCGCGTACGGCTTCAACACGACGGGTGAGTCGTGGCTGCCGCAGCCCGCGGAGTGGGCCGACCTCGCCCGCGACGTGCAGGTCGACGACCCCTCGTCGACGCTGACGCTGTACCGGTCGCTTCTCGCCGAGCGCCGCGCACGCAACCTGGGCGCGGGAGAGCTCGAGTGGCTCGACGGCTTCGGCGACGAGGTCGTGGCGTTCCGCAACGGCTCGCTGCTGGTGATCGCCAACCTCGGCGACGGCGCGGTCGATCTGCCCGCGGGCGAGGTGCTCATCGCGAGCGGCCCGCTCGACGGCGAGCGCCTGCCGACCGACACGACCGTGTGGATCGCGGCGGCCTGAGCCGCGGCATCCGGAATCGCGAGACCGTGGCCGGTATCGACGACGTCGCGCGCGCGGCGGGTGTGTCGACGGCCACGGTCTCGCGCGCGTTGAGCGGGCGCGGACCCGTCTCGACCGCCACCCGCGACCGGGTGCTGGCCGCGGCCGACCGGCTCGGCTACGTCGTCTCGGCGGCGGCATCGAGTCTGGCAACCGGGCGGGCGCGCGCGGTGGGAGTGGTCGTGCCGTTCCTCGACCGGTGGTTCTTCAGCACGGTCCTCGCCGGCATCTCCGACGCCCTCGTCCGCGAGGGCTACGACATCACGCTCTACAGCGTCAGTGCCGACCCGACCGAGCGCCGCCGCGTGTTCGACGACCACCTGCGCCGCCGCCGCATCGACGCCGTCATCACGGTCGCCCTCGAATTGGATGCGGAGGAGTCGACGTCCCTGCGCGGCCTCGACGTTCCCATCGTGGCGATCGCCGGCCCGAACCCGCTGTTGACGACTCTGACGGTCGATGATCTCGCCGTGGGCCGCGCCGCCACCGAGCATCTGCTGGAGCTCGGCCACTGCCGCCTGGCTCACATCGGAGCGGACGCCGCGACCGCCGCGGGCTCGACGGTGCCGGGGCTGCGCCGTCGGGGCTTCCTGGAGCAGCTGGCGGCGGCGGGCATCGCGGATGCCGTGGTGGAACCGGCCGACTTCACGATCGAGGGAGGCTCGGCGGCGGCGACCCGGCTGCTCACGGCACAGCGCCGTCCGACCGCGCTGTTCGCCGCATCGGACGAGATGGCGATCGGTGCGATCCTCGCCGCCCGGGAGCTCGGCCTGCGGGTTCCCGACGACGTCTCGATCATCGGGGTCGACGGACACGAGCTCGGCCGATGGTTCTCGTTGACCACCATCGACCAGTTCGCGCGGGGTCAGGGGGCGCGGGCAGCCGAGGCCGTTCTCACCGCTCTCGACGGCGCCGAGCCGGGGCGGGGCCTCGGCACCCTGCCGTTCGAGGTGGTCGACCGCGGTTCGACCGCGGCTCCGGACCCTCGGGTCCGCAGGCCGTTCGAGGGCACCCCCGCCGCATCGGTCACGGGTCGCTCTAGAGAGTGAGCAGGGCCGCCACGGAGAGAACGAGGCCGAGGCCCAGCGAGACCGCCCACGCGACGGCGGCCGCGGTGTACCAGTTCCGCCGCTCCTGCCAGCGGAGACGCCGCGGGTCCTGACCGTCCAGGCGCCGGAGGGCGTATCCCGTCACGAAGAGCGCGGGAGCAGCCAGGAGCAGGCTCACGAGGGTGAGGACGAGCTGGAGCAGGATGCCGTCCTCTCGCGGGCCCACGGACACCGCGGCCCAGATGCCGGTCACTGCTGCGACGACGTCGCGCGGAGCGCACAGAACCAAGATCCCGACGCTTCCACAGATCACTATGAGCACTCGCAGAAGGCCGTCTCCGCGCGTCGGCGCCGGTGCCGGAACCGAATTCTCGCGGCGCCACAGCTCGCGCCGGAGCCGGCGGAGAGCGAGGGGCCACACGACAGTTCCGATGAGGAGGGCGAGAAGCCCCGTGAAGATCTGCTCCGACGACACCGCGAGCCCGAGCCGATCGGCGAGCACGACCCCGCCGATCCACGCGAGCAGCGCGACCGGGACTCCCCCGGCGATCACCAGGACGGCGATGACTGCTCGCAATCGCGCACGGGACACTTCAGACGGATCCCTTCTGAGTTGCAGTGTTCCGACCCCGATGACGCAGGGGGATCTCCCCTGCGTCATCCGCATTCACGCGCGGGGCGCGACACGTCGGGTTCGGTCCGCCCGCACCGAGGGAGGGGACGGACCGAACCGGACATGATGAGACGACCCTAGAGTCGACGCCGCCGTGCGCGCACCAGGACCCCCGAGCCGGCGACGACGAGCAGAAGCGCAGCGCCGATGAGGACGGGAGCCATCGCGCCGTTGCCGCCGGTGACCGCGAGGTTGGCACGACCCGCTGACGCCGGAGTCGGAGACGCGGAGGGCTGAGGAACGGGGAGCGCCGCGATGCGCGCCACGGCGGTGGACGGGGCCGAGACCGTCTGGACGTTCCCCGGCGCGGTGCCCGACGCCGTCGCCGTGTTCGAAACAGAACCTCTCGTCGCGTCCTCACTCGTGGCGGTGTACGTGGCGGTGAAGACGGTGCTCTCACCGGGGGCGAGCGTCGTCGTCCCGGACGGAGAGACAGCCCCCATCGTGCCCGTGCCCGTGAACGCGCCCTCGGTCACCCCGACGCCGGTCACCGTCACGTTACCGGTGTTGGTGACGGTGAAGCGGTACGAGATCTGGTCACCGACGTGGAACGCGCCGCCGGGTGCGGGGGCGGCGGTCTTGTCGAGAGCGAGGGACGGGGCGGCCGTCCCGGACAGAAGCGCCCGCGACGCCGCCGAGGTCACGGGGATGCCGCGTGCAATGCCGGTGGCCGTGGCGGTGTTCGACGTGGTGCCCCGATCGATGTCGCCCTGGGTGAGCGTGTAGGTCGCGGTGAACACCGTTGCTTCGCCGGGTGCGAGTGCGGCGACCGTGGCGGGAGTGGGGGCGCTCATGACGCCACTCCCCGTGAACGCGTCCTCGCGGATCGCGACGTCCTTCACGGTGACGTTCCCCGTGTTGAGGACGTCGAAGGTGTAGGTGATGTTCTGGCCGACGGTGTAGGAGCCCACTCCCGCGGGAGATGCGCTCTTTCGCAGGAAGAGAGAGCCTGCCGCGTGGATGGGAAGCGCCGCGGTCGATGGCTGAGAGGTGATCGTCGACCGCTGGAAGTATGTCGCGGTCGCTTCCGCGGTGTTCGTGACGACCCCGGCGTCGACGTCCGCCTGAGTGAGGACGTAGCTCGCGGTGAACGTCGTCGATGCCCCGGGCGCGAGCGAGCCGGAGGTGCTCGGGCTGATCGGACCGAGTTGGCCGGTGCCGGTGAACGCCGTTTCGTCGATGGCCACATCACGGACGGGGGTGTTTCCGGAGTTGGTGACGCGGAACGAGAAGGTGACGGCCTGCCCCGCGGCATAAGGGGCCGCCGTCGCGGGCGCCACCGTCTTCTCGAGGGTCAGACCGGCGCACAGACCGCTGTCTTGAGGGGAGGTCGCCCCGTAGAAGACCAGGCCGGTGGATGCGACGGTGTCGACGGGGATGGGTGCGGTGGACGCGGTGGTGGGCAAGTTCCTGACGGCGTAGATCTCTCCGCCGCCGCTGGGCAGGTAGATGACGTTGCCCGATTGAGCCGCGCCATACGTGGTGGGGACCGTGCCCACCTCGATGACCGAGTTGTCGGGCTTGATGCGGAACAACGTGCTCACGTTCGTGCCGGTGCCGACGGCGAGGATGTCACCGTCGTTCAGGCTGAGGAAGTCGCCGGCCGACCCGAAGCCCGGAGGGAAGGACGCGCGAAACGGCGTGGCGACGCCCGTCGTCGGGTTGATCTGGAAGATCTCCGTGGAGTTGCTCGTCCCGGTGAGAAGGTCGCCGTTGGGGAGGGCGCTCAAGGCGTTCGCCTCATAATTCGCAGGAAGGCCCGTGATGGGCGTGCCCGCCACCTCTTGCCCCGTCGTCGGGTCGATACGCCAGAGGACGTTGACGCGCACGCCGTACAGCGTGGTGCCGTCGCTGAGGAAGGCGATGTCGTAGTAGTCCCGGGTGAGGGGCACGGAGTTGAGGAGCGCCCCCGTTGTCGAATACTCGTTCAGCGCGAGCCGACCGGACCCCACGTTGGCGTAGATGCTGCCGGCGGCGCACACCGTGGCCGCCTGAGCGGCGGGCGCCGCCACCGCGGGGACGACGAGCCCCAACAGCCCCGCCAGAACGGCTGCCGCGAGGATCCCGATGGAGCGCGCGAAACCGCCTGGACGCTTGTCAGCGCGAGGTGGCGAAGCTTCGGCGCGAAGAGCGCGCCCCGCAGAGAGGGAGTTCGGATTCATGGTTTCTCCAATGACGGGCCTGCGGTCGGCGAACGGGTTCCGACGGCGAGGAATGGTGAGCGCCGACGCCGACCGGGCCAGGTGAAGTGGGGTCGGATCAGGACAGATGGCGTCTGCGCGCCCGGATCAGGGTGCCGGCCCCGACGGCGAGCAGCACCAGCCCTCCGCCCGCGAGGGACGCCGCGAGTGCGCCGTCGCTGCCGGTGACGGCGAGCTTGCTGGTCCCCGTTCCCGCCGCCGTCGGCGTCGAAGACGGTGCCGGGGTCACCGGTGCGGCTGCGACCGTCAGCGTGTAGGCGCGCGCGTCGGACCCGGCGGCATTGGTCGCGGTGATCGTGAAGGTGAAGGAACCCGAGACCGTCGGTGTTCCGGAGATGACCCCGGTGGAGGCGTCGAGCGTCAGACCGGCGGGAAGCGCACCGGAGCTGACGGTGAAGGTGATCGGCCCGGAGCCCGATGCGGTGACGGTGTGCGAATAGGCCGCGCCGGCACTCGCCGCCGGGGGCGTCGGGGAGGTGATGACCGGTGCCGCGAGGACCTGCATCGAGTAGTCGGCCGTGTCCGTTCCGTCGGAGTTCGTCGCCGTGACCTGGAAAGAAGACGACCCCGCGGCGGTCGGGGTGCCGCTGATCACACCGGTGGCCGCGTCGAGGGCCAGGCCCACCGGCAGCGCCCCGGAGCTGATGGCGTATGAGATGGGGCCGTTGCCGGTGGCGGCGATCGCGGTGGTGTACGCCGTTCCGCTCACGCCGTCCGGGACGGTCGTGGTCGTGATGACGGGCGGCTGCGCGACGTAGAGCGTGTACGCCTGCGAGTCCGTTCCTGCGACGTTCGTCGCGGTCACGGTGAAGGTGAAGGTCCCTCCCGTCGTGGGCGTTCCCGCGATGATGCCGGTGGCGCTGTCGAGCGTCAGGCCCTGCGGGAGGGCGCCGTTGGAGACGGCGAAGCTTCGTGGCAGGGAGCCGGCGGCGTCGATGGAGGCGGTGTAGGCGGTGCCCGCCGCTGCGTTCGGCACGGTGGTGGTGAGGATGTCCACGGCGGTGGCGAGGACGGTGACCTGGCTGTTGGTGGTTCCGGCGTTGTAGATGTACCCGTTCGTCTGGTCCACGGCGAGGCCACGGTTCAGACCGGTGGGGGCGGCGGTGATCTGGGTCACGGTGCCCGTGTTGAGGTCGATCAGGCGGGGCTTGCTCGGACCCATGAAGCCCACGACGAGGTAGTTGGAGCCGGCGATGTACGACAGCGCGCCCGCGGACGCCGACGAGAGCGGATAGGTGTTCACCGGCGCCAGCGTGGACGCGTCGAAAGCTGACACCGATGCCGAGGTGGTCTGCGCATCGGTTGTGGCGAAGACTCGGCCCCGTGCACTGTCAACTGCTACTCCGTTGACATTGTTACTTCCGATGCCCGGCACTGCTGCGGTAGCGGCAATGGTGAAGTCAGAGGTGCGGATGGCGGTCAGGGCTCCATTGGTGATCCCATAGAGAAGCCCGCGGGTGGCGTCGACGGCCAGCTGCGCGTACTGCAGACCTGCCGTCGGGTGCTGCCCGACGGCTCCCGAAGCAGGGTCGAGATCGATGATCGAGTTCGCTGCACCGTCCGTCACAGACACGAGCAAGCGCCCCGTGGCCGGGTTGTACGCCGTCGAGTTGTAGCGAGTGCCGCTCGGGGCGGGCCAGAAGACCGACGGGGCAGACGGGTTCAGCACGTCGAAGACGTCGATGCCCGTGGTCGATGTCACGAAGAGACGTGACCCGTCCGTGTTCCCGTCGAGCTCGAGATTGACCCCGTACTGACCGGTGCGCAGCACCCGCTGCGTGGTGGACGGCGGCGTCGTTGACAAGTCGGTGACGTTGAGATTGCCGGCGCCGCCGTTGGCCGAGTAGAGGACGTTGCCCGCGCTCGGCTTCAGAAGGAGGAAGGCGCCATTCGTGGTGGTGAACTGGTCGACCACCACAGGGGGTGAGGAGACCGCCGACGCCTGCAGCGCAGGCGCCATCACGAGCGCACCAGCCAGCAGCGCGGCACCGAGGACCTGTGCCGACCAGCGGCGGGCCGATGAACGATTCGATGATGCGGCGCGTCGAGCGATGGAACGGGTCGAAGACATGTCGTGGTCCCCCCAAGGGCGCACAGAGACCGCCCCCGGGCCGGGACGTTCTTTGGAAGGTAGAGGGGGACACATACACATGCCTCACCCCAGGCAACGGTTGTCAACTTCCGGTGACAAATGCGTCGCCGTGCGGAAGATACCCGGTGGCGGTCCCCTCGAAATCGAACTGGCTCGCCCGCGCGTGGACGACGACGCGGTAGGCGGGCGCGGCCGTCGTGCCGTCGGAGACGACGGTGAGGACGACGTCGATCGGTCCCGGGCCGGGGTCGCACACCACAGTGTCGGCGCGCGTCTCGCACCTCCATGCGGGAGGCACCTCGCCGAGGCGCCCGCCCTCGATCGTGAGGGCGATCGAGTCGGCCCGCCAGGTCTCCGCGTCGACGGCGAACGAGAGCGACAGGGTGGTCGATGAGATCGCCTCGGCGGTGAAGTGCGCGGGGGGTTCGGTGGCAGAGGTGAGGAAGAGCGTGACGAGTCCGACCGCGGCCAAGGTCGAGCCGGCAGCGACGGACAGCGCGCCCGGCGTGAGCCACGGGAGCGCCCGCGAGATCACGCTCCTCCCGCGCTCCACCACCCGGTGACGACTCCCGCGCCGAGGGGGCGAGAGAGCGACGGCAGTAGGGGGCTCGCTCACGGATGACACGACGAGGACGGTCGTGACGCCGAGCGCCGACGTCAGGGTCGCCCATCGCCGCCAGTTGTCTTGGCACGTGCGGCAGCCGCCGATGTGCGCCAGCCCCGGTGCAGCGGGTTCGTGCGCCTGCCACTCCGGCTGCGGAGTCCGCGGAATATGCGCGGCGTTGGCGGCGCAGTCGGCGTGCCCCCGGCGCAGTGTCGAGACGAGAGTGGCGCGGCGGAGGGCGAGTTTGGCTCGTCGGAGCAGATTCGAGACGGCGGCGGCGTTTCGACCGAGCTCGCTGGTCAGCTCGGAGGGCTTCCGTCCATGAACGGTGACGGCGGCGAGAACCTTCCGCTGGTCCTCGGGGAGGCTGTGGAAGGCTTCCCGGATGAGCGTGAACTCGCCATCCAGCTCGATTTCGCGCAACGAATCGTCGACCGATTCGTCCGTGGGCATCCCCTCGAGGCCGAGGGGAACATCTCGGGAACGCGACGCACGGTATTCGTCGACGACGATGTTCCGCATCGTTCGGATGACATACGTGTGTGCGTGCGATCGGGGTCCGGTGCCCTGGTTCCACTTCTGCAGAAGCCGGGAAAGGGCTTCGCTGAGGACGTCGTCGGGGTCGAGGGGCGCCGAGGTGACATGGTTCGCCATCCGTCTCAGGTAGGGAAGCACACTCTGCAAGTACCGGGCCGCCGCGGCTCGGTCTCCGGCGGCGGCACGAGCGGCGAGGCGGTCCGCGTCCCCCGCCGTCCTACTCTCCTCAGCTCTCATCGGTGTCCCCTCGATTTGTCAGAATTCGCGCGCACGGGTCGGCGATAGATTCCTCCGCCCCGGACGTCAACCGACGGAAGGAGTTTCGTTTCCCGCGCTGTCTGATGCGCGGGGCCCGCACATGAAGGAGTCCCGATGAACATCTCCCCCTCCACTCCCGGCGACAGAGGGCCGGCCGTGCAACCCCTGCGGCGCGCGGTGAACGACGCTCTCACCGGGCCGCACCGTGTCGTGATCATCACGGGAGCGACGAAACGCCTGCGATCGACCATCGTCGCGGATGCCGTGGAGCAGACGTCCGAGTGGATACGACTGACGGCCCCGACAGCGACCGCCGTCCGCACGGCACTGGATCTGATGCCGTCCGGTGTGGTGTTCGCTGACGATGTCGCCCTGATCGACCTGTGGGACGTGCTGGCGGAGGCATCGCGCGTCGCGCGAAACGACACTCAGCGCGTCATCATCACCTGGCGGTTCCACCCCGAGATCGCCCAGCTCGCGGCCGCGACCAGCGGAGCACATCACCTCGCTCTCCCGCATCATGGCGGTTCCTCTCACTAGGCCGATGCCCGCTTGTTCCTCGCCGGCGCGGCCGAGCCCGCGCTGGATCTGGTGAGCGGCGGACGAGCCCGCCCCTCTCCTTCGGAGAGTGCCTGGGGCGCGACGCAGGGTGCGATCGGTGGTCAGAAGTTGACAAACGGCGTCGGCGCTCGCCGGGGCCGAGGTGGGCGTTCCTACAGTGATGCGATCACCGGGCATCCCGGGCCCGGCGACCTGATCCCGAGGTGATCGCGATGCCGACATTCTCTGCCCCCGCCGCGCTCCGCGCGTCTCAACGCTCCGCCGGAGCACACCCTCACCCGCTGCGATCGGACGACCCGCCCGGCGACCCGACGATGACGTCGGAGAGTGCCAACGGCCGCGACGCGGGCCGGGCCGAGTCGCTGTCGTTCTTCCGAGGGGCTCTCATCGCCGCTCTTCTCGTCATCCCCGTGTGGGGCGGTGTGATTGCCGTCGTGGCCCTCGCCCTCTCGCGGTAGGCGAACGGCGAGCGCGCCTGTCGTCGGGCGGAGGAACGCTCAGTCCCGGGATGAGGAGTGATTCGCCGCCCGGTAGGCCTCGAGGACGGTATTCGACATCCTGCCCTTGTCACTGACCGCGAAGCCGTTCGCGGTCGCCCATCTCCGAATGGCCTCGACGTCACGGGTCGACGCCGCGCGTCGCGTGCGGGCGGGACCGCCGGAGCGGCGGCCGGCGGCCATGTAAGGGGCGAGAATGTCACGAAGGGCCTGGGCGTTCCGCCTCGAGAGATCCACCTCGTACACACGACCGTCGATCGAGAAGTGGACGGTCTCGCCGTCCTCGATGACTGCCCCGTCGAGGTCGTCGACCATCTGGATGATTTTCCGCTGCGCCACGTGGGAGGCCTTTCGTCTTCTCCGGATGCGGCGACAGACGCCGCAATGCGTGCGAATCTAACGACCCGCTGACACGGGTGCGAAGCAATCCCGGTGGGAGATCAACTTTCGGCCACGAGAGCGCGCGCTATTCCCCGGAATGTCCCGACCGGTGGGCTCCGTCCGTCATTTGGTGACCACCGACTTCTTCTCAATCGATGGGCAACATGAGAGTCAAGTACGCACGGGCGTCGTCTGTTGCGAAGGTCACCACTCCCCCGACGGGAACGGCATCTGTCTGGAGGCTTCGAATGCCATTCCCGCTCGAGATCGGGTGTCCCGCCTCATGTTCTTCTGCGCGTGGACTCGCGATGGTGAAGGTCACCGTCGCTGATCGCTCGTCGAACGCGGAAGTGACGTCCGCCCGAGCAGGCCGCGCGTATTTCACGGCGTTCGTCAGTCCCTCGCGGACGGTGCGTACGACGAAGTCGGAATGAGCACCACTGAGCGGGAGGTCGTCGACGACGTCGATCGACACGGCGAGCCCCGCGCGCTCGACTTCGCGGACGATATCGGCGAGCCTGTCTTCCAGCACAGCCCTGCTCGACGTGGACGTGAGGTCGGTGACGGTGTTCGCGAGCGCCCGCGCAGCCGCCCGGTTCTGATCGCGGATGGTGCTGAGCGCTTCTCTGATCTCGCTGTCGGTCAGCCGAGCGGTCTCGATGCTGCTGACGAAAAGGTTGATGAGCGCCAGATTGTGACCGAGTTCGTCGTGGAGCAGGCGGGCGATGCGTGAGCGCTCCGCCTGCGTCGCCTGCTCGGAGATACGAGGCGCCTGCTTCATCGCGTCGAGGAAGAGGTCGGTCACCTCGGCGTTCCGCCGACGCTGGTGGCCGGCAACGATTCCCGCGAAGCCGGCGCCGGCGGTGGTGAGGATCGAGAACACCGCGATGAGAGCGGCAAGGCCGGCGTTGGAGGTATTCGCCCAGCGAATGAGATACAGCACGAAAAGACCGGCGCTCGATGTCATCCCCGCGATGACGAAGCAGATGGTCACCCGTGGGGTGTACCGGAGCCCGAGGAGGAACATCATCGCCCACCCGGCGGGGGCGGCGATGGGTGTCAGGGCGGCGGTGGCGAGGACGATCCCGGCCACGAGACGCGTTAGCTTGTGATTCCAAAGGAGAGCGGTCACGCCGATGGACCCGATCGCGAGGGTGACGAGCAGATTCCACAATTGAAGAGGCGGGGCGGCTAAGGCGAAAAGCGCCAACCCGATCGCTCCCGCACCCGCAGCGAGTAGTGCGTTTCGCTGATACGACCTGAAGTAGTCGAGGTTGTCTTTCACCAATGCGTCCTCCGCACGGGTCGGGCGCTGCATCGCGGCACGACGAGTAGTCCGCCTCACGCTGATCGGGTGCAACGTGAGTGCGTTTTCCGTCTTCCGACGGATTGGAGACCGACAGTACCGGATACCGCGCACTGTCGGGATGCTCCGTGTCAACCGATGTTGATGGTTGGGCTGCATCTCGCCCGGGGAGGGCGGAGGTCGGGTGATACGTTTCGTCTCCGGCGCCTGGGGGTGCTCGCGAGGGAGAATTCGATGAACGTGTCTAGCAAGCCGGCTCGCGTGCTGGTGATCGATGACGATCCGCTGGTGCGCACCGGCATCAGGCTCCTGTTGCGCGGGAATACGAGCGTCTCGATCGTGGGTGAGTTCGCCGGCCATCGGGGGCTCCTGGAGGCCGTGAAAGACCTGCAACCCGACGTTCTTCTCATGGACCTCTTCATGCCCGAGGAATCAGGTCTCTCCGTCGCGCGCCGAGTCCGTCTCGTATACCCGGACCTGCGCATGGTCCTCATGTCGTCGATCGACAACCCGGCGCTGTATGCGGACGCACGCAACGTCGGTGTCAACGCCTTCGTCGCCAAGACGGCTCCCGCAGCCGACTTCATCACGGCGCTCGTCGGCGCAGACTCCTCATCGAAGACCAGCACCACCGTGCTCTCCGACAGAGAGATCCAAGTCGTCGAATTGCTGGCGATGGGGGCGAGCAACGAAGAGATCTCCGCGGCCCTGCATTTGAGTCAGAACACGGTCAAGACGTACGTGTCTCGCGCGATGGACAAAACCGACACCACGAACAGAGTCCAATTGTCCAATTGGTTTCACGGGCTCGCCGAGTCGCATCTGCTCGGTGATCGGGTGGATACGCCATAACTGCGCGAGCGTCACCTGAAGTGGACAAATTCGCGCTCAGCCCTCCTGGCGGGCGGGCACACGGTCAGGATGTTGTCCGCGCGAGATAGCTCCTCGCGTGGTCAGAGCCTGTGGTGGGCCGCTCGGGGCGGGTGTGGAAGTTCGAGATTCACGCCCGCCTCATCCCACCTTCGACTTGAGCAACCTGTTCTCCCCCTAGAGACTCCCCCGGTTGCTCAAGCGCCGAATGTACCCGATTCGGCGTCGGGCGGGGGGACGCGGCCCACTCTGCGTCTCCCCGCTCACCCCTCCGTGTGTTCCTCCGCCGGTGGGCACGAGCCCACTGTCAGGACACAGACGACTCTCATGGCGCCATCGGCGAACTCACCACCGTCGCACCCGGCGCGAGGCACCTCCCGCCCCGCGCGCCGAGCAGCGCCTCGCATGGACGCCGTTCGCGCCCGGCGTCAGCGCGCTGAGCCCGCCAGCGAACCGGTGGTCTCCTCGACGGCCGGGTCGTACAGCAGGCACGAGATCTCGCGGTCGCCGCCGGCCCAGGTGTCTTCGGTGGGAGCGACGAACTGATAGTTCAGCGCCGACTGGTCGAAGGGGATGCCGACGAAGGACGGGAACGCAGCGTCGCAGCCCTCCTGGGCCGCGGTCGCGATCGCGTCGTCGCCCGGGAACGTCCCCTCGGGCAGGAGGAAGCTGCTGAACACCTCGTACGTGTGCGGGACCGCGCAGTCGACGAGGTTGGACGAGCTGATGAAGCCGCCCGGGACGTTGTCGAGGCACGCGCCGACGGGCAGCGTGTACGTGTCGCCGTCGCCCGGGGCCGCCTCGCTCGGGCCCACGGTGACGCCACCGTCCTGCGGGTAGTCCGGGATGTCGAAGGGGTCCGACGAGGACGCCTGCGAACCGACCGCGATCGAGAAGATCACGAGACCGATCACGGCGATGATCGCCAGGACGCTGATGACGGCGCCCGCGACGATGCCGGTGATGGCGAGGCCGCGTCCCTTCTCGCCGGTGCGCTTGATCTGGGCGAGGGCCACGGCACCCGCGATGATGCCGCCGACGGGGAACACGAAGCCGAGGATGATCGCGAGGATCGAGATGCCGTTCGTCTTCCCCGAAGCGGCGGGAGCGGTGCCGTAGGGAGAGGCGCCGTACGGGGGTGCACCCGCCTGGGGGTACTCCGGCGTCGCACCGTAGGCGGGGGCGGCGCTCGAGCCGTCCGCGGCGGGAGCGGCCGCGCCCGGGTACCCGGGCGGTGCCGGCGGAACCGGAGGTGCCCACGTGCCGTCGGTCGCGACCGGCTGCTGCGCGGCGCCCGCATCGGACGGGGCCGCCGGCACGCCGCCGACGAGCAGGCCCTGCTGAGCCAGGCGCTCACCGGTGAGATGAGCCGCCTGTCGCACGACATCGCCGGCCTTGGCCGCGCCGATCGCGCCGCCCTTGAAAAACCCGCCGACCGCGGAGTGCTCGAACGACGCGAGCGTCCCCTCGGTAGCCTGAGAGAAGTGCACGTCGAAGCGGACGTGCATGTCCTGACCCGCGAAGGCTCCGGCGACGAGGGTGGTGCCCATGCTGCCGCGCGAGACGTCGAGGGAGCCGGATGCCGTCGGTTGCACCGAGAAGCCCTGCTCGGCGAGGGCGTAGCCGACCGCGTCGCGGGCTCGATCGACGGGGACGGACAATCGGAGTTCAGCGGTGGCCATCGGGCGCTCCTGGGGGGGTCTCTCGCGCCGAAGACTGTCAGCGCGCGTCCAGGTTAGTGCCGCGGGGCCCTCCGCACGAGCGCGGAGCCCGGCGCACGGCGAGGGGCGAGGCCGTCCGCACCTCGCGCCCTCGCCCGCATCGTCAGCGGATTCGCCCGACGAGGTCGTCGCGCGTCAGGGTGTCGGCCCCGGCGAGCACCGAGCGGGCGGCATCCCGCGCCTCTTCGACGTTCCAGAGAAGGACGCCGACGACCCGATCGTCGTCGAGGTAGTAGACGACGCCGCGCTCGGTGTCGATCCAGTCCTCGACCGTCTCGAGAGACGAGTCGAGAGTTCCGACCGCTTCGTACCGGATGCCGAAGACCGCCGAGTAGTAGTACGGCGTGTGCGTGTAGGGCTCGGCGGCGCCAGCGAGATTGCGTCCGGCCGCCTTGCCCTGCTCGTTGGCGTTGTCGACGTGCTCGACGCGGCGGCGCCCGAGCAGGCGGTCGGGGTAGCTGGCGACGTCGCCCGCGGCGTACACGTCGTCGGCCGACGCCCGCAGCTGCGCGTCGACGTGCACGCCGTCGTCCACCGTCAGCCCGGCGTCCTCCGCCAGGTCGGTGGCGACCTCGATACCGAGACCGCTCACGACGGCATCCGCGCGGACCTCGTCACCGTTCTCGAGGTCGAGGCGGGCGCCCGCGGCATCCACTTCTCCTCCCGAGACCTTCGAACCGGCGACGATCTCGACGCCGGCATCGCGGAAGAGCTTCTCGAACCGCTCCGCGAGCGCCGGCGGGAACACCTCGTCACCGAGCACCGCACCGGTGTGGATCAGCACGGTCTCGACGTCGTTCTGCACGAGGGCTGCGGCAAGCTCCGAGCCGATGTATCCGCCGCCGACCACGGCGATGCGGTCGACGTCCTTCGAGAGGGCGCGCAGGCGGCGGTAGTCCTCGGCCGTGCGGAAGGTCAGTGCGCGCTCTCCGTTCGAGCGGTCGTCGACGGGGAGGGGGACGGGCTTGCCGCCGGTGGCGAGCAGGAGCTTGCCGTACGAGAACGTCTGGTCTCCGGCATCCACTTCGTGCTCGCCGGGGCGGATCGCCGTGGCGCGCGTGCGCAGCCGGATGTCGGCGCCGGTGTCGTCGGCGGTGCCGAGGGGCACCTTCTCCCACGTGAACTCGTCATCGGTCCACAGCTTCTTGCTCAGGGCGGGGCGCGTGTACGGCTCGTCGACGTCGTCGCTCAGGATCCCGATGGATCCGTCGGCGTCGATCTCGCGGATGCCGCGGGCGGCGGTGTCGGCGACCATTCCGCCGCCGACGATGAGGTAGTCGAAGTGTGTGGTGGTCATGGCGTCAGCGTCGCCGCTCAACCTGACCGAAGCGGATGGGTTGCGGGGGTGAGCGGCATCCGGTAGCGCCTCGCTGACTAGGCTCGGGGCATGAGCGTCGACCTCGAAAGCCTCTACACCGACCTGCACGCCCACCCCGAGCTGTCGTTCCAGGAGACGCGGACGGCGGGTGTCATCGCCCGCCACCTCGCGGATCTCGGGCTCGACGTCGAAGAGGGAGTCGGCCGCACCGGCCTCGTCACGACCATCGCCAACGGTGAGGGTCCCGTCGTGTGGGTGCGCGCCGACATGGACGGCCTTCCCGTCGAGGAGCAGACGGGCCTCGCGTACGCCAGCACCGCGCGCGGCACCGACCCGGCCGGCAACGCCGTCCCCGTGATGCACGCGTGCGGCCACGACATGCACGTCACCGCCCTGATCGGTGCCCTCGAGCGCCTCGTCGCCACTCGCGACGAGTGGGCGGGGACGGTCGTCGCCGTCTTCCAGCCCGCCGAGGAGTACGGGGCGGGCTCGAAGGCGATGATCGCCGACGGCGTGCTCGACCGGTACCCGAAGCCCGACATCGTGCTCGGCCAGCACGTCACGCCTCTTCCCGCCGGCATGATCGGCGTGCGACCGGGCACGCAGATGGCGGCATCCGACGGCCTCACCGTCGTGCTCCACGGCCGCGGGGGTCACGGTTCGCGCCCGCACTCCACGATCGACCCCGTCGTCATGGCCGCCGCCACCGTCATGCGCCTGCAGACCGTCGTCTCGCGCGAGGTCGACCCCCGCGACGTCGCCGTCGTGACCGTCGGATCGATCCACGCCGGGCTGAAGAACAACATCATCCCCGCCCAGGCCAGGCTCGAGCTGAGCCTGCGCTACCCCGACGACGCCGCGCGCGAGCGCGTGATGACGAAGGTCGAGCGCATCATCCGCGCCGAGGCCGAGGCATCGGGGGCCGAGCAGACGCCCACCATCACCACCGATCACACCCTGCCGCCGACCATCAACGACACGGATGCCACGGCCCGCCTCACCGCGGCGTTCCAGCGCTCTTTCGGTGAGGGCTCGGTCGTCGATCCCGGCATGTTCACCGGGAGCGAGGACGTGTCGTGGTTCGCGCGCGAGTCGGGCGCCCCCCTGGTGTTCTGGTTCTGGGGCGGTGTCGATCCCGAGACGTTCCAGAAGGCCTTCGCGGGAGGCACCATCGAGCGCGACATCCCGACGAACCACTCGCCGTACTTCGCCCCGGTGATGCAGCCGACGATCGACCGCGGCGTAGAGAATCTCGTCGTGGCGGCGCGGGAGTTCCTCGGCTGAGAGCGTCGCGCGCGGCGTCCGGCGCCGACCCGGTCCCTTCGACAGGCTCAGGGACCTCCACGCCGAGGTGGCTGAGTACCTTCCGACCGCGGCCGCTCGTGGGCGCGCGTGTCCGACGGTGTTCGGGGTCGGGAGCTGGCTTCTCGCGCGACGGTGAGACCGTGCTCGGACCGACGAAGGTGCCCGCCCTCCGAAGAGGGCGGGCACTCGTGTTCCCCGGGCGGGGTGTCAGCTGAGCGAGCGACGCGGGCGCAACACCCACGCACCGGCACCGGCGACGAGGATCAGCACTCCGAAAAGCGCAGCGCCCAGCGGCACCTGCGCTCCTGTCGCCGCGAGCTGTCCCTTCGCCACGACCGCGAGAGGCAGGACCGCGAACTCGGTGCCCGCGGCGTCGCGGATGTGGATGCTGTGCGCGCCCACCGCGAAGGCAGCGGGCACCCGCACCGAGAAGCTCACCGCACCGGTGGCGTCGGCGACGGGGATGCCCGTGATCACCATCGGCTCGGAGCGGAGATCGGCGCTGGCCTGCTCTCCGGCCCGGAGCCCGGTCACATCCACCCGCACCGACTGACCCTGCTCGACGGTGCGCGCCGACGCGGTCGCCCGCGGCGCGATCGCGGACGTCGTGGGCTGCGCCGTCGGGACCGTGGTCGGGACCGTGGTCGGCGACGGCGAGGCCGTCGGCGACGGGCTCGTCGACGGACCAGGTGGGGGCGTCGCCCCGCCTGTCGTGGTGACGTCGCCGAGGCGTGCCGGAGCGATCACCACGTAATCGATGTTCGGGGCGAAGTGCCCGTCGCTTCCGAAGGTGAGGGCGCCGTCGGTCGTCTTCAGCGTCACCGGCACCGTGCGCTCCCAGAAGCTGTTCCACGAGTAGGTGTAGCGGAAGTACCCCTCACCCACCTGGCCGGTCCCGGCCTCCGACACCTGCAGGGGGCGGTCCACCACCTGCGGGTTGTAGTCGTGGCGACCCGAAACCTCGGCGTTGGAGTACTTCACGACGACGTCGTAGTCGCCCGCGGCCTGGAAGCCGGCGGCGCGCGGGATCGTCACGGTGTTGCCCGCGCCGTTCCCGAGGAAGCCGACGAACCGGCCCTCCGAGACGTTCGATCCCGTCGAGGCGGCGAGGCTGCCGACGCTGGCGGTACCCGCCACGACCCCCGACTCGGCTTCGACCTTGACGGCCGCCGAATCCGCCTGGGCGGCTCTCGTGCTCGACACCGAGGCGAGGGAGAGGCCCGCGTTCGAGCCGACCTCGATCTCGTTGATGCCCTCAGAGAGGTGCAGACGCACGACGCTCGACCAGGTGCCTGCCCCGGCGGTGGATGCCGCGGCGACCTCTCGGCCGTTCACGGAGATCGCCACGTCGGATGCCGTGGTCGTGGAGTAGTCGACGGCGACGTCGTAATAGCCGGATTCGAAGGCGGTGGCGTACACGTCGGCGCGACCGTCGCCCTGGATGGCGGCGGAGCCGCGGGACCCTTGGCGGTCGTAGGTGAGCGCAGCCCCACCGGGCAGACGCGTGGTCGACGCCGGGTAGACGGTCTTCTCACCGTCGGTCACGTCAGTGAGTGAGAACTTATCGAGCGTGATGCCGCCGTCTCGGCGCGAGGACGGCCGCACCACCGGATGGCGTCGCGCTCTCAAGCGCCGCGGCGCCGTCGTCCCCCCGCTCAGCGATGCGTCGTGGGACCCGCGGTCGGGGATCGACATCGGTCGCCGCCTTGCCGACGACCCGACGGTCACCGCGGTGTTCTGCGGAAACGACGAGATCGCGATGGGCGTGATCCGCGGACTCGTCGCCTCGGGCCGACGCGTGCCCGATGACGTCTCGGTCGCCGGTTTCGACGATCACCCCCTCGCCGCCCTGTGGACGCCGCCTCTGACGACGGTCGACCAGGACTTCGCCGGTCTCGGCCGCCGGGGCCTGCAACTGCTCCTCAACGAGATCGCGGGCGAGACGGGGCGGCGCTTCTCGTCGGAGCGTCCGCAGCTCGTCGTCCGCGAGAGCACGGCGGCTCCCGCGGCGGATGCCGCCGTGCGCCGCATCGGCTGAGCCCGCGGCATCCGCTACCGAGGTGACTGAGCGACGGACCCGGCCCCTTCGACCAGCTCAGGGACCTCAGCGCCTCACTTGATACCACTCCGCGCGAGGCCCGCCACGAAGTACCGCTGGAACACCAAGAACACGATCGCGATCGGCACCACGTTCAGCAGGGCGTAGGCCATCGTCGCGCCGTAGTCGCTGCCGAACTGACCCTGCAGGTAGAGCAGGCCGATCGGCAGGGTGAACAGGCGGTTCTCCCGCAGGGCGATCAGCGGCCAGGCGAAGTCGTTCCACGACGACAGCAGGCTCATGAACACCAGCACCGCGATGAGCGGCTTCGACAGCGGCAGCACGACCCGCAGGAACGTCTGCACGTGCCCGGCGCCGTCGAGGCGGGCGGCCTCGATCAGTTCGCGCGGGATGCCGAGCATGAACTGCCGCGCGAGGAAGAGCCCGAACGCCGAGGCCGACACGGGCAGGATCACCGCCCAATAGGTGCCGTACAGCCCCGTTGCGGTGACGATGCGGAACAGCGACACCATGATCACCTGCACCGGTAGCACGAGCGTTGCGAGCGCGAGGAAGAACAGCGCCGTCGAGCCGCGGAACCGCAGCTGCGCGAAGGCGTACCCGGCGAGCAGGCTCGTGCTGACCGAGATGAGGGTCACCACCACCGCGATCGCCACCGAGTTGCCGAACCACGTCGCGACGGGGAACGAGGCGAACACGCGCTCGAAGTTCTCGAAGGTCACCTCGCGCGGCCAGAGGCGCAGCTCCCGCCCGCCGAGCAGTTCGGCGCGCGACGAGAAGGCGACGGCGAGCATCCAGTACAGCGGTGACACGGCGGCAAGACCCACCACCGCGACGATGATCGTGCGCCCGATCGCACTCCCCCGCCGCGACCGGTCGCGGGCGCGCCGCCCCGGGGTCACGGAGGGTGGGGCGAGAGGGGACCCGGATGCCGTGGCATCCAGGCGCTCGTGGATGCTCACTCGACCACGTCCTTGGTGCGGGAGGCGCGGTACTGCGCCGCGGCGAACACGAGGGCGAACAGGAACAGCACCATGCCGATCGCGGCGGCGTAGCCCTGGTCGCGCGTGACGAACCCGGTCTCGTAGGCGTAGGTGACGAGCACGCTCGTCGCGCCACCCGGCCCGCCGCCGGTGAGGACGAACACGATGTCGAAGACCTGGAACGAGAAGATGACGTTCAGCACGACGAGGAAGAACGACGTGGGTCCGAGCAGCGGGATCGTGACGTTGCGGAACCGCTGCCACCGGTTCGCGCCGTCGAGGGTCGCCGCCTCGTACAGGTCGGGGCCGATGCCCTGGAGCCCCGCGAGATAGATGAGCATGTTGAAGCCCGTGCGCCACCACACCGTCGCCAGCACGATGGTCGCGAACGCGGGCACCGGATCGGACTGCCACGTAACGGGCGAGAGACCGACGGCGGTGAGGATGCGGTTCAGGATGCCGGAGTTCTGGTCGAACACGAGCACGCCGATCAGCGCGGTGGCCACACCCGACACGGCCATCGGCAGGATGAGCAGCGAGCGCCAGAGCGGCCGGACCGGCAGCGCGGTGTTCAGCAGGGTCGCGGCGACCAGGCCCAGCAGCATCGACAGCGGTGTCACGAGCAATGTGAACAGCACGGTGTTGCCCAGCGCCCGCCAGAACAGCGGGTCGCCGACAAGGCGCGCATAGTTGTCGAGGCCCGCGAACGTGCCGTCGCCGAACCCGTCGGTGCGCTGCAGGCTGACGAAGAACGCCCCCACCAGCGGCACGAGCACGAACACCAGCAGCAGCAGGTAGTTCGGCGCGAGGAACCCGTACGCCGCGAGCGCCTCGCGACGGGCGCCGGGGCGGCGGGTGCGCATACGCTCCCCCCGCTCCGGGCGACCCGGCCGCGAGAGGCCCGGCCGGGCGACCGCGGTGTCAGCCACCGGTGGCCGCTCCGATGCCGGACTGGAGGTTCGTCACCGTGGTCGCGGCATCTTGGGCGCCCGTGAAGGCGAGATCGAGCTGCTCCTTGAGCACCGGGAGGATCGCCGACATCGAGGGGCTCGCGACCTGGGCGACGTCCTGCGGCTGCACGAGCGAGGCCTGACCGGCGAAGACCGGGGCGAGCTCGGGCCGCACGTCGAACTCGAGCTGGTCGTTCAGCAGATCACCGCGGGTGGGGAGGAGGGATGCCGCGCGGCAGAAGTCGCGCATGGGAGCGGCGTCTGTCACGAACTCCAGGAACGCCGCGGCCAGCTCGGGCTGCTGCGTGTTCGCGGTCGCCACGAGCGCGTTGCCGCCGAAGTCGCTGCCCGCGCGGACGTTGCGCGGCGCGTAGGTCGCCGTCCATTCGAAGTCGGCCGTGGTGTCGGCATCCGGGATCTGGAAGGCCCCCGACCACACCATCGCCACCGACTGCGAGAACCACGACTCGGCCGCGTAGCTCGACGAGGCGATCGTGTTGTTGGCGGGTACGTAGTTCTTGGTGAAGAACGAGCTCGAGAACGCGACGGCCTCGCGCGCGGCGTCGGAGTCGATCGCCGGGGTCTTCTGGTCGGACTCCAGGAACGCGCCGTCGGACTGGAACAGCAGGCTGAGCCAGCGGGTGACGCCGTTGCCCTGCCAGTTGTAGGCCCACGGCCAGCGGTCGGCCGGAAGGCCCGCGCGCAGCCGCTCGCCGAGGGCGTCGAGCTGGTCCCAGGTCCAGGCGTTCTCGGGCGAGGTCGGGATCTCGGACGCGTCGATCCCGGCCTGACGGAACAGGTCGAGGTTGACGAGGATCGCCGAGGTGTCGGTGTGGTGCGGCAGGCCGAAGGTTCCGTCGCCGTTCTGCACCGCCGCCCAGGCCTGCGGGGTGAACTGGGCCTGGCGGTCGGCCGACAGCAGGGGCTTCAGGTCGAGCAATTGGCCGCGACCGGCGTACGCGCCGAACGTGTAGTAGGGCACGCGGAAGATGTCGGGCGGGTTGCCCGCCTGCAGCTGCGCGTCGATGTTGGTGAACATCTGCTCGTAGGGAACGGCGTTGAGCTCGACGGTCGAGCCCTCGTTGGCCGCTTCGAACGCGGCGATCGCGGCGCGGAAGCCCGCGAGTTCGGCATCCGTCCCCCACGTCGTGAAGGTGAGGGTGCCTTGGCGCTTCTCGGCGGGGGCGGTCTGCACGAACCCGCAGCTGGCGAGGAGGAACGGCAGCGCGAGGGCTCCCGATCCGGCGAGGAAGGAACGGCGTGTGACGGGCATGGGGGTCTCCGATGTCTCTCCGCGAGGAGCGGACGCCGGGGCCGCGCTGCTCCTCGCGGGCGACGGTACGCGCGCGAATCCGTGGCGCCGGGGGGTTGCGCAGACGGACGAGGTCTGAGCGAACCCGTTCCGCACGCGAAGTCCAGCCCCTCGGCGACGGTCCGGTCGGCGCGTAGCGTGACCGCCGTGACGTTCAACGACAATGCCCGCGTCGGCGGCAACTCGGCCAAGCGCCGAGGAGGAACCGTGGCGGCCGTCGGCGGTGGGGCCGTGGGCCTCGGCGCCGTGGTGGTGCTGCTCATCTCGATGTTCACCGGGACCGACCTCACCGGCCTGCTCGGCTCGGGTGGCGGCGCGGCCCCCGGCAGCGGCGGCGAACAGGTCGCGAGCTGCGAGACGGGCCGGGATGCCAACAGCGACGACGCCTGCCGCTTGGCCGCGGCATCGCTCGACATCGACCAGTTCTGGGCGGAACGCCTCGACGGCTACCGCAAGCCCCAGCTCGTCATCGTCGACCAGCAGACGGGGAGCTCGTGCGGCACGGCCTCGAACGCGACCGGTCCGTTCTACTGCCCACCCGACGAGACGGTGTTCGTCGACCCGACCTTCTTCTCCATCCTTCGCGCGCAGTACGACACCACCGCGGGCCCCCTCGCCCAGCTCTACGTGCTCGCGCACGAGTACGGCCACCACGTCCAGAACCTCACCGGCGTGATGGAGCAGTACCCGAACAACGGCACCG
>Ga0308171_1002149_pt1 | contig 21975 bp, 28 predicted proteins | sample PhyGR1_FD_202135 | JGI IMG/M metagenome (GOLD analysis project Ga0308171, IMG submission 202135) | Phyllosphere microbial communities from UC Gill Tract Community Farm, Albany, California, United States - DLSLSG.R1 | ecosystem: Host-associated > Plants > Phyllosphere > Unclassified | place: USA... | reverse complement strand
GTTAAAGCTCTGTACGGGCCAGCAAAGACACTGGCCGCGCCAGAGGCTGCAATAATTGCAATGGATCACTCGATGGATGTGGGTGGTTCCTACACACTGATTCAGCACGCATTCGAACATGGGCAATATCCAACGCTTGGCCCATCTTTCATGGGATATGCTGCGCTTTCTTCGTTAATGCAGAATGGCCTCATCCGGGCATGCATAGAAACTCTTGCGGACGACATGACGCGGGAGTGGATTGAAATCAGTGCAGTAGATGTGAACGGCAATGGTGACGACAGCGACGAGAAAAAAGCCCTCGACGAAGCGATGATTGACTACGAAGTGCGCGACATTTGCCACACGTCCGCTGAATTTGATGGCTACTTCGGTGGCTGCTTGATTTTCATCGATACCGGAGTGCGTGGAGAGGGCTTAAAAATGCCTTTGGATATCTCCGAGAAGTCCGCAGAACTGAAAGAGTTCAAACGGTTCACTGTTATTGAGCCGATCAATATCTTCCCCGGTAATTATGAATCGACAGACCCTCTGAGCCCTACTTATTTTAAGCCTCAGACGTGGTGGGTTCTCGGTACGGAAGTGCACTGCAGTCGCCTGATTCGGGTATGTGGCAACGAAGTACCGATGATTCTGAAGCCAAATTATAACTTTCTTGGCCTGCCACAGGCACAGATACTCTATGACTACGTCATCCACTTTCAGGATGCTCGGCAAGCTGAATCACGGCTGCTGGAAAAGTTCAGTCTGACCGTGCTGAAAACAGACATGGAGGACATTCTGACGAATCCGAACGCCACCAGTTCGCTAGACCCTCGTCTGCAATACATGGCGGCTTACCGATCTAATGATGGAGTTCTGGCGATTGATCACAAGATGGAAGATATCGTCAACATCACCACGCCAATATCTGGTGTTACAGACATCGTACGCCAACAACTCGAATTCGTCGTGATGATAAACCGGACTAACGTCGTTAAAACGCTGGGCTTGTCACCTGCAGGGTTTAACACCGGTGACTCTGATATCAAGACGAACAATGACCATACGCTATCCCAGCAGGAAAAGGTGCTTCGTGGGCCACTTCAGAAGATGCTCGACATCCTGCAAATCGTCAAACTCGGTCGCTACGACAAATCAGTCACATTCAAGTTCTCAGGACTAAATGAAGATGATGAGAGCGTAACAGCGACTACACAAAAGATGAAAGCAGACACCGATGCTGTATTGCTACAAGAGGGGGTACTGTCTGAGCTTGAGGTGCGCAAGCGCTTATCGGAAGACCCTGACAGCGGTTATTTTGGCATAGATGCTGATGCACTACCGGAGACAGATGATGCCGAAGAGAGTCAAACTCAGAACGGCAGCGGCAACTCGGGCGAACGCTGGTCTCCAGAAAGAGTACGAGAAGAAGCTCAAGTCGTTGGTTGAAGAGATGAGCATTTCCGTAGATTACTGGCTATCCGCCGAGTATAAACGGCAGGAGGCGCGGATAGTTGGCGATGCTTCCCCGGCAAAATTATTGAATAAGAAGTTGCTTTCCGTAATGGCGAGCTGGCGCAAGAAGTTCGACAAAAAAGCTGATGACATAGCGATCTGGTTTGTTCGCAGGGCAGATGCTTATGCCTCACGCTCTGTCAGCAACAAGCTACGAGCCGCAGGCATGACCGTGAACATGCGCATGACCCCGGAAGTGCGGAACGTACTGGACAGTCTCTATGAAACTCAGGTCAATCTGATTAAGTCGATACCTCAACAGTATCTGACACAGGTCAGTACGCTGGTTCAGGAGAGTGTTAGTCGAGGCCGGGATATCAGCTTTCTAAAGGAAGAGCTTCAGAAGCGATATGGCAAAACTGAGCGCCGTGCGCGATTTATTGCAGTTGACCAAAATAACAAAGCTTCAAACGAGATATCCCGTCGCAGGATGATTAGCGCAGGCGTTAAAAAAGGAATCGTCAAGCATCGGTCGGGTGGAAGCAAGTCATACCGGCACTCTCACGTTAAGGCTGATGGACAGGAATACGATCTCGAGGTGGGATTTTGGGACTCCCATCTTAAAAGATTTGTTCAGCCTGGAGAGCTTCCCGGATGTAAATGTGAGTTCAGGCCAGTAATTTAGTAAGCATTTATCTAACAACAAGGTCGCTATGTGCGGCCTTTTTTATTACCTGAAATGCGAGGTAAACGTGGGAAGAAAAACCCCACCCCCATCGCCATACAAACCGGGGGATAAGGTTGTGCGGCCCGCGCCGCCAGCGCCAATTCGACGAGTGTATGACGATGACAGCCTGACGATGGCCTTCCGTGCTGTGCTGAAGGCGAAAATAAAAGAGAAATAACCATGCCAATCCGAGAAGTAACATTTAAAAGCGGCAGGAGGGGGTTTCGCCGAAACGTGTATGGGAAAATTTATCCCACACGGGAGGAGGCGGAGCTTAGGTCGTCTTACGCACTGGCCTTTGACGAAGCCAGCCGTCGACGAATAGATGAAAACGGCTACCTCCATGTATCGCAGACACACCTCACTAAAGAGCAGGTTGCGCCGTATTACGGACGAGAAATACCAGGAAATAAAGACCTGGGGCTTGATCCCGAACGGGTGTATTACGGCTATCGCTCAGCAGCGGAGCTGGATAAGGCTAAAGACACTTTCAACGGTATGCCGCTTCTGATTGTCCACAAACAGGACTCAGCTGGAACGCCACTCAAAGACGAACGCGTTGGCTCAATTGGCACGACTCCAGTATGGAGTGCGCCATATCTTGACAACTCATTAACTGTAACTGACCAGTCGGCCATTGATGCGATCGCCAGCGGAAAGTTGAAAGAAATCAGCTGCGGGTACTATTTCGAACCGGATTTCACCGCCGGTGAGTTTAACGGCGTTCACTACGATTTCGTGATGCGAAATATCAGAGGGAATCATGTAGCGCTGGTAAAAGAAGGTCGGGCCGGTCCCGATGTCGCAGTTCACGACGCAATGCCGTCAACACTCAGAAAAAAGGTAACCAAGAATATGAAACTTACCCGAGCACAGGTGGCGGTGCGTGCAGCCCTGTCTACTTACCTCAAGCCTCGCCTTGCTATGGATGCAGCACACGCTGATCTGACCAAGCTGGTAGGCTCATACAAAAAACCGGCAACATTGGCGAAAGCCGTTGTGCGTAAGTACGGTAATCAGCTGGCACAGGACATGGAAATTGAGCCTGAAGAGCTGGCTGAGCTGATGGAAGCGGTTGAAGAAGAAGTTAAACCGGAAGAAGAGATCAAGGTGGAAGAAGAGACCACATTTGATGATGACAACGTATCCGAGAGCCTGCGAGCCATGCTCGAAGGTAAAGTTCCGGATGAGTTGCTGGTTAAGCTGCTTGAATGCCTTGAAGAGCCAATTGGTGATGACGAGCTGACGCCGGAAGAGAAAGAGGCCAAAGAGAAGGCCGAGAAAGAGAAGGCTGAGAAAGAGAAGGCTGCTTCTGAAAAAAGTGGCGCACCGGCGATGGATGCCAATGCCATTAAACTGCAGGCTCGCACTGAAGCGCAGAGCCATTTTCGCAGCCTCAATGAAGCAGGCCGTAAGGTACGTGAACTTATTGGAGAGGTTGATGTAATGGCCTTCGACAGTGCAGAGGATATCTATGGACACGCTCTGAAACAGAAAGGTGTGAAAATTGGACAGTACGAAAAATCCTCATACAAGGGCATGGTCGATATGCTTGCAGCAAACAAGCCTAGCCTGGCTCCAGCCCCAACTTTCGACGCAGCACCGGGTACTCTGCAAGGCCCATTTGCTGGTCTCAACAAAATTAAACTTTAAGGGGGGCGTTATGGCTCTGCAAAAACAAGTTGGTCTGTACTACTCCGGCGCAGTAGTCGGTGACCGGGCATCACATAACCCAGTTGTTTACCTGCCTCGTAATCCACTCGCTGAAGGAGTGGTTTATGTCGGGCGCTTTGTGTTTCAGGGAACTGATCTGGCTAATCAGGTGAAAACATCTGGCACGGTCGTAGCTGGCTTCGTGCAGCGGGTCATCAATTATTACAACTACGTTGTCACCTCAAGCGGCACTTTGGGTATCACTGATAAAACACCTGTAACGGTAGCAACTATCGGCGAGTTCTATTCAGCTTATACCGGTGCCGCACCAACCATTGGTCAGAAAGCCTTCGCATCAACAACTGATGGCACTATCAGCTATGCCGATGCTGGTGAGACTGTTGCCGGCTCTATTGAAACCGGATTTGTCGTAAAAGAAGTACGCTCTGCTGATGGACTGGTTTTTATTTCCAACTGGAATCCCGCCGCTTAATCACTGAATAAAATCCGCATGTGAAAAACACTGGAATAAGCCGGTGGAATTCTTCACGTGCGGATGGAGAGAAAATTAAATGCCAAACCCAACTTTTGCACAGGCGCGCGCCTACGGTTTTGACTTTGGTCGAAATGCCCGCGAGTGGATCACGCCTGAGAACATGCCGCATATCGTCAATGACGCCGCGCTAATCACCACGCCAAACTCTACCATTCCGGCTGAGCTATTGGCTTATATCGACCCGACTGTAATCGAAATTCTGACCGCGCCACGAAATGCCCGCGAACTGTTCAATGAGGAAAAGCGCGGTGACTGGACCACACCTTATTTTAAATGGCGTGCAGATGAAATCACCGGGAGCACTGCTGCTTATTCTGACTTCGGTCAGTTCGGTGTATCAGGCTTCAACTCAGAGTGGCACACGCGCGAGCAATACCGGTTCCAGACCATTATTGAGTACGGAGATTTGGAGCAGGATATGGCCTCGCAGGTGAAAATTAACCTCGCCGCGAGCAAGCAGCGCTCAGCAGCAACAACAATCGACATCGATGCAAACAAGTTCTATCTGCTCGGCGTAGCTGGCAAAGAGATTTATGGCGTGCTGAACGATCCAAATCTGCCAGCGTCAACCACTCCAATTTCAGTGGACGGCGTTACAGCCTGGTCATCCAAAGATGCCATTGCCCGATACAATGACGTTATCAAGCTGTTTACTCAGCTGGTAACTCAGTTGAGCGGCCTGGTTGATGAGAAGTCACGCCTGAAGCTGGCGACCTCTCCAGCTCTGCGCACTTTACTGGCTGAGCCAACGCAACTTGGCGTGACAGTAATGTCCATGCTGAAGGAGTACTTCCCCAACCTCGAGTTTGTTTCATTGCCGCAATTGGGAGCAGCTCATGCTCCAGCAGCATCAGAGACGATGATGATGATTGCGCCTGAGGTTCTCGGTAACGAAACTGGCCTGCTCGGTTTTGGTGAGAAAATCCGTATGGGTCGCATTATTCCGTCACTTTCCTCCTTTGCGCAAAAGGTTACAGGTACTACTTACGGTGGAGTTATCCGGGTTCCTGCTGCCGTAGCACAAATGACCGGCATGGTGTAATTCATGGCCCGGCCGCGTAAAAATACAGCCTCCGAGGAGGCTGCTTATTCACCTCAGGAAACAACTATGTCTGACTCTGTTTACGTTCGTCTGAAGCATCCGCACGGTATCGTTTTTGATATTTCTAAGGGTCGCAAAGTTGCCTTGGTAGGCAGCGACTTCCATCTTATCGGCCTCGAAAAGGGCGTTCTGACCAGTGGTTTTGGATGCACTGTCGTACCGGCTGATGAATGGGAGGAAGTGCTGTCTCTCTATGGAAAAATGCCACAGTTCTCAAATGGTACGCTGGTCTATGCAGGCGATAACGCCAGCGCTGATGATATGGCGACTGATTCCAGGGGAGTAAAACACGGACTTGAGCCGGTTGATGTAAAAAATGACAAGACGATCAAAACCACAGAGGCTTCAACCAGCGAGGGCTGATGATGGCGATAGTTGTTTTTAACAGCGACGAGTTCCTGTCTGTCTACCCTCGATTTTCCGGTGCTCTTACTCCTGCCCAGCTCGAAAATGCTTTCGATATAGCCTGCCTGATGCTCGATAACACAGTCGACTCGATAGTGCCCTACGAGCCGGATAAAGGAATCAAGGATCGGAAAACATTGCTTTATATGCTGACTTGCCATCTTGCAACGGTGGCTTTGTGGGGTGGTGGACAGGCAGGCCCAGTGTCAGGCGCATCTGAAGGTTCCGTAAGCGTTTCTTTCGCCGTGCCGGATGTGGCAACCGCATCCTGGTTTAAATCCACCCCCTGTGGCGCTTCTTACTGGCAGTCGACGAGAAAATATGTTGTGGGTGGTCGGTATATCGCTCAGAAATACCATCACCCTTGGGGGTAAGTAATGTCAAAGATATCAGGTGGAGACAAGCTCGAAGCTGCACTGGCAAGCATTGGTGAGCGTATGAAGCTTCAGATGAATGTCGGCATCCTGGCGGGGGCGACCAACTCAGAAAATAATGAGCTGATTGCACCTTATGCCGCCGCCAATGAATTTGGCACGCGCGATATCCCGGCGCGGCCATTTATGAGAAACACGGTCGCGGATAAGTCAGGCGAGTGGGCCGATACCCTTGGAAAACTTATCAGCAGGAAACCTGCGACGCCCGAAGGCATTAACAGCGCCTTTAGCGTACTCGGTGAGGTAATGGTGCAGGATATCCGGGACACCATTGAAAAAATTGTTCCCCCACCGAACGCTGAACACACAGTTGAACTGAAAACCAAAAAAGGACGCGCTAACCCCACGCAAACGCTGGTTGATTCCGGAAGCATGCAAAAGGCCGTGAACTTCGAAATTATCACCGGAGAGCAAGAATGAACCTGCATCAGATAGCGTCCGGGGCCATTGGTAGCGTCAATCCGTTCATAAATGCCGTTGTCCGGGTGTACGCCGGTGAGACAGAAACCCCATCGGGTCGTGTTGAACCTACATACACGGATGTTTCGGTGAGCGGACAGTTGCAGCCTTTAAGTTGGCGCGACCTGCAACATCTGGATGGCCTGAATATTACCGGCGTTGAAAAGAAATTCTACGTCAACGGTAATTTCAGTGCTATCAACCGCCCCGGGCGCTCAGGTGGAGACTTGTTAATCATTGGTGAGCAGGTGTGGATGATCCCGACTGTTATCGAGCTGTGGCCTGACTGGTGTTCACTTGCTCTCCGCTTACAGGAGGGATAATGACAGCAACAGTCACTCCGCTTATGGATGGGCTTTTTTATTCGCTTCGGGACTTTCTCACCTCACATGTAGCAGTAACCTCCTGCCGACAGGCACAGCAGAACAGAACCGCCATGGCGACAGGAAATTTTATTGTCATGACCCCGCTCGGCGTGGATGGCCTGTCCACAAACGCCGTGTCGTATCAGTTTGAGCCCGATAGCGACATCAGTACAGAAACACACAGGCGAACAGCCGTATGGCGATGCCAACTGGATTTCTATGGAGATTCAGCTCAGGAGTTCGCAAACATCATCTCAACGTTATACCGCACGGATTATACCTGTGAATGGTTCAGGCGGAGCTCCGCTGAAAGAAACCTGCCGCTGATAACTCCAGTTTTTGCCACGGACCCTAAACAAATGACGATGATCAACGGAGAAGCGCAGTGGGAAAACCGCTGGACGTGCGACGTGCACTCACAAATTCCTGCCGCTGTCGTTGTTCCTCAACAATTCATGACTAATGCAAGCGTCAGCGCGAATTCAGTTGATGCCAACTTTCCACCGGAGAATGTCTAAATGGCGATTCCTCTTTCTCAAATCGTTAAAATCCTTCCTGGCGTATTATCGCCAAGCGGATCTGCGCTCGACCTGAGCGGGCTCATTCTAACTGAAAATGAGCATGCACCATTAGGCACTGTACTGACGTTTAATGCGCCAGAAGATGTCTCTGCATATTTCGGCAGTGCATCAACAGAGTCCGCAATGGCAACAGTCTATTTTAAGGGATATAAAAATTCATCCCGCACTCCAGGCGCAATTTTGTTTTCGCGCTTCAATGCTGATTCTGCTGCAGCATGGCTGCGCTCTGGGTCAATGGTCGGCATGACTCTTGATCAGTTAAAGCTGTTATCCGGAATGTTAACTCTGACGGTTGACGGCACTTCACATACTTCTGCAGATATTGATTTGAGCTCAGCGAACAGTTTTGCACAGGCTGCTGATTTGATTGAAGCCAGCATCGGATCAAGTGTCACCGTCGAATACGATACGACGCAAAAGGCCTTTGTCATCACTTCTGCTACAGCGGGGGAATCAAGCTCTGTCTCGTATGCAACCGGCACATTGTCATCCGAGCTAAAATTAACGGCCTCCTCTGGCGCGGTTATCTCACAAGGTGCAGCACCAGCAGTAGTTGCTGATGCCATGGCGAGCGTAGTGAATAATGTTCAGAACTGGGCTGGTTTCTCTACGGCTTTTGAGCCAGATAATAGTCAGGCGTTGGCCTTTTCCGAGTGGACAAACAATCAATCGAACCGATTTATTTATGTCCCTTTCACTCAGGAAGGCGCAGCAGTTGTGGCAGGCTCAACAGAAACTATGACCTTCGACATTATCAAAACCTATGGATACGCTGGCGTGTCGCCGGTTTATGGGGGAGCCGCGCACGCAGCAAGCGTTCTTGGATTCATTTCCAGCCTCAATTTCAATCAGCTGAACGGTCGTCGCTCACTGGCTTTCCGGGTGCTTGATGGGCTTTTGCCAACCGCAAGAAATGCTGCAGATTCAACTGCACTTATAGCCAATGGATATAACTTCTATGGCAATTATGCTGAGAATGCTTTCTCTACCAACCAATGGCGTCCTGGCTCTATCACAGGTGACTACAAATGGTTGGATGCTTACGCCGGTCAGATATGGCTAAACGCAAACCTGCAGAAAGATGTCATTACTCTGTTCCAGTCTGAAACTTACATTCCATATGCCTCAGCAGGACGGGCTGCAATTGAGGGGTGTATGACATCAACAATTGAGCAGTTTAAAGCATGGGGTGGCATTAGCGCCGGCACTGAGTTGGACGATAATCAGATTATCTCCATCAAAAATGCCACTGGCATCGACCCTACAGAAACTCTGCGCTCAGCTGGCTACTATTTGTATATCGGGCCCTTCACAGCAGCTATGCGCGCAGCCCGCACGTCACCGGAAGTTTATCTCTGGTACACCGATGGCGGATTTATCCAGCAACTCACCCTGAACAGTATTGAGGTCGCCTGATGGCTAATTCACTAACCAGCGCAGACTGCATTATTAACATTTCAGTTGTGAACCTTTACCCATCAGGTTTCCGACTGGAGCAGTTCGAAGCGCAGAACATCTTTGACATGGGCGACACTGTTATTGCCGAAACCGTCCGTACCGCCGACAACAAGCTGACTGGTGGTTGGGTGGCTGGTGACTTACCCTGGACGTTCCATATTCTGCCTGATTCCCCAAGTCGTAGCAGGATTGACACCTGGTATCAAACCCAGCGAACGACTAAATCATTGTTCCGCTGCAACGGAACCATTTATCTCCCATCGCTCGGGCGTAAATTTGTGCTGACCAACGGCATTTTCAAATCATGGAAAGCAATTCCCTCTGCTGCTCGTATTCTTCAGCCAATGGCTGGTCTTATTGAGTGGGAAGATATCGTTGGTTCGGACTATAACCCTGCATAAGAGGCATAAATGGCACGCAAAGAGAAAATCTTTACTGTCACGGCAAACGGTCGCGACAAAGGTAAGCAGTTTAAAATTACAGAAATGGCCGCGCGGGCAGGTGAAGAGTGGGCATTCCGTGTTGCAAGCGCACTGATTGGAACTGGTATTCAGATCCCCTCCAACATAACAAAATCTCTGGTTGCTATGTCTGCCGAAAAGCCGGAGGGGGCTGATGAAGCTACTTTGGCTCTGCACGACTCAATCATGGGATCTGGTATGGTTGCCTTAGCCAAGTTCGGTATTACCGCGCTCGCTAAAGTTCCGTTTGATTACTCAAAGCCGTTAATGGATGAGTTGCTTTCCTGCGTGGAGTATGTCGCCAGCCCTGGCGTTGTGATCCCCCTCGATGATTCCCATATCGAGGAGTCCAGTACGTATTTTCGCCTTAAGGTCGAAGCATTCAAACTTCACGTGGCTTTCTTGCAGGCCACCGCAGATTAGACCTGTCTGTTCAGCTCCCTGAAGAAGTAAGAGGCCTGGCTCAGTATGAAAACATGCCGCGCACTATTGCCTCCGTTGTCTCAGGGAAGCTGGCCACACTGCATGAGCTGGACACGGTTTACAGCGTGCAGGATATGTGGTGGCTAATTGAGATACAGACTGTGGATAATCACAATAAATCAGTAGTGGGGGAATCCTGATGTCCGGGACTGTAATTGACGCCTTGATGATCACTCTTGGGCTGGATGCCAGTGACTACGAGAAGAAAAGAAAGGAGGTCATCGAAGGATTTAAGGAATCCCGCGAAGATGCATCCAAAACCGCCAAGGAAATGGAAGTTCAGGGGAAAAAGGCAGCAAGCTTTTTCTCTGGAATAAAGAACGAGTTACTCGCTCTTGTCGGAGTTAGCCTTACTTTTGGTGGTGTCACGTCACTAGTTAAAAATACAACAAGCGATCTGCAGCAGCTTTCGGTGCAATCAAAAGCGTTGGGAATGTCAGCCAGAGAGCTTGATGGATGGTCGAGGTCTGCTGAGGCGGTAGGTTCAAGCGCTGGGAAGATATCACAGACGCTCTTCAACATCAGAGATGCAGCATTAGCTCTTAATAGTGGGGATGCCTCAAATCCGTTATACGGGGTTATGGCAATGCTTAGCGGAGATACAGGTGTAACCTTTGACCCTACGAGAGACTCTGCTGATGAAATGATGAGGAAGTTTTCCGAGGCGTTGCAGAAGGAATACAACCCAGATCGCGCGCAGTACATTGGTAATAAAATTACCGGGAACGACGCCGCACTGTATCAGGCGATGCGAAGTGGGGAGCTTCCGAAGCTTGCTACGCAGTATAAAAACTCATCTCAAATAACCAATGAGTCACTCACTGCAGCTGCTGAGTTTACGAAGGCGTGGACAGATCTTGGTCAGAATTTTGACAACCTCAAAAACAAACTATACACCAGCCTCATACCAACTATTCGCACGCTAAATGGATTAATCAAAGAGTGGAGTAAAAATGCATCTGATTCATCACCATTCTGGAAGTCCTTCAAGCAAGACATAAAGGACATAACAGGAACTGACTTGGGGCAATGGACTCTGGCAGATGATATCAAAAATCTGATGTCTAATTTCAAGCAGCTTGGCAGTACGATTGACCATCTTGTGAATGCACTGAACGCTCTGAACAATGGTGACTTTGTCACTGCTGGCTCGGAATTCAAGAAGGCCTGGCACGGAACTGAAGATGGTAAGCCGTCTGGAAAGGATGCGTTACCGGGTATAACCAAGAGCGCGGCTGATGCACGGAAAGATAGCGTCTACGAAAAACTCAATGACACGCTCAACTACTATCTGCCAAGTTTTCTGGGAGGCATGTCTGATGAAGCAAAGGGGCAGATTCAATCATCACTACAGAAAAATGCAGGTTCTGAAGGATTAATTCCAGACTCATCAGCAGGATACTTAAGCCCTCAGCAGCAAGCTACGCGCGCAATGCTGGACTCCGCAAGATTTACGCCCTCTCCAGAGCAGAGAAAACAACAACAGGATGAAAGGTCCTACTGGGAAACATCAAAAACGCTGTTGTCGACCATCGCAAGTGCTCTGGTGCCATCAGCTAATGCGGATGTCGGTTATCAACCGAATGTTCCGCTAAACCCTCTTTCAGCGAAGCTCGGTGAAAAGGGTAAAGCCCTACTCGGGGCGATGTCAGGTGAGTTCGGGCAACTGGAAGCCAAGTATGGATTGCCAGTTGGGGTTCTCAACGCCATAGCGTCGGTTGAGTCTGGAGGTAATCCCCAGGCTGAATCAAAAGCGGGCGCAAAGGGCTTGTTTCAGTTAATGCCGGGTACAGCGAAAGACCTCGGTCTAAGTGGAGATGACGTATTTAATCCGAGCAAGTCAGCTGAGGCCGGAGCTAAGTATCTTCGCTGGCTTATGGATCAGACTGGTGGCGACATTGAATCCGCGCTGGCAGCATACAATTGGGGAATTGGAAACGTTAAAAATAAAGGCCTGCCCAATGCCCCTCTCGAAACCCGAAATTATGTGCCTGCTGTAATGTCAGGATTCCGCCCCGGCGCAGGAATGGCTGTAGATAACGTGAGAGAGCAGCCCCATGGAGGCGCAGCGGGAAATCAATACTACATATCTGATGTGAAGTTGAATTCATCCCCGCAATCGGTGGACAGGCTCGCAACAGACATAGCATCCAAAGCAGAAAACAGGGTCAGAGTCATTGCATTCAACTCGGGGCAATCAAATTAACGCGGAGGGCTTCTCCTATGGCTTTTTCCCTGAATGAGGCCACGCTACTGTCGGCAATAAACTCCGGCAGTATCTTCTCAATCATTAATAGCACGCTATCCCCATCATGGGGGATAACATACAGAACTATAGATCCTGCAATATCTCTGGCTGCATTTTCAGGGCAGGGGCCTGCCCCGGGTTACGTTCAATCATTAAATGTCGGTGATAAGGTTTTCATACCTTCTGGCTGGGTATCGGTAGAGCCTTACGGAGAAGGAGTAGTTGTCAATTCCCCGATAGAAAAGGGGAGTTACTCGTCATATAACAAGGTTCGCCGGCCAAACGAACTGAGGGTTGTTTTTGTCTTGCAAGGATGGACGGCCTTCAGTGGTTCGGTGCCCAACGTCACGGAGTTCTCAACGTTAAGTCGTACAGAACTTCTTCGGATTCTCGAGAGGATGAAGAACACCGCCAGTACTTATAACATCGAGACGCCTGACCAGGTTTATGAAGGTTATGATCTGGTTCATTACGACTATTACGTTGGCGCACAGAAAGGGCAGACGCTCCTTACGGTCAACGCTACCTTCCAGCAGGTAATGGAGATAGGCGAAGTAGTTATATCCAGCTCAGTCTCACAGAGTCAGCCAACGAGCAATGGCAACTCCAGCCAGCAAAGCGCGGTCTCTACAGATACAACCCAGGCTTTTGCAAAGCCGGTGACACTTGATGAAGTTAAAAATGCATGGGACAGCGGTAATGGTTCCCTCTCTGAAGCTTTAGCAACCAGCGGTTCTGGAATAGTTTCCGGCATTAATTCAGCTGCGGACTCCGCTTCTAAAGTCTGGACGCAGACCAGCACCGCCGTAGCAACTCAAATTCAGAACGGTGTAAATAAATTTGTGAGAGAGGTGGTGATGTAATGCAAGAAATATCACTGCAACCAAGCAAATCGCAGAAAGTTAACGTTACGCTTGCTGGGCAATCATGTTCTATGAAGCTGCATCAGCGATCGACAGGTTTTTATATGGATTTGTATGTTGGCGACAAGGCCATCATGCAAGGTGTAATTTGTCTGAACAGCACCAGAATGGTTCGATACGCTTATCTTGGATTTGTCGGTGACCTCGTGTTTATCGACAGCAAAGGCAGTCTGGATCCCTCGTATGACGAAATCGGCACACGATTTAAACTCTATTATCTGACTGCGGAAGAACTGAAATTACCAAGATGAGTTGGAAAAAATAGCAAGTCTAAGTGGTGAAAATCAGGCAAAAGCAGCTGGAGAGATCAAAAGGGCATTGATTAACATTGCCATTAAACTCCATACTTTTTTTTGGTTGACGCTAATCTCGGAGCAATCAACATATTCCTTTGCAGGATAGGTATCTGTCCTGAAGTATGATCTGCACAGAGGACCAGATGACATATCGAAAACGCGAACTTGAGGTGGAATTCACGCTCAGTGAAGGAACTTTCGACCAGGCGCAAGGTAACATATTGACCTTGAGAAACATGAAGTGTGAAGTCTCAATCTCTGCTTTTGGTGGTGTTACCGGCACTACGATGGAGATGTCACTGTGGGGATTATCTCTTGATCACATGGCCAAGCTTACAGTTAAGGCTCAAAGGTATATAGGACAAAAACAGAACCTAGTTAAGCTAAAGGCTAATGGGGAGACGATTTTTCTAGGAACGATTGTTGCCTCAAGGATAAACCTTAACCAGATGCCTGATGCTCCAATTGAAATAACAGCTAATGTTCTGGGATATGAAAGGATTCTTCCATGTTCAGATACCGTGGTAAGAGGCGTGGCAGATGTGGGTAGCCTCGTCATGGCTATATGCAATAAGGTCGGGTTGTCCTTTGTTAATGTAGATGTAAACAAAAGAGAGCTTAATCCTCATTACCCAGGGAATGCCATAAAGCAGATCACAGACATTGCAGCTAATCATAAATTCAACTTCGAGGTGGATATCGGTGTTGCAACCATCTATACCGGCAAGGACCCGATAGATGGCGTGGTGCCATTTGTCTCTCCATCTCGCGGATTAATTGGATATCCGATTTTTTACGATCAGGGAATTTTGTTCAGATGTTTATATTCAAGCTCAATAAAAGTTGGAAGAAAGCTGATACTTGACACCTCTTTGCCTAATGGATCAGGCGAATACATCATCCTGGCTGGAACAACACATTACCTTTCTAGCATGGTTGAAGGCGGCCCGTGGGAAACATCGGTGGTCGCTCAACCCCTTAACTACATGTAGGGTTAGAAATGCCAAAATCAAATCAGACGTCCGCCGATGTATCCTGCGAAGGTAATGCCCTGGGGTTTGCTCTCCGTAATCTTATAGGCGGATACTCGTTCATCGACATCGTCAGAGTAGAAGAGGTAACTGGTAACACCTTAACAGTAAAGCCACTTCTCAGTGCTCTAACAATGGATGATGAGGCGATGGAGAGGGGCGTGATATATGACGTTCCATACCTACAACTAAGAAGGGGCGACAGCGCTGTTATCATGGACCCGGTTGTAGGTGATTTGGGACTGGTTGCAGTATGCGATAAGGACATCACCAACATTAAAAGAACAAAATCAGAATCAGTGCCAGATAACTTTCGCACACACTCATGTTCGGATGCGGTATATCTTACGGGCATTGCGTCATTAAATTCAGACCCAACGCAATACATACATTTCCATGATGCCGGGATAGATATCCTCAGCCCGTTAGATGTAAACGTTAACGGGAAAGTCGTAACAGTAAATGCCCAGGAAAAGATATCCCTTAACGGCCCACAAATCGAGCTCAACGGAAACCTTGTGCAGGGAGGGGGTGAGTTTGGAGGTTCTGCATTGTTTGCAAACGGAGCAATCACCCCGGAAGACTTCATGGCTGGAAATATCTCACTGAAAAACCATCGCACACCAAATATTCAGCGAGGAGATGACACCTCTGATACCCCGGTAGCTTAAATTGCGTGCAATTAGCTTGATGCGGAATGATAATCGAATGATGAAAATCGGAGGAATGATGAAATTGTATGTAGCAATATTGATAGCAATGTCACTGCCAATTGCAGCCATGGCAGATCAAGACAGCAGGAGTGAGTTTCTTAGGGACAGCATAGCTATCGCAGAGAAAAGCTGCGACAACCAAACTAAATTTGACTACTTAACTGCAAATGCAGCGCTGGCGGAGAAAATGGGTGGGGGGATTAGGGAGCAAGCTGTTTTGGTGGCAGAAAAAATAGTATCTATGATTGGGGCTGAAAAATCAGGCGCAGCGGCTATCACTGATAAAAGGATTGATTTCTTTAAGAACAACATTCCTATGGCGAAGTATATAGTTATACCTGGAGTTTCAGGGCAGCGATACCAAGACTGCTTCGACAAGAGCGTCAGAGAGTTAAATGAAGCCGTTAACCCCTGAAAAGTTAAGGACATCTGGAGTGGGATCTGGGAGTGAAGCATCTGAAGGGCCAGTGCTTCAATGACCTTACTTTAATGAGATTCATTGCTCATATAAGCATCACAATCCCAGCTTAAGATGAATTAAATGAAAAAAATCATACTACTTTTGGTATCAGTGCTTGGCTTTCACTCAGGTGCTGATGCTGCTCAAGTTACCACAAAGTTAAAAATGGTAGATGGGCATTTTACTGCGACTATTAAAAATAACGACGACGAAGAAGTATGGATGGGGGATTTGGATTTTAAATACCTTGGATCAATACCTATGCACTGTGAAAGCGTCGGAATGGGTTCTTCTGGACCTAAAGGAGGGATGAGGTCTTCAGCCACATATGAATGTCCGAATGGTATTGAAATATACCTAACCCAGCAAGAGGGTGAGAAGCACGCTGATCTCGAGCTTCGTAGCAATGGTAAGAAGCAGCTAGAGATGAAGGTGGATGCACAACCACCCATCAGGCAAATGGGAAGAAGTGACTTCTTGTCGAAGAGGTTTGCAGAGAAGATAAAAGCTAGAAGCGAGTACATTGAAAAAAACACCATCCCACTGATGCAGGCATGTATTAACACCATAGAATCAGCAAGGGCTGTTGCTCACGCGGTTACATCTGAAGCCGCGACAGGGGAAAAAAACGGATATTACCTAAAAATAGCTACCGAAGCGTTATTCCCAATATACGGATCTAATGCGGAAAAATACGTAGTTCTTATGAGAACACACTTCTTATCCAACAAAGATGATGCTTATGCGCTTTCTATGGATAGAGGCAGTAGCACTTATGAAGCGCAACTATGCTATCAGCAGCCAGATAAATACATAAAGGATGTAGGGAAGATGCTTTGGAGTGGTAAAATCCGCAGGTAATCAGCAAGTAATAGCCCACCATCAGGTGGGCTTTTTATCGATCAATCTGAGTAACTTCTTGTGTTCTTCGATGGCGTCCCAAATTTGGTCTTGCGTATCACCGTCCCAGTCCGGGATCATCGCCATTTCGGCATTGAACATTTTTAGCCTGATGTGAATAGCAGCCACCTCACTGGGGCGACACTGTATGGCCATCTGCATGAGGGCAGGTTCTGGTGTTTTCTCGTAATACGACAGCCCCTTTCGGGCAATCGCATAAAGTTTAGTAAGCTTGTTCATATGTGCGTCCACTCAAATGGGCTTCTTTATGCGTTTGGCAGCGTAGGCCACTTTCTAAACGCAAAGAAGTACAGCGAGATGTAGTGGATCACCGGTATGGACAGAAAGATAGCCATCGGCCAGCCAAATCCTGCTTTTCTTGCCATCCGGTAACACGGGAAGAACGTAACCACCCACATGATGATGAAAATTGCTTTGGATTCGGACATTGTTCTCTCCTTAGAGGTTTTGCCTGGACCACTCAGGTGGGCTTTTTGCTTTCCTTTAGATACTTATCTGCTTTCTGCATTAAAACTCTAGCCAACTTAATGGCGGCTTCAAATTCTGGAGAGCTTTCATCTAAATAGCTTTCGATATCAGCCGTGTTGGACGAGATGACAGCTGTGTGGTTTTCATTTTCGCCCAGAGCATCCTGAAGAATTTGCACGATCTCTGCATTCATTGAGCGACCGTTGGCCTTCGCTCTCTCTGAAATTTTATCTTTTAGATCTTCCGGCATGCGTAGGCCGAATGGTGCAATCAGACTTGCGCCTTTCATACGTGATTCCTCGTGAAAAAAACATAGCTACACAATGTAGTTAAAAATTGATTGACGCAATAGCTACATGATGTAGTATTTAAGATGACTTCATGATGTAGCTAAGGAGATATGAAATGGAAAACGCGAGAAACATCCCGCCAACAGGAATCCGATTTCCAGAATGGTTGAAGGATGCCCTTAAGTCAGCAGCAAGCAAAGAGTGCCGATCCCTCAATGGTGAGGTTATCAAGAGGCTTGAGAAGAGCCTTAAAGAGGAAGGTTTGTTGAATGGGCAGTAAGAAATGCGAAACCCCGCAGTGCGCTAACACTAACGGGGCCTCTAATGTCAGCAACTTTGCGAGAAACCAACGATGAACAGTATAGCAATTATTGAAGCAGTAAACACCACTTCCTTACCTTTCCACGGTCAGCACATCATCACCGCTATGGTGGCAGGCGTGGCTTATGTGGCCATGAAGCCAGTAGTTGAAGGAATTGGTTTAGATTGGAAAACCCAATACCGCAAACTCCTTGGGCAAGCAGATAAGTTTGGGTGTGGTCATATGACCATGCCTTCAAATGGTGGATTGCAGCAGATGCTTTGCCTGCCACTAAAGAAGCTCAACGGCTGGTTATTCAGCATCAACCCAGCGAAGGTGTGTGAAGACATTCGCGATCGCCTGGTGCGCTATCAGGAAGAATGCTTCACCGCGCTCCACGACTACTGGGCGAAAGGTGCCGCGGTTCGCAAGCCAGAGACAACGGTTGACGACAGAGCCCCTCTGCGCGGCATCGTAAACCGCATCATGGGTAAGTACGGCATGACTTACCAGGCCGTTTATAAGCTGGTACATAAAGAGTTCGGCGTTAAGCATATCGACGAGCTCTCATCTAAGCAGACCGCTGAGGCAGTAGAGTATCTGGCGGGTAAAGTTATCGAGGGGGAGTTTCTTGGGCGCGAGAAATTGTTGCCGACAATGCAAATATCTTACCCAATGGCTTTTTATGATCAATATCGCTGGATGGAAGGTATAGACGAATGCACCCTGAGTGCACCGTGGAGATATCCGGCAAAATTGCTGGAGGATGGCGGAGATTATCCCAATCCGCTGGGGCATCTTTTGGGGCAATTAAAATCAAATGGCCACGATGTAGAAGGCGCTCTTTTTCAATATTTCGCATCGCGTCATGCATTAGAAATTTACAGAAAAACTATCGATAAGGTCGAGAGGGCGATTCAACGATAGGCGCATGGCACGGCGCATAAAGAAAAACCGCCAGTGGCTGCTGGCGGCTAAACATCGATAACGCATGGAGTCAAACAATGCTTAAACCTAAGTTAGCAAATAATTCTCTGCCTGTCATCTGTGACGTGGAAATCACCACTGATGAAGAAGGTCGCTTCAACTTGAACTCCCTGCACAAGGCGAGTGGCGGTCGAGATGCAAAGCGGCCTAAGGCTTGGCTCGCCACCAAGCAGGCTCAAGAGATTATTAATGAGCTAAGGCAGAATTCTGCCTTTGGTGAAAATGTAATCAAAGTTATCAAGGGAGGCATAACGGCAGGCACCTTTGCTCACGAGCTGCTCGCCATTGAGTATGCTGGGTGGATTTCCCCAACTTTCCGCCTGCAAGTAAACCAGACATTCCTGGACTACAAAACAGGAAAACTGCAGTCAGCCTTTGATCCGGATCGAGCATTGAATGATGCGGTATTTCTCCGCACTGCGCTTTTGGAATACACCGAGAAGGTTGTGCATCTTCAACTGGAGAATAAGGACCTTTCATCTAAGGTTGAGCATATGGAGAATCTCTTTAAAGAAGGGATGACGCCAACCCAGTTCTGCAAAATGCTCAACGGTGTGAATGTGATGATGGTTTGCCGTTTCCTGGAATCACGCAAATGGTTATATAACGAAAGCAGAAGTAGCACGCGCTGGCGCACGGGTAATTATGCACGCGATAAATATCTTACCGAGCATCAAAACAAAATCAGCGTTCACGGTGGTGACGACTTCATTAAATTCACCCCGGTGTTGCTTCATAAAGGTGCGGTGCGGATTTATCAGTTCTATCTGAAGGGGGAGCTGCCGATGAAAAACACCTGGAACGGCGTTCACACACATGATAAAGAATTGAGAGGTTAAGAAAATGGCAATTTGTGTAATGGCAGAAACCCTACTTGCGAAAAGTCGTCACCGCATTGAAGGAGATAGCGTAACAGTACACTTCTCTGTCCTACTCTGTGAGAACGCAGACGGCGATGACGAATTTATCTATTGGGTGATTCTGCTGGACAGTGTCGGCGAGATTGTGATGAAGGAGATCGCAAACGATTTTATTACAGCCAATGACATTTATACTCGACTGAAAATTACACTCGGGCCGGAGCACTCCTAACCTAGCCCTATCTTCAACATAGCTCGACACCAAACCCGCTCCGGCGGGTTTTTTTATGCCCGGAGACCACAACTCAAGAGCTATTTACTCATGAAAATAAAATTCGTTGATATTGATCCAAACGTAATCGACGCGCTCTCAAAGTCATTCTCTGACTTCATTAGCCCATCAAATCAGGAGTCTAGAATAAGCGCAACTTGCGGTGATATTCGACTTGAAAGTGGTGACGCTCTGGTATCGCCTGCCAATAGCTATGGCTGGATGAATGGCGGAATAGATGCGGTTTATTTGCAAATTTATGGCTATCAGCTTCAGGTCAGAGTGCAGTCAAAAATAGCGGAAAATTATGATGGCTATCTACCGGTAGGTGATGCTATGTCAGTTCACGCTATGGGATTTGGCCCTCAATGGCCGAAATATCTTATCGTCGCACCAACGATGGAAACTCCACAGAACGTTGGAGATACGCAGAATGCATTTAAAGCGTTTTCTGCAGCATTGGCTGAAGCGCGGAAATTAGAGGTCACAACACTCATTTGTCCGGGCATGTGTTCTCTAACTGGCGGGATGAATCCTGCAGAGATGGCGCGTCAGATGCGGGAAGCATTCGAAATGCACCTTAAGTTCAAAGAACCTTCGCACTGTCATCGCATTGACCCTTCATGGAATTAATGAGGGGGCTTTGATTTTGGCTTTACCTTTACAGGAGGAAATTTGAATCTAAACAGATGGTCTCCTGGAAACCCTAACCTACACAACCAAGCCCACTCTTGTGGGTTTTTTTACGCCTGGAGGTCGCTTGATAACCCTGTCTCTCTACTTAAACCCGGACACTTGGGACATCGAACTGGATGGCAAAGGCAATCTTAGAACAACCGATAATCCCTACGCGTGTGCTCAGGATGTTGCCACAGCGTGCTCGACTCTCCGTGGGGAGTGCATCTACAACGCTACGGCCGGCATCCCTTACTTCGAAAATATTATGGGGGTGCAACCGGGAGCGGGGGCGGTGCAAACGTATCTGGAGAACGAAGCTATGCGGCTTCCGTATATAGCTCAGGCTTCCGCCACCGTAATAAATAACAGCGGCACTCGGGCATCAACAGGAGTGATTGTTGTTGTCGACACAAACGGAACCGAATACACAGTTAACATGTGAGAAATTTAATGCCAACCACGACAATATCATCATCAGTGCCATCAGTTACTTTTTCAACTACCGGACTTGATGTGCCAGATGAGGGAGAGATTCTGGCTGGAAGGCTATCCGATATGTCTTCTTCTCTCGGCACGGCTATGAGCAAAGAATTGACCACTCCACAAGGTCAGATTGCAGTATCAGATACTGCAATAATTGCTGATAAAAACGACCAGCTACTGGCGATAATTAACAACATTAACCCGGATTTCTCCTCTGGCAAGTTTCAGGATGGGATTGGGCGACTGTATTTTCTCGAAAGAATTCCTGCCTCTGGAACGATTGTAACTTGCACGTGTACGGGATCGGTAGGTTCGATCATCCCTGCAGGTAGTATGGCTGAAGATGAGGCCGGATATTTATATGGTTCACTGTCCGACGCTACTATTGGGGCAGATGGTTCAGTTATGGTGGAGTTTCAAAACCAAACCACTGGGCCGATTCCGTGCTCAATAGGCGCTCTGAAGACTATATATAAATCCATATCCGGTTGGTCGTCAGTTAGCAATGCTGCCGCAGGCGTTCTTGGTGCGGATGTTGAAGGACGCGCGAACTTCGAATATCGCCGCAGGCAGTCGGTGGCGGGCAATGCAAACAACCAGCTCGGTTCAATTTACGCGAGCGTGCTTGCCGTGCCGGGCGTAACAGATGCTTATGTCACACAGAACAATACAGAGAACACGGTTAACAAAGGGGCGACAAATTACCCCCTTGCGCCTCACTCTCTGTATGTAGCCGTGTACGGCGGCGCGCCGGAAGATATCGCCACTGCCATCTTCAAGAAACTACCGCCCGGACCGCCGATGATGGGGAATAACACCTATACCGTTTATGACGATGAGCATTATGTGCAGCCATACCCGGACTATCAAATTAAGTGGCAGACCCCAGCACCAGTCAATGTGTATATCAGGGTAGAGCTTGCT
>Ga0308171_1002148_pt1 | contig 21983 bp, 19 predicted proteins | sample PhyGR1_FD_202135 | JGI IMG/M metagenome (GOLD analysis project Ga0308171, IMG submission 202135) | Phyllosphere microbial communities from UC Gill Tract Community Farm, Albany, California, United States - DLSLSG.R1 | ecosystem: Host-associated > Plants > Phyllosphere > Unclassified | place: USA... | reverse complement strand
CCGAAACAATGGAAAGCAATATCGAAGGAATTTATCTCGCCGGCGTCGTTTGTGGTGGAAAAGACACGCATCTTTGGTTTATAGAGAATTCCAGAATCCACGCCAAACTAATCATCAAAAACATCATTGAGAAACAATAATTGATTATTAATAATGATAATTAATTTTTTGTCAATTATAATTTAATACCCATTTTAAGTTCCAAATGGTATCCTTTTTGTTTATATTCAGGCTTAAAAAAACACTAAGAATCCTATGAAAATTAAAAACCTACTTCCTTTATTTATCGTATCAACCTTATTTCTAGTCCAATGTAAAAAGGACGAAAATATTCCTTCCGAGACAAAAGACAATCCTATCACTGACATTTTGGGTTCCGATGACAAAAAAGAGGAAGAGAAAAAAGAAGAAGAAAAACCAAAAGTACCGGACGTGGTCATCCCACGAAAAGATTTCGGATTTTTTCCTTGGGTATACAAAAACACCGACTCCGTTTCTCAAAAAAACAAGAAAGAATTTACCGGCAAAGCACTTTACACCATTCTTGCACTTAACCGTCTGGACAGAGCCAACATTGGCGCTGCTGACACCTTGGTGGTTCCCGCAAAAATCGAGGATGACTTCCTGATATACTCTCCATTTCCGGGTCACGTTACAAGCCTGGAAAATGTGAAAAAATTCGTATTCTTCTCCTACCCGATTCAGGCGTACGGCGTTTATGAATACGGAAATATCGTAAAATGGGGACCAACCAGTATGGGCAAAAAAGCGACCAAAACCAAAACAGGTTTGATGTTCGCCAACTGGAAAAAAGAAGTAGCCATCTCCACCGTCAGCGACGAGTGGAAATTGCGCTGGAACGTCAACATCGCCAACTTCGACGGCATTGGCTGGCACCAGTACGCAATGCCCGGATATCCCGCTTCCCATGCCTGTTTAAGAATGTTGGAAGAAGATGCCAAATGGATGTACACTTGGGTAGACAATTGGGTGCTGAACAAAGGCGGAGCAACAGAAAGAGCTAAGGGAACGCCAGTTATCGTCTATGGCGATTATCCGTGGGGCAAAAGACGACCTTGGAAAAAACTTCTAGATTCGCCGGAAGCCAACAACATTTCCGAAGACGAAATGAACAAAATAATAGAACCTCACATTGCAACCATAATGAAAGAGCAGGAGAACAGAGATATTGTGATTCAGCAGGTGACAGCCGAGAAAAAAGCCAAAGCAGATTCTCTGGCAAATATTAAAAGCCAGACGCAACTTTCAGCAAATATGAATTAAGGTTTTCAGTAGCTGTTTCCCGCTATCCGCTATATCTTTTTTTGCCAACGCAATTCCCTAACCAAAAAAAAGGATGCCGCTCCTATCGGGGCTATGGGATTACTCTTCAAAACAAGATTTGTCATTCAATAAAACAAAAACCCTTTCAAAGATTAATTTGAAAGGGTTTTATTATAATTGTCACGCTGAGCGGAGTCGAAGCGCTATTTCTTTAATATTTAAATATTTCCTACAACTGTTTTTATCTGCGTAAATTCCTTGATTGCGTGCAGAGACAACTCAACGCCGTAACCAGAGGATTTTGCACCACCAAAAGGAAGTCTTGCATCTGAACTTGTAGATTTGTTGATGGAAACTGTTCCAGATTCCAGATTTTCTATGAAAAATTGCGCTCGTTTTTTATCTTTCGTCCAAACCGAATTTCCTAATCCGAACGGAATATCGTTCGCCAATTTCAAAATCTCTTCGTCGTCTTTTCCAACCATCAACATTGCCAACGGACCGAATAATTCTTCCTGCAAAATCGGGTTGCCTTCTTTCACTAAAATAATTCCCGGACGAAACTCACTCTCCGAAATACGTTCCAAAGCCAAAACTACTTCTGCGCCATTTCTCAAAGCTTTTTTATATTGACTTTCCAATTCGTCTGCCAAATCAGGTCTTGCCATTTTGCTCAGCTTCGTTTCCTTTTTGAAAGGGTCAGCCGGCTGATAAGAGTTAAATTCCTCTACAAATTTGGGAACAAAATCCTTCTCCACTTTTTGATGCACGATGAAACGTTTCGCTGCATTACAAACCTGACCCGTATTTTGAAGCTTTCCGCTCGGCGCTTCGGTTGCCGCTTTTTCAACATCTGCATCATCCAAAACAATATAGGCGTCACTTCCACCCAATTCCAGAACAGATTTTTTGATATTTTTTCCAGCGAGTGCAGCGACATTTGCGCCGGCTTTTTCACTTCCAGTCAAACTTACGCCTCGTACAAAAGGATTTTCCAGGATCTCTTTGATTTCTTCGTGACCGATTCTCAGATTTTGGAAAATGTATTCTGGGAAACCTGCATCTTTGAAAACTTTCTCTACTGCATCGCCACTTTCGAAGCAGATGGAAGCGTGTTTTAATAGGACTACATTTCCTGCCAAAATTGCTGGAACCGCAAATCTAAGAACTTGCCAGAACGGAAAATTCCAAGGCATCACACCCAGAATAATTCCCAACGCATCGTAATGAACTTCAGAAATTTGGAATTCTGTTTTGATCTTCTCCGGTTTGAGGACGTTTTCTGCTTTTGCGTAATATCTTATCATTCCCGCACTTTTTTCGATTTCCGCAATGGATTGAGAAATCGGTTTGTGCATTTCTGTGGTGATGAGGTTAGCAAATTTCTCTTTGTCTTTTTCAAGAACATCAGCGAGCTTCAATAGTAATGTTTGTCTCTCTGTGAACGGCACTTTTTTCCATTCCAAGAAAGTTTTCTGTGCTGAATTTATATGGTTTGATAGATTCATTTTGAAATATTTTTTGTCTAATAAGGTTGCAGTAATTGTACCATTTTTGGATTGCTAAATGTACAAAGTTGAGAAGAAACCCGAAACCTAATTTTATACTTTTTATAAATTTAGGTATTAAATTTTATAAATAATGAAAATTGGTTTTAGACTTTTGATTTGTAAAACTCGTTTCAAAATTAGGTCATCATCGCAGCCCGACTTGAGTGGAAATCCTTTTTTGTGGCTGGATTAGCGCTGGAAAAAAGATTGGGAACGGAAGGCGGATAAAGCTGCCCAAATATTCTACTTTTTCTTGTTGCTTCGGAAAAGTAAAACGGCGTTGAGGAAAATCAAAAGTAAATCCAACGTAACCCAAATGCTGAGCTTGATGTTCTCGTACTTCAGCTCTGCAACTTTTTCTGTGGCGATGGTCGAGAGTTTCAAACTGTGGTTGATGTAATTGCGAACCTCGATGATCTTGTCCTCGTTTTTGTTCGGCACTGCGACTTGAGAAAAGTAAACCAAGTTGCCTTTTCCGATGTATCCCACAACCCAAAACTCATTGGATTTCTGCATATTGAGATACTCGATCCTGAAATATTCTGGGCGGATCTGACCAACATGTTTGGAACTGAATTTCTGATATTCAGGCACTTGGTCTTGAATCCTGATGATATAAAAATCTATTGGCTGCGGCAAGTAATTGATGACCTGAACCGCCAAAGAGTTTTCCAAAAACTGAGAAACGCTCCTTTCCACGAACCAAAACGTGAAGTATGTGGCTGCAGAAATGGTAATAATTGTGCGGACGACCTTGTTCCAAAAATTCCATTTTTCCCCTCGGACAGCCGAAAGAAATAATGCAATGATGAGAAAAATTAGGATTAAAATGATCAACATTGAAACAAAGATAATGGTTTCTCTTTAATTAAAAAGTGACATTCCATTCTTTGTAGAATTCGTCCAGGAACTGAAGCATGAATTGATGTCTATGTTCGGCAATTTCTTTGGCAGTTTTTGTATTGAGCAGATCCTTCAGCAGCAACAATTTTTCATAGAAATGGTTGATCGTAGTTCCGTTGGATTTTTTGTATTCGTCTTTGGATTGAGCTAATTTTGGTTCGATGTCCGGATGGTACATCAGATTGTTTTTGTAGCCTCCAAAGTTGAAAGTTCTGGCAATTCCTATCGCACCAATGGCGTCTAATCTATCCGCATCTTGGACGATCTTCAGTTCCAAAGGCAGATCTTTCGGCGCTTCATTTCTGTTTTTGAAGGACATATTTTCTATGATGAAAATGACCTTGTCGATGGTTTCCTGATGTACTTTTTGTTCGGTCAGAAATTCGGTTACGATCTTTGTGGCGATGGTTTCGTCGCCGTTGTGGAATTTTGGGTCAGCGATGTCGTGCAAAAGTGCGGCTAATTCGATGATCAACTTGTCTCCACCTTCTTTTTCCTGAATTTTCAAGCTAAGCTTCCAAACACGTTCTATGTGAAACCAGTCGTGGCCGGACTCTGTTCCTTCTAATTTTTCTTTTACTAATTCTATTGTTTTGTTGATCAATTCCATTAATTCAATTCTTTTAAAATAATATTCCAAAGTTTCCTGTTGTAGCTTCGGAAAAAGTTGATGTGTCCTATTTCGTTCTTTTCGGATTCGGAGGTTTTTACTAATCTGTAAGTTGGTCTCATATTCGGATAAGTGTCTTCCAAAAGAGACCTCACGCCTTTTTCTGTGAGCCACGCATCGTCTTCTGCTCTTATGACAAAAACCTTTTGAGTCAGCTCTTTTGAGTGATCCTTTACCTTTTCCAATAACCTGTTGGTCGATTTTCTATTGAGGATGAGCGTTTGCCAATCGAAAGCACTTCCAGCTGGTAAACTTTCGCCAAGTCCGAACCAATTGCCTGGGAAATAGCCCAAGATCTTTGTTGACAACGGCTGTGCAATTCCGAAGCCAAGATAAGCCTCGATCTTTGTTTTGAACTTTAAATTTCCAACAAAAGCATTCTGAGTTCCCACGAAAAAAAATTCCTCAAATATCTTCGAATCTTCATTCATTCCCAATATCAAAGCACCAAGCGAATGTCCGAGACAGAATTTCTGATGATCTGGAAAATTGATTTTAATATAATCTGTTACTGCTTTGTAATCCTCAGTTCCCCAAATTCTCATCGAAGCCTTGAAGCCTTTCATCTTTTTCGGTTTCGAAAGTCCGATCCCGCGATAATCATAGGTGATCACCGTAAAACCCTGATCACAGAAAAATTGTGCAAATGAAAAATAAATTTGCTGTTTCACACCCGTTGCCGAGTTGATCAATAATAATTTATCATTTGGATCTGTTGGTTCAAAAAAGTGGACAGACAATGGATAATTGTCCTCGGTTGAGACATCGATACTTTTCATGAAAAGCGATTAGATTTCAGTAAAAGTAGAAAATTTTGTTCGAGTAAATTTAAGTATTAATATGCGTGGGATATCAATTCCTTCATTTCTTTAAGATAAGGCAGACCTTTCTGAGAACCTCGGTAATCGGCTGCTTTCAAAGCAACTTCATTCCCAAATTTCACACAATCCTCGATAGAATTCCCGTGTAGGAGAGCGATTGAAAATCCAGAAGTAAATGCATCTCCCAAACCCATGCTGTGCGATTCCGTACTTGGATTTTTTCGGAAATATTTCATTTCTGAGCCATCAAAATAACTGGTGCTATTGGCGCCATCTCTCACGAACAATTTATTCGGAAGATGTTTCATGATATCCTCATGATTGCCTGCGCCAAAGATAATTTCCAGATCGGTACTTTTTGCAACAATGAAAGTTGCGTAGTCTATGATCTCGTCGGAAAGCCGGCTGGCAGGTGCCGCGTAGATCCCAATTTTCCGATCCAATTTTTTAGCTTTTTGGAAAAGATATTCCACTGTTTTGGCAGGAATTTCCATTTGGGTCAGAATCAGATCTGCAACGGCCAAATATTTCTCCGCCTCATCTACATTCTTGGGAGCCAAGTTATAATTGGCTGCAGGAACCACTGTTATTGCATTTCCCTCGTTGGAAGCTGTAACATAGGCCGTTCCTGTCGCTTCGTCCTCATCTTCGTAAACGTAGGCCACGTTCACTTCCTCATCATCCAGATTTCTCAATACTTGCTGACCATACGGATCCATCCCAATACAACTTACTAGCGATGTACTTGCACCCAATCTGGATGTCGCAATCGCTTGGTTTGCCCCTTTTCCTCCCAAAAAACTTTTCAAATTATCGGCAAGAACAGTGTTATTGGCTGTCGGGATCTTGGAAGTTTTCATGATCAGATCAATGGAAGAACTTCCTACAACTACAATGTTTGGTTTTGTATTACTCAATTTCATTTGCTAACATTAAATGTTTTCAAAGGTCAAATAGAACCGCTAATTGCGATTTCATTAGAGGCTAAAGTAATAATTTAATCCATACCAATTTCTATAAATTCGGAAATTAATTTAACCACCTGATTATCTTTGGAATAAGCAATATACGTTGCATAGAATCCTTCGCCATAACCAGTCTCGAAAGCAACGATATTCTCTTTTTTATTATCGTAAGGTTTCAAAATTGAGAACTGATCGATCGCACCATTTTCATCAAAGAAATGTGAATGGAAAAACTCCTCATAGATTCCCATAAACTGATCGCCTTTTTTCTTGAATAATTCTTTTTCTAATTGATTCAAAGCGTTCTGAGCATCTTTGTCCATGAAACTTCCCATCCCAGATTCCACAAGATAACCGTAGATTTCCTCGTCTTTTAGATCTTTCAGATTTTGGTTGGCGCACAAAGCCAACTTCCAGTTCTCAGCAATTTTATGCTTATCAAAAACGATTTCGGAATAGGCGATACAATTGGATTCTGTTTCTTTATAAATATGAACTGGGAAATTACCTTTCGGAAACTCTTGTGTGAAAGCCGAATGATCAGGCGAGATCAAAGGATCACTGGCTACGATGAAACCAGAAGAAATGTGAATTTCTCCAGCTTCATACGTTTCCAAAAGCGGGTTTTCTACAAAATTTTTGGAGAATAGTTTTTTGATGTTTTCTATGTGTGTCATTATAAACTTTTCAGTTTTTCTTCTAAAAGAACAATTTTATCCTGCGCGTCTTTCTTTTTTTTACGTTCGATTTCTACAACTTCTGGTTTTGCGTTGGCTACGAATTTCTCATTTGAAAGCTTTTTATCAACCGAAATTAAGAATCCTTTCAGATATTTGATTTCTTCTTCAGTTTTGATTTTCTCTTCACCAAGGTCAAGATTTTCGCTTAATGGAATTGAGAATTCATTAGAACCAACTAAAAATGTGAAACTAGGTTTATCGGTTTTCTGAGCAAAATTGATTTCTGAAATATTGGATAATTTCTGAATTACCTCAGCATCTTTAAGGTCTGTGGCATTTGTGAAAACTTCAACCGATTCTCTTGGCGAAATTCCTTTTGATTGACGGTAATTTCTAACGCCGGAAATCACTTCTTTAGCAAAATCAAAATCTTTGATCGCCTGTTCATTATAACTTTCAGATTTTTTCTGTTGTGTAATGATCAAAGCTTCATCAATCTTTCTATCCGAAATCGACTGCCAAAGTTCTTCCGACAAGAAAGGCATAAATGGATGCAACAATTTCATCAATTCCTCAAAATAAGCAATCGTTTTTTGATAAACATCTTCACTAATCGCTTCGCCGAAATTCGGTTTTACAGCTTCAAGATACCATGAGCAGAAATCGTCCCAAATCAGTTTATAAACCAAATGCAATCCATCAGAAATCCTGAATTTCGAGAATTGATCTTCAATCTCGCCAACCGTTTTGTTCAATTGTTCGCCGAACCATTCGATGGTTTGAAGGTCGTGGTTTTGCGCTTTGATAGATTCGTCACGTTTCCATCCTTGAATCAATTTGTAAGCATTCCAGATTTTAGTTGCAAAATTTCTTCCTTGCAACATCAGATCTTCATCAAATAAAAGATCATTTCCAGCTGCGGAACTCAACAAACTTCCTACACGAACGCCGTCTGCACCATATTTCTCGATCAAATCGATTGGATCTGGAGAGTTTCCAAGTTGCTTGGACATTTTTCGTCTTTGCTTATCACGTACAATTCCTGTAAAATAAACGTTTTTGAAAGGCACTTCTTGTCGGAATTCCAATCCAGCCATGATCATTCTGGCAACCCAAAAGAAAATAATATCCGGACCAGTTACCAAATCCGCAGTTGGATAATAATAATTGATGTCTTTGTTTTCCGGATCCAAAATCCCTTCAAAAACCGACATTGGCCACAACCAAGAGGAGAACCAAGTGTCAAGCGCATCTTCGTCCTGTTTCAGGTCAGAAGCTTGAAGTTGGGAGTTGGACGTTTTTTCTTGTGCTAATTTTACCGCATCTTCAATATTTTCAGCTACAACAAATTCATTTTCGCCCGTTCCGTAATAGAACGCCGGAATCTGTTGTCCCCACCAAAGCTGACGCGAAATGTTCCAATCGTGAACATTCTCCATCCAATGGCGATAGGTATTTTTGAATTTTTCAGGATGGAATTTGATTTTATCATCCATCACAACATCCAAAGCTGGTTTTGCCATTTCTGACATTTTCAGGAACCATTGAACAGAAATTTTCGGCTCGATTACAGCGCCAGTTCTTTCAGATGTCCCCACTTTATTCACATAATCTTCCGCTTTTAGAAGAAGGTCTTTTTTTTCTAATTCCTTAGCTATTTCTTTTCTAACGGTAAATCTTCCTTGACCTTGGTAATGCATTCCGTGTTCGTTCAGAACAGCATCGTTGTCCATAGAATCGATGATCGGCAAGCCGTGTCTTTGTCCGATTTCATAATCATTGATATCGTGAGCCGGCGTGATTTTCAACGCTCCCGTTCCGAATTCAATATCCACATAATCGTCCTCAATGATAGGAACTACTCTACCAACGATTGGAACAATTACGTTTTTACCTTTCAGATGTTGATATCTCTCGTCATTCGGATTTACACAAACGGCAACATCACCGAAGATAGTTTCTGGACGTGTCGTTGCAACAGTTAAGAAATCTTCTGTCCCTTCAATCTTGTATTTAAGATAGAATAATTTTCCATTTTGTTCTTTGAAGATCACTTCTTCGTCAGAAATATTGGTTTGAGCTTCCGGATCCCAGTTTACAACTTTATATCCGCGATAGATCAATCCTTTATTATAAAGATCAACAAAAACCTTGATTACTGATTTGGAAAGATTTTCTTCCATCGTGAATCTCGTTCTGTCCCAATCGCAAGAACAACCCAATTTTTTCAATTGTTCAAGGATGGTTCCGCCGTATTTTTCTTTCCATTCCCAAGCGTGCTTCAGGAATTCTTCTCTGGTAATATCTTTTTTACTGATTCCCTCAGACTTCAGTTTCGCTACAACTTTCGCTTCTGTTGCGATAGATGCGTGATCCGTCCCAGGAACCCAACAAGCATTGAAACCTTGCATTCTCGCTCTTCTGACCAAAACATCTTGGATCGTATTGTTCAACATGTGTCCCATGTGCAGGATTCCAGTCACGTTCGGTGGTGGAATTACAATCGTATAAGGTGGTCTGTCATCCGGCGTTGAGTGGAAATATTTGTTTTCCAACCAGAAGTCGTACCATTTTTGTTCAGTTTCTTGTGGGCTATATTTGTCAGCGATCTGCATGTCGTAAGTTATTTTTGGCTTATAAGTTGCAAAAATAAGATAATGTGAAAAAATTAACATCACATATTTAAATTATTTATAACTTTGTTACTTAAAAGTTTAATTATACTAAAACAAAAAAATATGAAAAAGATTCTTGCAGGATTATTTATGACAGGAGCTTTGGCTTTTGCATCTGCTCAAACGATCTCATTTGACAAAACAACTTTTGATTACGGAAATGTAAAAGCTGGAGCTGATGGTCACAGATTTTTCACTGTAAAAAATACTGGTGACAAGCCACTTATCATTAGTGAAGTGAAACCTTCTTGCGGATGTACAACTCCAGAATGGAGCAAAGACCCGATCTTGCCAGGTAAAACTGCTCAGATCAAAGTTGGATACAACACTGGGATCAAAGGTGCTTTCAACAAATTGATCGAGGTTTATTCTAATGACCCTGCAAACAACCGATCTGTACTTTACATCAAAGGTAATGTTGAAGATGTTGCTGGCGTAAACCAAGAGGCTAAATTGACAGTTTCTTCTCCTGTAGCTACTGCCAAAGCACAACCCGCAGCTAAGTCTGTAAAAGTTGCCAAAACTGCTAAAAAAGTAGAAGCTGCACAATAGTTAAAAAATCTACAAATTTATATTGCCGTCTCGTTTTCATAACGAGGCGGTTTTTTTTATATTTACATTAAATCAAATATTATGGATTACAACTTCTCCGATTATTTTCTAATCAAAGAAAACTCAAAATTCGAGATTGGGAAACATGAGACAAAATACAGCGGAAAGATCAACAAAGACGAGGCAAAACAGCTTTTGGAAATCGAAAAGGAAAAACTTCGACTGCTTCAGGAAAAGCTCTATTCGGACGGAAGTCAATCTTTATTAATTGTTCTCCAAGCGATGGATGCTGCGGGAAAAGACAGTTTGATAGAACATGTTTTCGGCGGCGTAAATCCGCAAGGCTGCGAAGTGACGAGCTTCAAAAGTCCTAGCACCAAGGAATATTCTCACGACTTTATTTGGCGTCATTATATTGCACTTCCTGCAAAAGGCAAGATCGGAATTTTCAACCGTTCTCATTACGAAAGTGTTCTCGTTTGCAAAGTTCACCCAGAATATAACCTCAGCGAAAAAACTTGGACCGATGTCAAACAATTTGATGACAAATTCTGGGAAAACAGGTACGAAAGTATTCGCAACTTCGAAAAGCATTTGGCCAATAATGGAACTAAGATCATCAAAATCTTTCTGAATGTTTCTAAGGAAGAGCAGAAAGAAAGATTCCTAGACAGAATCAAGGAAGAGGATAAAAACTGGAAATTTGCGGAAGGCGATATTACCGAACGAGGCTATTGGGACGATTATCAGAAAGCTTACGAGCAAGCGATAAAAGAAACTTCCACCGAGTCTGCACCTTGGTTTGTGATTCCAGCTGACCAGAAATGGTTTTCCAGAGTTGCTGCGATTCAAATCATTATCGATAAGTTGGAAGAAATGGACCTAAGATTTCCCGAACTTTCCGGAAAAGAGAAAAAGGCTTTGGTTGATTCTAAAAACAAGCTGGAAAACGAGAAGTAAAATGATAAATATTTGGGCAGCTTATCAGTCCTCCGTTCCCAAACCTAACGGAGTGATTCGACGCAGTCAATCTTTTTTGCAGACGATTTCACTTCAAATACAACTTGAAGACCAAGCAAAAAAGGATTTCCACTCAGACCGGGCTGCGAGCAATACAATAGTTACAAATATCTCTAACAAATAATGTTGACTTTATATATACTTTTTGGAATAATCATCGGTGCGATTCTCGTATTTCTTTTAATGAAAGCAAGTTTTGTCAGCAAGAAAAACTTTGACGAAGCCAATGAAAAACTGATTCGGGCGCAGGAAAACGAGCGTAATTATCAACAGAAGATTGAGGAATTGAAAACTTCTAATCTTGAACTAGCGAAAGAAAATACATTGATCCAAAAAAGTAAGGAAGAACTGCTTTTCACAAACGCTGAACTCAATGCGCATTACAAAAACCTGCAAGAAAATCTGGAACATCAAAAAGAGGATTTTGTAAAACTTCAGGAAACAAACCGACTTCAGTTTGAGAAAACAGCGAATCAAATTCTGGAACAAAAATCTGAAAAGTTCACGCAACTCAATCAAAATCAATTAAAATTAATTCTTGAACCTTTTCAAGAGAAGATCAACGAATTAAAAAATACAGTCAATGAAACTTACGACAAGGAATCCAAAGAGCGTTTTTCTCTTGGCGAAAAAGTGCGTGAACTGAAAGACCTGAACCAACAAATTTCCGAAGACGCCAAAAAGCTAACGCGCGCTTTGAAAGGTGAAAGCAAAACCCAAGGAAACTGGGGCGAAATGATTTTGGAAAGTATTTTGGAGAAATCTGGATTGAGAAAAAATCAGGAATACTTTATGGAGCACGAACTCCGTGATGAAAATAATAAAGCCATCTTCTCCGAATTTTCCGGTAAAAAAATGCGTCCAGACGCGGTCGTAAAATATCCAGACAACAGAAACGTGATCATCGACAGCAAAGTTTCTCTCACCGCTTTTGTTGAAATGACAGATGAAACGGATGCTGAGATTTTCACCATCAAACAGAATCAGCATTTGCAATCGGTTAAGAATCACATCGTGCAATTGAGCCAGAAAGCTTATGATGACTTCGATAAATCCTTGGATTTTGTAATGATGTTTGTTCCAAGTGAAGCCGCTTATATGACGGCTTTGCAAACCGACCCAAATCTTTGGAATTTCGCCTATGACAAAAGGATTTTGTTATTGAGCCCAACCAATTTGATAACTTCTCTCAAACTGGTTCAAGACCTTTGGAAACGCGAACATCAGAATAGAAATGCGATGGAAATTGCAGACAGAGGTGCGAAATTGTACGACAAGTTTGTTGGTTTTGTTGATAATCTGGAACGCATTGGGAAGAATATTGACCAGGCGAAGAATTCTTACAATGATGCTTTCAAGCAGTTGAGTTCGGGTAATGATAATTTGATCATCCAAACTCAGAAGTTGAAAGGTCTTGGGATTAAGAATAAAAAAAATCTTCCTCAAGGTTTGGGTGAGGAAGATTGATTTTTTTTAAATTTCCAGCTGTACAGGTCGCTCCTACGGAGCTTTGTTTGTCTTACCTACATTCTCTATTAACAGGTCGCCACTCTGTGGCTTTCTCTAATAGTATGGAAAAACTCTTATAAAGCAACGTTTGGATGACAAAACCCATAGCCCCGATTGCAACAGCATCCTTTTTTGCTTTTTCACAAATCGTGTTTCTAAAACCAAATGTGATTAAAGCAAAAAAGATATAGTGGAAAGCGGGATTAAGCTCCTAAAATATTATCTGTTCAAAAGTTTTGCAACTTCGGGAGCGGCGTAGGTGAAGATCATATCGGCACCGGCACGTTTGAAACTGGTCAGGCTTTCTATGAGAACTTTGTCGTTGTCCAGCCAGCCGTTTTGAGCAGCAGCTTTCAACATCGCATATTCGCCACTGACTTGATAAACGGCAATTGGTTGCGTGATGAGTTCTCGGATCTTGGAAACGATGTCCAGGTAAGGCATTCCGGGTTTTATCATGATGATGTCGGCACCTTCGTCCACGTCTTTCAAAGCTTCGTCTATGGCTTCACGGGAATTGTGGAAATCCATTTGGTATGTTTTTTTATCTGCCGGAATATCTTGATTATCAACCGGCGCGCTGTCCAAAGCACTTCTGAAGGGTCCATAGAACGCACTTGCATATTTGGCGGCGTAGGACAAGATCCCGACGTCTGTGAATCCGGCGTCTTCCAGACCTTCGCGCATTGCCAGGACGCGGCCGTCCATCATATCACTTGGTGCCAAAATGTCTGCGCCAGCTTCTGCAAGGGAAACTCCCATTTTCACGAGTGCTTCTACTGTGGAATCGTTGTCAATCTTTCCATTTTTGATGATACCGTCGTGACCATAAATAGAGTACGGATCCAGGGCAACATCTGGCATAATGATAATTCCAGGAACCGCGTCTTTGATTACTTTTATAGCGTTTTGCATCAATCCGTTCGGGTTCCAAGCTTCTTTTCCGGTGTTGTCTTTTAGGTTCTCGGAAACCTTCATATATAGGTTGATGGCTTTGATTCCAAGATCATAATTTTCTTTGACAGTTTTGACCGTAAGATCTAAACTTTGTCTAAAAACGCCTGGCATAGATGATATGGCTTCTTTTTTGTTATCACCTTCTGTAACGAACATTGGCAACACCAAATCGTTTGTTGTGAGACTGGTTTCACGCACTAGACTTCTGATAGAATCGTTGGTTCTGAGTCTTCTATTTCTTGAGATCATCTTTATTAAAAATATTTATGCAAATTTAATTATACTTTTATGGATAGACTATTGCATAAGTAATTTATTTAAAATATATTTGTTGTAATTGTTCAAATACAGACTAAAGCGAATGAAAAAACTTTTATTCTTTATCATATTTACGGTAGTATCAGTGGGATTTTCGGGAGAAATGAAAGCACAAACTGCACGTACAATTTCTAACCAAAGAACCGATGATGGTGTTTTGGTGGCTTATCCTAATCCTACGAAGGACGTCTTATTGCTAAAATCAAAAGATGTTTCTGTTAAAATTAAAACAGTGACTTTCTTCTCGATTTTAGGAGCTCAAGTAGCAGAATATAATATCAACAGCAACAATACTGAGCTTAGACTTGACAAACTACGTCCAGGGAAATATCTGATGAGATATACTTTGGATGACAATACCCAGAAGATCACACAGATTATCAAACAGTAAAAATTTTGTTTTCAACATACAATGCCGGTTTATAGCCGGCATTTTTATTTATTAATTTCTGTAAATTTGTGGAACCAAGAAAGCCTTAATTAATGAGAAAATATTATCTCCTTCTCCTCATACTTTTAGTTCAAAATTTTAATTCGCAATTCAGGAATTCTTTGTACGATGACAATCAATTCAATATCTCTTTGCGAGGTGGATTGGATTTCCCTTCGTATGATAACCAAACAAAATATATTGATTACAAACCGAATTTGAATCTGGGGATTTCTGTAGATTATTATTTTAATTGGATAGGTTTGGGAATCGATGCAGATTATCTCAACAACACACCGAAAAGTTCTTATCCAACAGAGAATTTATATTTAGGAAATACAAAACTCTCTGACCCAACTTTGAGTGAAAATAAAATCCAGCGCTATTTCTTTGGAATTGGCCCAAATTTCAGATTGGTCATCAACGACAATATGGGATTGACGTTCAAATTAAAAGGTGGGATTTCCAATATCAAAGGTGGCGAAACTTCACTGGCTTCAACCAATGGAGCAACTGTTTACAATCTTAATTCTCATCTGGGATATGACGAGAAAAGTATCTTTTCAGGTAAAGGTCAACTGGAGTTCAATTGGTTCTTCTCGGAGAATGTTGGGTTGAATGTCGGTGGCTATTACCTTCAGCATTTTAAAACGAAAGATTTGATTGCGAACGGAAATATGTCTGGATATATTCCTTTTACAACAACTGAAAATAGAAATACAATTTCACCGGCAGATGCTGATTTCAGGAATTCTGCGTTAGATCACGAGATCCATTCAGCAGGTGTTTTTGCAGGACTTACATTTAGATTTTCGGGCAAAGACTCGAGTCCGAATTATGGATTATCTGTGATTGCAAGAGATAAAGAAACAGGAGAACTACTGCCAGATACTTTTGTGGAACTTTATAAGAATGGGAAACGCGCTTACTTTGCCAGGACTAATGCGCAAGGTGTCGCATTCTTTAAAAACATCCACCCTGATAATTATGAGATCAAGGGAAGTCTTTATAGTATTGATTTGATCTCTACAAAGGCTGAGAAAAATGAGTTCGTCAAAAATGCGATGTTGAAGAAGGAGATATCGACAGATAAGGAAACTTTTTTTGTGAAAGGACAAGTGAACATTTGTAATTCCAAAGACCCGTTGAGAGATGTGACAGTTGTCATCAAAAACACTCAAACAGAAATTGTTCACGAAATAAAAACAAATATCGAGGGCAAGTTCTATTTCAGAGCTGATAAGAATACGACCTATAACATCTATGGTAAAAAGGGAAATTACTTTTCACAAACCGAAACTGTCACTTCCAAAAACGTAGACAGGAGCAACACACTTTTTCTGAATCTTCAAGTTTGCATGGAGGAAACCACTTGTGGAAAACCTATTAATCTTAAGAACATCCATTATGACCTTGATAAATATTTTATCCGTGAGGAAGCAAAAGCGGAACTTAATAAGATGGTGCAGTTCATGAAAGACAATCCAACCGTAAAAGTAGAATTGGCCTCTCACACAGACTCCCGAGCTTCTGATGATTACAACAAAATATTGTCTCAGAACAGAGCAAACGCTGCAGTTGATTACTTGGTATCGAAAGGAATTGTCAAATCTCGTTTAAAACCAATTGGATATGGAGAAACAAAACTTTTAAATAAATGCAGCAATGATGTAAATTGTACAGAAGCTCAACATCAGACAAATCGAAGGACAGAGATGAAGGTTATTTGTCCTTGATAAAGAAAAATCTTTTGTAAATGCAAAAACCAATGACAGCACCTAATGTATTGAGGATGATATCATCAATATCGGCAAAACCTCTTTTGAAATAATATTGTGAAAACTCTACGATATTAATGATAATAAAAAACGCAAATACAAACCATTTGAATTGATTGAGTTTTGGGTAAAGAATCCCGAGAAAACCGTAAGGGATAAACAGAATGATATTCCCAAAGATGTTCTTGACAAAATCAATTTTACTGTATTTTATAACCTGTGTAGAATATACATTAATAGTATCAAATGGAATAGTTTTAACTGTAAAGAGTATAGTTTCGGAATATCGAAAAGATGCAAAAAAAAGCAAATACAAGATCCAAACGGTATAGACATTGATAAGTGCAGGATAGCATTTATAAAGTAGTTTTTTCATCAAGAACAAGATAGATCATTAATAGTAATTTCAAGTAAAAATATTTAAAAATATGCACACACACAAAGTAAAAGCGTTCGGGACAGAAGCTCCTGAGAACGACCTAGAATTAATAACAATCGAAAGAAGAGAGATACAGCCAAAGGATGTAGAAATAGACATCTTATATTGCGGCGTTTGCCACTCCGACCTTCACACAGCTAGGAATGATTGGGGCGGTTCGGTTTACCCAGCAGTTCCTGGCCACGAGATCGTTGGAAGAATCACGGGCGTTGGAAGTGAGGTGACCAAGTTCAAGGTGGGAGACCTTGCAGCCGTGGGTTGCATGGTAGATTCTTGCAGAACTTGCAGCAGCTGCGCTCAAGACCTAGAGCAGTTCTGTGAAAATGGATTCACTGGAACTTACAATGGAAAAGACAAGTATATCGAAGGTCAAAGAACTTACGGTGGCTACTCAGAATCTGTGGTTGTAGATGAGCATTTCGTTCTACACGTTCCAGAAAACTTGGACCTGGCTGCCGTTGCACCACTTCTTTGCGCTGGGATCACCACGTGGTCACCTTTGAAACATTGGAACGTGAACGAGAACTCCAAAGTTGCCGTTGTTGGTTTAGGTGGATTAGGACACATGGCCATCAAATTGGCAAAAGGTCTTGGCGCGCACGTTTCATTATTCTCCAGAAGCGCTGGAAAGACGGATGATGCTAAGAAATTAGGCGCAGACCAGGTAATCATTTCGACAGACGAAGAAGAAATGAAAGCTGCCCTTAACAAGTTTGACCTCATCATCGATACGGTTCCTTATGAGCACGACATCAATCCTTATATGAATACTTTGACAGTGAACGGGACTTTGGTTTTGGTAGGATTTATCGGCGAGTTCGAGAATGACTCTGTAAGTACCAAACCAATGATCTACAAAAGACGTTCTGTTGCAGGATCATTGATCGGTGGGATCAAGGAAACTCAGGAGATGCTGGATTTCTGTGGTGAGAAGAATATCGTTTCCGATATAGAGATCATCAAAATGCAGGACATCAACGAAGCTTACGAAAGAATGCTGAAAAGCGATGTGAAGTACAGATTCGTGATCGATATGAAAAGTTTGAAGGATTAACTTCTGAACTAAGGCTTCTCAAAGTCTTCAATAAATGAAAAAAGGAAGCACACATCTTGTGCTTCCTTTTTTGTTTTGATGACCATCAAAAATCGAATTCTTACTATGATCCAAGTTCTCTTCTAAAAAACAACCGCATGTTTTGATAAAAACATCAAGACCTTTTTATTAAAACATCAAGACCTTTTCATCAAAACAACTTGATGTTTTGAGGCATCTCTGCAAACGTCCTGTTCATCGGACCTGCAGAAGGGTTATTTTTAGCTTGAAAACTGATCAAATTTCTTACTTTTTGGACTTCAAAATAGGCTTCAAAGTCTTTAATTTCCCATCGATCTTTTCATTGATTTTCAAATCTAGGATCTCTGCAACAACAGGATAAACATTCACATTTTCAAATTCATCAATGACCTGATTGTTGTGGAATGCCGGTCCCCAAGCAAAGAAAGCCGCTTTCATCTCGGGAACCAGTTTTGGGTCATAGCCATGTTTTCCTACAGAAGTTTTTTGACCTTTTTCCAAAAAGACTTTGGGCGCTTTAGGAATTAATAGGATCTGTCCAATTCTATGGTAATTGTCATCTCTTGTAGCAAAGTGCAGGTATTTTGGAAGTTTCTTATCGAGATAGACTTCGTAATCATCGGTTTTATTCGCTTTCAATTCCTTGAAAACAGATTTGACTTCTTTAGGATCTTTCACATAAACCCTTAATAAAGTCTGAGAATTATAATAATCGAATCTAACTTTATCAGTCAGTATCTGCGGGATTTCCAATGGTTTTCCACCATCAACCTGGATCATCCCATGATCCGAAACGAAGATGAAATTAACATTCTTAAGACCTAGGGCATTTACTTTCTGAACCAAACTTCCAATGGCTTCATCAATCAGATGAACCGCCGTTTCGGTTTCCTTAGCTTCCGGCCCAAAATGATGACCCGCGCCATCCACTTCAGGAAAATATAGGGAGATAAAATGAGGTCTCTGCGCTTCGGGAAGTTTCAGCCAATTGATGACCTTATCCACTTTCTCCGCTGGTTTGAATTTCTCGTGGTAATGGTAATAATAAGTTGGTCTCATGCCGGCAGCATCGCTTGCAGAACCTACCCATTGCAAAGAAGCCGAGATCACGCCCTGCTTCTCAGCCAACGCCCAAAGTGGGATTCCGCCGTACCAAGTCCCGTCTTCGGCATTTTCCTTTTTGCTCATCGCGTACTTTTCCTTTCTCTTGTAATCGTAGAAATAATTATCTATCAAACCGTGATGGGAAGGATAAAGCCCTGTGATCAAACTCCAATGATTTGGGAACGTGATGCTTGGGTAACTTGGGATCATTGCTTTGGCCTGGATGCCCTCAGTAGAATACTTTAAGAGATTCTCAGCATTGTATTTCTTGGCGTAATCATACCTGAAACCGTCTGTGGATATCATGATGACGTAAGGTTTTGTCATCGCCTCTTCATTATTCAAACGATTCGGAATTACAACTTGTGCGGTGTCTGTAATTGCCTGTTGAGCAGGACTTATCAGAGATAAAGACAAGAGGCATATTGCGAAGGCTTTCTTCATTTTTTTAAAATTTTGGCAAAGGTAAACGCTGTGACTTTTAATTAAAAGGATAGCGCATTAATAAAACATTAATCCTAGATCTCAAACAAAAAAATCCCGTCTCGTAATAAAACGAAACGGGATCATGTATGTTAAGAAAAATCTTAAGCTTGTACGTTGTTACCTCCAACTACGAAAGGCTCCAATTCTTTGATCTCTCCGAATTGCTGCTCATAGTTAGTGATGTTTTGCTGAAGTGCAGCCAATACTCTTTTTGCGTGAAGTGGTGCAAGGATTACTCTTGAACGCACGTTCGCTTGCTGAACACCTGGCATCAACTGGATAAAATCCAATACGAATTCTGATGGAGAATGGTTTACTAAAGCTAGGTTTACATATACTCCAGCAGCGATCACCTCGTTAAGTTGGATATTGATGTTGTTTGGATCTTGATTTTGGTTGTTGTCCATTTTGGTTTGTTATTTTTTTATTTAAAATTTGAGGTTGTGAAAATATAAAAAATAATTCCAAACCTCAAATTTCATTTTGATTAATTTTAGTTGATGTCTTCGAATTCTTTTCTAGAACCCACGATCACATTTTGATAATCTTTAAGACCTGTACCTGCAGGGATTCTGTGTCCTACAATTACATTCTCTTTCAGACCTGTCAAGAAGTCGATCTTACCAGACACAGCTGCTTCGTTTAGAACCTTGGTAGTTTCCTGGAACGATGCTGCAGACATAAATGATTTGGTTTGAAGTGCCGCTCTTGTAATACCTTGTAGTACAGAAGTTGCAGTTGCAGGAAGTGCTTCTCTTACTTCTACCAAAGCCTGATCCTCACGTCTTAGTTTCGAGTTCTCATCTCTAAGTTCTCTAGCGGTGATCATCTGTCCTGGTTTGAATTCTTTAGAATCTCCCGCTTCCATTACTACTTTAAGACCAAATACTCTGTTGTTTTCCAACAAGAAGTCGTATTTGTGTTCCAAAGCACCTTCTAGGAACTGAGTATCTCCTCCATCCACGATCGATACTTTTGTCATCATCTGACGAACAATAATTTCGAAGTGTTTGTCATCGATCTTCACACCTTGAAGACGGTAAACCTCTTGGATCTCATTAACCAAATATTCCTGAACCGCAGTTGGACCTTTGATCTTCAAGATATCGTCTGGTGTTACAGAACCGTCGGAAAGTGCGCCTCCTGCGTACACGAAGTCATTTTCCTGAACAAGGATCTGGTTGGATAATTTAACCAAATATTTCTTGATCTCTCCAGTTTTCGCTTCCACGATAAGCTCACGGTTACCTCTTTTGATCTTACCGTAAGATACTACACCGTCAATCTCTGTAACAACCGCTGGGTTGGAAGGATTTCTAGCTTCGAATAACTCGGTAACTCTCGGAAGACCTCCGGTGATATCCCCTGCTTTCGCAGATTTTCTTGGGATTTTGATCAAGACCTTACCAGCCTTGATTTTCTCACCATCGTTTACCATGATGTGGGCTCCAACCGGTAAGTTGTAACCTTTTTGCTCTACACCTTTGGAGTCAACAACTTTCAGGGTAGGAACGGCTTTTTTATTTCTAGATTCAGAGATTACTTTCTCTTCGAAACCAGTCTGCTCATCGATCTCCAATACGAAAGAAACCCCTTGGATGATATCTTCATACTCAACCTTACCAGAATTCTCTGCAATGATTACCGCGTTATAAGCATCCCACTTCGCGATCATATCTCCTTTTTTCACTTTGTCACCTGGTTGTACAAACAACTCGGATCCATAAGGAACGTTGGCGATCATGATCGGTGTTCTAGCGTCGTTATCAGCTACCAAACGGAATTCTGTTGAACGGGAAACAACGATATCTGCTGATTCTCCATTTTCACCTTCCGATTTAATAGTTCTAACCTCATCCATCTCAACAATACCATCACGTTTTGCAACGATGCTTGGATTTTCTGAGATGTTATTTGAAACCCCACCTTGGTGGAAAGTTCTCAATGTCAACTGAGTTCCCGGCTCACCAATAGACTGTGCAGCGATTACACCAACAGCTTCTCCCATGTGGATGCCTTTACCTGTTGCAAGGTTACGACCGTAACATTTCGCACAGATACCTTTTTTAGCCTCACAAGTTAATGGAGAACGAACCTCAACAGCTTCGATTCCGGCTTGTTCGATAGATTTAGCTACTGCTTCTACGATCAACTCGTCCGCTTGTGCCAAGATCTCATCCGTTTCTGGGTGATAGATATTGTGAAGAGAAACTCTACCAAGAATTCTCTCAGCGATCTTTTCTACGATATCATCATTTTTCTTAAGTGCAGTGATTTCTGTACCTCTTAAAGTTCCACAATCTTGTTCTGTAATGATAACATCCTGCGCAACATCTACCAATCTTCTGGTCAAGTAACCAGCATCGGCAGTTTTAAGAGCGGTATCCGCAAGACCCTTACGAGCACCGTGGGTAGAGATAAAGTATTCCAAGATCGACAAACCTTCTTTAAAGTTCGCAAGAATCGGGTTTTCAATAATCTCAGCTCCAACAGAACCAGCTTTTTGTGGTTTTGCCATCAATCCCCTCATACCAGATAACTGACGGATCTGTTCCTTAGAACCCCTCGCACCAGAATCAAGCATCATATATACAGAGTTGAATCCACCTTGATCTACTTTCATTCTGCTCATGATCATCTCGGTAAGGCTGGCGTTGGTATTGGTCCAAACGTCAATTACCTGATTATAACGCTCTGTATCTGTGATAAGACCCATGTTATAGTTGGCCTTGATCTCATCTACAGTTTCGATAGAAGTAGCTATCAT
>Ga0308171_1002147_pt1 | contig 21998 bp, 14 predicted proteins | sample PhyGR1_FD_202135 | JGI IMG/M metagenome (GOLD analysis project Ga0308171, IMG submission 202135) | Phyllosphere microbial communities from UC Gill Tract Community Farm, Albany, California, United States - DLSLSG.R1 | ecosystem: Host-associated > Plants > Phyllosphere > Unclassified | place: USA... | reverse complement strand
CGCTCCCGAAGATCGTTCGAACAGGCTCTCGGCATTCCTACTGACCTCCCATCCAGCCAAAACGCTGAATCAGAAAACCTGCCAGATGGGAATCCCCCGTGATTCCGATCACACTGAAAACGCTCTATTGCTGGGTCGGGGGCGGCGGCAGTTGCGCGGACGGATCGGCAGGCTCGCCCGGCACGATCCGGCGGAGCAGCAATTACGGCATTCGCCACGACCAGACCCAATGGGGCGATCAGGCGAGCGTGACGTGGCGGACCGGCATCGCCCCCGGCATCACCAATGCGCTGGTGGTGGGCGGGGACGCCAATCTGGTCCGCTTCACCCATGAGAACGACTTCGGTTCGGACGCACAGGTCGATGCGGTCGATCCCTTCGCCTTCGATCCCGGTCGCTTCCTCGATACGCAGGGGATCGCACCGCGATACCGCACGCGCACGACCGCGCTGGCGGTCTTTGCCGAGGACCGGCTGACGCTGGGGCCGAAATGGTCGGTGGTCGGCGGGGTCCGTTACGAGGAGAATCAGGTCCGCCGCTGGGCCATCGCCTATCCCGGTGGCGCGCGGCAGGACAGCTTCGTCTTCGAAAAGACCTTCCGCAACGCGACTTGGCGCGCGGGAATCGTGTATCAGCCCGTGCCGACTCTGTCGCTTTACGGCCAATATGCCACCGGAGTCGATCCGCTGGGCACGCTGACCACCGTCTCGACCGGGCAGGTGGCGTTCAGCAACGCGCGCGGTCACCAGATCGAGGCGGGGGCGAAGTGGCTGTTCCTGAACGGGCGCGGCACCGCCACGCTGGCGGCGTACCGGATCGTCAAGACCGGCCTGCTGGCGCAGCGTACCCTGTCGAGCCCGGTCGAGCAGGTCGGCCAGCGTTCGGCGCAAGGGGTGGAGGCGGCGGTGACGCTCGACCTGCCGCAGGGCTTCGGGATCGATGCCAACGGCGCGCTGCTGGATGCGCGGTTCGACGATTTCCGCTCGGGCGGGGCGGACTATACGGGCCGCACGCCGCCCGACGTGCCCGAGGCGCTCGCCAATCTCTGGCTGCGCTGGGACGCCACCACGCGGGTGCAGGCGCGTGCCGGCCTTCGCTATGTCGGGCGGCGCTTTTCGGACAATGGCAATGGCTTTCCTGTTCCGGCCTATGCCACGGTGGACGGTGCCCTGTCCTACGCCCTGACCCCGCGCATGGCGGTCGACGTCCGGGTCTATAACCTGTTCGACAAGGCCTATGCGGTCACCTCCTACGGCGACCAGCAATGGATATTGGGGCGTCCCCGCTCGCTGGACGTGGGGCTTCGTGCGGCGTTCTGATCGACGCTGGGGAAGGGTCGCGGTCCGGCTGGCCTTCCTCGCCCATCGCTGGGTCGGGATCGTCGCCTGCCTGTTCTTCGTGATGTGGTTCGCCAGCGGGCTGGTGATGCTCTACGTCCCCTATCCCGCGCTGACCCCCGCCGGGAGCTGGTCGGGGGCGGAGCCGATCGACTGGGGCCGCGTGCGCCAGGCGCCGGTCGGGGAGGGAATGGCGCGCCGCATCACGCTGGAAATGCGCGACGGTTCGCCGGTCTGGCGGATCGAGGGGGCGGAGGGGGATACCCGCCTCCTGTCGGCGGCGACGGGTGCCGTACCCGCCGCCGTCGATGCCGCACTGGCGACCCGTGTCGCGGCGCGCTTCGGTGGCGGGACGGTGAGCGGTGTCGCTCCGATCGCGGACGACCAATGGACCGTCGCGGGCGGCTTCGACCGGCACCGTCCCTTGTGGAAGGCGACGCTGGCCGATGGTGCCGGGACCGAACTCTATATCTCCAGCCTGACCGGCCAGCCGGTGCAGCGGACGACGGGGCGGCAGCGTTTGTGGAACTGGCTGGGGTCGGTGCCGCACTGGCTCTATCCCACCATGCTGCGCCGCGACCGCGAGAATTGGCGGCAGGCGGTGATGTGGGTGTCGGGCCCGTGCATCGCGGTCGCGCTGACCGGCCTGTGGATCGGCCTATTGCGGATGCGGCCGGGGCGGCGGCGCTATCGTGGTGGGCGGATGACGCCCTATCGCGGCTGGATGCTCTGGCATCATGTCAGCGGGTTGCTGGGTGGCGTGATGCTGACGACCTGGATCGTCAGCGGATGGCTGTCGGTCGATCCGGGGCATGGCTTTGCCGGGGGGAGCGCGCCCGAGGCGGCGATGCGCGCCTATGAGGGCCAGGCGGGCGAGCCGCGTGCGCTCGAACGGCTGCGGCGGATCGCGGAGGGCGCGCGCAGCGTCGAATGGAGCGGCGATGCGGGGCTTCGGCGGATCGCGATCGACCGCGCCTCGTCGCATCCGCGCTGGCTGGAGCAGGCGGACCTGACCCCGGCGCGGCCCGCCGATCCCGCCCGGGCGGCGGCGATGCTGGTTCCGGGCGGCCATCTGATCGGCAGTGAGGTGCTGACCGCACCCGATTTCTATTGGACCCAGCCCTCGGGCCTGCCGCTGATCCGCCTGCGCTTCGACGATGCCGCGCGAACCTGGCTCTATATCGATCCGATGAGCGGTGCGCTGGTCGAGCGGCAGGACCGGGTGCGCCGCGCCTATCGCTGGGTCTATACGCTGCTCCATACCTGGGACTGGCCGTGGTTGACGGCGCATCACCGGGCCTGGACCGGCTGGATGTGGCTATGGTCGATCGCCGGGCTGGTCCTGTCGATCAGCGGGGTGGTGCTGGGCTGGCGACGGCTGCGCCGCCCCGTCGCGCGCGGGCGTTGAAAACATTCTCGCCGGGGTTGGCGCGAAGCCGCTGCGCCGCTTAGATGGGGGGCATGTGGCAACTCTATCAATTCCCGCTCTGTCCCTTCTCGCGCAAGGTCCGGCTCCTGCTGGGCGAGAAGGGCGTGGGTTATGAGTTGGTGCGCGAATCGCCGTGGCAGCGGCGCGACGAATTCCTCGACATGAACCCCGCCGGGCAGACCCCGGTGATGGTCGATGAGGAGCGCGGCGTCCTGCTGGTCGATTCCATGGCGATCTCGGAATTTTTCGAGGAGACGGTCGAAAAGTCGGCAATGATCAACGGCACCGCCGTCAATCGTGCCGAGATAAGGCGGCTGGTGACGTGGTTCGACACGCATTTCTATCAGGACGTGACCGGCCCCTTGCTCCACGAGCGCATGGTCAAGCGGGTGGCGCGCACCGGCAGCCCCGATGCCAAGGGCCTGCGCGAGGCGATGAAGGCCGCGGTCGGGCATCTCGACTATACCGACTATCTGCTCGACCATCGCAACTGGCTGGGCGGGGCGACGATGAGCCTCGCCGATCTGGCGGCGGCGGCGCAGATTTCGGTCGCCGATTATCTGGGCGGCATCGACTGGAAGGGGCATGAGCAGACCGCGCGCTGGTATCGCGGGCTGAAGAGCCGCCCTTCCTTCCGCCCGCTTCTGTCCGAGCGGATGGAGATGGTCACCCCGCCGTCGCATTATGACAATGTCGACTTCTGACGCGCCTGCGCCCCGGATCGAGATCGAGGATTTCCTGGCGGTCGACATCCGCGTCGGGACCGTCATCGCCGCCGAGCCTTTCCCGGAGGCGCGCAAGCCCGCGATCAAGCTGACCATCGATTTCGGCGAGGCCATTGGCGTAAAGCGCTCCTCGGCGCAGATCACCCGGCATTATACGCCGGAGACGCTGGTCGGACGGCAGGTCGCGGCGGTAGTCAATTTTTCGCCGCGTCAGATCGGACCGATGATGTCCGAGGTGCTGACTTTGGGCTTTCCCGATGCCGAGGGGCAAGTGGTGTTGATCGCGCCGGATCTGGCGGTGCCCAATGGGGGGCGATTGTTCTGAGGGGATTCCCTCAGCCTTCGACTTCAGGGTGAACTGGGTTTGAGGGCAAGAGCCAGATACGGAAAGCCATTCAGGCTGAGCGAAGTCGAAACCCACGCCCCACTCCCTGTTAGCCTTAACATTTCCCTTGCACCCCGCGCCTCGAAGCGTACCATCCCCGTCCGACCGTAGGGACATAACCCACGGAGGACAGGAGGGGATATGAAGTCCAATCGCTGGATCGGCCATGCGCTGGCCGCCATGCTTGCGCTATCAGTGGCGGCTCCCGCCATGGCGCAGAGCGACAAGATGGCACCAATCGCCATACCCGCACAGCCGAACGCCATCGCGCTCAACACCGGACCCTTGCCGGGCGCGAAGAACAAGGAAAGCTGGCACAGCCAGTATAACAGCGTCTTCGCCCGTAACGTGACCGAGGCGACGCTGACCCCCTTCCTGCCCGATCCGGCCAAGGCGACCGGCGCGGCGGTGATCGTGGCGCCGGGCGGCGGTTTCCGCACCCTGTCGATGCAGAATGAAGGCTGGGACGTCGCCAAGGCGCTGGCCGATCGTGGTATCGCCGCCTTCGTCCTCAAATATCGGCTGAACCAGACGCCCGCCGATATGGGCGCGTTCGAGAAGTCGATGGCGGCAATGTTCTCCAGCGTGGCGCGCCCCGCCGCACGGTCCAGCCCGGAAGACGCGCTGAAGGGCCTGGCGCCGCAGATCGCCGACTCGCGCGCCGCCTTCGCGCTGGTCCGTCAGCGCGCGGGCGAGTGGAAGGTCGATCCCAACCGGATCGGCATGGTCGGCTTTTCGGCGGGCGCGATGCTGACCGTCGCGACCGTGCTCGACGGGCAGGCCAAGCCCGCCTTTATCGGCGACATCTATGGCCCGCTCCAGCCGATGACCGTCCCCGCCGACGCGCCTCCGATGTTCGCCGCGATCGCCGCCGACGATCCGCTGTTCGCGGGCAAGGGCTTCGGCCTGATCGACCAGTGGATGGCGGCGAAGAAGCCGGTCGAGTTCCATCTCTATGGCCAGGGCGGGCATGGCTTCGGCATGTATCCGAAGAAGACGACCAGCACCGGGTGGTTCGACGCCTTCTACCGCTGGATCGTGATGGAGGGATTCCTGACGGCGAAATAATCCTTCCCTGGAAGGGGAGGGGGGCAGCGACGCTGGTGGAGGGGGGTGCCACACGGGACTCGGCTTGCCGAAGTCCCCCTCCACCCCCGCTTCGCCGCGGTCCCCCTCCCCGTGCCGGGGGGATCACTCGAGGCTCTTCGACGCCTGCTCGAACAGATCCTTGGACAGGCCGGGCGTTCCGACGATGCGGATCAGCTCCGCGCACATCAGCCGCGAACGCTTGGTGTCGAACCGCCGCCAGCGGCCCAGCGGCGGCAACAGCTTGGCTGCGGTCTGCGGGTTCAGCCGGTCGAGCGCGATCAACTGGTCCGCCAGGAGACGATAGCCCGAACCATCGGCGGCGTTGAGCGCGCGCTGGTTCATCCCGAACGCCCCGATCAGCGCACGTGCGCGGTTGGGATTGGCGAGGGTAAAGTCGGGATGCTCGACCAGTTTCGCGACCACTGCGCCGGTGTCGCTGCGCGAGGACAGCGCCTGGGTCTGGAACCATTTGTCCAGCACTAGCGGATTGTCGGCATAACGGTCGTGGAACCGGGCGAGCGCGATCTCGCGTTCGGGTGCGTCCGAACTGACCAGCGTGGTCATCGCCGCCTGCCGGTCGGTCATATTGTCCGTCGTCTCGAACTGCGCGAAGGCGAGCGCGGCGGCGTCGGGCGCGCCGCTCGCCGCGATATAGCCGAGCGCGACGTTGCGCAGCCGCCGACGCCCCTTGGCCTCGGGCGAATAGATATAGGCTCCTTGCGCCATCTCGGCATAAAGCCGCCGCCACACCGGCTCCAGCGCCTGGCCGAGTTGCCCGCGCAGGGCTTCGCGCGCGACATGGATCGCATCGGGATCGACCGTCACCAGCTGGTCGCCGACGAAATTCTCCGACGGCAGCAGCACGGCCTCGGCCAGGAAGGCGGGTTCCAGCCCCTCGGCTTCCAGGGTGTGGGCGACCGCGTCGATCACCGCATCGGCCTGCACCTCGCCATTGATCGTGCCCGCGACCAGCGTGTCCAGCATCAACTGCTGCATCGCCTCGTACCGGGCGAAGGGGTCGTCGTCATGCGCCGACAGGAACGCCAGGTCCGCCGGACTCCGGTCGCTTTCGATCACCACGGGGGCGGAAAAGCCGCGATTGATCGACAGGACGGGGCGCTCGGTGACGGCCTCGAAGGTGATCGTCTCGGCCACCTGGTCGAGCAGGATCAATTGCTCGTCGGTCAGCGGACGCCCGGTTTCCGCACCGAACAGACGGACCTTGAGCGGCAGCAGCATCGGCTGTTTGACGCTCTGTCCCGGCGTGGCGGGGACATGCTGGGCCAGGCGCAGGGTCGCGCGACCGCCGCCGGGTTCATGGCTCAATCCCGCCGAGACGCGCGGCGTGCCTGCCTGGCTATACCAGAGGCGGAACTGGGTCAGGTCGACGCCGCCCGCTTCCTCCATACAGGCGACGAAATCCTCGCAGGTGGCGGCGGTGCCGTCGAAGCGGCTGAAATACAGGTCGGTCGCGGCGCGGAATTTCACCGGGCCCAGGATCGTCGCCATCATGCGGATCAGCTCGGCCCCCTTGTTGTAGATGGTGGCCGTGTAGAAATTGCTGATCTCGATATAGCTTTCGGGGCGCACCGGATGGGCAAGCGGCCCCGAGTCCTCCGGGAACTGGCTGGCGCGAAGCCCGCGCACCTCCTCGATCCGCTTGACCGCCGCCGAACCCTGATCGGCGGAGAAACACTGGTCGCGATAGACGGTGAAGCCTTCCTTCAGGGAAAGCTGGAACCAGTCGCGGCAGGTGATCCGGTTGCCCGACCAGTTGTGGAAATATTCATGCGCGACGACGGCGGCGATCCCGTCATAGTCGTAATCGGTCGCGGTGTCGGGATCGGCCAGGATGTAGCGGCTGTTGAAGATGTTCAGCCCCTTATTCTCCATCGCGCCGAAGTTGAAATCGTCGACCGCGACGATGTTGAACACGTCCAGGTCGTACTCGCGGCCATAGACCCGTTCGTCCCACGCCATGGAAAGCTTCAGCGCGTGGAGCGCGTGATCGGTCTTGGGCAGGTCGGCGGCGCGCACCCAGATGCCGAGTTGCACCTCGCGCCCGCTCATCGTGGTAAAGGTGGAGCCGTTGACCGCGAGGTCGCCTGCCACCAGCGCGAAGAGATAGCAGGGCTTGGGGAAGGGGTCGTGCCACTCCGCCCAGTGCGTGCCGTCGTCATTCTCGCCACTGGCCACCGGATCGCCATTGGCGAGCAGCACCGGATAGCGGCCCCGGTCCGCCGTCATCCGCACGCGATAGACGCTCAGCACATCGGGACGGTCGGGGAAGAAGGTGATGCGGCGAAACCCCTCCGCCTCGCACTGGGTGCACAGATTGCCGCCCGAGGCGTAGAGGCCCATCAACTGGGTGTTGCGATCGGGCGCGATCGTCACCTCGGTCTCGACGATATGCGCGTCGCCCGACAGCGGCACGACGAGTTGCTCCCCCTCGATCCGCCAGTCGTTGACCGCGACGCCGTCGACCACGACCGACAACGGCGTCTGGCCCGCGCCATCCAGCCGCAACGGTTCGTCATGCGCGCCGCTGCGCGTGACGGTCAGCGCGGCGCGGACCCGCGTCTCGCTGGGGTCCAATGCGAAGTCCAGCGCCACCTGCGGCACCGCCCAGGCGGGGGGCGTATAATCCTCTCGCCGGATCGCGGCGGGGGTCATGCTGGGTTGGGCGGCGCTGCGCTGATTGTCCATTTCGGGAATATAGCCGTGACGGACCCGTCCGACCACCGGTGAGGCAGGAAAAACCGGGACGTGGGGCGATCGGCGGGTTGATCGGGGCAGGGGGCATGATACGCCTGTGTCCTGTCATCTCCCCGAAAGGTCCTGCATGTCGCGTTCGACGGCTCTGCTGCCGCTGCTTCTCCTGTCCACCGCCGCTGTCGCGCACGATCACGATCACCTGCATTATCAGGCGACTGGCCCAGTCCCCGCGCAAAGCGCGCCGCAGCGTACACCGGCCGAACGCAACGCCGTCATCACCGCCGCCCTGCCCGAGGATCAGGCGGCGATGAAGGCGCATGTGATGTTCCTGGCCTCCGACGCGATGGCGGGTCGTGAGGCGGGGACGCGCGACTATGATATCGCCGCGCAATATGTCGCGGCGCAATTCTATGCGGCGGGGCTTCGTCCCGGCGGCGACGAGGGCGGTTATCTGCAAAAGGTGCCGCTGGTCGCCTATCGGGTCGCCGACAAGGGCAGCGCGATGTGGACGCCGGCGGGCGGCCAGCCGCAGGAACTGGTGTTCGGAGAGGATTTCGTGCCCTCGCCCGTGCCCAATGCCAAGGAGACCAGCCTGTCCGCGCCGGTCGTCTTCGTCGGCCATGGCATCGATGCCGCGCCCTATGGCCTGAACGATTACAAGGGCGTCGATGTGCGCGGCAGGATCGTCGCCTTCCTTCCCGGCACGCCCGGAGGGCTGGGCGGCGAGGAGCGCGCCTTTTTCGGCTCGGCGGCCAACAAGGCGGCGCTGGCGGCGGCGCGCGGTGCGGTCGGCGCGATCCAGATCGACATGCCCCGCGCGGGCGGACGGCAGCGGCCTTTCGCCACGCTCGCCCGCTATTATGACGCGCCGCGCGTGACCTGGGCCAACCCGGACGGCACCGCGCATACGATGACGCCCACGACCCCGGTGCTGGGCACCCTGTCGCAGGCGGGCGCGGCCAAGCTGTTCGGCAAGGGCTGGGACGCCGTCGTCAAGGCCGCCGCGAGCGCCAAGCCCGCCTATAAGCCGCTCGTCGCCAGGGGCGCGCTGACCGTCGCGTCGAAGACCGGCTTCAAGCCGATGGACAGTGGCAACGTCATCGGCCTGATCCCCGGCAGCGACCCCAAGCTGAAGGACGAGGTCGTTGTCCTGTCGGCGCATCTCGACCATATCGGCACCAATGACGGCGGCGAGGGCGACCGGATCAACAATGGCGCGCTCGACAACGCCATCGGCATCGCCAGCCTGATCGAGGAGGCCAAGCGCTTCAAGACCGCCGCCACCCCGCCCAAGCGTACCGTGATGTTCCTGGCGGTGACGGCGGAGGAAAAGGGGCTGGTCGGCTCCGACTATTTCGCCAACCACCCGACCGTGCCGCTGACCTCGATCGTCGCCGACGTCAATCTCGACATGCCGATCCTGACCTACAAGTTCGAGGATATGGTGGTGTTCGGCGCCGACCGATCGACGCTGGGGCCGATCGTGCGCAAGGCGGTCGGGGCGATGGGTCTGCCCGTCTCGCCCGATCCGATGCCGGAGGAGGGGATTTTCGTCCGCTCCGACCATTTCCGCTTCGTGCAGAAGGGCATCCCCTCGGTCTTCCTGTGGCCGGGTCAGGCCGGGCCGGGCAAGGCGGCGGTCGCGGATTTCATGAGCCACCGCTATCACAAGGTCGGCGACGAGATCGACCAGGGCATCGACTGGAGCCAGGGGCCGCGCTTCGTCAGCGTGAACTACGCCATCGCCCGCGAGATCGCCGATGCACCCGAGCGGCCGGTATGGAACAAGGGCGATTATTTCGGCACGCTCTACAAGGGGCCGATGGCGGCGAAGTGATTTGCGACCAAATTATCCAATCTCCGTTCAGCCTGAGCGAAGTCGAAGGCCACGCGGAACCGCTGGCTCATGGACTGCGATGCGAACGGAGGTTGGGTGAGTAGGTTATTCGTCTTCGGCCTGGGCTATGCCGCCGGGCACTTGGCCGCCCTGTTGGAAGGTCGTGGCTGGTCCGTCGCGGGGACGACCCGCGACGGGCGTGGTGGTACGCTCCGTTTCGACGACCGCGACAGCGTGGAGGCGCAGATCGCCGCCGCCACGCACATCCTGTCCTCGGTCCCACCCGAGGGCGAGCATGACCCGGTTCTCGTCACCTATGGCGAACGACTGGCGCGGTCGGATGCGTGGCTCGGCTATCTCTCCTCGACCGGTGTTTACGGCGATACCGGCGGGGCCTGGGTGGACGAGACCGCCCCCATCGGTTCCGGGCGTCGCGCGGCGCGGGCGGCGGCAGATGCGGACTGGCAGGGCTTGGGTGCGCGGGTCTTTCGCCTGCCGGGCATCTACGGGCCCGGCCGCTCGCCCATCGACCGGGTTCGGGCGGGACGGGCGCACCGGGTCGGGCTACCCGGCCAGGTGTTCAGCCGGGTGCATATCGCCGATATCGTGTCGGGCGTGATCGCCGGGTTCGATGGTCCGGCGGGGGCATACAACTTGGCGGACGATCATCCCTGCGATCAGGATGCGGTCGTCGCCTATGCCGCCACGCTGGCCGGGCTGGAGCCTCCGCCTCTGGTGCCGCTGGAAAGCCTGTCGGCGGCGGCGCGCGGTTTCTATGCCGAGAACCGGCGGGTCGCCAACGGCAAGGCCAGGCGGGTGCTGAACTGGCGGCCCCGCTATCCCGATTACCGGTTGGGCCTGCGTGCCTTGAGCGCGATGACCAGCCCGGCGGCCGTCACCGCCGCCCCCGCGCCCGCCAGCAGCGACCAGCGATAGCCCTCGAACACCGTCGACAGGCTCATCGCGATGACCGGCACGATGACGCTGGAATAGGCCGCCTTGGCCGGGCCGATGGCGCGCAGCACCCGGTAATAGAGCGGAAAGGCCAGCGCGGAGGCGAACAGCCCCAGATAGAGGATGCCCAGCACATAGCCGGTCCGCATCTCGAACACCGGCGGCCCGTTCAGGCTATAGGCGATGATCGCGTCGAGTGCCGAGCCGACCAGCATCGCGACGCTGATCGTCGCGTGCATCGGGAAGCGCTTGGCGGTCTTGGTCGCCTGCATGACATTGGCGATGGAGGCGGACAGGATCGCGACGATGGTCAGGGCAATGCCGGTCAGCGCGCGGGCCGGCCCCGCCGGATCGACCCGCGCCTCGTGCACGAACAGCAAGGCCGCCCCCGCCATCGCGATGGTCGAGCCGACCAGCAACTGCCGCCCCATGCGCTGCCCCAGGAAGATTCGCGCGAACCCGGCATTGGGGATCAGCAGCATCGCGAAGACGACCGCGACCAGCCCGGAGGTGATGTACGCCTCCGCATGGTAGACGAAGTTGAAGTTCAGGACGAACTGGAACAGCCCGATCCCGGCGGCGAACAGGAAACCGGTGGTGCCGAGGCGAAAGCTCTCCCGCTTGGCGAGGGCGAAGGCGCCCATGGCGAGCCCGCCGATCAGGAAGCGATAGCTGACCGACCAAGTGGCGGGGACGACCGTGATCTGGTCGCGGATGACCAGCCAGGTCGATCCCCAGATCAGCGTGACGATCGCGAACGGGATGAGGATCGCGGCGCGGGTGGAGCGGGGGGCGGTGTCGAACTCGCTCATAGGGCCGCGATCGCGTCGGCGAGTCGGGCGACGTGGCGGCCGTCACTGTCCCAGGCGGTTACCAGCCGGATTTCGCCCTCTGCCCAGTCGTAGAAGTCGAAGCCCTGCGCGCGGAGTTTCGCGGCCTCCTCGGGCGTCGCGCGCAGGAAGACCTCGTTCGCCTCGACCGGGTGGACCAGCCGGTCGCCCGCCGCCCCCGCCAGCCGCTCGGCGCAGGCATTGGCCAGCGCGCCATTGGCGATCCACAGGTCGTTCTCGACCATCGCCAGCACCTGTGCCGCCAGATAGCGTCCCTTGGACATGAGCAGCCCCGCGCGCTTGCGGCGGCGGCGGGTGACGTCGGCCAGGCCGGGCCTGAAGAAGACCAAAGCCTCGGCGCTCATCGCACCGTTCTTGACGAAGCCGAAGGACAGCGCCTCCACCCCCGCCTGCCAGGTCAGCGCGGCGGGCGTGCAGCCCAGTCGCGCGATCGCATTGGCGAAGCGCGCCCCGTCCATGTGGAAACCCAGCCCGCGTTCCTTGGCGAGTGTGCCGATCGCGGCGACCTCGTCGGGGTTGTAGACGCGGCCATATTCGGTCGCGTTGGTGATGGAAATGGCGTGCGGCTGGACCCGGTGGACGTCGTTGGCGATGGCGTCGATCACGGTTCGGATCGTGCCGGGGGTCAGCTTCGCCCCCTCGCCATCGGCCAGCATCAGCTTGGCGCCGTGGGTGTAGAATTCGGGCGCGCCGCCCTCGTCATTCTGGATATGCGAGTCGCGGTGGCAGACCACGCCGCCATGAGGCGGGCAGAGCGCCGCCAGCGCCAGGCAGTTGGCGGCGGTGCCGGTGGGAACCCACAACACCTCCACGTCATGGCCGAACAGCTCGGACAGTCGCTCGTCCAGCGCCTTGGACCAGCGATCGCCGTCATAGGCGGTGTCCATCTGGTCGGCCCCGGCGATGGCCTCCATCACCTTGGGGTGGATACGGGCGGCGTTGTCCGAGAAGAAGCGCATGGCTCCCGCGTTTGGGGGAGGCGGGGGAGCGCGTCAACACCGCTTCCCCCTGCGTGCCGTCAGTGCGGTGTTACGCCCAGTTCGACCCCGGTCTTGTCATGCAGCGCGAACCGGTCGACCAGGTCGGCGCTGGCGCGGTTATAGCCGATCACCTCCACCGCCGATCCGTCCCGCCGCAACCGCGCGACGATCTTGTCGAGCGCGCCGACGCCCGAAATGTCCCAGAAATGCGCCGCCGACACGTCGATGGTCACGCCGCGACCCTGCTCGGCCTGGAAGGCGCGGGTGAAGCGATCGACCGAGGCGAAGAAGATTTGCCCCGTCACCCGGTAGCGCACGGCGCCCGCCTCCTCGACCCGCTCCACCGCGAACAACCGGCGGACCTTGCCCGCGAAGAAGATGCCAGACAGCAGCACACCCGCCGCCACCCCTTGCGCCAGATCGCGGGTCGCGACGACGACCGCCACCGTGACCAGCATGACGACCGAGGAGGTCGGCGGATGGCGGCGCAGGTTCGGGATGGAGTTCCAGCTGAACGTCCCGATCGACACCATGATCATGACGGCGACCAGCGCGGGCATCGGAATCCGCCCGACCACCGGCCCCAGCCCGGCGAGCAGGATCAGCAGCACGACCCCGGCGGTCAGCGTCGACAGCCGCTTGCGCCCTCCCGACGTGACGTTGATCACCGACTGGCCGATCATCGCACAGCCGCCCATGCCACCGACCAAAGCGGCGGCGATGTTCGCGCCGCCCTGTCCCATGCACTCGCGCCGCTTGTCGCTGTCGCTGTCGGTCATGTCGTCGACGATCTGCGCGGTCAGCAGCGATTCGAGCAGGCCCACGGCGGCCATGGTCAGCGAATAGGGCAGGATGATGCGCAGCGTCTCCAGGGTCAGGGGAACATGCGGCAGCGTCAGGCTGGGCAGCCCCTCGGGCAGGCGGCCCATGTCGCCGACGGTGCGCACGGGCAGGCCCATCGCGATGCTGATCGCGGCCAGCACCAGGATCGCGACCAGCGGCGACGGTACCGCCTTGGTGACGCGCGGCAGCAGATAGATGATGGCGAGCCCGGCGGCGACCATCGCATAGCTGTGCCAGGTTACGCCGGTCAGCTGCGGCAACTGCGCCATGAAGATCAGGATGGCGAGCGCGTTGACGAAGCCGGTGATGACCGAGCGCGAGACGAACTGCATGACGAGGTCGAGGCGAAGCGCGCCCGCGACGATCTGGATCAGGCCCATCAGGATCGTCGCGGCGAACAGGTAATCGACGCCGTGGTCGCGGACCAGCGGCGTGACGACGACCGCGACGGCGGCGGTCGCGGCGGAGATCATCGCGGGCCGCCCGCCGAGGAAGGAAATGACGATCGCGATCGCGACCGACGCATAGAGCCCGACGCGCGGATCGACGCCGGAGATGATCGAAAAGCCGATCGCCTCGGGGATCAGCGCCAGCGCGACGACCAGCCCGGCCAGCACGTCGCGGCGCGCTTCGCGGGCGCTGGTGAACCATTGGGTTCGATAGGAGTCAGAGGTCATGGAAATTACCAGAATAGGCACATGGCAAAACGCTCTCGCCGACAGGGCGGCGGGCGGGATCGGGAACCATGCATTCTGTTGTCCGGCGGATCGGCGGCCGGAATAGCCACCCGGAATTTCACCGGGTCCTTGCGAATGACCGAGCGTTTAGCGGGGGAGGGGCGGGAAGGGCAAGCCCTGCGTGAATCTGCGGCGCGTGGTGTTCAGCCTACCGCCGAAAAACAGGGCCAATCGACATTCATGCCACTCCTTCTTCCCTTTCCCCTGGACAGGGGAGAGGGTTAGCGGAGCTTGCCAGCCTGCTGGCTAGCGCAGCTTGGGTGAGGGGTCGAGCGAGCCGCAGGCTCGCGCGCGCTCTGCGCGCCCACCCCTCACCCAGCTCCGACTAGGCCTTTGCTTTCGCAAAGACCAAGTCTGCGCAACCCTCCCCTCGATGAGGGGCGAGGGACAAGAAGGGCATATCCGCATGTCGATCCAGCCTGGGATCGCCTACCCAGCCCATGCGCCATCGAGAGAGGCCCCAGCCTGCGCCGGGGCAACGGTAGGAGACGCCGTGTTCGCGTCCCTATTCCTGGCCGCTATTCCTGACCTTCGTCGCCATCGCGTTCGTCGGGCGGGCGGCGGCCGGGGCCGACGGTGATCGAGCCGTCTTCGCCCATCCGCATGTCCAGTCCCATGCCCTGGATGATGTCGCCCACCGGATCGCTTTCGACCGGCATGGTCTCTTCGTCCATCCCGTTGGCGAGTGCATCGGGATCGACCTCTTCCACCACCACTGGTGTGGCGACCGGCGGGATATCGAGGGCGGACTGCATGAAGGCGCGCCAGATCCGCGCGGGCACCCCGCCGCCCGACAGGCCGGGATTGGGCTTGTTGTCGTCATTGCCGACCCACACGCCCACCACCAGATCGCGCGCGAAGCCCATGAACAGCGCGTCGCGCGAATCCTGCGTCGTGCCGGTCTTGCCATAGGCATCGACGGTCAGCAGCGCCTGCCGCCCGGTCCCCGTCTTGATCGAGGAGGAGAGCAGATCGAGCATCCCGTCATGTACGGCGGAGGAAAAGCCGGTCTTGCGATCGGTCAGCGACTGGTACCAGGCCTTGTCGCGCACCTCGGTCAGGCCATGGGGCGTGACTGGATAGCTTTCATTGGCGATGGCGGCATAGGCGGCGGTCAGCTCCAGCAGGCTGACGGTCGAGGTGCCCAGGGCGATGGTCGCCTCATTGGGGATCGGCGTGGTGATGCCCAGATCGCGCGCCGCCTTGATCACGGACTTGACGCCCACCGCCTGGGTCAGCCGCGCGGCGGCGACGTTGGACGAGCGGGCAAAGGCCTGGCGCAGCGTGATCTTGCCCAGATAGCGCCCATCGCTGTTGCGCGGCTTCCACCCGGCGATGTCGACCGGCTCGTCCTCGATGGTCGAATCGGGCGTCATGCCGGAGCGGAGCGCCGCCAGATAGACGAACAGCTTGAACGCCGATCCCGGCTGGCGTCGCGCTTGCGTCGCGCGGTTGAACGGGCTCTTGGAATAATCCTTGCCGCCGACCATCGCGACGACCCGGCCGTCGGGGCGCATCGCGACCAGGGCGACCTGGGCCTGGTTCAGCCCGGCGCTGCGCACGGTGCGCTCGGCGATCCGCTGGAGCCGGGGATTGAGCGTCGTCTGGACGGTCGCCTCGGTCTTGATCTCGCCCGCCTGGTCGCGCGCCTCGGGCAGGACCCAGTCGGCGAAATAGGTGCCGGAGGGCAGGGTTTCGGGCCGCGAGGCGAGCACCCGCTGCGGCTGGACCGAATCCGCCTCCGCCTTGGTCAGGAAGCCCGCATCCTCCATCGCCGCGACGACGACCGCCTGCCGCGCGCGCGCGCCCTTCAGATTGGTGGTGGGGGCGAGGCGAGAGGGCGCCTTGACCAGCCCGGCCAGCATCGCCGCCTGCCCGACGTTCAGCTTGTCCGGCGTCCGCCCGAAATAATGTTTCGAGGCGGCGGTGATGCCGTAGACGTTATCGCCGAAATAGACGTTGGACAGGTATCGGGACAGGATCTCGTCCTTGGTCAGCCACGCCTCCAGCCAGAAGGCGATCATCGCCTCGCGGATCTTGCGCCCCGCCGTGCGGTCGGAATCGAGGAATGCGTTCTTCGCCAGCTGCTGGGTGATGGTCGATCCGCCTTCGCGCACCCCGCCCGATCCGACATTGTGCCAGGCGGCGCGGAGGATGCCGCGCGGGTCGATGCCCCAATGGGAATAGAAGCGTCGATCCTCGATCGCCATGAATGCCTCGCGCACATGGGCGGGCAGCTTGGCGGCATCGACCGGCGCACCGATGATCGCCCCGCGCCGCGCGATCGGCGTGCCGTCATCGGCGGTCAGCGTGATCGAGGGCGGCGTCGGCGGCTGGAGCGAGCGCGACAGCGGCGCGGTGATCGCCAGCCAGATGATTGCCAGCACCAGCAGGATGATCCCCGCCCCCGCACCGCGCGCGATCCACCGGCCCCAGCGGATCGGGCGACGTCGCGCCTCCGGCCCGACCTCTTCCTCATCGGGGCCGAAAGTCCAGCTTTGGCTTTCCGCGTCGTAGAGCGGATAATGAGCCCCCACCGGCTCATAGGGTCGGTCGATGGGGGTACGATCGGGATTGAACGGGTCGGGGCGCATCACAGGGTTCCGGTGGTCGGCCACTCGCGTGTATTACTCCACCAGAACACCGCGCGCAAGCTCATGCCCGCGTTTACCCCGTTTGCGGCACCTCCGGCAAGCGCTCCGCCGGGGGCGTGTCGGCGATGAGGCCCGCACGGTGCGCGACGATGGTCGGGACCAGCGCCTGACCCGCCACGTTGATCGCGGTCCGCCCCATGTCGAGGATCGGATCGATGGCGAGCAGCAACCCCGCCCCCTCCAACGGCAGGCCCAGCGTCGACAGGGTCAGCGTCAGCATCACCACGGCACCGGTCAGCCCTGCGGTCGCCGCCGAACCCAGCACCGACACCAGCACGATCAGCACATAATCGCCGACATGCAGCGGCAGGCCATAATATTGCGCGACGAACAGCGCGGAGATCGCCGGATAGATGGCGGCGCACCCGTCCATCTTGGTCGTCGCGGCAAAGGGCACCGCAAAGGCCGAATAGGCGCGCGGCACGCCCAGCCGCCGCTCCACCGCATCCTCGGTCACGGGCAACGTCGCGATCGACGAACGCGACACGAAGCCTAGCTGGATGGCGGGCCAGGCGGCGGCGTAGAAACGCTTCGGCGACAGGCCGTTGGCCAGCAGTAGCAGCGGATAGACGACGAACAGCACGAGCCCGAGCCCGATATACACGGCGAGCGCGAAGCTGCCGAGCGCGGACAGCGACTGCCAGCCATAACGGACGATCGCATTGCCGAGCAGCGCGCCCGAGCCGATCGGGGTCAGGCGGATCACCCAGGACAGGATACGCCGGAAGATGGCGAGCGCCGAGGCGTTGAACGACAGGAAGCTTTCGCCCTTGTCGCCGACCCGCACCGCCGCGACGCCGATCGCCACGGCCATGACGATGATCTGCAGGATGTTGAACGACAGCCCGGTCTTCAGCGCCCCGCCGTCACCGGCACTGGTCGAGGCGGACAGGCCGAGGATGTTGGACGGGATCAGCCCGCGCAGGAAGTCGAGCCAGGACCCGGCGGTATCGGGCCGCACCGCGCTGCCCGGCGCGACGCCCGCATGCAGGCCGGGTTGCAGGACGGTGCCCAGCGTCAGCCCGATGGTGACCGCGATCAATGCGGTGATCGCGAACCAGATGAAGGTCGCCGCCACCAGCCGTGCGGCGTTGTTCAGGTCGCGCAGCGCCGCGATCGATGCGACGATCGCGGTAAAGACCAGCGGCACGACCAGCACCTTGAGCAGCTGGACGAAACTCTCGCCGACGATGCGCAAGCCCTCGGCCAGCCCCGCGACGTTCTGGCTCCGCGCGAACAGCCCGAGCAGCAGGCCGACCGCCATGCCGACGAACACCTGCGCCCCGAAGGAAAAACGGAATTTCATGGGATGATAGCTAGCGAGCCGCCGAAACGATCCCAACCAAGATTTGCAAGGGGGCGGGATAGTTCAGGGATCGACCCCCTCAACCCGTTGTCCGGGCGCCCATTTTCGGGGCGGGGGGAGAATGGTGCTGCCGGTGAGGATTGAACTCACGACCTCAGCCTTACCAAGGATGCGCTCTACCACTGAGCTACGGCAGCACTCGCGTCTCGACGCGGGAAGCGCGCCTAAAGAGGATCGGGCGGACATTGTCAAGCGCTTGTTGTTGGGATTAAGCCGATCGCATGGCAAAAGACGAACGCGCGGAACGGCTGGCGGCGGCGCTCCGCGAAAATTTGAAGCGTCGCAAGGTCCAGGCGCGTGGGTTGGACGATGGGCCGGACGGGGAAGGAGAGCGCATGCCACCGGGCGCCGACCGCCAGCGCTAACGCGACACGTCCGGGATCATAACCATCCCGCCAAGGTCAAGCGACAGACCAACGGCAGGCGCCCGCAGTGCCAAGCCTTAACAACATTCCGCCATCGCGGGCTTCATCAACCCACTTGACAGGCGAACCGATCTCATACCGTATACGTGTTAAGCGTATGTGGTCTGGCACGTCCAAGGGGTGGGGGTGAACGGTCGATGACGGCGAACTCCGACAAGGGCTGTGGTCTGGGGGGTGGCGCTCCCGCCATGCGGTTTCGTGCACGATGCTCCCGCACGCCGACCCGCGCCCGACGTCTAGGCCAGCCTATCACCACATAAGGCGACCCGTCAGAGGTCGCCAACGTCCGCAGCAGGAACAGGAGTTTCATCACGCTATAAAAAGGGGGAAAACCATGGCATATCTATCGGCCCAAATGCGGCGATGGGCGCTGACCGGCGCGGCTATCGGTTCGCTCGTTCTGGCGGGGCAAGCCCACGCCCAGACCGGACCAACCGGCGGCACCGGCACGACCGGAACCGCCGCCAGCGACGACACGCCCTCGGGCGACGATACCATCGTCGTGACGGGATCGCGCATCCGCCGCAATCCGTTGGACCAGAGTGCGCCACTGACCGCGATCGACGGCGCGGATATCGCGCGCACCGGCCTCTCCTCGATCGGCGATGTGCTGCAACGGTTGCCGGGCGCGGCGGGCGGCCTCAATTCCCGCTTCAACCGTTCGGGCAATAACGGCAATCCGCCCGATGGCGGCGGCGTGGGAGCCGGATCGGCGGAGATCGACCTGCGCTATCTGGGCAGCCGCCGCACGCTGGTGCTGGTCGACGGCCTCCGCTTCATCAACGGCAGCGCGGCGAGCGGTATTCCCGGCGCGGTCGACCTCAACGCCATTCCCGACGGCATGATCGAGCGCGTGGACGTGCTGCGCGACGGCGCATCGACCATCTACGGCTCGGACGCGATCGCGGGCGTCGTCAACATCATCACCAAGAAGCGGCAGAATGGTTTCCTCGCAACCGCGCAACTCGGCGGATATGACAAGGGCGACGGCGTCACCCAGAATTACCAGCTGAGCTGGGGCCATCGCACGGCGGATGGCCGCGTCTCGGTCGTCGCTGGCGCCAATTACATCAACCAGGGCTCGGTCTTCGCGGGCGACCGCCCCTATTACGCCTTCCCCGATCCGGGTGCGACCGCTTGTTCCAGCAGTTGCAGTTCGGGCACGCCCAATGGCCGGTTCATCATCAACAACCCCGTCACGGGCGAGGGGATGAACCTGACGCTGAAGAGCAACCCGCTGACCCGGCCGCGCTTCGATCCGTCGGATCCGACGGGTGCGAACAGCGATTTCAAGTCCTTCACCGTCGCCGACCGGTTCAATTTCCGCCCCTATAACTATCTGCTGACCCCGCAGGAGCGGTTCGGCGCCTTCGTCAACTTCACCGGCCAGCTGGCGGACAATGTCCGGTTGAGCACCAAGCTGATCTACAATCGCCGTACCTCGGACAACCAGGCGGCGCCGCTGCCGCTGTTCGTCGGACCCGATGCGGGCAATGGCAATCTGCTGGACACCATCTCGATCGACCGGACCAATCCGTTCAACCCGTTCGGCGTGACGCTGAGCGCGGGCAATAACGGCACACCTCCCAATTACGGCTTTATCGGGCGTCGCTTCGTCGAGAACGGTCCGCGCCATTACAGCCAGCGGGTCGACACCATGTACATGTCGGGCACGCTGGACGGACAATTCGCGATCGGCCAGGGCACCTGGTACTGGGACGCCAACCTGATCTATGCCGAGAACCATGCCAAGCAGGTGGCGCACGGCAATGTGAACGCCGCCAATCTGGCCCTGGCGCTGGGGCCGGTGGCGAACTGCACCGGCGCGTGCGTGCCGTTCAATATCTTCGGCGGGGAGGGATCGATCACCCCGGCGATGATCGACTATGTCACCTTCACCCAGCGCGACCGGTCCGAACAGACGATGACCGACGCCACGCTGAACCTGACCGGCACGCTGTTCCATCTGCCCGCCGGGCCGCTGGGCCTGGCGGCGGGATATGAGTTCCGCCGTCAGACGGGCTCTTTCCAGCCCGACGCCATCGTTGCGGCGGGGCTGGGCTCCGACATTCCCGCGCAGCCCAGCGCGGGTGCGTTCGACGTCAACGAGGTCTACGGCGAACTTAGCATCCCGGTGCTGAAGGACGTGCCCTTCTTCCGTCTGCTCGAAGGGTCGTTCGCGGCGCGCTATTCGGACTATTCGACCAGCGGCAACCGCACGGTGATGAAGGGCGGGCTGAGCTGGAAACCGTTCGAGGATCTGCGCCTGCGCGGCACCTGGGCGCAAGGCTTCCGTGCGCCCAGCATCGGCGAGCTGTTCGGCACGCCCTCGCGCTTCGACGGCGGCGTCATCGATCCCTGCTCCGGCCTGGCCAGCCTGCCTGCGAACAGCACGGTGCGGCAGAACTGCGTCGCGCTAGGCGTGCCGGTCAACTACGTCCAGAACGGGTTGCAGCTGCCGATCCTGACCGGTGGCAACCGCGCGCTGAAGCCCGAAAAGTCGGAAAGCTGGGTGCTGGGCGGCGTCTATAGCCCAAGTTGGGCACGTGACGCCGGGTTCGCCAGCCAGTTGAGCCTGGAGGCGGATTACTACACGATCAAGGTGGACGACGCGATCGCCTCGATCGGGGCGGACGTGCTGCTGGCCAACTGCATCAACCTGCGCGATGCGGTCAGTTGCGGCGCGATCACCCGCTCCGCGACGGGCAGCGGCCAGATCACCCAGATTCGCGGCCTGCTCCAGAATATCGCCTCGCTGAAGAGCGAGGGGATCGACATCACGCTGGTCTATCGCAGTCCGCGCGTGGGGGCAGGTACCTTCGGCCTGAACTGGGCCAGCAATGTCCTGCTGGAATATTCGACCACGCTGCCGACCGCGACCGGCAGCAGCACGCTGGAACGCCAGGGCACCGAGCGCGGCGACCAGGCCTATCCGCGTTTCAAGAGCACCGCGACGATCGACTGGTCGAGCGAGACCTTCCTCGCCTCGCTGACCGGACGCTATATCGGCAAGGTCACCGAGCCCGCCTATGACAATCGCGAGATGAAGCCGATCCTCTATCTCGACGCGCAGGTCGGCTGGACCATGCCCTGGCTGTCGCAGCGGCTGACCCTGACCATGGGGGTCAACAACATCCTGGGTCAGCGCGCACCCGACTGTCTGAGCTGTGGCGGGTTCGATCCCACCACCTATGACCTGCCGGGCCAGTTCGGCTATGCCCGCCTGGGCTTCAAGTTCTGATCAAGCGGCGGCCGGGATGATTCCCGGCCGCCCAGCACTGGTCGACATTCATATTCGCGCTGCCGCTCATGGGCTCGACCATGGTCAACCCGGTAGCATCGCCCCCGTTTCCATGAAGCGACGATGCCAGGACAGGGCCTCGGCGGGGAGCGAGGGGGCGTGGAGGCCGTAGGAACCGCCCTCGGCGCGCATCGCATAGTCGGCGAGCATCGGGCGGTAGGCGGGATGGGCGCATCGTTCGATCACCGCCCGTGCGCGCTGGCGCGGGGACAGGCCGCGCAGGTCGGCCAAGCCCTGTTCGGTCACGATCACCTGCACGTCCTGCATGATATGGTCGACATGCGAGGCCTGCGGCACGATGGCGGAGATCTTGCCGCCCTTGGCGGTCGAGGGGGTCATGAAGATCGAGACATAGGCGTTGCGCGCGAAA
>Ga0308171_1002145_pt1 | contig 22051 bp, 19 predicted proteins | sample PhyGR1_FD_202135 | JGI IMG/M metagenome (GOLD analysis project Ga0308171, IMG submission 202135) | Phyllosphere microbial communities from UC Gill Tract Community Farm, Albany, California, United States - DLSLSG.R1 | ecosystem: Host-associated > Plants > Phyllosphere > Unclassified | place: USA... | reverse complement strand
CCCGGGTGCGCCTGCTGGCGCTGCTGGAACAGGAAGAACTCACCGTGGCCGAGCTGTCGGCCATCACCACGCTGGCCCAGCCGCGGGTGTCCACCCATCTGGCCCGGCTCAAGGAGGCCGGGCTGGTCCGCGACCGTCGCTCCGGCGTCTCGGCCTATTACCGCTTCGATGACGCGGCGCTGGACCCGGCGCAGCGCGCATTGTGGCATGCCCTGAGCACCGGCAGCGATGACCCGCTGCTGCGCCAGGACGCTGAACGCGTGGCCGCGGTGATGGCCAGCCGGGCCGCCGACCAGAACTGGGCCGACAGCGTCGCCGGCGACATGGAACGCCACTACTCCCCCGGCCGCACCTGGGAAGCGCTGGCCCGCACTGCGCTGCCGCTGCTGGAAACCGGCGACGTGCTCGACATCGCCTCCGGTGACGGCGTGCTGGCCGAGCTTGTGGCGCCGCATGCCAAGCGCTACATCTGCATCGACACCAGCGCGCGCGTGGTCGCCGCCGCCAGCGAGCGCCTGCGCCGGCTGGCCAACGTGGAAGTGCGCGAAGGCGACATGCATGCCCTGCCCTTCCCCGACCAGAGCTTCGACCTGGTGGTGCTGATGCATGCGCTGACCTACGCGGCCAAACCGGCCCAGGCCGTTGCCGAAGGCGCGCGTGTGCTGCGCCCAGGCGGTCGCCTGCTGCTGTGCAGCCTGGCCCGGCACGAGCATCGTGCGGCCGTGGATGCCTATGGCCACGTCAACCTCGGTTTCAGCGACAAGGAACTGCGCAAGTTCGTGGAGAAGGCCGGCCTGGTCGTCTCCAGCCTGGAAACCGTGACCCGCGAGAAGCGCCCGCCGCATTTCGAAGTCATCTCGCTGATCGCCAGCAAGCCCTGAGGTCTGCCCATGTCATCCCTGCCCTGGCTCCACCCCGACCGCGTGCACGCGCTGGAAACGGCGCTGGCCCAGCGCATCCTGATCATCGATGGGGCCATGGGCACGATGATCCAGCGGCACGGGCTGGAGGAAGAGGATTACCGCGGCGAGCGCTTCGCCGGCGGTTACGACCACCAGCACGGGCCCGGCTGCGACCATGCCGCGCCGGGCGATGCGCCGCAGGGGCATGACCTCAAGGGCAACAACGACCTGCTGCTGTTGACCCGGCCGGAGGTGATCGGCGGCATCCACACTGCGTACCTGGAAGCCGGTGCCGATCTGGTCGAGACCAACACCTTCAACGCGACCTCGGTCAGCCAGGCCGACTATCACCTTGAACACCTGGTCTACGAGCTCAACAAAGCCGGCGCCGCGGTGGCGCGCGCCTGCTGCGATGCAGTCGCGGCGACCACGCCGGACAAGCCGCGCTTCGTGATCGGCGTGCTCGGCCCGACCAGCCGCACCGCCTCGATCAGCCCAAACGTGAACGATCCCGGCTTCCGCAACACCAGCTTCGATGCCCTGCGCGAGACCTACCGCGAAGCCATCGACGGCCTGATCGACGGCGGCGCCGACACCCTGATGGTGGAAACCATCTTCGATACGCTCAACGCGAAGGCCGCGCTGTTCGCCATCGAAGAGGTGTTCGATGCGCGCGGTGGGCGCCTGCCGGTGATGATCTCCGGCACGATCACCGATGCCTCCGGGCGCACCCTGTCCGGGCAGACGGCCGAAGCGTTCTACGCCTCGGTCGCGCACGGCCGACCACTGTCGATCGGTCTGAACTGCGCGCTCGGTGCCAGCGACATGCGGCCGCACGTGGAGACCCTGTCCACCGTGGCCGAGTGCCTGGTCAGCGCGCACCCGAACGCGGGCCTGCCCAACGCCTTCGGCGAGTACGACGAAACCCCGGAAGAGATGGCCACCACGCTGCGCGAATTCGCCAGTGCCGGCCTGCTCAACCTGGTGGGCGGCTGCTGCGGCACCACCCCGGCGCACATCCGCGCGATCGCCGAGGCGGTCGCCGATCTGCCGCCCCGCCGCCTGCCGGCACCTCCGCTGGAAGACGCGGCATGACCGCGTCCGCACCACGCTCCCGTTGTCGTTGACCCTCCTCCGCCAGCCCGTGCCCGCCTGCCCATGACGTCTTCCCGCCACACCCGCCTGTCCGGTCTCGAGCCGCTGGTCATCACGCCGGACCTGCTGTTCGTCAACATCGGTGAGCGCACCAACGTCACCGGCAGCGCGCAGTTCCGCAAGCTGGTGAAGGAAGAGCGCTACGAAGAGGCGGTGGAAGTGGCGCGCCAGCAGGTCGCCAACGGTGCGCAGATCCTCGACGTCAACATGGACGAGGGCCTGATCGATTCCGAAAAGGCGATGACGCGCTACCTCAACCTGATCATGTCCGAGCCGGACATCGCGCGCATTCCGGTGATGGTCGACTCCTCCAAGTGGAGCGTGATCGAGGCCGGGCTGAAATGCCTGCAGGGCAAGAGCGTGGTCAATTCGATTTCGCTCAAGGAAGGCGAAGCGCAGTTCATCGAACAGGCGCGCAAGGTGCTGCGTTACGGCGCCGCTGCGGTGGTCATGGCCTTCGATGAGGATGGCCAGGCCGATACCTGCGCGCGCAAGGTGGAGATCTGCACCCGCGCCTACCGGATCCTGACCGAGCAGGTCGGCTTCCCGCCGCAGGACATCATCTTCGATCCGAACATCTTCGCCGTCGCCACCGGCATCGAAGAGCACGACAACTACGCGGTCGACTTCATTGAAGCCACCCGCATCATCAAGCGCACCCTGCCGCACTGCCATGTCTCAGGCGGCGTCTCCAACGTGTCGTTCTCCTTCCGCGGCAATGAAACCGTGCGCCAGGCGATCCACTCGGTGTTCCTGTTCCATGCCATCGGCGCGGGCATGGACATGGGCATCGTCAACGCCGGTGCGATGCCGATCTACGACGATCTGGACGCCGAGCTGCGCGAGCGCGTGGAGGACGTGATCCTCAACCGCCGCAGCGACGGTACCGAGCGCCTGCTCGAGATCGCCGAGCGCTACAAGGGCAAGAAGGGCGAAGTGCGCGGCGAAGACCTCGCCTGGCGCGAGAAGCCGGTCAATGATCGCCTCGCGCATGCGCTGGTGCACGGCATGGACGCGTGGGTCGAGCAGGACACCGAAGAAGCGCGTGCGCGCTCGACGCGTCCGCTGGATGTCATCGAAGGGCCACTGATGGACGGCATGAACATCGTCGGCGACCTGTTCGGCGCGGGCAAGATGTTCCTGCCGCAGGTGGTCAAATCCGCGCGCGTGATGAAGAAGGCGGTGGCCTACCTGCTGCCGTACATCGAGGCGGAAAAGGCCCGCAGCGGCGACACCGCCAAGAGCAACGGCAAGATCATCATGGCCACGGTCAAGGGTGACGTTCACGACATCGGCAAGAACATCGTCGGCGTGGTCCTGGCCTGCAACAACTTCGATGTGATCGACCTGGGCGTGATGGTGCCCGCGCAGAAGATCCTGGATGCCGCGCGCGCCGAGAACGCCGACATCATCGGCCTGTCGGGCCTGATCACACCGTCGCTGGAAGAGATGAGCCACGTCGCCCGCGAGATGGAGCGGCAGGGTTTCACGATGCCGTTGATGATCGGCGGCGCGACCACCTCGCGCGCGCACACCGCGCTGAAGATCGACCCGCACTACAAGGCGCCCACGGTGTGGGTGAAGGATGCCTCGCGCGCGGTCGGCGTGGCACAGTCGTTGATCTCGCGCGAGCTGCGCGATGCCTTCGTGGCCGCCAACGAGGCCGACTACGCCGACATCCGCCAGCGCCACCGCAACCGTGGCGACGCCAAGCGACTGGTGACCCTCGCCAAGGCGCGCGCCCAGCGGTTCGTGGGCGACTGGGCCACCTACACACCGCCGGCGCCGCGCAAGCCGGGGCTGCATGTGCTCGACGATTACCCGCTGGCCGATCTGGTCGAGGTGATCGACTGGACGCCGTTCTTCCAGGCCTGGGAACTGGCGGGCAAGTACCCGGCGATCCTCACCGATGAGATCGTCGGGCCCCAGGCGACCGACCTGTACAAGGACGCCCGCGCGATGCTCAGCCGGATCGTCGCGGAGAAGTGGCTGACCGCCAAGGCCGTGTTCGGCCTGTGGCCGGCCAACAGCGTCGGCGATGACGTGCACCTGCGCACCGACAACGGCCCGGCCGTGCTGCACTTCCTGCGCCAGCAGGTCGACAAGCCAATCGAGCGCCCGGATTTCTGTCTCGCCGATTTCATCGCGCCGGCCGACAGCGGCAGGCAGGACTGGATCGGCGCGTTCGCGGTGACCGCCGGCATCGGCATCGACCCGCACGTGGCCCGCTTCGAGGCCGACCACGACGATTACAACGCGATCCTGCTCAAGGCGCTGGCCGACCGCCTGGCCGAAGCGCTGGCCGAGCGCCTGCACCAGCATGTACGCATGGATTACTGGGGCTACCAGCCGGACGAGCAGCTGGACAACGATTCGCTGATCGCCGAAAAGTACGCCGGCATCCGACCTGCCCCCGGGTATCCGGCCTGTCCGGAGCACAGCGAGAAAGCCACGCTGTTCCGCTTGCTGGATGCCGAGCGCAACGCGGACATGCAGCTGACCGAGAGTTTCGCGATGCTGCCCACCGCAGCGGTATCGGGCTACTATTTCAGCCATCCGCAGAGCCAGTATTTCGTGGTCGGCCGGGTCACCCGCGAGCAGGTGGTCGACTATGCCAAGCGCAAGGGCGTGGACCGTGTGCAGGCCGAGCGCTGGCTGGCCTCGAACCTGGATTACGATCCGGAATGAGCGTGCCACCCGACCAACGGTCGGGTGCTACCGACGTGATGGATTGCCGGTGTCGTTCGTTTGCCCGACCCACGGTCGGGTGCTACCGACGTGATGGATTGCCGGTGTCGTTGGTTTGCCCGACCCACGGTCGGGTGCTGACGGCATAATGCCCGGATAGGCACCCGCTGTTGGTGGGTGCGCGCCCTCCGAGACCCCGCATGACCGCCCTCCCCCGCGACGCCGTTCCGGCCGTCCGCCTGTCCTCGTTCTACCTCTTCTACTACGCCGCCCTCGGCGCGTTCACCCCGTACTGGTCGTTGTTCCTGACCTCGCGCGGGATGAGCGTCACCGCGATCAGCGTGATGATGGGCCTCTGGTACGCCACCCGCATCGTCGCGCCCACCACCTGGACCTCCCTCGCCGCCGCCTCGCCGCGCCCGATCTTCTGGCTGCGTCTGGGCTGCGTGCTGACCCTGCTGACGTTCTGCGCCTTCCTGCTGCCGTTGCCGCAACCGTGGCTGTATCCGGCGATGATCACGTTCTGCTTCTTCTACAACGCGGTGATGCCGCAGTTCGAATCGATCACGCTGACCCACCTGGGCAGTGACAGCCACCGTTACGGGCTGATCCGGGTGTGGGGCTCGCTGGGCTTCATCGCCGTGGTGATGCTGTTCGGCTGGATCATCGAAGGCGACGGCGGTGCCGGCAACGCGCATCTGCTGCCATGGTTGATGCTGCCGCTGTTCGGCCTGCTCACCGCCTCGGGCTTTGCCAACCGCTACGCGCGCAACCTGCAGCGCAGCGACGGCGACGCGAGCGGCTTCTGGCAGATCGTGCGCAAGCCACAGGTGCTGGCGTTCTTCCTGGCCGCGTTCATGGAGCAGCTGTCGTTCGGCCCCTACTACACGTTCTTCTCGGTCTACATGGATCACCACGGCTACGCGACCTCCACGCTGGGCGTGTTGTGGACGATCGGGGTGGTGTTCGAAGTAGGCGTGTTCTTCACCATCGGCCGCTTCTTCCGCCGTTATGACGCCAGCTGGATGCTGCTGCTCGCGCTGCTCAGTTCCACCGTGCGCTGGGCGGTCACCGCGCTGTTCCCGGAGAACCTGCCGGTGATGCTGATCGCGCAGACCGCGCACGCACTGGGATTCGCGGCCTTCTTCGCCGCCGCGATGCAGATGCTGGCGACCTACTTCCCCGGCCGGCTCAACGGCCATGGCCAGGGCCTGCTGTACGGGTTCTCGTCCGGCGTGGGCGGCGTGCTCGGTGCATTGATCGCCGGCCAGCTGTGGCCCATCGATCAGGGCCGCACGGCGTTCCTGGCCGGCAGCGGATTCGCGTTGGCCGGTGCCCTGCTGTGCTTCTTCGCGATCAGCCTGCCGCTGCTGCGTGCCGGCCGCCGGAAACGCACAGCCGTGTAGCGCCACGCGATGCGTGGCTGGCGACTCACGGCGCGGCGGCTGGCGCCGTCGCCTCCAGGCGGCGCAGATGCGCCTGGAAATCCGGCAGCAGCAGACGATTGCCGTAGCCGCTGAGATGATCGCCATCGAAGAACAGCGGTCTGCCGTCGCGGGTCGGCAGGCACTGCGCACCGGGGCACAGCAACGGCATCGGATCCCAGATCGACGCACCGGGCAGACCGGCAGCCACCTGCTGCAGGCCGGCCAGCACCGGCGCACGCAACTGCTCGATCTCGCTGCGCGCGATGGTCATGCCGTGGGCGCAGATCGGGTTGTGCCGGTTGAACACATCCGAGCAGCGGTACGGAGGCGCCGGCAGCACCGGTTTGGGCGCTTCCAGCATGATGCGCACGCCACGTTCGGCCAGCGGGGTGAGCTGCTCGACCCAGTGCGCCACTTCAGCGGTGCGCCCTGCATCGGCCGCCTCGCTGAGATGTTCGGCACGTACCTGGGCGACGTCGAAGAGGGCGTACTGCTCGGACAGGCGCGGCAGGCGCAGCCCGGCCAGCAGCACGACATCGCCCGGCTGCGCACGCGCCTGGATATCCTCCAGCACGTTGCGCGCATAAGCCTCGCAGGCTGGATTGGGGCCCTGCCAGGCGCGCAGCCCGACCAGCGCGCAGCCGCCGCTGCCGTACAGTCGGATCGGCGCACCGTCGAGCACGGCCAGGCGCTGCAGCATCTCGTGGTAGGCCAGCGCGTGCGAATCACCGGCCACGAACAGTTGGCGGGTGGATGCGGTGCGTCCCGGGCACTCGCCGCGCTCGTACAGGCGCGCCTGCCCGCCGGCCACCGGCACATTGCCGACCCGCACGCGGCACTCGGGAATTTCCTTCTTCAGCCCCTTGGCATACGGATACCAGTCCAGCGGGGCGCGGCTGACCACGCTGAGCGAGGTGTACTGCTGGGTCTTGACCAGCGCCGACTGCAGCCCGGCCCCGAGCACCAGCACGCCCAGCCCGATTGCGACCCAGCGCGCGTTGCTGACGCGCCAGCGCGCGCCGTGTCGCAGCGGTTGCTCCACCCAGCGCCACGACAGCCAGGACAGCAGCGCCACGCACAGCAGCGCCGCGGCGCCGGTGGCCAGCGTCTCCAGGCCCACGGTCCAGCGGAACAGTACGAAGACCGGCCAGTGCCACAGGTACAACGAGTAGGACAGCCGACCCACCGTCACCATCGGCGTGGTCGCCAGCGCGCGCCCGATCCAGCCGCCCGCCGAGCGCTGCAGAAGACCCAGCAGCCCCAGCGTACCCAGCACCGGCCACAGGCCGTCGATCCACGGCGAATGGCCCGGGCGTGCCGACCAGAGCCCGTAGCCCAGCGCCAGCAGGCTCAGTAACAGCAGCGGCGAGCGCCAGCTGAAGCCACGCGGCGGCACCGGTGGCGGCGTGAACCGGCCGCTCAACGCCAACAGCTGGAACAACAGCACGCCCGCACCAAGCTGCCAGAACCGTGTGGTGGTCAAGTAGAACGCATCGATCTCATGGCCGCCCTGCCGCGCCCGGAACACCGCATACCCCAGCGATGCCACGGTGGCCACGCCGAACAGCCCCAGCGACAGCCAGCGCCCGCGCGGACCTTTGGCCCAAGCCAGGAACAACAGCGGGAACAGCAGGTAGAACTGTTCCTCCACCCCCAGCGACCAGGTGTGCGTGTACGGATTGAACTCGGTGCGCGGCGAGAAGTAGTCATTGCCGGTGCTGGCCAGCACCCAGTTGCTCAAGCCCACGAACGCCATGCGCCCGGTCTTGTCGCTGGTCTCGCTGAGCCAGGATTCGGGAATCAGCAACGCGCTGAGCATCGCCGTTACCAGCAGGCACACCACCAGTGCCGGGGCGATGCGGCGCATGCGGCGCGCGTAGAAGCGCGCCAGCCCGGCCCAGCCGCCCACCGCCGGCAGTCGATCCACCGACGCGCTGACCACGAAGCCGGAGATGACGAAGAACACGTCCACACCGGTGAAGCCGCCGGGCAGCCAGCTGGCCTTGAGGTGATAGAGGATGACCGCCAGCACGGCGATGGCACGCAGGCCATCGATATGCGGGAAGTACCCGGGACTGCGTTCCTGCATGGCCCTGCTCCTGACATGCACTGGGCGCCTGACGGCGCCCAGTGCGTTCAACCAAGGTGTCGCTGGCTTACCAGACCAGGTCGTCCGGCACCTGGTACTGCGGATCGGCATACGGATCCTCGCCAGCCGGCGCGTTCGGGTCCACCTTCAGCGCCACCGAGGGGGCGAACACCGCTTCGGCCTCGGCCAGCACCGCAGCAGTCACCAGCACGTAGCGGCCGTTCTGCTGCAGTACGCCGAGCTCGCCGGCATTGAGTGCCTTGAGCTGGTCGGCCGTCACGTAGATCCGCTTGATCTTGCCGCCATACGGGAAATGGCGCGCGATGTCGGCCGCTTCGGCGTTGAGGGACTTGCCTTCCAGCAGGACCTCCAGCTTGGCCTTGGCTTCGCGACGCAGGCGCGCCTCTTCCTGCTTCAGGCGCTCGGCCTCGATGCGGTCGTCTTTTTCCTTCTGCGCACGGATCGCATACGCCTTGGCGAGGTCGATGTCCTCACGCGAGCGCGGCTTGCCGGGCGCGCCCTGCGGCGGACGGGCGCCGGCGGGGCGGCCCTTGCCCTGCGGGCGGCGGTCGCCGTCGCGGGCGGGACGCTGGCCCTCGCCGGGCTTGCCGGCCGGGCGTGCGCCCTGCGGCTTGCCGGCCGGGCGGCCATCGCGGCGCGCATCGGGTCGACGATCCGGCTTGCGGTCGTTGGTTCGTTCGGGTTTGGGCGCGGCTTTGAAGCCAAGGCCCAGCAGCTGGTCGCGGAGAGTATCGCTCATGACGTCAGATCAGTAATGCGGAGGCGGCGGCTCTTCGGCCGAATCGGAATACAACGCGGTGCGGACCTTGCCGAGGTCTTCGAGCAGGATGCGGGTCAGGTCGGCATTGCGGTTGCCTTCCATGCGCGCATCGGCCAGGGCCTCGCTCAGTTCGGCCAGCGCCTGCTCCTGGAAGGAGACGCGCATTTCCAGCTCGACCAGGCGTGCTTCCAGTGCCTGTTCGCGCTCGGAGGGTGTGGACTCATGCATTCAACGAACGTCCCCGGCCAATGCCGTAGTAAGCCAGGCCCGCGGCTTCGATATCCTGCGGGTCGTACAGATTGCGGCCGTCGAAGACGACCGCATCGCTGAGCATCTCGCGCAGCCGGATGAAATCCGGGCTGCGGAACTGCTTCCATTCGGTCACCACGACCAGCGCATCGGCGCCCTCGAGGGCGTCATAGGCGTTGTCGCAGAACACCAGGTCATCGCGCTCGCCGAAAATGCGGCGCGCTTCTTCGGTCGCTTCCGGATCATAGGCGCGCACCGTCGCACCGGCTTCCCACAGCTGCGCCAGCAGGCGGCGGCTGGAGGCCTCGCGCATGTCATCGGTGTTCGGCTTGAATGCCAGGCCCCACACCGCGAAGGTCTTGCCGCGCACGCCTTCGTCTTCGCCACGGTCGTAGTGGCGCTGGATCAGGGCGAACAGATGGCCCTTCTGATGCTCGTTGACCGCCTCGACGGCGTTCAACAGCATCGGCTCATGGCCGTACTGCTGGGCGGTGCGGGCCAGCGCCTGCACATCCTTGGGGAAGCACGAGCCGCCGTAACCGGCGCCGGGATAGATGAAGTGCCAGCCGATGCGCGGATCCGAACCGATGCCCTGGCGGACCTGCTCGATATCGGCACCGACCTTCTCGGCGATGTTGGCGATTTCGTTCATGAACGAAATCTTGGTCGCCAGCATCGCGTTGGCCGCGTACTTGGTCAGCTCCGCCGAGCGCACGTCCATCTCCACCACGCGGTCGTGGTTGCGGTTGAACGGTGCATACAGGCGGCGCATCAACGCGATCGAATCGGGATTGGACGCGCCCACCACGATGCGGTCCGGCCGCATGCAGTCGGCGACCGCGTCACCTTCCTTGAGGAATTCGGGGTTGGAGACCACGTCGAACGCGATCTCCACGCCGCGGTCGGCCAGCGCCTGCGCGATGGCCTCGCGGACTTTGTCGGCCGTGCCTACCGGCACGGTCGATTTGTTCACCACCACCACCGGCACGGTGATGTGCCGGCCGATGGTGCGGGCCACGGCCAGCACGTACTGCAGGTCGGCACTGCCGTCCTCGTCCGGTGGCGTGCCCACGGCAATGAAGATTACCTGGCCATGCGCGATCGCGGTGGCGGCATCGGAGGTGAAGGTCAACCGCGACGCCGCGTGGTTGTCCTTCACCATAGGCTCAAGGCCGGGCTCATAGATCGGGATGATCCCGTTGTTGAGGCCGTCGACCTTGGCCTGGTCGATATCGACACAGATCACCTGGTGGCCGACCTCGGCCAGGCAGGTACCCGTGACAAGACCGACGTAGCCGGTACCGAAAATCGCAACGCGCATGGGCGGTGGGGCTCCAGATCCGTTACGGAAGAACGTTCAGCAGATCGACGTCGAACGTCAGCGTGGCGTTCGGACCGATCGGGCCACCCGGGGTGCCCTGCTCGCCATAGGCCAGCTCGCCCGGAATCCAGAAGCGGTACTTGGAACCGGTCGGCATCAGCGAGACGCCTTCGGACCAGCCCTTGATCACCTGGTCCAGACCGAACTCGATCGGCTGGCCGCGCTGGTAGCTGCTGTCGAAGACGGTGCCGTCGAGCAGCTTGCCTTCGTAGTTCACGCGCACCTTGCTGGTCGGCAGCGGGCGTTCGCCCGAACCCGGACGCAGCACCTGGTACTGCAGGCCAGAAGCGGTCGTCACCACGCCCGGCGCGGTCTTGTTCTTGGCCAGGAAGTTGTTGCCGTCCACGCGGTTGGTCCCGGCCTGGGCGGCGGACTTGGCCTCCATTTCAGCCTGCTTGCCCTTCATGAAGCCTTCCAGCGTGGCCTTGGCCTGCTCGGCGGTCATCTTCGGGGTGCCGTTGTTGAACGTGGTGCTGACCGCGTCGAACAGCGCGTCCAGATCCAGATCGTCCTTCAGCGGGGCCAGCGACGGGCCCACGGCGAAGCTGCCCAGCATCAGGCCGACCTTTTCGCGGTCCACCTTCGGCGGCGCGGTGCCCGGCGCGACGCCCGGAACCGGCTGGCCGTTCTTGGCCATCACGGCCTGGCGCAGGGCGGCGTCGGTCTTCTGCGCCTCTTCCTGGCTGATCAGCGGCTGCTTGCCTTCAAAGGCATTGGTCACACCGCGGCGCAGGGCGGCCAGGTCGATCTCGCTGGAGATCGGACCGAACGAGTTGGCCACATCGATGCCGATGGCGTAGCCGAGCTTTTCCCGTTGGGAGTTCAAAGTGGAAGTCTCCTTGACAGCCGCGCGGGCGGCTGGTTGTTGCGACATCGCGGTACCGGTGGCACCCATCGCCAGAATCAGAACCGACGCCGCGGCGCCGCGCATTCCCATCTTCATTCGCTGCATTCCTGGAAGTGACTGGACGCCGACGTCGGCGCGAAAGCAACCATTGTCGCACGCGCGTCCGAGATGTCGATATCGTCAGCGCTTGTTTGCCGTGACAGACAGCTCACGTTCGATCGCCGCCACCAGCTTGGGATCGTCCGGGGTGACCTTGCTCGGGAACTGCGCGACCACCCGGCCGTCGCGGCCGACCAGATACTTGTGGAAGTTCCAGCCCGGCGATACGCCCGTTGCGGTGGCGAGACTGCGATACAGCGGTGTCGCCTCCGGCCCGGTGACGACCACCTTCTGGAACATCGGGAACTTCACGCCGTAGGTCAGCGTGCAGAACTCCTGGATCTGGGTCTCGTCGCCCGGCTCCTGGCCTTTGAAATCGTTGGACGGGAAACCCAGGACCGAGAAACCCCGCGCGGCGTACTTGCGCTGCAGGGCCTCCAGGCCTTCGTACTGCGGGGTGAAACCGCACTTGCTGGCGGTATTGACCACCAGCAGCACCTTCCCGCCGTACTGCTTGGCCAGGTTCACCTCGCCTTTGCCGGCGAGCGGGCGATAGCTCACATCGAGCAGATCGGCCGCTTGGGCCGACGTCCCCACCAGCAGGCCGAGCGCCAGCAGCAGCATGGGCGCGCGGGCCCGGCGCGGAGCGCGGTCGCGACGGACGGGCGACAACAAAGACACGTGGTGCATCGCGACACTCCAGGTAGGGAAAAGAGAGGCTCAACGGGCCCGGCGGACGCGGCCGGAACTGCGGCGGGCACTATATCACCGGCGTTTTAGCCGCCGTCCGCCGTTGGTCCGCGTGCCATCGATGCGCTGCGCGCGGAGCTGCGGCGGGTTGCCAGACGCAGCCGGGCTCCAGGCGCATTCAGCGTGAGCGGTGACCTCTCTGGCCGGGTTCACGCGCTTGCACCCGCCCTTGATCGATCGCCTGAATGCGCTCCCCCCCTTGCCATATCATTGACATCAATGAATGTGCGCTGGCGGCCAATGCCGGTATGTACCTCATGAATACCCATTACATTCAATGACTTGAGGAGAACACACACCTGTCATGCACCCCCTGCCATCAGTTGGGTCACTCATCCTGTTGATCTTCGGCGTGCCGGTGTTATAGTTGCATACAACACCAGTCACCTAGACAGGGGAAGCCCATGACCCGCATGCGCCACCACCACTCCGCCAAAGCCGTCATCGCCGCCTCGGCGCTGCTGTTGCTCGGCTGGTTCGGCACCCCCTCCGGTGACGCTGGCGATGCTGCCAGCGCCAATGTGTTTGAAGGCCCGCAGGACGCAGGCGTCATCGAGGCAGGGACCGCCGACGGCGCCCCCACGCCCCCCCGCCGGCTGCACAGCTCCCTGTCCATGCCTTACTTCTCATTCGCGCAGTCGCTGAACCCACGGAGCTGACCATGAGCGATATTCAATGGAGCGATGGTGCTCCGATCTACCGCCAGCTGAAGGAGCGCGTGATCGCCATGATGCTTGACGGCATCATCAAACCCGGCGACGCCCTGCCTTCGGTCCGGCAGGTAGCCGCCGAGTACCAGCTCAACCCCATCACCGTTTCGCGCGCCTACCAGGAACTGGCCGATGAAGGCCTGGTCGAGAAGCGCCGCGGCCTGGGGATGTTCATGACCGAAGAAGCGGCCACGCAGCTGCGCAGCAGCGAGCGCGACCGGTTCCTCAATGAAGAATGGCCACTGGTCCTGGAACGCATCCAGCGCCTGGGCCTGAACCTCGACGAATTGCTGCCCCAGGGGAAATCCTCATGAATGCCGTTGCAAGTGATGTCGTCATTTCCGCTCGAGGCCTGCGCAAGGCCTATAAACAGACCGTGGCGCTCGACAACACCAGCTTCACGATCGCTCCCGGCCGCATCACCGGCCTGATCGGTCCCAACGGTGCCGGCAAGACCACCCTGCTCAAGGCCCTGCTCGGCCTGACCGCGGTGGAAGGCGAGCTGCGCGTGCTCGGGCTGGACCCGGCCGAGCAGCGCAACGCGCTGATGAACGATGTGTGCTTCATTGCCGACGTGGCGGTGCTGCCACGCTGGATGAAGGTGCGCGAGGCGATCGATTTCGTCGCCGGCACCCATCCGCGCTTCGACCGGGCCCGCTGCGAGCGCTTCCTGGCCTCCACCAAGCTGCATCCCAAGCAGCGCGTGCGTGAACTGTCCAAGGGCATGATCGTGCAGCTGCACCTGGCGCTGGTGATGGCCATCGATGCCAAGGTGCTGGTGCTGGACGAGCCCACGCTCGGCCTGGACATCCTGTACCGCAAGGAGTTCTACCAGCGCCTGCTGGAAGACTACTTCGACGAGCAGAAGACCATCATCGTCACCACGCACCAGGTGGAAGAGATTGAACACATCCTCACCGATGTGATGTTCATCCGCGACGGCCGCATCGTCCTCACCACCGACATGGAAGACATCGGCGAGCGCTACACCGAAGTACTGGTCTCGGCGGACGCCGTGGAGGCCGCGCGCGCGCTCAAGCCGATCGACGAACGCGCCCTGCCCTTCGGCAAGACGGTCCTGCTGTTCGACGGGGTGCCACGCGCCCAGCTCACGCCCTTGGGGGAAATCCGCAGCCCGGGGCTGGCGGATCTGTTCGTGGCCATCATGAAGGGAACCTACGCATGAGCACCGTCAACCATCCCATCAGCAAGGCCAGTGCGTTCAAGTGGCTGCTCAAGCGTGAGTACTGGGAAAACCGCGGCGGCTTCCTGTATGCGCCGGTGATCGCCGGGGGCATTTCGCTGGTGATGAGCCTGCTCGGCATCGTGTTCGGCCTGGTCGCCATGCACCGGGCGGTCAAGAGCGGCGGCCTCCACCTCAACGACGAGAACGTGAGCATCAACGGCCTGGACCTGAGCCTGCTGACCAGCAAGCTGGATGCCAAGAGCCTGCACGACCTGGCCAATGGCCTGGACCTGACCCTGATCCTGAGCTCGGGCTGGCCGCTGATCGTGCTCGCCTTCGTGGTGTTCTTCTATTGCCTGGGCGCCCTGTACGACGATCGTCGCGACCGCAGCATCCTGTTCTGGAAGTCGCTGCCGCTGTCGGATACGTCCACGGTGCTGTCCAAGGCACTGAGCGCGCTGCTGATCGCCCCGCTCATCGCGGTGATCGCCTCGGCGCTGACCATGCTCGGCTTCCTGGTGATGATCTCGATCGTGGTGATCGCCCACGGCGGTGACCCCATGGTGCTGATCTGGGGTCCGGCCAGCCCGCTGACCATCATCGCCGGCCACCTGTCCTGGATCCCGGTCTACCTGCTGTGGGCGTTGCCGACCGTCGGCTGGCTGCTGCTGTGCTCGGCCTGGGCCAAGACCAAGCCGTTCCTGTGGGCGGTGATGCTGCCGCTGTTCGCCGGCATCATCGTCAGCACCACCAAGGTGATGACCCTGTTCGACCTGACCGGTGGCTGGTTCTGGAAGCACATCGTCGGCCGCCTGCTGCTCAGCGCGGTTCCCGCGACCGACCAGTTCTACCGTGGCGACGCGCTGTTCAGCGGCAACGGCAACATGGACAACCTGGTCAACGAACTGGGCCCGAGCCACCAGCTGGGCGCCTTCGCGATGCCGGAACTGTGGATCGGCGCAGCCTTCGGTGTGGTGTTCCTGTTCCTGGCCATCCGCCTGCGCCGCCGCGCCGGCGAAATCTGATCCCTGCCCTTCATTGAGGACCCACCCATGATCCGCAAGCTCGCTGTTGCTTCCCTGTTGTTGCTGCCGCTGACCGCGCTCGCCGATGAACCGCAGTGCAAGTTCAACGAAGTGCGTGACCTCAAGCTCGACCTGGCCGGGGCCAAGGCAGTGGTGTTCGAAGTGAACCAGCACGATCTGGTGCTGCAGGCCGGCCCGGGCGCGGCCCAGCTCGGGGGGCGCGCCTGCGCCTCCAACGCCGACTGGCTGCGCGAGCTGACCGTGACCCAGCAGAAGGTCGGCGACAAGCTCGTCGTCCGCCTGCAGCGCGAAGGCCGCAGCCTCTCCATGAGCGGCAACAGCTATGCCTACCTGGACATGCGCGGCACCGTGCCGGACACGATCCTGGTCCAGCTCAAGGTCGGCTCGGGCGACGCCAGCGTCACCGGCGCGCATTCGCTCAGCGCCGACGTCGGCTCCGGCGATATCAAGCTCGAGAACATCAAGGGCCTGGTGACCGCGGCGGTCGGCTCGGGCGATGTCGTCCTCGACGGTGCCGGTGCGCTGAACCTGCTCTCGGTCGGCTCGGGCGACTTCACGGCACGCAACGTCCGCGGCGATGCCAAGATCGGCACGATCGGCTCCGGCGACTTCGAGCTGGATACCGTCGGCGGCAACGTCGAGATCGGCGTGGTCGGCTCGGGTGACACCACGGTGCGCCAGGCCAAGGGCAACGTACGGGTCGGCACCGTGGGCTCCGGCGATACCGAACTGCGCGACATCGGTGGCAGCGTCACCGTGGACCGCCACGGTTCCGGCGACGTGACCGCGCGCGACGTCGGCGGCGACCTGCGCGTGGCCAACAGCGGCAGCGGCGACATCCGCCACAGCAACGTGCGCGGCCGGGTTGAACTGCCGCGCGGCAAGTAAGCCTCTCATCTCCTCTTACGGATACGCATCATGACGACTCGACTGCTGCTGCCTGCCCTGCTGTTGTGCCTGCCGATCGCTGCCTGCAACGCCCCTGACAGCGGCAAGGGAAAAGCGCCCGCCGACCAGAGCGCATCCGCCCCCGCGACCAGCGCGCTGGATACCGATGGCATCGGCAAGACCGTGCAGGAGGCCACCGACAAGGCCCGCAAGGAAATCACCCAGGGCAACATCTCGATCTCCAACGGGAAATCCCCGAAGGCCGAGATCAGCCCGCAGGGTGACCTGCTCATCGATGGCAAGGCGGTCGCCGTGGACGCCCGGCAGCGTGCGCTGCTGCTGGACTACCGCAAGCAGGTCGAATCGCTGGCCAGTGCCGGCATGGAGATCGGCGTGGCCGGTGCCAATCTGGGCGTGAAAGCCGCGGGTGAAGCGATCAAGGGCATGTTCTCCGGCGACACCCAGGGCATCGAAGCGCGGGTGAATGAAGAAGCGAAGAAGATCGAGGACCAGGCCCAGAAGCTGTGTGGCCTGTTGCCGGGAATGATGGCCAGGCAGCAGGCGCTGGCGGCCGCGCTGCCGGACTTCCAGCCCTACGCGACGATGGACCAGAGCGACATCGACGACTGCGGCAAGTAAACCGGCCTCTGCCTGCGACGATGCGTCGCAGGCAGGCCCTTCCGGGGGCGGGAGGACTACAATCTCCCCTCCCGTCGCATGCGTTGCCTGCTCATGAAGAAGCTGAGTCTGTTGCTGTTCGCCCTGTTCTGCCTGGTCGCCACCGGTTGCGACCAGGAATACCGCAATCACCGCGCCGAGCGCAGCAAGCCGAAGATCACCGTCAGCGACGGCATGGTCACCGTGCGCCGCGCGCCCGCGCCGAACATCATCATCCTGCCCAACGGGCACATGAAGATCGATGAGATCGAGATCCCGCTCAACGAGGAGCAGCAGGCGATGCTGCAGGGCATGTTCGGCCAGTTGCAGGTGCTGCGCCAGAACACCCTGACCGATGCCCCGCCGGACCCGGCCAAGCGCTCGGTGAAGATCCAGGTGCCCGAGGGCATGCAGCCGATCCCGCCGGACCTGACCACGAAGATCCCGGAATTCAAGGCGTATACCGAGACCTTCGGCAATCTTCAGGCCGACCGCCACTAGGCAGTGCCGGCGGCTGGCCGGCTCCGCACCAAAAAAAACGGGCGTTTCGGCCCGTTTTTCATTTCAGCAACCGCGTGCGCTCAACCGCCCCCACCACCACCGGCATGAATGCCACCGGCGGTCAGCGCGGCCGGATCCAGCAGCCGGCGCAGCTCGGCGTCCGACAGCCCGCTGTCTTCCCTGGCCACGTCCAGCACCGGGCGCTGCTCCTTGTAGGCGCGCTTGGCGATCGCGGCGGCCTTCTCGTAGCCGATGATCGGGTTCAAGGCGGTGACCAGGATCGGGTTGCGATCCAGTGCCTCGCGGACGCGATCCTCGCGCACCTTCAGCCCGGCAATCGCGGTATCGGCGAGAAGGCGGGTGATGTTGGCGAGCAGGTTGATCCCGTCCAGCAGATTCGCGGCGATCAACGGCAGGGTCACGTTCAACTGGAAGTTGCCGGTCTGCCCGGCCACGGTGATCGCGGTGTGGTGGCCGATCACCTGGGCGCAGACCATCACGGTGGCTTCGGGAATCACCGGATTGACCTTGCCCGGCATGATCGAGCTGCCCGGCTGCAGCGCCGGCAGTTCGATCTCGCCCAGCCCGGCCAGCGGACCGGCATTCATCCAGCGCAGGTCGTTGGCGATCTTGATCAGCGCCACGGCCAGGGCGTTGAGCTGGCCGGACAGTTCGACCGCATCGTCCTGCGCGGCCAGGCCTTCGAACTTGTTCTCGGCGCTGTCGAACTTGATGCCGGTCTGCTGCTTGAGCTGCTTGGCCACCTGCGCGCCGAAGCGCGGGTCGGCATTGATGCCGGTGCCGATCGCCGTGCCACCCAGCGGCAGGCGACGCAGCCGCTTCAGGCTGTCTTCGATCCGATCCTGGGCGGAGGACAGCTGCGCCGACCATGCGCCGAACTCCTGCTCGAAGGTCAGCGGCATGGCATCCATCAGGTGGGTGCGGCCGGTCTTGACCACCTTGCGCAGCGCGCGGCCGCGCTTGTCGATGGTCTTGCGCAGATGCGCCAGCGAGGGCAGCAGCTGCTCATGCACGCCGAGCAGCGCGGAAACGCGCAGCGCGGTCGGGATCACATCGTTGGAGCTCTGCCCCTGGTTGACGTGATCGTTGGGATGCACCGCGGTCTTGCCGGCCTTGCCGGCGCGGTTGGCCAGCGTGGCGATGACCTCGTTGGCATTCATGTTCGAGGAGGTGCCCGAACCGGTCTGGTAGACGTCGATCGGGAAATGCGCATCGTGGCGGCCGTCGGCGACTTCGGCCGCAGCGGCCTCGATGGCCTTGCCGATGTTGCGCGGCAGATGGCCCAGCTCGACGTTGACGTTCGCGGCAGCGCCCTTGACCAGGCCGAGCGCGCGGATGAAACCACGCGGCATGCGCTGGCCCGACACCGGGAAATTATCGACGGCGCGCTGGGTCTGCGCGCCCCACAACGCATCGGCGGGCACCTGCAGTTCGCCCATGCTGTCGTGTTCAATCCTGAAACCCTTGCTCATTGCTTCAACTCCGCACATCTTTCGTGGATGAAAGGGAACCTGCGGCTGGCAACGGGCCTGATTCCCTGGCTGGCGGCTCGCCTCACGATACTCCCAAGCGCCGTTGAAACCCAAGGCCGCGATGGATCGGCTAGACTCGGAATTCGTTTCCATTCAGACAGCCTGCCGCCCCCATGGGTGACGATCCCGACAGTAGTACCGGGCGTGCCGCCGCGCACGCACCGATGACCGCCCTCACCGCCTTGGTGACCGCGGGTGCCGTTCCGCCCCTGGCAGCACCGCTGCGGGGCCGCGGATGATCGGCAACCTTCTGCTCCTCGTACTGGCCCTGCTGCTGGTGGTGCTCAACGGCTTCTTCGTGGCCGCCGAGTTCGCCCTGGTCAAGCTGCGCCACACCCAGGCCGTCGGCCTGGCCGAAAACAACGGCTGGCGAGGCCGCCTCCTGCTCAACGTGCACGCGCACCTGGATGCGTATCTCTCGGCCTGCCAGCTGGGCATCACCCTGTCCTCGCTGGGCCTGGGCTGGGTCGGCGAGCCGGCCTTCGCGCATCTGCTGCAACCGCTGTTCGATACGCTGGGGCTGACCCCGGAAGCCTCGCGCCTGACCGCCTTCATCATCGCCTTCAGCATCATCTCGTTCCTGCACATCGTGCTGGGCGAACTGGCACCGAAATCGATGGCGATCCGCCGCCCGGAAGCGATGTCGCTGTGGACGGCAGCGCCGCTGTACCTGTTCTACTGGGCGATGTACCCGGCGATCTGGCTGCTCAACAACAGCGCCAACGCCCTGTTGCGCCTCGCCGGCTGGGGCGATGTGGAGCACACCTCGCACCGCTACTCGCGCGAGGAGCTCAAGCTCATCGTGGGCCGCCAGCAGCCCACGGGCACCGCGCCGGACCAGGACCTCACCCTGATGAGCCACGCGCTGGAACTGCCCGAGCTGGTCGCGGGCGACCTGATGCGCTCACGCGACCATATGCGCGCGTTCCGCGAAGGCATGAGCCTGGCCGACGTCATGGCCGAGTTCGCCGAGAGCCGCTACAGCCGCTACCCGTGGTTCGACCGCGACGGCGAGGAAGTGCTGGGCATCCTGCACATGAAGGACCTGCTGGTGGAAATCGCCCGCGGCAACCCGACCGATGACCTGCGCCCGCTGCTGCGCCCGGCCAACCTGATCGCGCTGGAAACCCCGGTGCCGCTGGTGCTGGAGCGGTTCCGCACCGGCACCACCCATCTCGCCCTGTGCGTGGAAGAGCACGGCCGCATCCTGGGCTACTTCACCCTGGAAGACCTGCTGGAAGTGGTGGTCGGCGATATCGAGGACGAGCACCCGCATATCGTCAAGGACGCCCCGACCCGCGGCGCGGACGGTACCCTGCTGGTGGCCGGTTCGACCTCGATCTTCCGGCTGGAGCGCCTGCTGGGGCATGACCTGGCCGCGCCGGACCACCTCAATTCGGTCGGCGGGCTGATCGTGCACCAGCTCCAGCGCCTGCCCGAGGAGGGCGAGCAGCTGGAGATCGACGGGCACCTGTTCACCATCAAGCGCATGGCCGGGCACCGGATCCAGGCGGTGACGGTGCGCATGGCACAGGCCGAGGACGCCGGGGCAGCGTAGAATGACGGCCCCCGCTGCCAACGACCTGCGCCCTGCCCCCGCTCGATGGCCGCTACGCCGGCAAGGTCGACGCCCTGCGCCCGATCTTCTCCGAATACGGCCTGATCAAGGCCCGCGTGAAGGTGGAAGTGGAATGGCTGCTGGCACTGGCCAACGAGCCGGGCATCGTCGAACTGGCGCCGTTCTCGGCCGCCGCCACCGCGCGCCTGCGCGCCCTGGCCGATGACTTTGCCCCGGCCCACGCCGCGCGGGTGAAGGAGATCGAGCGCACCACCAACCACGACGTCAAGGCCGTGGAGTACTTCATCAAGGAACAGCTCACCGCCGATGCGGAGCTGGGCCCGGCGCTGGAGTTCGTGCATTTCGCCTGCACCAGCGAAGACATCAACAACCTCAGCTACGGCCTCATGCTCGAGCAGGCCCGCCGCGAGGTGCTGCTGCCGTCGCTGGACAACATCGCCGGCGTGCTGCGTGCCCTCGCCCACGCCCAGGCTGCCCAGCCGATGCTGTCGCGCACCCATGGTCAGACCGCCTCGCCGACCACCCTGGGCAAGGAAGTCGCCAACGTCGTCGCCCGCCTGGAGCGCCAGCGCCGCCAGATCGCCGAGGTCGAGCTGACCGGCAAGATCAATGGCGCGGTGGGCAACTACAACGCCCACGTCATCGCCTACCCGGACGTGGACTGGCCGGCCTTCGCCCAGCGCTTCGTGGAAAGCCTCGGCCTGGTGTTCAACCCGTACACCACCCAGATCGAACCGCATGACAACGTCGCCGAAATCGGCGATGCCGCCCGTCGCGCCAACATCATCCTGATCGACCTGGCCCGCGACGTCTGGGGCTACATCTCGCTGGGCTACTTCAAGCAGAAGCTCAAGGAAGGCGAAGTCGGCTCCTCGACCATGCCGCACAAGGTCAACCCGATCGACTTCGAAAATGCCGAAGGCAACTTCGGCATCGCCAACGCCCTGTTCGAGCACTTCAGCGCCAAGCTGCCGATCAGCCGCTGGCAGCGCGACCTGACCGACTCCACCGTGCTGCGCGCGGTCGGCACCGCCTTCGGCCACACCCAGGTCGCCCTGGATTCGCTGGCCAAGGGCCTGGGCAAGCTGACCGTGAACCCGGAGCGCCTGGACGCCGACCTCGACGCCTCCTGGGAAGTGCTGGCCGAAGCCGTGCAGACCGTCATGCGCCGCCACGGCCTGCCCAACCCCTACGAACAGCTCAAGGCCCTCACCCGCGGCCAGGGCATCACCACCGAATCGATGCAGGCCTTCGTCGAATCCCTGGACCTGCCGGCCGACGCCAAGCAGCGCCTGCGTGCCCTGACCCCGGGCGGCTACATCGGCCTGGCTGCGGATCTGGCCAGGGCGATCTGAGGGCCCGGGCGCGGCACCGCCGCGCCCTCGAATTTCCGTCTACACGCTGCAAGGATCTCCCCCATGGCCGCACGCAAGATCAAAACTCCCGCCATCGAAGTCCAGGCCCGCCCCGGCCTGCCGCTGGGCATGCCCGCCGCCACCTTCCTGCGCGACTACTGGCAGAAGCGCCCGCTGCTCATCCGCGGCGCCTTCCCCGATTTCGAAA
>Ga0308171_1002144_pt1 | contig 22053 bp, 17 predicted proteins | sample PhyGR1_FD_202135 | JGI IMG/M metagenome (GOLD analysis project Ga0308171, IMG submission 202135) | Phyllosphere microbial communities from UC Gill Tract Community Farm, Albany, California, United States - DLSLSG.R1 | ecosystem: Host-associated > Plants > Phyllosphere > Unclassified | place: USA... | reverse complement strand
TTGAACAGAGGGGTAAAGGCCAGGCCGGGAAGGAATTTCCCGGGCCCCTTCTTTTGTTTTCTCGAGTTTTTGGCAGGGGCTTTGGTGTGAGCGGGTCTGCCTTGAGGCCTGGGGGCGCCTTTTCCGCGCCCGAGACTCCGGTGAGGAGCGATGCAGGGTCGGGCCAGGGGCGACCCTGGCGCCTGTGCTCCCGCCTGACGGGCGTCTCATCCATTCCAGGTGGAAGCAGGGTATTTTATATCAGGCTCGTTGGAGGTGGACGCACACCCGCCGCCGGGCGAAGCCCATAAACAAAATCTCCGCCACCAGCTGCGTATTGCGCGGGCGAAAGATCATAAGAAATTCGCCTGCGGCAAGCATAAGCTTCAAGGAATGGCGCAAAATTCAGTAGGCGAGCCTTGCTCCGAACCCATCAGGCACGCGGCCCGTCAGGACGCCTCCAACCGCCCAACCCTTAGCTCCCTCAAACCGCAACAAAAGATGAGGGTGGTCTGGAGGGAGAATTCCTTCTCCCTCCAGCCTTCCAGCCCGCGCGGAACGTCCCGCTCCGGGCCAGGCAGCCCGTTGGTAGCGCTTACCGCGCCGGGCGCGGCTGACCCTGGCCCTGTGGCTGACCTTGGCCTTGTGCCTGCTGCATGTTGCGGTAGCCCGCCGGCAGGGTGAAGCGCGCGGTGTCCTGCGCGCTGGTGGAGACGGTCTGCGCCTCGATGCGCACTTGCTGGCCGGCCGGGGTGCGGGCTTCCAGCCGCAGCATCAGGCTGCCGTCGGTGACGCAGACGGTGCCCTCGCCTTCCTGCTGGCTGGCGAATTTCCAGATGGTGCAGGGCTGGCTGGCCACGGTGTCCGTGCCGGCTTCCGTCAGCTGCACGCCGGGCGGCAGTCGCGGCGCGGCCTTGGCGGCGGCTTCGGCGGGCAACGGCATGTAGGCGCGCTGTTCCTCCACCACCATGAAGGCACGCCGGTCGCGCTGTTCCAGCAGCAGCCAGCCGGGGAACATGGCGGAATCGATCCGCACCTTACCGGCACCGACGTTCCAGGCGATGATCATGGTGCCCGAGGGCTGGCCTGTGGCCTGCACCGCATAGGTCACCGCGGCGTCGGTGGAGGGGGTCAGGCTGGTGGGTGCCTCCTTCGCCTGGGCGAGCGCTGGCACGGCCAGCAGCGAAAGCGTCAGCGCGGCAATGGTGTGCTTCATCCGATCCTCATGCGGTTGTGGGCGCGGCAAGGCCATGGCCCTGGCGGTCATGCACCAGGCGTGGCGAGCCGACTGATCGCGGTCGAGTAGGTGGTGGCGTGTGGGCGCGATCCCGCCCTAGCTGCGCCGCCCGGGCGCCGGTGCCAAGGCGCGGGGGGAACACGTTCCCGGTAGCATCCCGCTCCGGCAACGCTCCCGGCGGGGCCTTGGCCGCCACTTGCATGGCCGGGCGGTCCGGGTTCGTCCCGCCCGGCTGGCGCCGGGCGGGGGTCGGAGGCGGTGAGGCCTCAGACGCGCATCGGCATCAGCACGTACAGCGCCTCGGGCTTGGCCGCATCCACCACGACGGTGGGGGCGGAGCCATCGGCGAAGCGGAACTCCACCTTCTCGGCGATCTGGTCGGTAATGTCGGACAGGTAGCGCGCCTGGAAGCCGATCTCGATGCCGGTGCCGCTGTAGGAGATGCTGTCGCCATCCAGTTCCTCTTCCGCCTGGCCCTGGTCGGGGCTGCTGGCGGTCAGGGTCAGGCTATCGGCCTTCAGGCTCAGCTTCACCGGGCGGGACCGCTCGGAGGAAATGGCCGCCACGCGGGCCACGGCCTCGGCGAAGGCCTTCTTGTCCACCGTCAGGATCTTGTCGTTCCCGCGCGGAATGACGCGATCGTATTCCGGGAACGTACCATCGATCAGCTTGCTGGTCAGGTGCACCGAGCCGAAGGCGAAGCGGATCTTGGTGTCGGAGAGCTTGATCTCCACCGGGTCGTGGCTCTCTTCCGCCAGCTTACGGATCTCGTTGACCGTCTTGCGCGGGATGATGACGCCCGGCATCCCGGCGGCACCCTCCGGCAACGGCTCCTCGACGCGCGCCAGGCGGTGGCCGTCCGTCGCCACCGCGCGCAACACCGGCTGCCCCTCGGATTCCGTCGCGTGGATGTAGATGCCGTTCAGGTAGTAGCGCGTCTCCTCGGTGGAGATGGCGAACTTCGTGCGGTCCACCAGCTCGCGCAGCGTCAGCGCCGGCAGTTCGAAGCTGTGCGGCAGCTTGCCTTCGGTCATGGAGGGGAAGTCCTCTACCGGCAGCACCATCAGGCTGGTGGCGAAGCGGCCGGCGCGCAGCGCCAGCGGCGCGTCCCCACCCGGATGGTCCAGCTCCACCTTCGCGCCGTCCGGCAGCTTGCGGACGATCTCGTACAGCGTCGCCGCCGGCGCCGTGGTGCGGCCGGCGCGGGTGACGGTGACGCCCGGCACAGCCTCGACGATGGCAATCTCCATATCCGTCGCGGTCATGGTCAGCGCGCCCTCATGGGCGGCCAGCATCACATTGGCCAGGATGGGGATGGTGTTGCGGCGCTCGACCACGCTCTGCACATGCGCCAGGGCCTTGAGCAGCACGGCCCGATCCACCGAGAACTTCATGGCTTGTGCAATCCCGTGACGAAGCGGGCGCCCGACTCAGGGCGCCCGGGTGATGAAAGAGCCGGTTTATCTATCAGGGCCGCACGGGCCGGGAAAGGCGCCCTGCGTCGTTTCCCGCCCCATGCCCGCGCGCAACCGCCGCTGCTGCTGCCGGTTGGCCCTTATCATGAGCGCCGCACCCTCCCCCACCGCCCCCTATCCCGCCGCCGACTGGGCCGAAGGGCGCCCCTTCGTGCCCGGCGAGGGCCCGCCCCATGCCGCGCTGATGTTCGTCGGCGAACAGCCTGGGGATGAGGAAGACCGCCAGGTCCGCCCCTTCGTCGGCCCCGCCGGCCAGTTGTTCGACCGTGCCCTGGAGGATGCCGGCCTGCACCGGCCGGACACCTACGTCACCAACGCGGTGAAGCACTTCAAATTCGTCCAGACCGGCCGGCGCCGCATCCACCAGAAGCCTGATGCCGGCGATATCGCCCACTACCGCCCCTTCCTGCTGAACGAGGTGCGCAGCATCGCCCCGCACCTCATCGTCGCCCTGGGCGCCACGGCCGCGCAGGCCCTGCTGGGCCGCAAGGTGCCGGTGCTCAAGCAACGCGGCGAAGTGCTGCCGGGGCCATTGGAGCACCCGGTGCTGCTGACCGTGCACCCCAGCTTCCTGCTGCGCGTGCCGGACGCGGAAGCCCGGCGGGAGCACTACGCCGCCTTCGTGGCCGATCTACGGGATGCGGCTCGGCGGGCGGCGGGCTGAGAGACGCGAAGGCCGGGGAGGAAATTCCCCGGGCCCTTTTCTTTTTCTCTGAGCGTGTTGTCGGTGCCGTGGGTGGGGCCTGCCCTGCACAGGCGAGCCAGGGTTGGGGGAGCCGGCGAGCGGGCACCCCCGATGGACTCTGCGTTCTGATCAGTTGCCTGGCTAGTGAAGTCCCTGCCACAGCAGGTGCGCCCCCAAAATCAGCAATCCCAGGAAGAAGCAGCGCCGGAAAGTGGAAGCGGACACCAAGCCCCGCAACCGCCCGCCCAGTGCCATGCCCGCCAGCGCGGGCAGCAGGGCCAGAACGGAACCGCCCAGCGCCCCGCCGCCGAAGCCCCCGCCCGAGGCCAGGCCGGCCGCCAGGCCCAGGGTCGACACGGTGAAGGAGATGCCCAGCGCCTGTACCAGCCGGTCCCGCTCCAGCCCCAGCGCCTGCAGGTACGGCACCGCCGGCAGCACGAACACGCCCGTGGCCGCGGTCACCAGGCCGGTGAGCAGGCCGACCAGCGGGCCCGCCCAGGCCTCGGCCCGGGGCGGCACCTGCGGCAGGCGCAAGGGCAGCAGCCCGAAGGCGGCATAGGCCAGCAGCGCCGCGCCCAGCCCGGCAGTGGCGCCGCCCTTGCCCGGCAGCAGCCCGGCCCACAGGCCCAGCAGCGTGCCAACCGCCACCGCCACCTGCATCGGCGCCAGCCGGCGCAGCAACGGCCCCAGCTTCGGCCCATCCATCAACTGCCAGATATTCGTGACCAGGGAGGGCAGCACCAGCAGCGCCGCCGCTTCCGCCGGCGCGATCACCATGCCCAGCAGCCCCATGGCGATGGTGGGCAGCCCCAGCCCGATGACCCCCTTCACCAGGCCGGCCAGCAGGAAGGTGGCCAGGATGGCGGCAAGGACGGGAAGATTCGTGATCAGTTCCATACGCCGCAGCCTCCGCCATCAGCGTGGCCGATGCTACGGTACTGGCCGTAGCATTCCGCCGCCACCCGCCGCAGCATGGGGGGCAAGGGCGCGGTGCGAACCCTGCAGCATGGATGCCCGGGACGTGTCGCCGAACAGATGTTGCCACATGCCTCGGTACAGGCTGCTGGCGAAGCCTGCCTGACCTGACCCGCGCCGGCTGTCCTCATAGCCACAGGCCGCCCGTGGGATGGGCAGCCCGACCACGGCTCAACCACAACCCCGGCAACGGAGGCCCACCATGGTCAGCACCGCCGCACTGGCCGGCACCGCCGCCGCGATCGGTGACCCCGCCCGCGCCAGCATGCTGGCCGCCCTGATGGATGGCCGCGCCCTGACGGCGGCGGAGCTTGCGCGTGTCGCCGGCATCGCGCCGCAGACCGCCAGCGGCCATCTGGCCAGGCTGGCCGATGCCGGCCTGATCGCGCAGGAGAAGCAGGGCCGCCACCGCTACCACCGCCTGGCCTCCGCCGCCGTGGCCGAGGCGCTGGAAGGCCTGATGGCCCTGGCCGGCGCCACCCGCCCCTCCACCGGCCCACGCGATGCCGAACTGCGGCTGGCCCGTACCTGCTACGACCACATGGCCGGCCGCCTCGCCGTATCCCTGGTCGATTCGCTGCTGCGCCGTGGCCACCTGCTGATGGAGGGCGAGGGCGCCGAACTCACCGCCTCCGGCACCGCCCTGCTGGCGGAGTTGGGCGTGGCCGCCAGGCCCGGCCGCCGCATGCGTTGCCGCCCCTGCCTGGACTGGAGCGAGCGCCGCCCGCATCTGGCCGGCGCCATCGGCGCGGCCCTGTGCAGCCGCTGCCTGGAGCTGGGCTGGGTCCGCCGCCGGGACGGCACCCGCGCGCTGGCCATCACCCCGGCCGGGGAACAGGGGTTCCGGGCTGCGTTCGGCCTGGGGGCGCTCCAGGGCTGAGGCCTCCAGAGCCGATTCGTCCGAATGTCTTGGCCGGACCGAGGGGGCGCTGCCCCCTCGAGCTCCTGCGGCAGGGATACGATCTCCTGCACCACCTCAACAGAACCGCCAGCCTCCGGCGTCACTCCGCCCTTGGCCAAGGGAGGCCAACGCCGCATCGGCCACCCCCGAAAGACTCGCAAAAGAAAGATGGGGTCCGGGGTATTCCTTCCCCGGCCTTCTCCTGTCCGAAGCCGAATGTCGATCCGGCCTGACCCTGCGAGCCGCCCATCGGCAGGCCCCCAGGGCAGCGCGCCCCCCCGCCTCAGCCGGCGCAACGCAGCAAAAACGCCTCGTCTCTTGCCATTCCACCGTTGCCGGGCTTACCACGCCGCGCAATCTACTTGTTCGCGCAAGTGCGGCACGATGAGGAAGGAACACCGACCATGAACTGGATCAGCGAGTGGGCGCTGCCGAAGATCCAGACCTGGCTCGGCCGCAAGGAGGTGCCGGACAATCTCTGGCACCAGTGCACCGCCTGCGGGCAGATGATCTTCCAGAAGGATCTGGACCGGAACCTGCATGTCTGCCCGCATTGCGGCCACCACATGCGCGTCTCCGCCATGCGGCGCATCGAGTACACGCTGGATGCCGGCTTCCAGCGCATCGAGCTGCCCAAGGCGCCGGCGGACCCGCTGCGCTTCCGCGACCAGCGCAAATATGCGGACCGGCTGAAGGAAGCCCAGCTCAAGGGCGGCATGGATGATGCCGTGGCCGTGGCGCATGGCGCCATCGATGGCCGCCGCGCCGTCGTTGCCGCGTTCGAATTCAGCTTCATGGCCGGCTCCATGGGCGCCGGCGTGGGCGAGGCCCTGGTCACCGCCGCCAAGCTGGCGGTGCTGCAGGATGCACCGCTGATCGTCTTCACCGCATCGGGCGGCGCCCGCATGCAGGAAGGCGCGGTCAGCCTGATGCAGATGCCGCGCACCGTCATCGCCACCCAGATGGTGAAGGAAGCCGGCCTGCCCTTCATCGTCGTGCTGTGCGACCCGACGACCGGCGGCGTCACCGCCAGCTTCGCCATGCTGGGGGATTTGCAGATCGCCGAGCCGAACGCCCTGATCGGCTTCGCCGGCGCGCGCGTGATCGAGCAGACGGTGCGGGAGAAGCTGCCGGAAGGCTTCCAGCGCGCCGAATACCTGCTGCAGCACGGCATCCTGGACATGGTGGTCCACCGCAGCGAAATGCGCGCCACGCTGAGCCGCGTCATCTCCCTGCTGCGGGAGCGCCGCCCGGCCGAGCCCCTGGCCGAGGAGCCGGTGGAACTGGCCGCCGCCCCGCCACCGCCCGCCCCGGCGGCCTGACAGGCGCCACCGCCGCCCGTGGCGGCATCGTTGCCGAAGCGCCCAGCCGCCTCGGCCATTGTTTGACCGCGTGACGCGGGCCGGGCCAACGCCCGCCCCCGCCAGCCACGCACCAGGACGGACGAGACCGACGTGAGCCGCTCGGAAGCCATCATCGACCGGCTGCACGCCCTGCATCCGAAACTGATCGACCTCAGCCTGGAGCGGCTGCAACGCCTGCTGGCGGCGCTGGACCATCCGGAGCGCAAGCTGCCGCCCGTGGTGCACGTGGCCGGCACCAACGGCAAGGGCTCCACCTGCGCCTTCCTCCGTGCCATCGCCGAGGCCTCCGGGCAGCGCGTGCATGTCTATACCTCCCCCCACCTCGTCAGCTTCCATGAGCGCTTCCGCCTGGCCGGCACGCTGGTGACCGAGGACGCGCTGACCGAGGCGCTGGAGGAGATCGAGGCCGTCAATGCCGGCCAGCCCATCACGGTGTTCGAGGTGACGACCGCGGTCGGCCTGCTGCTGTTCAGCCGCGTACCGGCGGACCTGCTGGTGCTGGAAGTCGGCCTCGGCGGGCGCTTCGACGCCACCAACGTGGTGGACCGTCCGGCGGCCTGCGCCATTGCCAGCATCTCGATGGACCACATGGACTTCCTCGGCCACTCCCTGGCCGGCATTGCCGGCGAGAAGGCCGGCATCCTGAAGCGCGGCGTCCCGGGCGCCACCGGCCGCCAGCAGCCCGAAGCGCTGGCCGTATTGCAGCAGGAAGCCGACAAGGTCGGCGCTCCCCTGCTGTGCCGGGACCGGGACTGGTCGGTCGAGTGGTCCGAAAGCGGGCTGCGCTATACCGATTCGCTCGGCACGCTGCACCTGCCGCGCCCCGCCCTGCCCGGCCCGCATCAGGCCGACAACGCCGGCATCGCCATCGCCGCGCTGCGCGCCTGGAACCCGCATTGGCTGACCGAGGCGACCATCGCCGCCGGCCTCTCCACCGCCAGCTGGCCCGCCCGGCTGCAACAGTTGCACGGCGCCCTGGCGGCGCTGCTGCCGGATGGGTGGGAGCTGTGGCTGGATGGCGGCCACAATGCTGGCGCCGGCCAGGCCCTGGCCGCCCATCTGCCCGACTGGGCCGACCGCCCGCGCCACCTGGTCATCGGCATGAAGCAGGGCAAGGAATCCGCCAAGTTCCTGCAGCCCCTGCTGCCCCTGGCCGAGGGCTTGTGGGCGGTGGCCGAACCCGGCCAGCACCTGGCCATGCCGGTGGACGACATCATCGCCGCCAGTGACGGCACCGCCCGTGCTGGGCCGCATGTGGCCGACGCGCTGCAAGCCATCGCCACGGCCGGCGGGCCGCCCGGCCGCGTGCTGATCTGCGGCAGCCTGTACCTGGCGGGCGAAGTGCTGAAGGCGGACGGGACCAGCGTGGTCTGAGCCTTGGGCGGCTTCCGGCGCCTTGGGTGACAGGGAAGGCCGGGGAAGGAATTCCCCTTACCCCTTCTTTTGTTCTTTCGAGTTTTTTGGGCGGGGCTGTTGATAGGCGGACCTGATAACCGGCTGGGTGCGCCGGAGGTCCTAGACCTCCGGCGACTGACGCTTCAGCCCTTGTGGCCCATTATCGAATCATCAGAAGCGCCCGCTCCCAGTCCTGCCTCGGAACGCCAACTTGCAGAAAAAGGAAGGGGCCTGGGGAATTCATTCCCCAGCCTTCCTCCCTTGTCAGAGCAGCGAAACGGCTCCTCGGCGCAGCGTGAGCTGCCTCCCGCTGAAGCCGGACGCGCCCCGCCGGCCCCGCCCTGGCGGTCAGATGGAGGGGAGTTGCAGCCAGAGGGCGAAGGCACTCAGCACCATGTTCACGGCCAGGGCGGCCAGGATCAGGCCCATCACCCGCCGCAGCATGTTGGTGCCGCCTTCGCCGATGACCCGCTGGATCAGCCCGCCGAGCAGGAAGGTGCCCAGCATGGCGGCCAGCACGGCCACCAGCGCGCCCACGGTCACAGCCTGTTGCCAGGGCGAGTAACGGTTGTTGTCCATCAGCAGCACCATGCTCAGCAGGGCGCCGGGGCCGGCGATGATGGGCATGGCGATCGGGTGCACGGCGATGGACATCGCGCTTTCCGCCGCCGTATCGCCCTTGAGGGTCCTGTGGTCGCCCAGCACCATGGAGACGGCGAAGAGGAACAGGATGATACCGCCCGCGATCTGGAAGGACAGCAGGGAGACGCCCATGGCCCGCAGCAGCGCCTGCCCCGCCAGGCCGAACAGCACCAGCACGCCGAAGGCGAACAGCACGCCGAACAGTGCTGCCCGGCGCCGCTGCTTCTCATCCAGCCCGCCGGTGGCGCTCATGAACAACGGAAGGTGGCCCACCGGGTCGAGCACCGCCCAGAGGGTGACGACCTGGGTGACGAACAGCGTGTAGTCGTCGAGCACGGCAACTCCGGCAATTCCTATGCAGGCCGGAGCTTAAACCGCGACAGGAAGCCGTAACACGGCCGAAATCACCCACTTGGCATATTTGGCCAAGCTGGTGCCGGCGAGAGCGGACCGGCCTGTTCATGGGTGTGGCAGCATTGAAGAAAGGGTCTGGCGTAAGGTCGAGGGGTCGCTGCCCCCTCAAACTCCTCCGGCAGGGGATACGATCCCCTGCACCTGCGAACTGACAGATGCGGGATACGGCGCGTCCGCGCGCAGAAGAGCCAAGTGTATGGAATTCGCCGCCATCCCGCGAAACCCGAACCGGGGCTTCCAAAGGCCTTAGGCGGGGAGAGTTTGAGAGAGGCAGCGCCCCTCTCAAGGCCGATCGCAACACACCTTGGTCGCGCGCTCAACACACCCAAGGTGGGTGGCATCCCAGGAGAGGGCCGAAAGCCGCCTCCTGGGATCGTCTCAAAGCTTACTGCGCGTCCGGGGAGACGATGATGCACGCCCCCCGCGTCCGCAGCTTCTCGCAGGCCGATTGCGCCGCTTCGCGCGACAGGCCGGTCACCCGGGCGCGATACAGCGTGGAGCGGCCGGAAGCGACGGACTCGACCGCCGGCTTGCCGGCACGGCCGATCTGGTCGCGCGCCTGGTCGGATGCGGTGCGGGCCAGGTTGGCGCTGGCGAAGGCACCCACCTGCACGGCCCACTGGCCGGTGGTGGCGGCCGGCATGGCCACGGGCGTCGGCGCCGGGCGGGCGGCGGCGCCACCCTGGCCGGGCAGCCGCAGCACGTTGCCACCCAGAGTACCGGCCTGCGCCGTGCCGACGAGGCTGAAGCCACGCGGGCGGGAAGGAGCCTCGGCGAATACCGGGGCGGGCGCGCGGGCGGGCTCGGCAGCCGGGGCGGCGTTGGCGCGGAGCGAGGCCAGGGTGCTGGCCGCACCGCCCTGCTGCGCGGACGGGCGGGCCGCCAGAGCGGAGCCGACCATGGACGGCACCGGGGCGGAAGGCGGCGGCACCGGCAGGGACGCCATCATCACCGGCGCGGCGGGCGCCGGCTCCGGCAACGGTGCCGGGCTGCTGGCGTAGGTGGAGCCATCCGGGATCGGCTCCATCCGCACCACCGTGCCCGAGGACGCGGCGGACGCGTAGGTCGAGCCGTCCGGAATCGGGTCCATCCGGGTCACGGGGCCGGAGGAGGCGTAGGTCGATCCATCCGGGATCGGGTCCATGCGCGTCACCGGGCCGGAGAGGCTGGCGATCTGCACCGGCGCCGGCGCCGGCGTGCTGGCATAGGTCGACCCGTCCGGGATCGGCTCCATGCGGGTGATCGGGCCAGCCGGAAGGGAGGCGACGCGGATGCCCGGGTCCACGGCATTCCGCTGCTCACGCAGCGCCAGCATGGTGGCGGTGTCGCCACGGCGCGGGCCGGCCGGAATGTTCAGCGGGATTTCCGCCGCCGCGTACACTTCCGGCGCCGCACGGCGGTTCGGGTGCGCGTCGACGATGCGGGGGCCGATGCGGGCGACGTAGTTGCGCGTCTCGGCCGGCAGGCCGCGGCTGGACCAGAGGTAGTCCTCAAGCCGGCGCGGACCCGCGTTATAGGCGGCCAGGAAGGCGGGGCTGCCATAGAGCTCGTACATTTCCCGCACATAGGCGGTGCCGGCCATCAGGCTGTTCCACGGGTGGTACGGGTCGTCGCCCAGGCCGTAGCGGGACCGCAGCTCGGCATAGGTGCCGGGCATCACCTGCATCAGGCCCATCGCGCCCACCGGGCTGCGGGCACCGACGCGGCCACCGCTTTCCTGGCGCATGACCTCGCGGATCCACCGCTCGGGCACGTCGAAGCGGCGGGAGGCTTCCTTGATGTAGGGCCCCCACGGGTCGCTGGCCGGACCGGGCGGGTCATAGGTTGCGGGTTGTGGATGCGCGGCGGCCTCGGCGGCGGCTTGCGCCGTCACGGGCCGGCCCTGCTGGCTGCCACTGCTGCCGCAAGCCGCGAGAAGCGTAAGAACCCCCAAAGCTGCGCAAGCCTGAACACGGCTGCGCGCCGGGCGGAACTGGAACGGAGTCATCCCCTGTTCTCCGTCAGAGTTTCGGTTCGCCGGAATGCGGCTCCGTTACCCGGGTGGATCCCCCCAACCCGGTACGGCGGCCTCGCCACGCCCCCACGCGACGATGCCGGGCAACCCCGGCGCCCCTGCCAAAATTGGCGGAACGTCAATGACCTACGGCCTACATGAGAGCTTCCGGCCGTGCAAGCGTCGAATCCGGGGCGCCCTGTGCCGCACCCACTGCCGCCGCACCGCCTCGGCCGGAATGAATCGAAATGAAAGCACCGGGTGACGGTCCGTATCGGCCCGCAACAGGGCCTGGAAGCGGAGTCCGGGGCACGCGGAGGGTAGCGTGAGCCAGACCGCACCACCCGCACCAGCCGGTTTATCCGCGTGGAGGCCCCCTCTCCATCTCGTGATCGGCACCGGGGCCCTGGCGCCACGGGCCTGCCGGCACGGGGCATCTGGACATGGGCGCCGCGCGGCGCCACCTCTTCAGGCCTCGGGGCTTCGGCACCGGCCCCTGGCTTTTGCCCGGCGGCCGGGCCAATTCGCGCCGGACCATACTTCGCGGAGGAAATGACCGTCATGACCGCACGCCCGGCTTCTTCATCCCCGGCCACCCAGCCCCGCCGCACGGCGCTGCCGCGCGCCGGCCGCGCCGCCGCCTGCCTGCTGCTGCTCGGCAGCGTCGTCGCGTGTGCGCCGACCATGACGGCCACCACCTACAATGCCAGTTCCATGGGCCGGCCTGCCGCCATTTCCTACGGCACCATCGTCGGCCTGCGGCCGGTGACGGTGCAGAACAGCGGCGGCCCGGGCCTCGGCACGGCCGCCGGCGCGGTGGCGGGCGGCGTCGCCGGCAGCTTCATCGGCGGTGACTGGCGCTCCAACCTGCTCGCCGGCCTCGGCGGCGCCGTCATCGGCGGCGCCCTCGGCAATGCGGCCGAGCGCGGCATGGGCAGCGGCCAGGCGGTCGAGTTCTTCGTGCGCATGGATCGCGGCGGGGACATCTCCGTCGTCCAGACGAACGAGGAGAACCTGCAGTTCAACGACCGCGTCGTCATCGTCCATGGCGACGTGACCCGCATCAGCCGCGCCGCCGGCAACGCGCCGCCGGTGGCCTACGCGCCGCCCGGCCAGGCGCCGGGCTACAACCAGGCCCCCGCCTACAACCAAGCCCCCGGCGGCCCGGTCTATTACACCCCGCAGGGCGGCGCCTACCGCTGATCCGATCGGCCGGCGCACCCCCGCCCCCCGCCATCCGGGCGGGGGTAGCGCTGGCGGCGGCGCGGACTTGCGTTGTATAGAGCCCGCCAAATGCAGACCCTCGCCCTCCCCACCTATCACGCCGACGCCAGCAATCCGCGGCGGGCGGCGCGTGCCATGGCGGACCTCGCCGCCGGTTTGTCCTCCTGGCGGCTGGCCTGGGCTCTCGCCCGGCTGGACCTGCGCAACCGCTACCGCGGCTCGGTCATCGGGCCTTTCTGGGTCACGCTCTCCACCGCCATCATGGTGGTCGGCCTCGGTCTGCTCTACTCGACCCTGCTGAAGCAGGACCTGACGGTCTTCCTGCCGCATCTCGCGGTCAGCCTGATCGTCTGGAACACCATCGCCAACCTGGTGCCGGAGGCGACGAACTGCCTGGTCAGCGCCGAAGGGGTCATCCGGCAACTACCGTTGCCGTTGACGACCCATGCGCTGCGCTGCGTGTTCCGCAACATCTTCTCCGCCGCACATAACCTGCCGCTGATCGTCGTGGTGTTCCTCACCATCGGCCGGGTGCCGGGGGTGGAGGGCTTCCTGGCCATTCCCGGCTTGCTGCTGCTGGGACTGAATGCCTTCGCCGCCTGCATCTTCCTCGGCATGATCTGCGCCCGCTTCCGCGATATCGGCCAGATCGTCACCAACATCATGCAGCTGGCGTTCTTCATGACGCCGGTGATCTGGCGGGTGGAGCTGCTGGGCGAGAACGCCTGGCGCCTCTACTTCAACCCGTTCTACCCGCTGCTGGAGACCATCCGCGGCCCGCTGGTCGATGGCGGCGTCAGCGTGGGCGTGTGGATCGCGGCGCTCGGCTATTCCGCGCTGCTCTGCGGCGTCGCGGCCGCCTTCTTCATCCGCTTCCGCTCCCGCGTGGCATTCTGGGTCTGATCCGATGGCAAGCATCGTCGCCGATGGCCTGACCATCGAGTTCCCGCTCTACCACGTGGCCGCCCGCAGCCTGAAGAAGCGCCTGCTGGCCAAGGCCGCGCTGCGCGTCCGCACCGACGAATCCAACCGTGTCGTCGTCGCCGCGCTGCGGGACCTGAACTTCACCATCGGGCGGGGTGAGCGCGTCGCCCTCGTCGGTAGCAACGGCGCCGGCAAGACCACCCTGCTCCGCACCCTGGCCGGCATCTACGAGCCTGTCGGCGGCGAACTGACCGTGAAGGGCGAGATCGGCTCCCTGATCGACCCCGGCGCCGGCATGGACCCGGACAGCACGGGGCGCGAGAACATCCGCCTGCGCGGCCTGTACCGCGGCATGGACGATGCCGGCATCGCAGCGCTGGAAGCCGATGCCGCCACCTTCTCCGGCCTCGGCGAGTTCCTGGACGTGCCGACCCGCGGCTACTCCGCCGGCATGTCCATCCGCCTGGCCTTCGCCATGGCCACCGCAATGTCGCCGCAGATCCTGCTGATGGACGAGTGGTTCATGGCCGGCGACGCCGACTTCATGGGCAAGGCCGAGGAACGCCTCGCCAGTCTGGTGAAGGGCGCGGACATCATGGTCATCGCCACGCATGATTTCGGCATCGTCCGCCGCTGGTGCACCCGCGCCATCCGCCTGAACGCTGGCCGCATCGTCGCGGACGGGCCGGTGGAAGAAGTGCTGGGCGCCATGGAAGCCGGCACCCCGCTGCCGGCGCCTGAGCCGGCCAAGGCTGAAGGCTGAAGGCTGAAGGCTGAAGGCTGAAGGCTGAAGGCTGAAGGCTGAAGGCTGAAGGCTGAAGGCTGAAGGCTGAAGGCTGAAGGCTGAAGGCTGAAGGGAAGGCCGGGGAAAGAATTCCCCGGCCCCCTTCTTTTTCTTCTTCAAGTTTGAGCCGGCTGGGCTGTGTCGAGGGCTGCGTGACTGGGACCGGCCGGTTCGCGCCGGAGGTCCTAGACCTCCGGCGACTGACGGCTCAGCCCGCATCCCCCATTTTAAATATCACCCAGAGCACCCGCCCTCAGTCCCGCAGCGCTGCCCCAAACTCGCAGAAAAAAGATGGGGGCCTGGGGGAATTCCTTCCCCCGGCCTTCCCTCTACCTGCCCCTTATCAGTCCTTGTGCTTCTTCTTCCCCGCCGCCTCGCCCGTCACGTGCCCCTCGGCGGCCAGGGCTGCCAGCCGGGCGGGCAGGTTCTGCAGGATGGCGTCGCGGTAGCCGGGCACCTGTTTCCAGGCCTTGCGTTCCGGCTTGGTCATGCCGCAGCCGAAGCACCAGCCCGCATCGTCGTCGAAGCGGCACACCTTGATGCAGGGGCGATCGTTCTTGCTCATGCCTGAGGAAGTGGGCAGGGTGCGGCGAAGTTGCCGCCCCTCCCCGCGCGGGTCTACTCCGCGCGCAGTAGGGGTGGCGTGCGGGAGAGCACGGGGCCGATGGCCTGCTCGTAGGCGTGGGCCAGCCGCAGCAGCGCCAGGTCCTGGCGCGGCGGGGCGATGATCTGCATGCCCATCGGCAGCCCGGCCGCACCGCCGAAGCCGGCCGGCACGCTGATGACAGGGCAGCCGGAGAGGCTGGCCGGGAACACCACTTCCATCCAGCGATGGTAGGTATCCATCGGCGTGCCGGCGATCTCCTTGGGCCAATCCCACTCGGCCGGGAAGGCGAAGCACTGGGCGGATGGCAGCACCAGCGCATCGAACTGCGCGAACAGGGACAGGAAGGCCTGGTACAGTGTCGTGCGCTGGACGGAGCCGCGCTGCGCTTCCTGCGCCGTCATCTTCAGCCCGCCCTCGACTTCCCAGATGGCGGCCGGCTTCAGCTGGGCGCGCTTTTCGGGGTCCTGGTAGTGCGGCATCAGCGTGCCCATGACCAGGAAGTGGCGCACCGCCAGCCAGGTGTCCCAGATCTGGTCGCGGGAGAGCGGCAGGCGGGCTTCCTCCACCCGGCAGCCGATCGATTCGAGGGCGGAGAGGCCCTGGCGGCAGGTCTCGACCACCCCGTCTTCCATCGGCAGCGCGCCGGCATAGTCGCCCAGCCAGCCAATGCGGGTGCCGCGCACATCCTTGGCCAGCGGCTTGGCGAAGATCTCCGGCGATTCGTCGAGGGAGAGTGCCGCGCGCGCATCCCGCCCCGCCATGGTGGAGAGCAGCAGGGAGAGGTCGGTGACGTTGCGCGCCATCGGCCCGTCGGTGGAAAGCTGGCTCAGGAACACTTCCTGGGACGGCCAGGACGGCACCCGCCCGGCCGAGGGGCGGAAGCCGAAGATGTTGTTCCAGGCCGCCGGATTGCGGAGCGAGCCGCCGAAATCGCTGCCGTCGGCCACCGGCACCATGCCCAGCGCCACGGCCACCGCGGCACCGCCGGAGGAGCCGCCGGCGGAGCGGGACTGGTCCCACGCATTGCGCGTGACGCCATGCACGCTGTTGTAGCTGTGCGAGCCCAGGCCGAATTCCGGCACGTTGGTCTTGCCGATGATGATGGCGCCATCCCGCTTGATCCGCTCGACGAACAGCGAATCCTGCGGCGGCATGTTATCCTTCAGGAAGGGCGAGCCGGAGCTGGTGGGAATGCCGCGGACATTCGCCAGGTCCTTCACCGCGTGCGGGAAGCCGTGCATCCAGCCCATCACCTCGCCCCGCGCCAGCTGCGCGTCCCGCGCATCGGCCTCGGCCAGCAGGGTGTCGCGGTCCCGCAGGGAGATGACGGCGTTCACCGCCGGGTTCACCTGGTCGATGCGGTCCAGCGAGGCGACCATCACCTCCCGGCAGGAGATGTCCCTGGCGCGGATGGCGGCCGAGAGATCGGCCGCCGTCATGCTGGTGGGGTCGGTGCGCGTGTCGGAAGGCAGGGTCATGAGCAACAAGCCTTGGCGTGCCGGCTGGCGGCGTTGGTGCCCGGTGCCAGATCGATGCCGGGGTTGCGGTCGAAGAAGCCGCTGGGCATCAGCCGGAAACCAGTGCTGATACAGGGCTGTACCGGAAAATCCTCCAGCCGCACAGGATGGTGCAGGCCGAAACTATGCCACACGACCAGGTCGGCATTCTCGATCGGCCGGTCCTGCTTCACCAGTTCGGACAGGTCGTCATGGCCATCCGAGTGGTTCATGTACTCGCCGGCGGGGTAGCGCTCCTCCGGATGGAAGGCGGTCACCCACAGGTGGTTGCGGGTGAAGGCGGCGCGGCGGCCGGAGGGCGAATCCTCCCGCACGAAGGGCGTGACGCAGTGGGAGGGTTCCAGCTTGTAGCCGGTGGCACCGCCCACGTGGTTGCGGCGGTTGGGGTTGACCACCTTCCAGTACCGCATGGTCGCGGGCTCGATCCTCCGGCAGGCCTCCAGCTCGGTGCGGAGCGTGGTCTCCTGCTCGTAGAAGGCGTTGCCATGCGGGTTGGCCGCCGCCTCCTCCGCATAGGTGTTGCATTCGACGACGCTGTTGCCGGCGCCGTCCACCGCCATTTCCAGCCGGGCGCAGAAGATGTGCTGGTGGATCTGCCCGACCACGCCGGGCGAGACCTCCCGCCCATACTTGCCGGGCTGGCCGGGCAGGCAGGCGGCGGTATTGATGATGCCGGTGGCCTTCACCTCGAACTGGATGGCGCCGTCGGTGTGCAGGTACCAGTACAGCGCGTACTCGTAGTTGCCGACGGTGCAGATGCAGGAGATGACCAGCTTGCGCGCCCGCCGCACCTCCGCCCGGTTGGTGCGGAAATCCCAGTGCTTCCATAGCAGGCCGGCATCCTCCTCGTGGATGCATACGGCATTCTCGATGGTCATGACGCCGCCGGTCATGGTGCCCAGATGCGCGTCCAGATACTGGATGGTGCCGAGGCAGTCGCAGCCCAGCTTCAGCGAGTTGGCCAGCTTGCCCAGCCCGTACTCGCCGACGTCGAAGACGTTCTTGCGGAAATGCCCGTTCTCCGGACTGCCATAGGGCACCACCATCTCCACCAGCGAGGCCCGGTGCAGGATCGGCCGTTCGTCGTAGCGGATGTCGTGCAGGGTCAGCGCTTCCCGCGCGTTGAAGCCGATGCGGACGGACCAGCGGTCCCAGCGCAGCAGGTTGCCCTCCATGGTGAAGCTGACGCCCTCCGGCTGCACGACGTCGAGCGGCTTGTAGGGGTCGCGCGTCTCCGCCTGGAACCGGTGGTCGTAGTTCACCTCGGCCATCGGGATCGGCACGTCGCCATAGTCGTCCACCCGCAGCACGGTGCCGGCCTTCAGGTCCACCACCGCATTCAGGCCCTCGATCGGGTGGGCGTAGAAGTTCTCGTGCTCCCGCAGCCGCAGCCAGGCGAAGGTGTGGACCAGGTAGCGCCCCTCCTCCCCCGCCACGCCAAAATTGCCGGCGGACCAAGGGTCGACGCAGACCTTCTCCATGTCCTCGACACCACGGCGGCGGCAGGCCTCGATGAAACGCGGATCGGCGCGGACGATGCCTTCCACTTCCAGGAACTGCTCGATCTGGATCAGCGGGCGGGCATCGGGGCGGTGTTCCGCCCGCAGCACCTTGCCCTCGTCCAGCGAGACCAGCAGCCGCCAGACCCCGTTCTCCCGCGCATGGAACAGGTTGGCGCGGGCGATGCGCGGTACCGGCTGCGCCGGCCAGGCGGAAAGGGCAGCCTTGTCCGGCTCCATCAGCTCCACGGTCTCGAACAACAGCCGCTCGCCGAGCGTGGCATCGGCGCGGATGATGGCGACGACGCGCCGCAGTTCCGCCGGGGTCAGCGGATCCAGCGGGTGCGGCGGGGCCACGGGCCGGGCGGCGGCCGTGGTGCTGCAGCAAGTGGCGGCGGTACCAGCGGGGACGGTGTCCATGCGCACGAATCCTTTCTCGGCCGGCGCGGCGTGGCGCGGCCTCTCCGGCGAGGCCGGGTGGCGGGCATCCCTATGGGCTACAGGCTTCCTGCCTCGGGGGGCAGGTTGTTGGCCATGAGCGCGTGGAAGCAGAGTGGCGCGTTCCGGCGGCCGCGCCAAGCCGCGACCGGCCGCCATGGGCCGGCACGGGGCGTCGGTGGCTGGAACCGATTGCCGTCTGGCTGGGGTGGGAAAGGGAGGTCAGGGGAAGGAATTTCCCTGAAACCCCATCTTTTTCCGGCAGTTGGGGTGGGTTTCCGGACTGGTGGGCGCCACGCGGAATATTCGAGGGCCACCTAGGCTGGACTACCCGCCTTCAACGGTCATGGATCTCCAGCGCGAGCTCCCGGCCTCGCAACGCAGAAGAAAGACGGGGTCCGGGGAATTCCTTCCCTGGCCAGCCTATCCCAGCCTGACGGTCGATCCACCCCCGCCGGCCTGAAACAGCCTTGCGGGACCCACCGCCGCCTGCCGACAATGCCGGCCATAACAAGCCTGGAGGAACCCCCATGCCGGTCTATGCACTCGACGAGCACAGCCCCACTCTGCCGGAGGCCGACCGCTACTGGGTGGCGCCCGATGCCCATGTGGTCGGACGAGTGACGGTGGGGGAGGATGTCGGCATCTGGTTCGGCGCCGCGGTGCGCGGGGATAACGAGGTCATCGCCATCGGCGCCCGCACCAACATCCAGGAAGGCGCCATGCTGCATGCCGACCCGGGCTTCCCGGTGACGGTGGGCGAGGATTGCACCATCGGCCACCACGCCATCGTCCATGGCTGCACCATCGGCGACGGCACGCTGATCGGCATGGGGGCAACGGTGCTGAACGGCGCGAAGATCGGCAAGGGCTGCCTCGTGGGTGCCAACGCGCTGGTGACCGAAGGCAAGGAATTCCCGGATAACAGCCTGATCGTCGGTGCCCCGGCGCGCGCCGTCCGGACACTGGAGGCCGGGGCGGTGGAGAAGCTGCGCCGTTCCGCCGCGCATTACGTGGAGAATGCCCGCCGCTTCCAGCGCGGGCTGCGGCGGATCGACTGACCGCCCCTCCCCGGCCTGGTGCGCTGCCTCGGCCGGGGCAGCGCACCGGGCTTCGTGCCTGCAAGCGTGCTCGGGACGGAGTGCCACAGCCATTAGCAAGGCGTTAGCGAGGCACGGCTAAAGCAGGCGCATGGCAGCGGTCCGGCCCGGATACCGCGCCCCGCTTCCCGGCCTGGAGAGGCGGTGCCGCCGTTTCTGCAGGAGAGGCCGTTTGCATTCCGTCGCGACCACCACCGGCCAGGGCGACGCCCAGGATGACCAGATGTACCGCCTGCTGGTGCAGGGCGTGACCGACTACGCGATCTATATGCTCGACCCCGTCGGGCGCGTCCGTAGCTGGAATTCGGGGGCCCGTCTGGCCAAAGGCTACGAGGCGGCGGAGATCGTCGGCCAGAACTTCGCGCGCTTCTACACGGCGAAGGACCGTGCCGCCGGCCTACCACAGCGCGCGCTGGCGACGGCGGCCACCCAAGGACGGTTCGAGGGCGAAGGCTGGCGGCAGCGCCGCGATGGCACCCGCTTCTGGGCGCATGTGGTGATCGACCCGATTCGCGACGAGGCGGGCGACCTCATCGGCTTCGCCAAGATCACCCGCGACATGACGGAGCAGCGGGAGAGCGAGCGCCGAGCCAGCGAACAGCAGCGGATCTTCCGCCTGTTGGTACAGGGCGTGACTGACTACGCCATCTACATGCTCGACCCGCAGGGTATCGTCAGCAACTGGAATGCGGGGGCCGAGCGGGCGAAGGGATACCGCGCGGCGGAGATCGTCGGCCGTAGCTTCACCTGCTTCTATGCCGAGGAAGACCAGCGCCGGGGCCTGCCGCAACGGGCGCTGGCGACCGCGCGCGCCAATGGCAAATTCGAGGGCGAGGGCTGGCGGCAGCGGCGGGACGGCTCCCGCTTCTGGGCGCATGTGACGATCCACCCGATCCATGACGATGACGGCACCTTCATCGGCTTCGCCAAGATCACGCGCGACCTGACCGAGCAAAAGCGGCATGCGGACCGCATGAAGGTGGTGGCCGATAACCTGGACCTGGCGCTGACCCACATGTCCCAGGGCCTGTGCCTGTTCGACGCGCAGGAACGACTGGTGCTGAGCAACCGCCGGCTGCATGAGCTGCTGCGGCTGGACGCCGACGCCATCCCGGTAGGATCGACGCTGACGGACCTGCTGTGTCACCTGCATGCGCAGCCGCATTCGCCCCACGGCGCTTCGGCCGAGCATGTCCGGCTGATGCGGACGCGGCACCTGGGGCGCATCGCCACCTCCACCGGCGTTGTACTGGAGGAGATTGCGCGCGCTGGCCGCAGCATTGCCGTCAGCCACCGCGCCTTGCCTGGCGGCGGCTGGGTCTCGACACTGGATGACGTGACGGAGCGGCGGCAGATCGAGGACCGCATCCTGCACCTGGCGCATCACGACACGCTGACCGCGCTGCCCAACCGCACGACCTTCCGCGAACGGCTGCAGCAGGTGCTGGAGCGGCCGGAGAATGCCTGCGCGCTGCTGTTCCTGGACCTGGACCGCTTCAAGCCGGTCAATGACATGCTGGGCCACCCGGTCGGCGACGTGGTGCTGCAGGCCACGGCCAGCCGCATCAAGGCCCAGCTCCGCAAGAGTGACTTCGTCGCCCGGCTGGGTGGCGACGAGTTCGCCGTATTGCTGGAGCGGACAGACGGCCCAGGCGATGCGGAGGCGCTGTGCGACCGGCTGATCCATGAGATCAGCCAGCCGCTGCTGGTCAATGGCCAGCAGATCGGCATCGGTGCCAGCGTCGGCATCGCCTTCGGCCCGTATCATGGCAGCGACCCCGATACGTTGCTGCGCAATGCCGACCTGGCCCTGTACCGCGCCAAGCAGACCGGCCGCGGCTGCCACCGCATCTTCGAGGCGGAGATGGAGCAGGTGTTCCAGATGCGCCGGCTGCTGGAGCAGGATCTCCGCAAGGCGCTGATCGCCGACGAATTTCTGGTGCACTACCAGCCGGTGATGGATATCGCCCACGGCCGCATCACCGGTGTCGAGGCGCTGCTGCGATGGGAGAGCCCGAGCCGCGGCCGCGTCTCACCGGCCGACTTCATTCCCTTCGCTGAGGAAGTCGGGCTGATGCCCGAGATTGGCGACTGGGTGTTGCGCACGGCCTGCCGGGATGCGCTGGCCTGGCCGGAGGACATGACCATCTCGGTCAACCTGTCGCCCACGCAGTTCCGGCGCGGCGAGCTGGCCGAGCGCGTGGCGATGGCGCTGGCACACAGCGGCCTGCCGGCGACGCGGCTGGAACTGGAAGTGACCGAGACGGCGATGATCGATGACGTCGATCATGCCACCAGCATCCTGAACGAGCTGCGCGCGCTGGGCGTGCGCGTCGCACTGGACGATTTCGGAACGGGCTATTCCTCGCTGAGCTTCCTGCGCAACCTGCCGTTCAACCGCATCAAGATCGACCGCAGCTTCGTGCAGGACCTCGGCGTGAAGCCGGAGGCCACGGCGATCGTCCGTGCCGTCACCGCCATGTGCCACAGCCTGAATGTCGCGGTGACAGCGGAAGGGGTGGAAACGAAGCACCAGATCAGGCTGCTGGAGGAGCAGGGTTGCCCGGAGGTCCAGGGCTTCCTGATCAGCCGCCCATGCCCGGCTTCCGAAGTGCTGGCATGGCTGGGGAAGTCGGCGGAACGTCTGGAAGGGTGCGGCCTGACGCGTTTGAGCGTCTGAGGGCGCTTCGCTGTCTCGGACTGCCTAAGTTGGCGGCCTGACACATCCACCTCAAGTCACGATGGCGGCGGAGCGGTCAGGAACGCTGAATGGCGCCTGCGGAGGTGTTTTTCCGAGGCGGTGGTTGTGGTGGTGGTTGTGGTGATGGGATGCGGGGACAGGATTTGAACCTGTGACCTTCAGGTTATGAGCCTGACGAGCTACCGGGCTGCTCCACCCC
>Ga0308171_1002140_pt1 | contig 22106 bp, 20 predicted proteins | sample PhyGR1_FD_202135 | JGI IMG/M metagenome (GOLD analysis project Ga0308171, IMG submission 202135) | Phyllosphere microbial communities from UC Gill Tract Community Farm, Albany, California, United States - DLSLSG.R1 | ecosystem: Host-associated > Plants > Phyllosphere > Unclassified | place: USA... | reverse complement strand
AATGCGCGCGTGGCGCAAATAGCGATTTCTCTGAGCCATCACAGCACCTTAGCAGCTGCTCAGACCCCCTAATCTGGACCAGACCCTTTTGTAATTATCAAGGAGCCTCGGCTCTCAGCCCTGCAACGCCGACCCAAACTCGCAGACAGAAGAAGGGGCCCGGGGAAGCCCTTCCCCGGCCTTCCCTCCTTCTAAAAGCCTCATGTCACCAGCGCATAGATCATCCGTGCGGCGGTGATGGCCAGGAACACCGCGAAGGCGCGCTTCAGCATCAGCGGCGGGATGGTGTGGGCCAGGTGCACGCCCCAGGGCGTCGCGAGGATGGAGCTGGGGACGATCAGCGCGAAGCCGATCAGGTTGACGTAGCCCAGCGAGTACGGCGGCAGGTCATGCACGCCCCAGCCGCCATAGATGAAGCCGATGGTGGCCGGGATCGAGATGATCAGCCCGAACACTGAGGCCGTCGCCACCGCCGAGCGGATCGGCGTGCCGAACATCGACAGGATCGGTACCCCGACCGTGCCGCCGCCGATGCCCATCATGGCGGAGACTGCGCCGATGAAGCCGCCGATGCCCCACAGGCCCGGCCCACGCGGCGTCTGCTCGCGGATTTTAAAGTCGACGCCGGTGAAGCCCATGTTCAGCGCCACCAGCAGCGCAATGACGGCGAAGACGGCGGAGAGCGCGCTGCCGTGCAGCCAGATCGCCGCCACCGTGCCCAGCGCCACGCCGATGATCATGGAGGGCCAGATGGCGCGCAGCAGCGACGTATCGATCGCCCCCTTCGCATAGTGCTTGCGGGCGGAGACGATGGAGGTCGGGATGATGGTGGCCAGGCTGGTGCCGACGGCCAGCTTCATCTGCACCGCCTCCGGGATGCCGAACAGCGGCAGCACGTTGAACAGCACCGGCACGATGACGATGCCGCCACCGACGCCCAGCAGGCCTGCAAGAGTGCCGGAGACGATGCCGGTCAGTGCCATCGCCACGGCCAGGGCCGCGAGCCACATCGGGTCGGAAAGGTGTTGCATCAGGTTCAGGTGCCCTTGGCGGCTTCGGTTTGGACGTGCAGCATTGTCCTACACCCAGCCTCCGGTTCCGCAAGCCCGTGTCCCTCATCACCGACCCCTGGTTCTACGCGCTCGCTGTCCCGGCGCTGCTGATCACCGGCATCAGCAAGGGGGGCTTCGCCTCAGGCGGCGGCAACCTGGCGGTGCCGGCCATGGCACTGCTGGTGCCGCCCGCCCAGGCGGCCGCCATCACCCTGCCGGTGCTCTGCGCCATGGACCTCGCCGGGCTGCGGGCCTGGTGGGGCAAGTGGAACCGGCGGGAGATGCTGGCCATCATCCCAGGCGGCCTGCTGGGCATCCTGTTCGGCGCCTTCGTATTCGGGCTGATGAGCAACAATGCCATCAAGCTGATGGTGGGCGCGATCAGCCTGATCTTCATCGCGCGCGGGCTGTGGGTGGCGCGGCACGGGCCGCCGCCGCCGGCCGCGCCCAACCGTGCCAAGGGCGGATTCTGGGGCATGGTCTCGGGCTTCACCAGCACGCTGGCGCATGCGGGCGGGCCACCGCTGGCGATGTACCTGTACCCGCTGCGGCTGCCGCGGGCGGAGCTTTCCGGCACCACGGTGGTGTTCTTCGGGGTGGTGAACTACGTCAAGCTGGTGCCCTATGCGCTGCTGGGGCAATTGTCCGCCACCAACCTGCTCACCAGCCTGGTGCTGCTGCCGCTGGCGCCGATCGGCGTGCGGATGGGCGTCTGGCTGCAGGGGCGCATCAGCGACAAGGTGTTCTATCGCGTGATCTACGTACTTCTCGGCGTTACCGGCATCAAACTGGTCATGGAAGGCCTGGGGCTGTGACCGCGCTGCCCGATTCCCGCATCCTCGGCGTGCTGGGCGGCATGGGGCCGTTGGCCAGCGCGCAGTTCATGCTGCGCCTGACCCTGCTGACACCGGCCGAGCAGGACCAGGACCACATCCCCGCCGTGCTGTGGTCCGACCCCCGGGTGCCGGACCGTACGGCGGCGCGGCTGGCCGGGGGCGAGGACCCGTTGCCCTGGCTGGCACGTGGCATCGCCGGGCTGCAGGCGGCGGGGGCCAGGGCCATCGCCATCCCCTGCAACACCGCCCATGGCTGGTACGACGAGCTGCGCGCGACGACCGAGCTGCCGATCCTGCACATCGTCGACGCCGCGGCGGAGGATCTGCGGCGCCAGGGCATCCATTCCGGCCGCGTCGGGCTGATGGCCACCGCTGGCACCCTGGCGATGCGGCTGTACCAGCCACGGCTGGAGGCGCTGGGCTACGAGGTGATCGTGCCGCCGCCGGCGGAGATGCAGAGCCTCGTCTCCCCCGGCATCGCGCTGGTGAAGGCCAACCGGGTGGCGGCCGCCTACATCCCGCTGGCCGAAGCGGCGCGCAACCTGCGGGACCGGGGCGCCAGCGCCGTGGTGCTGGGCTGCACGGAAATCCCGCTGGGTATCCTGGCCGGGCCCTATGCCGAGATCGGCGTGCCGATGGTCGATACCATCGATGCACTGGCGCTGGCGGCCATCGGCTGGGCCAAGGCTTAGCCCATGCGCGCCCCGGACCTGGACCTGGACCTGCTGCGCTGCTTCGTGCAGGTGGCGGAGCGGGGTGGGTTCACGCCGGGGGCCGCCGCACTCGGGCTGACGCAATCGGCCGTCAGCCTGAAGGTGAAGCGGCTGGAGGAGCTGGTCGGCAAGCGGGTGTTCGAGCGTACCAGCCGCAGCGTCGCCCTGACGCGGGATGGGGAGACGCTGCTGGCCTATGCCCGCCGCATGCTGGCGCTGAATGACGAGGCCGTCCGCCGCCTGGTGGCGCCGCCCATCGCCGGCCGGCTGCGGCTGGGCGTGGCGGACCACTTCGTGCCGCGCAACCTGGCGCCGATCCTGGCCCGCTTCGCCCGGGACTTCCCCGAGGTCCGCCTGGAAGTGGAGGTCGGCCGCAGCCACGAGCTGCGCGCGGCGCAGGAGCGGGGCGAGCTGGACCTCGTGCTCGGCAAGCGGCGCGATGGGGAGACCACCGGCACCCCGCTCTGGACCGAGCCGATGATCTGGGTCGCCTCCCCGGGCTGGAGCCCGCCGGAGGGCCGCCCGCTACCGGTGGCGATGCTGCCGCAGGGCTGCATGTTCCGCGACCGCGCCCTGGCCGCGCTGGCGCGCGCGGGGCTGGGGTTCGAGGTGGTCTATACCTCCGCCAGCCTGCTGGGGGTGGCGGCGGCAGCGCAGGCGGGGCTGGCCGTCACCGTGCTCGGCCGTTCCGGCCTGCCGCAGGGGTTGCGGGAGCATCCCGGCCTGCCGGCCCTGGGCGTGGCGGAGATGGCGGTGTTCGGCGATGCCGCGGGGCGCACGCAGCTGGTAGCGCCGCTGGTGCTGCTGATCCGCGAGAGTCTGGCCGAGGCCTGAAGATCAGGCCGGGTACGCTGGCAGCACCTGTCTGGCCGGCCGCCTGGCTGGAGCTTGCCAACCGCGCGCTGGCACAAAATATCCCAGTCCTCCCCTGCCGACTCTCCGGATGACCGCGTCGGTCCCGGTTCGCGCCGCAAAGCGTGAATCCCGCTCATGGCCAAAACCTCCGATCATGCGGGCCCGCCCACGCCTACGAGCATCGAAGGAGACGCATATGCCCCGGATGGCATCCAGGATCGGGATGACGGCAATGGCGGCGATGGCCGGGCTCGTGCTGGCGCTGCCCGCGATGGCGGAACCCGTGCCGCCCGGCCACTACCGCTACGAGTGGGATGGCGGCCGCACCGCCGGTGGCACCGGCATCGTCGTCACCTACGACCTGACCCTCGGCCCGCGCGCCTGCCAGCTGACCGCGCAGGGCTTCCAGACCAACGAGGAGATCCGCTGCGAAGCCGTCAACACCAACGGCGCCACCACCGTCCGCTTCGTCAGCTACAGCGACGGCAAGGTGGTGAACCGCTATGGCGTGGCCATCTACAAGCCGGGGCAGGAATTGCTGCGGCTGCGGGCCGGCACCGGCGGCGTGTTGTTGACGGAGTTGCTGGCGCTGAAGCCGGATGAAGGCACCTTCCCACCGGCGGTCCGCTTCAAGCCGCTCTGAGGTCCCTTGCGGGCGCGCGCTGGACAGCACCCAGCCGTGGCCTTGGCCCTGGCGCTCCGGGCCCGGCGCTACACGGCGCGACGCTTCACCCGGCCGTCCCGCGCGTTTGACAGGCCGGGGGGCCGGGCGCAGCCTGGATGGCAGAGCACGTTCGCCGAGGATACGCCCATGCCACCCCAGGGCACCGCCACCACGCCCGCCGAGCCGGATCGCGATTGGCCCATCATCGGGTTGATCGGCACCGGGCACTTCCTCTCGCATTTCTACATGCTGTGCCTGGCGCCGCTCTTCCCGATCTGGAAGGAGGAGTTCGGGGTGTCCTACACCACCCTCGGCTTCTCCATCGCCCTGATGAGCACCATCACCGCCGTGCTGCAGACCCCGGTGGGCTTCCTGGTGGACAAGCACGGCGCCCGGCGCTTCCTGGTCGGTGGCACGCTGCTGATGGCGCTTTCCATCTCCGCCATGGCCTTCGCGCCTGGCTTTTGGGCCATCCTGGCGCTGGCGGCGCTTTCCGGCATCGGCAACAGCGTCATCCATCCGGCGGACTACGCCATCCTGGCCGGCAGCATCAACAAGACCCGCATGGGGCGGGCCTTCTCCATGCACACCCTCACCGGCAATCTCGGCTTCGCCGCCGCGCCGCCCATCATCGCCGCGCTGGCGCTGGCCATGGGCTGGCGGCAGGCATTGCTGCTGGTCGGGCTGCTGGGCGTACCGGTGGTGCTGACCATCCTCTGGCAGAGCCGCATCCTGCACGACCAGGTCAAGCCGCGCGCCGAGGCCGCACCCGGCACCGGCGCCAGCCTGTTGCTGAGCCGCCCGATGCTGCTGTTCTTCGTGTTCTTCTGGCTGTCCTCCATGGCCAGCTCCGGCTTTCAGGCCTTCGCCATCCCGGTGATGGAGACGCTGTGGGGCCTGCCTGTCGCCATGGGCTCCTACCTGCTGACCGGCTTCTTCACCGGCAACATCCTGGGCGTGCTGGCCGGCGGCTGGTTCGCCGACCGCTCCAAGAAGCATGGCGTCTTCGTCGTCGGGCTGACGCTGGTGGCGGTGGTGTTCATCCTGGCGCTGGGAGCCATCCCGATGCCCGGCATCATGGCCATCGTCGTCGCGGCGCTGGCCGGGCTGGCGCTGGGCGCCAGCCGAACCCCGCGCGACGTGATGGTGAAGGACGCGGCGCCGCCGGGGCAGATCGGCAAGGTGTTCGGCTTCATCTCCTCCGGCCTGCCGCTGGGCGGCGCGATGACGCCGGCCGTCGGCCTGCTGCTGGATGCCGGGCTGGCGCACTGGGTGCTGCCGATGGTGGCGGGGCTGCTGCTGCTCTCCCTGCTCTGCATGGGCACCGCGCGGGGGGAAGCCCGCCGTGCCGCCGCCGCCCTGCCTGCGGAGTAGGCCTTGCTCTCCCTTTCCGCGCTGCTGGGCGCGCTGGGCTGGGCCGGCACGGCGGTGTTCGCCATGGCCGGCGCGCTCACCGCCTCCCGCAAGCAGTTGGACCCGATTGGCTTCGTGCTGATCGCCTGCGTCACCGCCTTCGGTGGCGGCACCATCCGCGACCTGGTGCTGGACCGCACGGTGTTCTGGCTGGATGAACCGGCGCTGGTGCTGATGGCCTCCGCCGTGGCGCTGGTGGTGTTCTTCACCGCGCATTGGGTGGAGCGCCGCTTCGTGCTGCTGCTGTGGGCGGATGCGGTGGGCATGGCGCTGTTTGCCGTGGTGGGGGCCGAGGCCGCCTACAGCCACACCGGCAATGCTTGGATTGCCATCCTGATGGGCACGATCACCGCCACCTTCGGCGGCCTGCTGCGGGACATGATCTGCGCCGAGCTGCCGCTGCTGCTGCGGAAGGAGATCTACGCGACCGCCGCCGCGGCGGGCGCCGCGCTGTTCGTGGTGATGACGGCGCTGGGCCTGCCCAACACCGTGGCGGTCTGCGCCGGCATGTGCCTGGCCTTCGCCATCCGCGCGGCCGCACTGGTCCGGGGCTGGTCGCTGCCCGCCTACACCGCCCGTACGAACTAGCGCCGACCGTCACACAAGCTGGGGCGGGGAGGAAGGTCAGAGGAAAGAAACCCCCTGAAACCCTCTTTTTTTCTGTCGGCTGGCGTCGGGCTTCAGGACCGGCAGGTGCGGGCCATGAGCAAGGTCATGGGTTACCTGGGCTGAACTATCGGCCTCCGACGCTCATGGAGCTTCGACGTAACCTCGCTCTGAGCGTAGAAGGGCTGACGCCGCCACGGCGGGCACCGAAAGACTCATAGAAAAATGGGGCTCGGGGGATTCTTTCGCCGGCCCTCCTGCCCAAAGGCTGCATGTCGATCCGTCCCAGGCCGTGCGCTGGACACGGATGCCGTGGCACCGAGATGGGCAGCGGAAGGCGTTGCCGCAGCATCCGCGACGCGGCCGCCGGGCGTCAGGCGCCCAGTTCGCGCAGCTTGGATTCGGCGACGGCGATCTGCCCTCTCAGCCGCTGCACCTTGTCCCATTCCCCATCATGCTCGGCGGCGGCGATGTCTCTGTAGGACCGCTCGATGGACCTGCGGAGTTCCGTGACCTCGGCATCGTGCGCGTCCTGCATGAAGCGGGCCATGAGGTCGTCGTCAGCGAGCAGGATGGCGTGGAGGCGCTCGACCTTCTGGCGATGGACGCCGAACATCCACAGCGAGACCGGGAAGGCCACCAGAAGAACCAGGAACAGGCTGAGCGAGTTCTCGTCGGTCTTGCCGTTCGCCCATTGCATCGCCATCCCGATCAGAGCGAGTGGCGTCAGGATGGCCACGATCAGGGACCAGTTCCTGATGCTGCTGGCCGATTGCATGTCCTTGTAAGTCGCCATCGGAATCTCCTTCGCAGGCCAGGATTCCATGCGACGGCTTAAGAAAATCTTGCCGCAGCGCAGGATCGAAGGATTTTCGTTCCGGCAGGCGGGGCGGAGTGCGCCCCGGTGAAGGCCAGTCGACATTCGGCTCAGGCGGAAGGGAAGCTCAGGGAAAGGAATTCCCCTGCGCAAACGTAGACGTTTCTGTCAGTTGGCGTGGGGCTTCAGGGCAGGCAGGTGCGGCCGTGGGAGAGGTCATGGGCCACCGGGCCCAACCCTCAACCTCCGGCGCAACCCCACCCTTGGCCCGGAAAGGCCGACGCCGCATCGGCCACACCCGTAAGACTCGCAGAAGAAAGATGGGGTTCGGGGAATTCCTTCCCCGGCCTTCCTGTCCAACCCCGAATGCCGATCCTTCCTGGAGAAGGATGCATTCATCTCCGTTCACGCACCATGCTCTACGCCCTAGCCGCCCCAGCGCGTCTCCGGGTCCAACGGCAGCACCGGGCGCGGCAGCTTCTTCCATTCGAAGCGGTCCAGCACCGGAGAGGTCAGCCCAGGCACGTCGACCTCGATAATGCGCGGCGCGGAGAAGAACTCGTCGAAGCCGCCGCGGAAATGGCCACGGGACTTCACCACCAGCGCGCGGGCGCTGGCGATATCGATGCCCAGATGCTCCAGGAACACCGGGTCCGCGCATTGCGTGCGGCGGCTGACCACCACCACGGTGATGCCGCCCAGCGTCAGCGCCGCCGTCGGGCCCATCTCGATGGCCGTGTTGGCGAAGATGCCGCGCCGCCCGGCCACCTTGCCGCCGGAGAGCGCCCGCACCGTGGCCGGCGCGCTGAACGGCTTGCTGAAGCCCTGCGCACCGCCCCGGTTGAAGCGGGCGGTGAAGCTGGCCCCCTGCCCCAGTGCATGTGCCTCCGCCGCCAGCTCCGGGTCGTGGATGATGCCGAACAGCGCATCCTGCACCCCGGCCTTATGGAAGGCCTCCAGGATGTACATGGTGTTGCCGCGCCCACCGCCGCCGGGATTGTCGGCGACATCGGCGAAGCACAGCGGCACCTCGCTGGTCACGGCGCGTTCCACCGCCTCGCGCAGCGAGGTCAGCTTCGCCACGAAGCGGGCGCGGCGTTCCCAGCTGGCGCGGGCCAGTTCGTCGGCCAGTGTCTCGCACGCCGCCTGGTCCGGGCCGGTGACGATGATGGCGAAGCCGTTGAACGGCGTGTCGCCATAGGCGAAGCCCGCCATGACGGAGACATTGGCCACCTTGCGCGCGCCCAGCACATTGGCCCGCGCCTGGCCGAGATTGATGATCTCGGCATACAGTCCCTCGGAGGTCAGCAGGCTGACGCTGGGGGCGACGATCGGCAGGCGGCGGAAGGCGCGGTGGAAGCGCTCGCCCGCCAGCAGGCGGCGCAGCAGCGCGGCGGATTCCATGCCGCGTTCCCGCATGTCCAGATGCGGGTTGGTGCGGTAGCCGACGAAGGCATCGCAATCCCGCACCATGGCGTCCGAGACATTGGCGTGCAGGTCGTAGCTGCACACCAGCGGCACGTGGGGCCCGAGGACCTCCCGCACCAGCGTCTGCAACGCGCCCTCGGGGTCATCCAGTTCGGTGGTCAGGCCGGCGCCGTGCAGCACGCAGTAGGCGCCGTCCACCTGCCCGCGCAGCGCTTCCAGCCCGGCGCGCCAGGTCGCCATCATGGCGGCGAAGGCGGCGTGTTCCACCGGGCCGTTCGGCTCGGCCATCGTCAGCAGGATCGGGCGCGGCTGCCAGGGGCCGGCCTTGTCCATCGCCTGGACGAAGCCGGGCATCTCCGCCAGCGCCCGGGGCGCCCGGCTGCGGGCATCGGCCAGGATCGCCTCGCCCTCCAGTCGCACGCGGAAATCCTCGGCGGTCGCGGCAGGGGCGAAGCGGTTGCACTCGATCGAGAAGCCCAGCAGGGCGATGCGTGGCCCGCCGGAGGGCGTGGCGGCCTGCTGCGGGGGCGCTGCCTCCGGCGCGGCGGTCACAGCTTCATGCCGATCAGCTGCGCGTGGCGCTGGGTGGCCTTCAGGCCGGTGCCGGTCAGTACCACCACCGTCGTCTCACCGGCCCGGATGGTGCCGGCGGCCAGCAGGTGGGCGAAGGCCGCCGCGGCCTGGGCGCAGGTGGGCTCCACATACAGGCCCTGCCGCGCCAGGCCACGCGTTGCCTCGGCGATCTCGGCCTCTTCCAGCAGCACGGCGCCGCCACGGCTCTCATGCAGCACGCGCAGCACTTCCGGCGTGCGGATCGGCTGGGCGATGGCGGTGCCCTCGGCGATGGTGGGTTGCACGGCCTCCTGCGGCGCGTTCAGGAAGGCGCGGGCGATGGGGCCGCAATGCGCCGGCTGCGCCGCGAAGATGCGCGGCAGGCGGCTGATCTGCCCGGCGCGCAGCAATTCCCCGAAGCCGATACCGCAGCCGAGCACGTTGGAGCCAGCGCCGCAGGGGACGATGACGTTGTCCGGCGCCTGGAAGCCCAGATCCTCCCACAGCTCGTAGGCCAGGGTCTTGGTGCCGTGCAGGAAGAACGGGTGCCAGTTGTGGCTGGCGTAGAAGATGTCCTTCGCCTGGGCGAGGGCCGCATCGGCGCAATCCTGCCGGCTGCCGGGCACCAGGTCGATCTGCGCGCCGGCGGCACGGGACTGCACCGTCTTCGCCGGGCTGGTGGAATCGGGCACCAGGATCTTCGCCCGCATCCCACCGGCGGCGGCGTAGGTGGAGATGGCGGCGCCACCATTGCCGGAGGAATCCTCCAGCACATGGTTCACCCCCTGCGCCCGCAGCAGCGAGAGCATGACGGAGGCACCACGGTCCTTGAAGGAACCGCTGGGCATGAACCATTCGCATTTGAAGCGGACCGGCGCGCCGCCCCACTGGCTGGCCAGCAGCGGCGTGCAGCCCTCGCCAAGCGTGATCGGCAGTTCGGGCGCGAAGGGCAGCGCGGCACGGTAGCGCCAGATGGAGCGCTCGCTGGCCACGATCTGCTCCCGGCCGATGCCGGGCAGGTCGGTCAGCAGCAGCGGCTGCCCGTCCGGGCCACACCAGCGCGGGGTTTCGAGGGGCCAGGTCTGGCCGGTGCGGGGGTCAAGATAGGCGGGATGCGTCATCGGGGCGTAACCCTGGCTTGCCGTGGGACGGCCCGCAAGGTGTAGTCGCATGTCATGAACACCATCGATCCCGTGGCCCGCCTGGCCGCCGACCTCGTCCGCATCGACAGCCGCAGCTTCGTCAGCAACAACCCCCTGGCGGACCGCATCGTCGCCGAACTGGCGGGGTTCGAGGTGGAGCGGCTGGACTTCACCGACCCGCGCGGCGTGGCCAAATGCGTGCTGGTGGCGCATCGCGGCCCGCCCGGCGGCGTAGCGCTCTCCGGCCACATGGACACCGTACCGGACACCGGCTGGGCGGATGACCCGTTCAGCGGCCGCATCGACCAGGACGGCGTGCTGCACGGCCTGGGCGCGGCGGACATGAAGGGCCCGCTGGCCGCCTGCATCGTCGCCGCCCGCACCCTGCCGGCGGATGCCCCGGCGACGCTGCTGATCACGACGGACGAGGAGACCACCAAGCAGGGTGCGCGGCTGATCGCGGACCGTTCCGCCCTCGCCCGCCGCGCGGCGCCGCGCGGCATCATCGTGGCGGAGCCCACCGGCATGGTCCCGGTCCGCGGCCACCGTAGCAACATCGACTTCCTGGCGGTGTCGGAAGGGGTGCAGGCGCATTCCTCGCTGGGCATCGGCCGCAACGCCAACTGGGCGCTGATCCCCTTCCTGGTGGAGATGCGGCAGATCCAGCAGCGGCTGCGCGACGATGCCAGCCTGCACGACGCCGCCTACGCGCCGCCCTTCTCCGACTTCAACCTGGTGCTGGACAATCATGGCGCGGCGGTGAACGTGACCGTGCCCGTGGCGACCGCGCGCATAAAATTCCGCTACAGCCGCAGCATCGACCCCAGCCCGATCGTGGCCGAGGTGCAGGCGGCGGCGGAGCGTGCCGGCGTCGGGCTGACCGTCATCCGCCAGGGCCTGCCGCCGGAGACGGCGGCGGACCACCCCTTCATCCGCCTGGTGGAGAGGGCGACCGGCCATGCCGCCGAGACCCGGCCCTTCGGCACCGATGCCAGCGAACTGCAGGACATCGCCCCCTGCGCCATCCTGGGCCCCGAAGTGATGGACACGGCCCACAGCCCGCGGGAGCGTGCGCGGGTCGACCTGCTGGCCGCTGCGGTGCCAGTGTTCCAGAAGATGATGAATCCGGTCGACTTTTGAAAGATTCGGAAAAACTTGCGGACTGGCAGATGAGCCTGAGGTCGATTTCGCGGCCGGATAATAAAAGCTTGTATTACCGGTCCCGCAGGCCCATCTTGCTTCTCGTCAGTCTCGTTTGGTTTTCGGCCTTTCCTTCTTTCTCGTTCGAGTGAGCTTGGTGCCCGTTTCCGCGCGAAGTTGATCCTCCCCGCCGTGTGGCGGGCTGGAATCCTTAGTCATGAACGGAAATTCACCATGGCGATCGGCACCGTTAAGTGGTTCAACGCAACCAAGGGCTACGGCTTCATTCAGCCGGAAGACGGCTCCAAGGACGTGTTCCTGCACATCTCTGACGTCCAGCGCGCTGGCATGCAGGAGCCCCGCGAGGGCGACCGCCTGTCCTACGAGCTGCAGCGTGGCCAGCAGGGCAAGCTGTCCGCCGGCGACCTGAAGAACGCCTGATTGCTCGCGGGGGGCTCGCCCCCCGCGAACACGGCGAACGGGCAGGCACCCGGTGCCTGCCCGGGTCCTTGGCCCCCGGAACCTTCCGGGACGAGCCGGGACCTGAGACTGGCCTTCGTACCAGTCCGGACCTGCGATCCCGCCGGTCCATTATGATTTCAATTCGACTTCTTACTATGCGGGATGGCATCGGCAAGATGCTGCCCAAGAGGAAAACGTGTACTCAGTGTCTCATCAACTTAACGCCCCTTCCCCCTTTGCCGACAAGGCCGCGACCAATGCGCGCCCGGCCGAGACCACCGGCCTGACGCCGGCGGAGATCCGCCGGATCGTCCTCGACGTCTTGGGGTAAGCTGTTGGTCGTCTGGCGCGCGGGCCGCCAGACCTGGAGGTCCTCTCAAGGATCTCCGCCACTCTCGATCCGCCAGGACCGAACATGCCGCTGCACAGCTTCGCTATCGGACAGAGCCTGCTTTTCGTGCCTGGCAAGTTTGAGCCCAAAGGCTCCCACGGGACCTACACGATCCTGCGCCTGCTGCCGAACGACGCCGCTGACCGGGAATACCGCGTCCGCAATGATCGTGACGGGCATGAGCGCGTCGTGAAGGAAAGCCAGCTACGGGAACGGCCCGAAATGGACGACGCCGCGCCGCTGGCGGCCCAGGCGTGACCGCCACCGGCTGACACCAGCCGGAGGCGCCGGTCATTCGATCTGGCGCATTCACAGGGCATGTCCGCCGCAGCCGCTGCGGTGGGGTGCCCCGGTGCCAGCCGGTTTTCCGGCTGGGCGCCTGTCGTAAGGCCGGGGTGGCAATGCCCCGGCCTTTTGCGTGTCCGGTACTGCCTACTCCAGCGTCTCCAGCAGCTCGCACAGCACCGCCGTGCGCGCGGAGAGTTCTTCCCACAGGATGTGCTCGAACTCCGCATGGGCGCCGGCGCCGGAGCAACCCAGCCCATCCAGTGTCGGGATGCCCAGCGCCGCGGTGAAGTTGCCGTCGGAGCCACCGCCGCGATGCTGCTTCGGCAAATCGTAGCCCTGCCCCGCCGCGGCCGCCTTGGCCTTGGCGTAGAGCGCCAGGGCACCAGGCCCTTCCTCCATCGGCGGGCGGTTCATGCCGCCGGTGATGGTGATGGTGGTCCCGTCAGGCTGCTTTCCCGCCATCGCCATCACGGTGGCGACGATCCGCTCCCCATCCGCGACCGTCGCGACGCGGAAATCCACCTCGCAGCCGGCCTCGTTCGGAATGACGTTGGGGCGCGTGCCGCCCCAGATCGGTGCGACATTGGTGGTGGTGCCGCCCGGCAGGTCCACCAGCGCATGCAGTTGCGTGATCAGCCGCGCCAGGGACACCACAGCGCTGGCGCCTTCCTCCCAGTTGCCGCCGGCATGGGCAGCCTGGCCGGTGATCTTCACCACGAAGCGGCCGACGCCCTTGCGCGCCGTGACGCAGGCCTTGCCCGGGTTGCCGGCGGGCTCGGGGATCAGCACGGCGCAGGCGCGCTTCGCCTCGGCCTCGATCAGCGCCCGGCTGGTGGGGCTGCCCACTTCCTCGTCCGAGGTCAGCAGCAGCGTGATCGGCCGGCGCGTCTTGATGCCCTGGCGGAGAATTTCGCGCATCGAATAGAAGGCGGCGAAGCTGCCGGCCTTCATGTCGTAGATGCCGGGGCCATAGGCCTTGTCGCCCTCGACGCGGAAGGCATTCACCTTCTCCAGCGTGCCATGGTCCCACACCGTGTCCATGTGGCCGGAGACCAGCACCGGCGCCCCGTTGCTGAGGGCCGAGGACGGCGGCGTGCGTGCCACCAACTGGCCGCCGAAGCCGTCCCGGCCGGGAATGCGCTCGACCACCGCGCCCACGGCGCGCAGCTCGGCCTCGGCCTTGTCCATCAGGCTGTCGATGGCGGCGGGGTCGGTGGTCGGGGTCTCATGCTCCACCCAGGCGCGCAGCTCCTCGAGCAATTGCTGGCTGGAACCGATCCGGGTGGCAGGCATGGGCAACTCTCCATCTTCAACGGGCTTGAGGTTGTGCCGCTGGTGCCCGGCCTTGTCCATCCAGGCCACCGGGTCTAATCCCAGCGGATAATCGCCTCCGCCTGCCCTGTCTTCGAACGGAGAGACCGTGACCGATTTCGCCCCCGACCAGTCCACCCAGCCGGGCCTCAAGCGCATCTGCGTGTTCTGCGGCGCCAACCCGGGCGTGAACCCCGCCTATGCCGATGCCGCCCGTGCGATGGGCGAGGCGATCGCGGCACGCGGGCTGGGCCTGGTCTATGGCGGCGGCAAGGTCGGGCTGATGGGCATCGTCGCCGACGCCGCCATGAAGGCGGGCGCCGAGGTGACGGGCATCATCCCCGAGGTGCTGATGCGGCGGGAAGTCGGCCACGGCGCCATCACGCACCTGCACGTCGTCGGCACCATGCATGAGCGCAAGAAGATGATGGCCGACCTGTCGGACGGCTTCGTCGTGCTGCCCGGCGGCGTCGGCACGCTGGAAGAGGCGGTCGAGGCCTTCACCTGGACGCAGCTGGGCATCCACAACAAGGGCCTGGTGTTCCTGGATACCGACGGCTACTGGCAGGGCATGGCCCAGCTGTTCGACCACATGGTGGCCAATGGCTTCGTGAAGCCGGAGCAGCGCCCGATCGCCAGCTTCACCGCGGACCCGATGGAAGCCCTGGACGCGCTGGCCGCTTTCAGTGCCCCCAAGGCCGACAAGTGGGTGGCGCCCTCCCAGCGATGACCCTGCTGCTGCGCGACTGGAGGGCGGTGCCGGAGGAAGCGCGCGGCGCAACCCTGGCGCTGGGCAATTTCGATGGCATGCATCTGGGCCACCGCGCCGTGCTGGCCGCCGCCCATGCCGGCAGGCCCGAACTGAAGCTCGGCGCCCTGACCTTCGAGCCGCATCCGCGCGAGCATTTCCGCCCCGAGGACCCGCCCTTCCGCCTGACCCTGCTGCCGGCGAAGCTGGAGCAGCTCTCCGCCCTCGGCTGCGCCTTCGTCCTCGCCCTGCCGTTCGATGCCACCCTGGCCGCCATGCCGGCCGACCAGTTCGTGCGCGATGTGCTGCACGGCGCGCTGGGCGCCAGGCACCTGGCCTGCGGCATGGATTTCGCCTTTGGCTACCGCCGGGGCGGCGACGTCGCCTTCCTCTCCCACCACGCCGAGCAACTGGGCATGGGCATCACCGTGGTGCCGCCAGTCGCCGATGCCGAGGGCCCGCTCTCCTCCTCCCGCATCCGGCGGGTGCTGCAGGATGGCTACCCGGAACGGGCGGCGCGCAAGCTGGGCCGGGTCTGGGAGATCTGCGGCCCGGTCAGCCATGGCGACAAGCGCGGCCGTACCATCGGCTTCCCCACCGCCAACGTGCCGCTCGGCCGCCACCTGGAACCCGCACGCGGCGTCTATGCGGTGCGGGTGCGGCTGGCGGATGGGCGCGTGGTGGACGGCGTGGCCAATATCGGCGCCCGCCCCACCGTGGGCGGGACGGAAAGCCGGGTCGAAGCGCATCTGTTCGACTTCGACGAGGACCTGTACGGGCAGGAGGTCAGCGTCGGCCTCGTGGCCTTCCTGCGCGCGGAGAAGAAGTTCTCCGGGCTGCCGGAACTGACAGCCCAGATCGCGGCCGATGCGGCGTCGGCCCGGGAGATCCTGCGCGCGGGGTGATGGGGTGAAGGTCAGGGGAATGAATTCCCCTGAAACCCCTTCTTTCTTTTCTGCGCGTTTGGGTTTTGTCTTTGCGACAGGGCGTGGCGCGCAATGGTTAAAATACTGATTTTTATATAGAAATTGACTCACCGGCTGGCGGACGCGCGAAGCATCAGGCGTATCATACCGTCCAAGCACCGCCGCCAGTCCTGAGCGATGAATAGAACTCGAAGAAAAAAGATGGGGGCCTGGGGGAATTCCTTCCCCCAGCCTTCTCTCCTACCCACGAGCCATCACGCGCTCTGGTGCTGACGCCCACCCCCGGAATGGCCCATTATTCCCCCACGGCGCCGGAGAGCGCCGGGGAGGATGAACCATCATGCTCAAGCAGATCGAAGCCGGTGCCCTGCGGGTGGCCTACCGTGAGCAAGGTGAACCGGATGGCTGGCCGGTGCTGTTGCTGCACGGCTTTCCCTACGACGTGCATGCTTATGACGAGGTAGCCCCCTTGCTGGCCGCCAGGGGCGCGCGGGTGATCACGCCCTGGCTGCGCGGCTATGGGCCGACGCGCTTTCTCTCGCTGGATACGCCGCGGTCCGGCCAGCAGGCGGCGCTGGCGGCGGACCTGCTGGCGCTGATGGATGCGCTGGCCATCCCCGATGCGGTACTGGCCGGGTATGACTGGGGCGGGCGGGCCGCCTGCATCCTGGCGGCGCTGTGGCCGCAACGGGTACGCGGGCTGGTCACCGGCGGCGGCTATAATATCCAGGACATCGCCGGTGCCAGCCGCCCGGCCAGCCCGGCGGCCGAGTTCCGCACCTGGTACCAGTACTACCTGCATGGGGAGCGCGGGGCGGCCGGGCTGGCGCAGCACCGGCAGGAATTCTGCCGGCTGCTCTGGGGGTTGTGGTCGCCGGAGTGGCGCTTCGACGACGCGATCTTCGCCCGCACCGCCGCGGCCTTCGACAACCCGGATTTCGCCGCGGTGGTGGTGCATTCCTACCGCCACCGCTTTGGCCTGGTGGAGGGTGACCCGGCGGTGGAGCAGATCGAGCGCCAGTTGGCCGCGCAGCCGCCGATCGGCGTACCGACCATCAGCCTGGATGGCGGCAGCGACGGCGTGTCCGGCCCCGCCGGCAGCCAGCGCCATGCCCGCCATTTCACCGGAGGGTTTGAGCAGCGGACGCTGCCGCATATCGGCCACAACCTGCCGCAGGAAGCGCCGGCCGCCTTCGCCGACGCGGTGCTGGCGCTGGCGGAGGGCAGAAGCTCTCCCTGAAGGAAGGCCGGAGAGGCTGACCTGCGGGCGGCACCGTCGGCCGAGCCGCGAATGCGGCTCGTCGGGCGTGCGGCGCATCGGGGCCACCAAGGTGCCGCCCTGGCAATGGAGGGCATCGATAAAGATACCAACGAGTCGTTGAAGGGGGCCGGCGGTACAAGCCTGCTTGACCCTTGCCGCGCTGGGTCGCAAAACCCGGCGCATGGTCCAGATGCCAATCCTCGCAGGGGCGCGAATTATCCGCCCGGTCCTCTGACGAGAGGGCCGGGTATCCCGTTGCCGCGCTGCCTTACCTTCCCTGCCTGAAGCCCGCCCCCTCGGCGGCATGGACACCCCAGATGACCGACGCCTCCGACGCCCCGGCCCGCGACTATCGCGGGACCGTCTTCCTGCCCAAGACCCCCTTCCCCATGAAAGGCGACCTGCCGAAGCGCGAACCGGGCTGGCTGGAGCAGTGGCAGGCGAACGCGCTGTGGCAGGAGCTGCGCGAGCGCTCCAAGGGCCGGCCGAAATTCGTGCTGCATGACGGCCCCCCCTACGCGAACGGCCCGCTCCATATCGGCCACGCGCTGAACAAGACGTTGAAGGACGTCATCAACCGCGCGGCGCAGATGGCGGGCTACGACGCCGGCTACGTGCCCGGCTGGGACTGCCACGGCCTGCCGATCGAGTGGAAGGTCGAGGAAGAGTACCGCGCCAAGGGCAAGGACAAGGACAGTGTCCCCGTCCTGGAATTCCGCGCCGAATGTCGCGCCTATGCCCAGCACTGGCTGAACGTGCAGCGGGAGGAGTTCAAGCGCCTCGGCGTGTTCGGCGACTGGGCCAATCCCTACGTCACCATGGACTTCTCCTCCGAGGCGACGATTGCCGACGAGATCGGCAAGTTCCTGATGAATGGCAGCCTGTATCGCGGCCTGCGCCCGGTGATGTGGAGCCCGGTGGAGAAGACCGCCCTGGCCGAGGCCGAGGTCGAGTACCACGACCATAAGTCCGCCATCCTGTTCACGAACTTCCCCATCGTCTCGGCCGCCTCGCCGGACCTGGTGGGGGCCGAGGTGGTGATCTGGACCACCACGCCCTGGACCATCCCCGCCAATCGCGGCCTGGCCTATGGCGCGGAGATCGACTACGCGCTGGTGCATGTTGAAGGGGTCGAGGAAGGCTCCCTCCTCACCACCGGGCGCACGCTGATCGTGGCGCTGGCGCTGCTGCCGGGCTTCGCCAAGGAAGTGGGCATCGGCGCCCATACGGTGAAGCGCGTCTTCAAGGGCGCGGAGCTGGCCGGCGCCATCGCCGCGCACCCGCTGCGCGGCTGGGCGGCCGGCGCCCCCGGCTATGGCTTCGACGTACCGCTGATGGAGGGTGACTTCGTCACCACCGAGGCCGGTACCGGCGTCGTGCACATCGCGCCCGCCCATGGCGAGGACGACTTCGCGCTCGGCCGCACCCATGGCCTGCCCGTCACGGAATGTGTGGCGGATGACGGCACCTACACGACGCAGGCGCCGGGCTTCACCGGAATCCATGTCTTCAAGGCGCATGAGCCCGTCTGGGCCGCGCTGACCGAGATGGGCAAGCTGTCCGGCAAGGGTTTTATCACCCATAGCTACCCGCATTCCTGGCGGTCCAAGAAGCCGGTGATCTATCGCGCCACGCCGCAATGGTTCATCGCGATGGACGATGCGAACCAGATCCGGACGAAAGCGCTGGATGCACTGGCGAAAACGCATTTCGTGCCGGACCAGGGGCGCAACCGCATCGGCAGCATGGTCGCCGGGCGGCCGGACTGGTGCATCAGCCGCCAGCGCGCCTGGGGCGTGCCCATCGCCATCTTCGTCGACAAGCACAGCGGCGAGCCGCTGCGCGACCCCGCCATCATGGAGCGGGTGACGCATGCCTTCCGCGAGGAAGGCGCCGACGCCTGGTACAGGCCCGGCGCCGCCCAGCGCTTCCTGGGCAATGACCGCAACCCGGATGACTACGAGCAGGTGATGGACGTCGTCGACGTCTGGTTCGAATCCGGCTCCACCCACGCCTTCACCCTGACGCCGGAGCGGGACCTGACCTTCCCGGCCGACCTGTACCTGGAAGGCTCGGACCAGCATCGCGGCTGGTTCCACTCCTCGCTGCTGGAGAGCGTCGGCACCCGCGGCGTGCCGCCCTTCAAGGCCATCCTGACCCACGGTTTCGTGCTGGACGAGACCGGGCGGAAGATGTCCAAGTCGCTCGGCAACGTCGTCGCGCCGCAGGAAGTCACCAAGCAATACGGCGCGGACATCCTGCGCCTGTGGGTGATGAATTCGGATACCGCCGACGACCTGCGCATCGGCAAGGGCATCCTGGCGCAGCAGGCCGAACTGTACCGCCGCCTGCGCAACACGCTGCGCTGGCTGCTGGGCAACCTCGATGGCTTCCAGGACGAGGAGATCCTCCCCCCCGGCATGTTGCCGGAGCTGGAGCGCTGGGTGCTGCACCGGCTGAGCGAGCTGGACACCCGCATCCGCCGCGCCGTGAAGGATTACGACTGGAACGGGGTGTACCCCGAGATCCACGCCTTCTGCGCCACCGACCTCTCCGCTTTCTATTTCGACGTGCGGAAGGACAGCCTGTACTGCGACGCCAAGGGCAGCCCGCGCCGCCGTGCCGCCCGCACCGTGCTGGCTGCGCTGCACCGCTGCCTGACCGCCTGGCTGGCCCCCGTGATGCCCTTCACCGCCGAGGAAGCCTGGCAGGCCCGCTTCCCCGACGCGCAGGACAGCATCCACCTGCAGCTGTTCCCCGAGATTCCGGCCGACTGGCGCGACGACGCGCTGGCCGCCAAGTGGGCCAAGGTGCGGGACATCCGCCGCGTGGTGACCGGCGCATTGGAGAAGGCGCGGGCGGGCGGAGTCATCGGCTCTTCCCTGCAGGCAGCCCCGGCGCTGCACCTGCCGCCCTCCGAGCTCGACCTGCTGCCGCCGGAAGTCTGGGCGGAGCTGTGCATCACCTCCGGCCTGGACCTCGTGGGCACGGACGCTCCGGCCGATGCCTTCACGGTGGACGGCGTCCCCGGCGTCGCGACCGTCTTCGCCCCCGCCGCCGGGCATAAATGCGAGCGCTGCTGGCGCGTGCTGCCCGAGGTCGGGCGCTCCGCAAGCCACCCCACCCTCTGCCTCCGCTGCGAGGGCGTGGTGGAAGGCGCATGAGCCTGAAGCAGGGCCTTGGCATCGCCGCTGGCGTGCTGGTGGTGGACCAGCTCTCCAAGTGGTGGATCCTGGAAGGGCTGCGCCTGCCGGAGCTCGGCCGGGTGCCGCTGGTGGATTGGGGCGTGGTCGGCATGGATTTCGCCATGGTGTGGAACCGTGGCGTCACCTTCGGCCTGCTGGCGGGGGATGCGCCCTGGCACCGGGTGATGCTGGCCCTGCTGGCCCTGGCGGTGGTGGGCTTCTTGGTCCGCTGGCTCTCCCGCGCCCATAACCGGCTGACCACGGTGGCGCTGGGGGCTGTGATCGGCGGCGCCATCGGCAATGTCATCGACCGGCTGCGCTTCGGCGCGGTGGTGGACTTCATCGACACCTGGTTCGCCGGCTGGCACTGGTATGTGTTCAACGTCGCCGATGCCGCCATCGTGCTGGGCGTGCTGGCCCTGATGGCGGATGCCTTGTTCCAGCCCAAAACGACGAGTAAGGAAGCGCCATGACGCAGCCCAACCGCATCGCGGCGCGTGCCGCCGCCCTCTCCCTGCTTGTCCTGCCACTGCTGGCCGGTTGCGGCCAGGATACGGCGCGCAATCTGGGCTTCACCCGCGATGCGCCGGATGAGTTCAGCGTGGTCACCCGCGCGCCGCTCTCCCTGCCGCCGCAGCTGGGCAGCGACCTGCCCGTGCCGCGCCCCGGCGCCGCCCGCCCGCAGGAGCTGACCGGCGGTGCTGCCGGCGCCGCCATCCTCGCCCCGGCCTCCGCCTACGGTGTCGGCGTGCCGAGCGCGCCGTCCGCCGGCGAATCCGCCCTCGTCGCCCAGGCCGGCGGCGCGGTGCCGAACACCGTCCGCCGCCAGGTGGATTCTGAGAGCCTGCGGCTGGAGCAGCCGGACCGCAGCCTGGTGGACCGCCTGATGTTCTGGCGCGACGCGCCGCCGCCGGGCACCGTGGTGGACCCGCAGCGCGAAGCACAGCGCCTGCGCGAGAATGCCGCCCTTGGCCGCGATACCGAGCAGGGCGAGACCGCCATCATCCAGCGCCGCCGCCAGGGCCTGTTCGAGAGCATTTTCTGAGCGGCATGACAGGACGCCCGGCGGCCCCCAGGCAACAGCCAGAGCCGCCGGACGAAGCCTTGGCGGGCCTGCCCGCCCCCGCGCCGGTGGTGCCACTGGTGGCCGACGTAACACCCGATACATTTGTAGCGGCCACAGTCACGGACTTGGCCCTTGCACCCGGTGCCGAAAACGCAACATGGGAAGGCACCATGCCCCCGTTGACCCGCCGCGCCGCGCTGGCCGCCGCCGCCGCCCTCCCCGCGCTTGGCGCCTTGCCGGTCCTGCCGGTTCAGGCGCAACCCGCACCCTTCACGCCACCGCCGGGGGAGAAGCCCCTGTTCGGCGCCGCCCTGTGGCACCTGCCCAACGGCCTGGCCGTGGTGCATGCCGAGAACCGGCGCGCGCCCGTGGTGGCCCAGTACCTGTATTACGGTGCCGGCGCCGGGGATGACCCCGCCGGCAAGTCCGGCCTGGCCCACTTCATGGAACACATGATGTTCAAGGGCAGCGCACGGGTGCCCTCCGGCGCCTTCTCCCGTCGCGTGGCGATGGAGGGGGGGCAGGACAACGCCTACACGTCCCGCGACGTCACCGCCTACCACCAGCATGTGGAAGCCAGCCGGTTGCCGCTGGTCGCGATGATGGAGGCCGACCGCATGGCCGGCCCCCTCTTCCCGCCCGCCGAGCTGGAATCGGAGCGGCAGGTGGTGCTGGAGGAGCGCCGCCAGCGCACCGAGAGTACCCCGCGCGGCCGCTTCCGCGAGGAATACGACGCCGCCTTCTGGGGCCGCCAGCACTGGCGTGGCCGCCCGCTGATCGGCTGGGCGGACGAGATCGCCGGCCTGACGCGGGATGACATGCTGGCCTTTTTCGGCCGCTTCTACAGCCCGGCCAATGCCACGCTGGTGGTGGCCGGCGCCGTCTCCCGCGACGAGTTGGCCAAGGTGGTGGAGCAGGAATACGGCGGCATCGCCTCCCGCGGCGCCGCTTTTACCGATGTCTCCCGCGGCCGGGCGCCCGCGCCGGCCACGCCGCTGGAAGCCCGGCTGGTGAAGCACGACGCCCAGGTGCAGGAAGCCGCCTTCCTGCGCGGCTGGGTGGCCCCCAGCCTGATCTCCGGCGGTGCCGAGAGCCGCCATGCCTACGCGCTGGAAGTGCTGGCCCACCTGCTGGGCGGCGGCCAGGGCTCCCGCCTGCACAACGCGCTGGTGCGGGGCGGCCTCGCCGTCTCCGCCGGCTGTGGCTATGACGGCGACTCGGTCGGCACCGGCAATTTCGAGATCCAGGTG
>Ga0308171_1002139_pt1 | contig 22114 bp, 17 predicted proteins | sample PhyGR1_FD_202135 | JGI IMG/M metagenome (GOLD analysis project Ga0308171, IMG submission 202135) | Phyllosphere microbial communities from UC Gill Tract Community Farm, Albany, California, United States - DLSLSG.R1 | ecosystem: Host-associated > Plants > Phyllosphere > Unclassified | place: USA... | reverse complement strand
TTCCCCAGCCTTTCTGCCCGCGGCTGCATGTCGATCCGCCCTGACGCGAAACGCGCGGGGAAGAGGCGCGGGTGATCACTTCCCAGCCTTCAGAGTACAACCTCAGACCATTCATGAAGCCGGTTGGCATTCCACTGTCAGATGCGCCAGTTCGTGAACGGGCGCCAGACGGGCGCGGATGGTGCCGGCATCCGGCGTGCCCGTGACGCTGACAATGGCGGCATGGGCTTCCGGCCCGACCCGCCAGACATGCAGGTCGATGATCAGGGCATCGCCCGGACCTTCCACATGCTCGCGCATCTCGGCTTCCAGGGCGGGGTTGGACGTGTCCAGCAGCACGGCTGCGGTCTGCCGCATGAGGGTCCAGGACCAGCGGGCGATGACCACCGCGCCAACCACGCCCATCAGCGGGTCCAGCCACACCCAGCCCAGATAGCGGCCGGCCAGCAGCGCCACGATGGCCAGGACCGAGGTCAGCGCATCCGCCAGCACATGGAGGTAGGCGGACCGCAGGTTGTTGTCCGTGCCATGGGCATGGGCGTGGTGGTGATCTTCGCCCGGGCCATGATGGTGGTGGTGGCCACCGGATAGCATCAGGGCGCTGACCAGGTTCACCGCCAGCCCCAGCACGGCCACCAGCGTCGCCTGGCCGAAGGCGACCTCGCGTGGCTCCAGCAGCCGCATGCCGGATTCCACGGCGATCCCCAGCGCCACCAGGCCAAGCACCATGGCCGAGGCGAAGCCCGCCAGATCTCCCACCTTGCCCGTGCCGAAGCTGAAGCGGCGGTCATGCGCATGGCGGCGGGCGAAGGCATAGGCGCCGGTGGCCACCGCCAGGGCACCGGCATGGGTGGCCATGTGGAAGCCATCCGCCAGCAGCGCCATCGAGCCAAAGACCGAGCCGGCGACGATCTCCGCCACCATGGTCATGGCCGTCAGCGCGACGACCCACAGGGTACGCCGCGCATTCTCGTCATGGGCGTGGCCGAGGAAGACGTGGTCGTGCGCATGGGCGGCTTGCTGGGTCATGGTGGACCTATTTGGAATAGCGGCGAATGACGACAGCGAGTTCCTCGGCCCCGGCGGCGCGTTCCGCGTCGGTCAGGCCAGGGCGGGCGACGTGGTCGTGCAGGTGTTCCTCCACGATCTCATCCATCAGGCCGTTGATGGCGCCGCGCACGGCTGCCACGCGTTGCAGAGTGACGGCGCAGGGGGCGTCATCCGCCAGCGCGCGTTCGACGGCCTCGATCTGCCCGGCGATGCGCCGCACGCGGTTGAGCAGATCCTGCTTCTGTTGGGAGGAGCTGAGATGGGACATACCATACCCAGGTAGGGTATCTGCTGGCGCGCGGCAAGGACGAGGCGAGCACGGGCCATCCGCGACAACACGATAGCCCCGGCCGCGATGGGGGGAGAGTCTGTAGGGTTGGCATGGGCTCGCCTGCCGGCCCCTGGCTGCCTGGTCTTGCGAGCGTCTTCACCGGGCCAGGCCATTCCGCCTGACCCGGATATGCTCTAGCTCACTTCCTCATAAAGCGTCCGCGCCTCGGGGGCCGGCCCGCGCCGCTCGGCCAGGGCGACTACCCGCCAGACGCGCACCACCCCGGTTTCCGCGCGGCCAAAGGCCAGGGTCAGGATATCGCCCGGGCGCAGCTTGGCGTGCGGCTTATCCACCGGCTGGCGGTTGAGGCGGATGCTGCCGCGCTCGACGAAGCGGCTGCACTCCGCCCGGGTCTTGGCCACCCGGGCGCACCACAGCCACTTGTCCAACCGCTGCCAGTCACGGTCCTCAGTTTCCGCCACGCCGGAGAAGCCTTAGCCCTTGCCGAGCTTCAGCTTGGCCAGCACTGCGAAGGGGCTGTCCGGGTCGGCCTTGGCAGGCTTCGGCGCATCGAAGCTGTAGGTCCGGCCCTCGTTGCCGCCGCCGCGCTGGTCGCGGTCGCGGTTGCCGCCACGGGGGCGGTCATCGCGCGGGCCACGGTTGCGGTCGTCCCGGTTGCCATCCCGCGGACCGCGCGGGCGGTCGCCCTGGCGGAACTCAGGGCGGCCTTCGCGGGGCGGGCGGGGGGTCGCGTCGCGTGCCTCGGCGGGCTGGCCCTCTTGCGGGCGGGGGGCGCGGTTGCCGTCTCGGTTGCCGTCTCGGGGGCCGCGGTTGGGGCGGCCGTCCCGGCGGGGCGGGCGCTGCTGCGTCGCGGCGTCGGTGCCTTCGGCCGGAACTGCGGCACCTTCGGCCGGCACGGCTCCATCCTGCGGCGCGGCGGCGGCGGGCTGGGGCCGGCGGTCACGCTGCGGGCGGCCGTGGCGTGGCTGGCCGTGGCGGCCGCCGCGATGCCCGTCTTCCCGCCGGGCGCCGACCATGGTCGGGCTGGGCGGGCCGAAGGCGTCCTCGGCCAGGGCATCCACCGGCAGCAGGCGGAAGCCCAGCGTGGCCAGCACCGCCGGCAGCGCATCGGCCTTCACGCCCAGGCGGCTGGCGACGTCCGGCGGCAACATGGCGGGGGTACGGCGGGTCAGGTGGCCCAACTCGCCGGCCACGCGCTCCGCCACGTCCAGGCGCAGCAGCACAGGGCCGGCCTGCACCCAGCCCATGGTCTCGGCGAAGCCGCGCGGCCAGCCTTCCGGCGGTTGGATGGAGACGAGGCCGCCACCCGGCAGCGTCGGCACGATGCATTCGGCCTTCAGCGCCCAAAGCTGGGCGCGCAGTGCCATCGGCTTCGGCTTCAGCACTTCCGGCAGGTACAGCGCGAAGCGCCCGGCACGGATGCCGATGGCCTTCAGCTTCTGCCGCAGCTCCGGGTTGATGTCGGCTTCGGTGCCACCGGGGACGAGGCCCAGATACTCCCGCAGGCGGAAGGCGGGGCCGCGCAGAGTGTTGTCCTCGGCGGCCTTCTCCTCGACCGTGGCGAGGGCGGCGAATTCCTTCGCCAGCATCGCTTCCAGCCAGGTGGCCAGCTTGGCGCGGATGCGCTCCCGCTGGGCGCCGTCCAGGAACTCGCTGGGCAGGGGCTCGACCTGCGGCTTGTCCGGCGTCGGGCCGGGCTTCAGCCGCGCGATCTCCGCGCCGTCCCAGACGATGCGGTGGGTGGGGATGAGGGAGAATTCCTCGTCCTTCGCCGCCTCCAGCGCATCGACCCGGCGGGGCATTTCGCCCACCAGGGCGCGGCGCGCCGCGCGCATGACCAGCTTGCGCTCGTCCTCATTGGCGACTGTCGCATCCGGCTCGAACACGAAGCCGCTGACATGACCGACCGGATGGCCTTCCACTACCACCTCTCCTTTACGATTGACGGCGGACAGCAGCTCTTCCTCCGTCTCGTCCAGCCTGCGGATCAAGTGAGCCGCGCGGCGATCGACGAAACGGGCGGTCAGGCGCTCATGCAGCGCGTCGGAAACGGCGTCCTCGGCCGCGCGGGCCTCGGACTGGAAACGGGTTGCATCGCGCACCCAATCGGCCCGGGCGGCCACGTAGGTCCAGACCCGGATAGCCGAAAGGCGTGACATCAGCGTATCGAGGTCGCCCTCGATGTTACCCAGTTGGGCGATCTGGCTGGCGACCCAGTCATTGGGCAGCGAGCCATCCTCGGCGAGATGGCCGAAGATCTTGGCGGCGAGGCGGGTGTGGCTGTCATCCGCCAGCTTCCGGAAATCCGGGATCTGGCAGGCTTCCCACAGCAGCCGCACCCGGGCGCGGGAGGAAGCCAGCCGGCGCACATCCGGGTCGCGGGACAGGGCTTCCAGCGTGATATGGTCCGTCGCGTCGTTGCCGCGGGACAGGCCGGGCTGGTTCGGCGCCAGGGCCAGGCTGTCCAGCAGCGCGTCGATGCTGCTGGTATCCAACGACGAGTTCCGCCAGGCGAGGGTGGTCAGCGCCTCGAACTGGTGGTTCTCGATCTTGGCGACGATCTCCTCCGCCAGCGGCGGGCAGTCGGCGGTGACGCCGAAGCTGCCGTCCCGCATGCCGCGCCCGGCGCGGCCGGCGATCTGCGCGGCTTCCTGCGCCGTCAGCGGGCGCGGGCGGTGGCCATCGAATTTCTGCGTGCTGGCGAAGGCGACATGGTCGACATCCATGTTCAGCCCCATCCCGATGGCGTCGGTCGCCACCAGGAAATCCACCTCGCGGTTCTGGTACAGCGCCACCTGGGCGTTGCGGGTGCGAGGCGAGAGGCGGCCCATGACCACGGCGCAGCCGCCGCGCCGGCGGCGGATGGCCTCGGCGATCGCGTAGACCTCGGCGGCGGAGAAGGCGACGACGGCGCTGCGCGGCGGCAGGCGGGTCAGCTTGGCCGGGCCGGCGTATTCGAGCTGAGAAAGGCGTGGGCGGGTCTCGATCTCCGCCTGCGGCACCAGGCGCTGCAGCAGCGGGCGGATGGTCTCCGCGCCCAGGAACATCGTCTCGACCAGCCCGCGCGCGTGCAGCAGCCGGTCGGTGAAGATATGGCCGCGGTCAGGGTCGGCGCAGAGCTGGATCTCGTCCACCGCGACGAACTCGGCCTTGCGGTCCAGCGGCATGGCCTCGACCGTGCAGGCGAACCACCTGGCCTCGGGCGGGACGATCTTTTCCTCGCCGGTGATCAGGGCGACGTAGCGCGCCCCCTTGGCCGCCACCATGCGGTCATAGTTCTCGCGCGCCAGCAAACGCAGCGGGAAGCCGATGATACCGGACGCATGCGCCAGCAGCCGGGTGATTGCCAAATGGGTCTTACCCGTATTGGTCGGACCCAGGATGGCCTTGACGCGGGCCGGAAACATCGAGGCGGACGAGTTCGTGGGGACGAAGGCTGACATCGCAGCCAGTGTGTGGCGCCAATGGGGGGTGCTTGGCAACGGGGGGCGTGCGGCGCGGGGCCGTTAACCGACCGAAAGGCAATTCCAGGCTAGTGCGGGGCGTAGCGCGCCAATGGCTGGCGCGGGGGGAAGGAACGCCAATGCTCCGCTGGCTCGCATCGTCGCTCGCCTTGCGCCTGTACGCCCTGATGGGGCTGGCGGGGCTGGTGGCCCTGGGAATTGCCCTGCTGGCCTTCCATGGCCTTTCGCGTGGCGAGGAGCACGTGCGGAACCTGCACCGCTCCCTCTCCGCCGCCTGGCATGCGGAGCGGGTGAATGCCGAGGTGATGGAGGCGGTGGCCGAGAGCCGTCTGCTGTACTTCACCGCCGACCCTGTTGGGCGGCAGCGGGCGGCGTCCCGGCTGCAGGAGGTGCTGGGGCAGATGCAGGGCGAGATCGGCCAGTGGCGGCCGCTCGTCCGGCCGGAGGGCGAGGCGGAGTTCGCCCGCATGGCCGCCGCCGCCGCCGAATTCGCCCGGTTCCGGGAGGAGGTGGCCCGCGTGGCCGTGGCCGAGGGCCACCAGGCTGCGGACCGGCTGGGCAATAACGAGGCCAACCGGGCCGTGCGCCGCCAGTTCAACGAATTGCTGCAACAGGCGGAGCGGAGCGCCGGCGCGCGCGCGGCGGCCGACCTGGCGGCGGCGCAGGCGGAAGCGCGGCAGACGGCGTGGACCCTGGTGATCGTGGCGCTGGCTGGCCTTGGCGTGCTGGCCGTGGTGCTGCCGCTGGTGGTCCGCCGCAGCATCCTGCGGCCGCTCTCGGCCACCGGGGCGCGGCTGGGCGGCATGGCGCAGGGCGATTTGGGCGCTGCCGTGCCCGGCACCGCACGGACCGACGAGATCGGTGCCTTGGCTCAAAGCGCAGAGCAACTGCGCCAGAGCCTGAGTGAGGCGCGCAAGGTGGAGGCCGGCGCCCGGCAGCAGGCCGAGCAGCGGGCGCGGCAGGCGGAGCTCTATGCCAGCGCCGTCGCCGCCTTCCGGCAGGAAGTGGACCGCGCCATGTCCGGCCTGTTCCAGGCGACGGAATCGGTGGGCGGGGCGCGGCAGGCGCTGGTGCAGGCGGCGGAAGTGGGCGAGGATGCCGGGCACGCGGTGGCGGATGCGGCCGGCGGCACCGCCCAGGAGGTGCGCACCGTGGCCGCGGCGGCCGAGGAAATGGCCTCCGCCGTGCAGGAGATCGCGCGCCAGACCGCGCAGGCGACCCAGGCCGCGACCGGCGCGGCGGAGGCGGCCCGCAACAGCGACCGCACCGTGCAGGGGCTGACGGACGCCGCCGCCCGCATCGGCGACGTGGTGCGGCTGATCGGCGACATCGCCGGACAGACCAACCTGCTGGCGCTGAACGCGACGATCGAGGCGGCACGCGCGGGCGAGGCCGGCAAGGGCTTTGCCGTGGTGGCCAGCGAGGTGAAGTCCCTGGCCAGCCAGACCGCCAGGGCGACCGAGGAGATCGGCGGGCAGATCGAGGCGATGCGGCAGGCCACCGGCGCCACGGTACAGGCCATTGGCGGCATTGCCGCGACCATCGCGGAGATGGACCGCATCAGCGCCGGCATTGCCGCGGCGGTGGAGCAGCAGGGCGCCGCGACGAAGGAGATTGCCCGCGCCGCCGCCGCCGCCGCGCAGGGCACCAATGCCGTGGCCCAGCGCAGCGCCGACGTGCAGGGCGCAGCCACCCGCACGCGGGCGGAACTTGTCACCCTCTCCGGCGCCGCCGATGGGCTACAGGGGCGCAGCGCGGAACTGCGCCGCGCGGTGGATGGCTTCCTGGCGCGCACGGCGGCGGACGGGCGATGATGGGACCGGAGCCGAAACCGTGAATGGCGTGACGAGGTGAAGGCCTGGCACGTGCGCCGTGACCGCAGCACCCACTGAAGCACCTTGCCCCAGCGACTGGCCCCTGGTCCTGCCGGCGGGGCTGGGGCAGGCTGGCGGGGCTCATGCGCCAAGCTCCTGCCTCGACCTCCCATGCCTTGCGCCACGCGGCGCTATTGGGCGCCGCCTATGCCGTGGTCGGGGTGTCCCAGCCCTTTCTGCCGGCCTTCCTGACCTCTCGTGGCCTCGATGCGGGGGAGGTCTCGGTCGCCCTGGCGCTGGGTTCCGCCGTGCGTCTGCTGGTGGGGCCGATGGCGGGGCGGCTGGCCGATTCGCTGCACGACCCGCGCCTGCTGCTGGCAGCGACGGCGGCGGCCTCCGCCCTGGCGGCCTGCGGCTTTCTGCTGGCGGCGGGCGTCGTCGGCATCCTGCTGGCGCAGCTGATGTACAGCACCGTCCTGGCCCCGCTGGTGCCGTTGAGCGAGACGGTCACGCTTGCCGCCGCCAGGCGCGGGCTGTTCGATTACGGCCGGGTGCGCGCGGTCGGTTCGGCCACCTTCATCCTGGCCTCGGCGCTGGCGGGCTGGCTGGTGGGGCGGCAGGGCTACGATATCGTGCCGGTGCTGCTGGCGCTGATGCTGGCGCTCTCCGCCCTCGCGGCGCTGACGCTGCGGCGGACGGGCGAGGTGCGCGTGGCGCGGCCCGGCAGTTTCCGCGCCGTGCTGGCGCTGCCGGGGCTGGGGCGGCTGATGCTGGTCTCGGCCCTGGTGCAGGGCAGCCACGCCGCGCTGTATGCCTTCGGCGCCATCCACTGGGCGGCGGCGGGGCACGCGCCACTGACTATCGGCCTGCTGTGGGCCGTTGGCGTCATCGCCGAGATTCTGTTGTTCACCTTCGGCCACGCGCTGGTGGAACGGCTGGGGCTGCGCGGCCTCTCCCTGGTCGCGGCGGTGGCGGGGGTGGTGCGCTGGGGGCTGCTGGCCGGCACGGTCTGGTTACCGGCGCTGGCGGTTGCACAGGTCCTGCATGGCCTGACCTTCGGCGCGCAATATCTGGCCTCGATGCGCCTGCTGATCAGCCTGGTGCCGCCGGGGCAGGCGGCGACGGCGCAATCCCTGCACGCCAGCCTGGGTGTCGGCGTCGCCACGGCGCTGCTGACGCTGGTGTGTGGCCCGCTCTACGCCAATTTCGGCGGCGGAGTGTTCTGGCTGATGGCGGCGCTGTGCGCGCTGGCAGTGCCGGTGGCGCTGGGCCTGCGCCCACCGGTGGCGGAGCCGGCCGAGACACCCTGAAGGCGTAGCGTTGGCGAACGGCAGGGCCGGGGAAGCGGGATTCCCCGGCCCCGTGCGGTCAGACGCTGGCCAGCAGGCCGGCCAGCAACCGGGCGCGGGGCACCAGGCTATCCATCAGCACGTGTTCGTTCAGCGTATGCGCGTTGCCGCCCATCACGCCCAGCCCATCCAGCGTCGGGATACCCATGGCGCCGGTGAAGTTGCCGTCCGAGCCGCCGCCGGCGCTCTCATGCCCGATGGTCAGGCCCAGCTTGGCGCCGAGGCCGCGCGCCAGCTCATACAGGCCCATCGTGCCGGCATCCGGCTCCCACACCGGGCGGGTGACGCCGCGCTTCACCTCGAATCGGACATCGCCGCTGGTGTCGTTCAGCGCCAGCATCTTCTCCACCGCCGCGTCCAGATCCGCCTGGCGCTTGGCCATGCTCAGCGACTCGGCATCGCAGAAGGTGGGCACGCAGTTCACCCACTGGCCGCCATGGAAGACGCCGACGGAATAGGTGCAGGCCTCGGTCGTCATGTCCTCGATGGCGATCATCCGGCGCGCCATCTCCTTCACCGCGCTGCGGCCGGCGGAGAGTTGCGCGCCGGCATGGCTGGGCTTGCCGGTGGCACGCAGGTTGAAGCGGGCAATGGCATAGCGGCCGCTGACCACGCCATGGTCGGCGCGCCCCGGCTCCGGCACCAGCACCACCTGGTGGCGGGCGGCCTCGGCCTCGATCAGGTCGCGGGTGGAGGGGCTGCCGATCTCCTCGTCGCTGGTCAGCAGCACCGTCACCGGGCGGCTGGTGGGGATGCCGGCCTTGGCCAGCGCACCCAGTGCCTGCAGCGCCAGCACGGTGCCGCCCTTCATGTCGAACAGGCCGGGGCCGAAGGCGCGGTCGCCTTCCACGCGGAAGGGCAGGCCGTTCGCCAGTGTGCCTACCGGATGCACCGTATCCAGATGCGCCAGGATCAGAATGCCGCCGGCCGGGGCGCCGGGGGGCGCGAAGCGGGCACGGACGCAATCGCCCAGGCCCAGACGGCCGGGAATGCGCTCCACCTGCGCGCCCATCAGCGCCATGTCCCGCATGGCGAGGGACATCATGGCATTGACGGCGGTGGCGTCGAAGGTCGGGCTTTCCTGCTCCACCCAAGGGCGCATCGCGGCCAGCAGCGCCTCCGCCGTGAAGGGCAGCGCGAGGGCCCGGTCCGCGTTGGGGGAGGGGGCATTCGGCGTCGCTGCATCCATGGGGTGGTGCTCCTGCTGGGCGTGGCGCCGAGGCGCGCATTACGCGGGACAAAGACAGGCTGGTCCATGCCCGCATCCGGCAGGGGCGGCGGCCATGGTTCCGGCGGTGAGGTGACGAGCCTGCGATGCCCGGGCCGATGCGGCAAGGGGGTCCGGGCGGCCGGGAATGGTCGGTTTGGGCGGATGAGAAGGAAGATCAGCGGAAGGCCGGGGAAGAATTCCCCGATCCCCTTCCTTTGCTTTTTCGAGTGCTCTGGGGCGACTGCGAAGCGGGTGTTTCGATCTGAAGCGGGGTGGCAGCGAGGTGCGCGGACCGATGGTCCAGCTCTGGTGCCTGTTTCCATCACCAGGGCACGCCCCTACAGCCCGGGGAGAGCTGCCAAAACTGCAGAAAAAAGAAGGGGACTCGGGAACTCCTTCCCCAGCCTTCCTTAGCTTCCGCAAAGCCCTGGGTGCACACCGCCACTGACGCATGTGTGGCTGACGGCGGCCGGGGCCGCCTGCTAGCCTGCCTGACGATGACAGACACCCCGACCCCCCGCCGCATCGCACCTGAGAGTGGCGCGCATCTCTGGACCGCGGAGGCGCTCTCCCCCGCCGACTGGATGGTGCCGCTGGGGGCCGAGGCCGCCGCGGAAACCCTGGCGCCGCCGGGCGAGCCGAGGCCCGTGCTGGACCCCTTGCTGTCCCGCGTGGCGGAGCGGCTGGCGCATGGCAAGGGCTTCGCGCTGCTGCGCGGCCTGCCAGCGCCGGAGGATGGCGCGGCACTGCTGGCCACTCTGGGCGAGCGGATGGGCGAGAGGATGACCGTACCGGCCGGCAGCCTGGCGGAAGGTGCCGGCGATATCCTGCTGCTGCTGTGCCGGCAGCCGACGACCGTGACGCTGCGGTCCGCCGCCGCCGTGCACAACGCCCTGATAAAGGCGGACCGCGCCCAGCTGGAGGTGTTCTACCGCCCGCTGCCACATGGGGAGGATCTGGACCTGCCGGTCTTTGCTGTCAGCAGCGGCGTGTTTTCCGCCTGGCTGCGGCGGGAGGCGATCGCCCGCGCCACGCCTGCCGCAGCGCTGGCCGCGCTGGATGCGGCGCTGGAGACGCCGGGCCTGGCGCTCAGCCTGCCGCTGCGGCCGGGGGATGTGCTGGCGCTGAACCCCTTCCTGGTCTGGGCGGAACCGGCATCGGGGCTGGAGGCGCTGGCGCTGCGGGGCAAGGTGGATTCCCGCCTGGCCACCGGTGCCTTCGCGGGGCTGGGCGCATGATGCGCATCCTGGTCGCGAACGCCAACACGACCGAGGCGATCACGCAGCTCTGCGCCGCGGCGGCGCGGGATGCGGCGGCGCCGGGCACCGAGATCGTGCCGGCCACGCCACGCTTCGGTCCGGCGGTCATCTCCTCCCGTGCTGAGAACATCATCGCCGGGCATGCGTTGCTGGAGTTGCTGGCCGGGCATAGCGGGCAGGTGCAGGCGGTGGTGCTGGCGGTCAGCCACGACACCGCGCTGGAAGCCGCACGCCAGCTGATGCCCTGCCCGGTGGTCGGCATGACCGAGGCTGCGTGCCTGACCGCCTGCATGGTGGCGGCGCGCTTCGGCCTGCTGACGCTGGGTGGGGTGGAGACCTACCGGGAACTGATTGGCCGCCATGGCCTGTCCTCCCGCCTGTCCGGCCTGGATGGCGTGGCGATGACGCCGCAGGAGGCGGTGCGCGACCCGGCCGGGGCCGAGGCGGCGGTGCTGGCAGGCATCCACCGGCTGGTGGAAGGCGGTGCCGATGCGGTGGTGCTGGGCGGTGCCGCGCTGGCCGGCATGGCGGCCCGGCTGGCGGACCGGTCCCCCGTGCCGTTGCTGGACGGCATTGCCTGCGCGGTGAAGCAGGCCGAGGCGCTGGTGGCGCTGAACCTGCCGAAGCCGCGTGCCGGCAGTCTGGCGCCGCTCTCGGGCCGGGAGAGCAGCGGGCTGTCGGCGGAATTGGCGGCGATGTTGAAGGGGTGACGCTGGGGCGTGTTTTCCTCGGCCTTCATTGGACTGACTTGATGGCCGGCGGGCCGATTTCCGGGAAGGCAGACCTCTGCAGAATCGCGTCAGGACCAGGGGGTCATCCAATGGATGGCACAATTGCCTGCGGTTGAATCAAGCGAAGGCGCGCATCACGCGATCAAACGAGATCGGAGCTTATCCGCTCCATTCGCTTTTCAGCAGATAAGCTTCAAAGTGGGTCCGCCGCGTATCATGCCCTGCGAAACCCGAGCTCGCCGGCCGCGTGATTTCCCGCTGATTCACCGGCGACGGCCACGTTCCAAGGCTACAGGCGCCGCATCCGGCATCTGGACCCACCTCAAAACGCGCAGAAAAAGACGGGGGCTTGGGGGAGTTCATGCCCCCAACCTTAACTCGGCGCTTCTGTCGACCGCCCCTCGATCGCCCGCAGCACCGACGCGGCCGCTGCCGCGCTGGGCACGCCGCCCTCCGGCCGCAGCATGTTGAACACGCTGGCGAAGCCGTCGCGCTGGGCTGTCGCCGCGGCGGGGTCCGTCAGCAGGCGAACCAGTTCGGCGGAGAGCTTTTCGGGCGTGCAATCCTCCTGCAGCAATTCCGGAATGATGCTGCGCTTGGCGAGGAGGTTGACGATGCTGACATACTGCACCTTGACCAGCCGGCGCACGATGGCGGCGGTGATCGGGTTGACGCGGTAGCCCACCACCATGGGCACGCCGGCCAGTGCCACCTCCAGCGAGGAGGTGCCGGATTTGATGATGCCGGCCTCGGCGGCGGCGAAGGCGTCGTATTTCTCGGCGATGTCGCGCACCAGGATGGGCGCGGGGTGCCAGCCGGCGGCGACGGCGCGGACGCTCTCCTCCACCGGCCCGGCGAGCGGGACGACGGGGCGCAGCTTCGGCACGCGGTTGGCGGCCAGCTTCAGCGCGGCGCCGAAGGTGGGTAGCAGGCGGCCGACCTCGCTGCGGCGGCTGCCGGGCATGACGAGGACGATGCGCTCATCCGGCGCGATGGCGTGGAGGGCGCGGAAGCGGGCGGCGTCGCCCTGGTCGGCGCCGGATTCCAGGATGGAATGGCCGACGAAATCGACCGGGATGCCGGCTTTCTCGAAGAAGGGCGCCTCGAAGGGCAGCAGGGCCAGGATGCGGTCGACTTCCTTGGCGATGCGCTTCACCCGCCCCTGGCGCCAGGCCCAGACCTGGGGGGCGACGTAGTGGAGGATGGTGAAGCCCTTGGGCCGCACCCGCGCCGCTACGCGCAGGCCGAAGCCGGGGCTGTCGATGGTGACGACCACGGCGGGGCGGCGCGCTTCGATATCGGCTACTGTCTGCGTCAGCCGCTGGGAGAGGCGGCGGATATTGGGCAGCACCTCCGCCAACCCCATCACGGCGAGTTCCCGCATGGGGAAGAGACTGACAAAACCCTGCTCGGCCATGCGGTCGCCGCCGACGCCGGCGAAGACCAGGTCCGGGCGCGCGTCACGCAGGGCGGCGATCAGCCGGGCCCCCAGCAGGTCGCCAGAGGCTTCCCCGGCGACGATATAGACCAGCGTCATGCCGGCACCGCCACGGGCGGCTTGTGGAAGGATCGCTTGGGCCAGTCCCGGTGGTTGAAGACGGCGCCTTCGCGGCGGACGGCCTCGATGCGCGCGGGGTCCAGCTCGGCGAACACCCATTGCGGCATGTCCAGTGCGCCGCGCGCCAGTACGCCATCCTCCGGGAAGCCACGGTCGATCGGGCCGAACACGGCGGCGTAGCCCCGGTTGGCATCCAGCGCGGCGGACCAGGGCGCGGTGCCGACGGTGGGGGTGATGGCGACGAAGCACTGGTTCTCCACCGCGCGCGCGGCGGCGCAGACGCGGACGCGGTTGAAGCCGTGCAGCGTGTCGGTGCAGGAGGGGGCGAGGACCAGCCAGGCGCCGGCTTCCACCTGGGCGCGCACGTGCTTCGGGAATTCCGCGTCGTAGCAGACGGAGATGCCGATCAGCCCCCACGGCGTGCTGAATACCGAGGGGCTGGCACCGGCGGTGACGCCCCAGCGCTCCCGCTCGAACCGCGTCATCGCATGCTTGTCCTGGGTGGCGAGACGGCCTTCGGGGTCGATCAGCGGGGCGCGGTTGCGGATGAGGCCATCGGCATCCCGCATCGGCAGGGTACCGGCCAGCAGCCACAGCCCGGCGCGGCGGGCGGCTGCGCGCATCTCGGCCAGGATGGCGGGCGCGGCTTCGACCATCGCCGCCAGCTCCGCCGCCTCGTCAGCGATGTCGGAGCGGGTGAGGGCGGCGCCCAGCTCCACGCAGGCATATTCCGGCAGCACGGCCAGCTCGGCGCCGCCGGCTTTGGCCTGGGCCAGCCAGTGGTCCAGCTTGGCGCCGAAGGCAGCGATGCCCTCGGGCCGCTCCACCGGGTATTGCAGCAAGGCGAGGCGCAGGGGTCGCGCGGGTACGGGCTGGGCGGTCATGGCAGGGCGCGTTCCCAGAAATCGAGCATGTGGGGCGTCTCTCCGCGCCGGCCGGTCTCTCGCCAAGGCAGGGCGCAGGCGAAGCCGGCGGGGGCGTAGCCGCGATTGCGCCAGAAGCCGTCCAGAGGCGTGTAGCTGGCGGGGCGGCGCGGGTCGGCAGGGTCGTCCCGCCGCACGGCGCAGAAGGTGGTGCGGTGCAGGCCCAGGCTGCGGGCATGGGCTTCGCGCCGCTCGAAGAAGCGCACGCCGGCGCCCTGGCCGCGCCAGGCCGGCAGCAACACGCTCTCCCCGAAGTAGCAATAAGCCGCCGGGTCGCGCCCGCTGGCGATGAAGGGCGCGCGGGCCCAGCCATGGGCGTTGGCCATTGGTTCGCAGGTGGCGGCACCGACGGCGCGCTCGCCGTCCAGCGCCAGGATGATGGCGGCGTCGGCGTTGCGGGAGAAGTCGCGGAGATAGGCGGCCTCGGCCCGGCGGTCGCCTTTGTACAGATAGGGCCAGTCGCGGAACACGCCGATGCGCAGCCGCGCCAGGGCCGGCAGCCAGGGTTGCAGTGCGTCGCCGCGCACGGTCTCGAAGCGGAGGGCCATGGGGGCAGGGATACAGCGGATCGGCGGGCGGGGCGAGGTCGGGGCGCAGGGCGAGGGCTTGGCGGGCCCGGTAGCGCCGAAGGTGAATTTATTTCGCTCGATGAAATTCGGAACTTGTATGACGATTAACGATGTCTTTAAATATAACGATACGGCAAATGGCGCCCGAGCCGAGCCAATCGAGAATAAAAAGCAAGTCGGCAGAAGAACAGTCGCATCTACGGCTAATAAGAAAATATTGGCGAACCGAGAATAATCGGCACCGGCCAGGAATAACCAACATGAACGACGAGGCCCCGCGCCTTCGGCATTTTCTCCCTGCACTGGCCCTGGCTCTGTTCAGTGCTGGCTCGATCTTCGCCGTTACCTTGGCTTCGCCCCGGCAGGGCAGCCAGATGGCCGTCATCGCCCCGCCCTGGTTCGGTCTGGGGGATACGGCAGCCATCGTGGTCCAGGCCGGCGGGCGGATGGTGGAGGCCGGCGGCTTCGGCAACGTGCTGGTCGCCTATTCGGAGGACCCCGGATTTTCCGCCGCCCTGTACCGGGCCGGTGCCTGGCTGGTGGTGGACCCCGCAAGGCTGCGGGGCTGCCTGGGGCTGAACGATGCGCCCGCCGCCATGGAAGGGCGCGTCTGATGCAGGAAATCACTGGCCTGCGGCAGCGCTTCGGCCGGCTGCTGATCCTGTTGTTGTGGCTGCACCTGCCGCTCATCGGCGCCGTCGCCTGGCTGACGGGGCATCCGCCCTGGCCGGCCATGGCGGTGACCCTGGTACTGAACGGCGCGGTGCAGCTTTCCTGGTGGCGGCAGGGCCCGGCGCCGGCGACGCGCTATCTCTCCGCCGTGGCGCTGATGGGGCAGCCGGCGCTGCTGGTCTACCTGCTGGCCGGCCATGGCTGGCAGATGGACATGCACATGTACTTCTTCGCCACCCTGGCCCTGCTGATGGCCTGGTGCGACTGGCGGACGCTGGTGGTGGCGGCGGCGACCATCGCGCTGCACCACCTGGTGCTGAACTTCATCTATCCCTCCATGATCTTCGCCCGCGGCGCGGACCTAGACCGGGTGATCCTGCACGCCGCCATCGTGGCGTTCCAGACGGCGGTGCTGGTGTGGCTGAGCCAGACCCTGGTCAGCAGCTTCGCGCGGATCGAGGCGATGTCGGCCGAGATCATGGAGCGGACGCGGGAGGCGACGGCGGCCAGCGAGGCCAAGAGCATGTTCCTGGCCAATATGAGCCACGAGATCCGCACGCCGATGAACGCCATCCTCGGCTTCTGCCACCTGGCGCTGCGGACGGAGCTGGCGCCGCCGCAGCGGAACTACCTGGTGAAGATCAAGACCGCCAGCGGCAACCTGCTCTCCCTCATCAACGATATCCTGGACTTCTCCAAGATCGAGGCCGGCAAGCTGGTGCTGGAGAAGGCGGATTTCGGCCTGCGCCCGGCGCTGGACAGCACCATCGGCATCGCCTCCCTCCGCGCGCAGGAGAAGGGCATCGCGCTGAATGTCAGCATCGCCCCGGACGTGCCGGATGCGGTGGTGGGGGATGCGCTGCGGCTGAACCAGGTGCTGCTGAACGTCATCAGCAACGCGGTAAAGTTCACCGAGCGTGGCGGCGTGGACGTGGCGGTGCGGGTGCGGGAGCAGCGGGGCGAGGACCTGCTGCTGGAATTCGCGGTGCGCGACACCGGTATCGGCATGACGCGGCAGCAGCGGGAGATGCTGTTCAGCACCTTCTCCCAGGCCGATGCCTCCACCACCCGGAAGTTCGGCGGCACCGGCCTCGGCCTCGCCATCAGCCGCCAGCTGGTGGAACTGATGGGCGGCACTATCGCGGTGGAGAGCGAGCCGGGGAAGGGCAGCACCTTCACCTTCACCACCGCCATGCAGCGCGGCGATGCCGAGGTGATGTCCCGCCGCCTGACGGTCGAGGCGCTGCGCAAGCTGCGCATCATGGTGGTGGACGACAATTCCGGCTCCCGCGAGATCCTGCAGGCCACCTTCGGCGCCTGGGGCATGCAGGTGGACCTGGCGGCATCCGGGCGGGAGGCGGTGAGCGCGCTGGAGGCGGAGGCCACGCGCGGCCGGCCCTACGACCTGGTGATGATGGACTGGAAGATGCCGGGGATGGACGGCGTGGAAGTGGCGCGGGCGATCCGGGACCACGTGCGCCTGTCCCACATCCCCACCATGCTGATGGTCAGCGCCTATGGGCGGGAGGAGGTGATGTCCGCTGCCGATGGCGCCGGCATCTCCGCCTTCCTGGTCAAGCCGGTGGATGCCGGGCTGTTGCTGGAGACGCTGACCCGCCTGTTCAGCCGGGCCGAGGCGGTCGTGCTCGCCGATGCGTCACGGGATGCCGCCCCGCCGCCCCCGGCTTCGCCACTGATGGGCCGCCACCTGCTGCTGGTGGAGGACAACGAGATCAACCGCGAGCTGGCAACCGAGATCCTCACTGATGCCGGCCTGGTGGTCGACACCGCCGAGAACGGGCGCATCGCCTGCGACAAGGTGCTGCACGGGCCCCTGCGCTACGACGCCGTACTGATGGATGTGCAGATGCCGGTGATGGATGGCTACGAGGCCACCACGCGCATCCGCCAGGCACTCTCCGCCACCCAGCTTCCCATCATTGCCATGACAGCGCATGCCTACGAGGCGGAGCGGCAGCGCTGCCTGCAGGTCGGGATGAACGACCACCTTTCCAAGCCTGTCGATCCCGCCGCGCTGATCCGTACGCTGGAGCAGTGGATCAGCGCCTCCCCCGCGCCTGCCGCGCCGGTGGCGGAACCGCCGCCGCGCCCGCTGCTGGCGGAGGACGAGTTGCCGGACAGCATGCCTGCCTTCGACCTGCCGGCGGCGCTGCGGCGCGTGAACGGCAAGCGCAAGTTGCTGCGAAAGCTGATCCTGGATTTCGGCGTCCGCTACGCCTCCGCCACCACGCGCCTGCGCGGCATGATGGCAATGGGTGAGTTCGAGGACGCGCGCGCGCTGGCGCATACCCTGAAGGGTGTGGCCGGCGCGCTGGAAATCCGCCTGGTGGCCGAGGCGGCACGGCATGTCGAGGACTCGCTGGCGCATGGGCAACTGGACGCCGTGCCAGCCTGGCTGGACCAGTTGGAACAGGCGCTGGCCGCCGCCCTGGCCGCCATCGACACGCTGCGCCAGTCCCTGCCGCCAGAACCGCCGCTGGCCCCCGCCGCCCGCCCCGCGACCATCGACCTGGTGGCGGCCGAGCCGCTGCTGGCGCAGCTGCGCCAGCAGGTGGAGCGCCGCAGCCTTTCCGCCCGCCGGACCTACGAGGCGCTGGTGCTACTGGTGCCGCCTGGCATGCCGGCCATGACGGCGCTGGGCGATGCATTGTCCCGCCTGGACTACGCCAGCGCGGCGGACCTGATCGAGACTATGTCGGACGCCTTCCGCGTCCAGGAGGGAGCGCAGTGAGGCAACGTGCCGTCATCCTTGTCGTTGACGACGAAGTCAGCAACATCGAGATCCTCAGCGAGGCGCTGGAGGAGGAGCATGACATCTCCTTCGCCACATCGGGGGCGGAGGCCGTCCGCGTCGCGCGCAGCTTGCTGCCGGACCTGATCCTGCTGGACGTGCTGATGCCGGGGATGGATGGCTACGAGGTCTGCCGCGTCATCAAGTCCGACCCGCTGCTGATGGACGTGCCCATCATCTTCACCACCGCGCTGGGAGACCAGGAGGCCGAGGTACGCGGCCTGCTGATGGGCGCCATCGACTACCTGGCCAAGCCGATCTCGCCTGTCATCGCCCGTGCCCGCGTGCGCAACCATGTCGAGATGAAGCGGATGCGCGACGAACTGGCCGAGCTGGCGGTGACGGACGCGCTGACCGGCCTCGGCAACCGCCGGCGGCTGGAGAAGTCGCTGAACCAGGATGTCTCCCGCCTGACGGAGACCGGTGAGCCGCTATCCGTCATCATCCTCGACGTCGATTTCTTTAAACGCTTCAACGACGCCTACGGCCACGCCGCCGGGGACCGCTGCCTGGCCATGGTGGCCGCGGCGCTGAACCGCGCCATACGCTGCGCCTCCGACGTCGCTGTCCGCTATGGAGGGGAGGAATTCGCCTGCATCCTGCCCGCCATGGACCACGAGCAGGCGCTGGATGTGGCGATGCAGATCAAGGAACGCGTCCTGCTGCTCGGCATCCCGCATGCGTCCTCGGACACGGCGCCGATCGTCACCGTCAGCATCGGCGTGGCGACCGCCGCCTGCGTGCCGGGGGCGGTGCCGGACCACTGGATGCGCGTGGCGGACAGCCAGCTCTACCTGGCCAAGGCAGCGGGGCGGAACAACGTGATCGGGACCACCTTCGATGCGACGGAAGTGCTGCCGCATTAGGGGGTAAGGCCGGGGAAAGAACTCCCCGGGCCCCATCTTTTCTCCTCAAGTTTTGGAGAGGGGTGGTTGGTCGGTCGGCGCCTAGTAGCGTGACAGCCAACGGTTCTTTCGGCGCGGATTTGTAAAAATATCCAAGCTGCGCCTGCCGGCCCTGCCCCCTAACTCGCAGAAAAAAAGATGGGGTCTGGGGAATTCCTTCCCCAGCCTTTTGCATCTACCCCCAAATCAGCCCGTCTTCTCCATGTTCCAGAAGAACTGCACCGGGGAGACCACCATGCCCTTCAGGCTGGTACGGTAGGCCATCGGCTGTTCGATCAGGCCGGCCGGTGCGTAGGGCACCGTCTCGAACGCCCGGCGTTCGATCTGCGCCGCCAGTTCCTTCTGCTTCGCCGTATCGGCGGTCGCGATCCACTGATCGCGCAGGCCTTCCAGGGTCGCGTCCTCCGGCCAGCCGAACCAGGCGGTGGCGCCGTTGCTGCGGATCAGCGGGTGCAGTGCCGGGTTCAGCACATCGGCGCCGGACCACAGCGTATGGAACACCGACCAGCCGCCGGCATCCGGCAGGCCGCGATTGCTGCGGCGGCCGATGAAGCTGGCCCAGTCGGTCGAGATCAACTCGACATTCATGCCAAGGTTCTTCAGCAGTTCCTGCGTCACCAGCGACTGGTTGTAGGCGATGGGCTGGTCCGCCGGCGCCAGCAGCACGACCTTCTCGTTGGCGTAGCCGGCTTCCTTCAGCATCGCCTTGGCGCGCTCCAGGTCCCCGCGCATCGCCTCCTGCCCACCGGCGCCGGTGGACATGGGGGAGCCGGGGGTGAAGAAGGTCTTGGCTTCCCGGTAGTAGTCGGGGCTGCCGACCACGGCCTGCATGTAGTCCTCCTGCTTCATCGCCATCAGCACCGCGCGGCGGACGCCGGGGTTGTTGAAGGGCGGCTGCGCCTGGTTGAAGCGCATCAGCAGGATCAGGCCGAGCGGCACGTTCTGGATGGCGATGTTGCGGTCCCGCTTCAGTACGGGCAGGAGATCGACCGGCGGCTGCTCGTACCAATCCACCTCGCCCTGCAGCAGGGCGCCGACGGCGGCGGAGGGCTCGGTCAGCGCCAGCCACTCGATGCGGTCGATCTTCGCCACTTTGCCGCCAGCGGCCCAGGAGGGCGCTTCCTCCCGCGGCTTGTAGGTGGCGTTGCGGGTGTAGATGGCGTTTTGCCCTGGCACCCACTCGCGGCTCTGGAACTGCCAGGGGCCGGAGCCGGTGGGGTCCGAGATCGGCTTGGACGCATCGCCCTGCGCCACCCGCTCCGGCATGATGAAGGGCACGTTGGAGGAGAGCTTGCCCAGTGCATCCGGCAGCAGCGGGAAGGGCTTCTTCAGCCTGATGCTGAAGGTGCGCGCATCGTCGGCGGCGTAGCCTTCGACGAACGTCGCGAACGTCTGGCCGAAGGCGTCGCGCTTGGACCAGCGCTGGATGGAGGCGATGCAGTCCTGCGCGCGCACCGGCTGGCCGTCATGGAAGGCCAGGCCGTCGCGCAGGTGGAAGGTCCATGTCAGCCCGTCCGGCGCCGTCTGCCATTCACTGACCATCTGCGGCTTGATCTGGAAGTTCGCATCGGTGGCGAACAGCGTGTCGTAGATCAGGTAGCCATGGTTGCGGATGACGTAGCTGGTGGCGACGATCGGGTCCAGCGAGGGCAGCGGCGTGGAGGGGATGAAGCGCAGCGTGCCGCGGTTGCCGCCGCCGCCTTGCGCGTGGGCGAAATGCGGCCGCGCGAGGCCGGAGGAAGCCAGGGCGGCACCGCCGGCCAGCAGGGTGCGCCGGGTGAGGGGAAGGCTCATGGGCGAGAACTCCAGCAGGTGGCCGGCGGCGCGGCCGTGACGATCAGGCAGCCAGGGCGGCGATTTGCGGCAGGGCAGGGCGGGTGGCGATGGCGGTCCGCATCAGCGCGTCCACCTCCGCCGTCTCCTCGGCCGAGAGCGCCAGGCGCGGCGGGCGCGTCAGATACGTGCCACGGCCCATGATATGCTCGCACAGCTTGATGCACTGGACGAGGTCCGGGCGCGCATCGAGGTGCAGCAGCGGCATGAACCAGTCGTACAGCGCGCGCGCTTCCGCGTACCGGCCGGCGGCGGCCAGGCGGAACAGCGCCTCGCCCTCCTGCGGGAAGGCGTTGGACATGCCGGAGACCCAGCCCTTGGCGCCAAGCATGATGCTCTCCACCACGGTGTCGTCCAGGCCGGCGAACATCAGGAAGCGGTCGCCCACCATGTTGCGGACATCGGTGAAGCGGCGGGAATCGCCCGAGGATTCCTTGAAGCACACCACCGTCTCGCAATCCGCGAGGGAGGCGAGGATCTGTGGCGTGACGTCGTTCTTGTAGATGGGCGGGTTGTTGTAGACCATCACCGGCAGGTCGGTGGCCTTGGAGACGCCGCGGAAATGCGCCGCCGTCTCATGCGGCTTCGAGGAATAGACCAGCGCCGGCATCACCATGACGCCGTCCAGGCCGATGCGCGCGGCTTCCTTCGCCATGTCGCAGGCGAAGGCGGTGGTGAACTCGGCGATGCCAGCGATGACCGGCACGCGGCCGCCGGCGGCATCCTTGGCCGCCTCCATCACCGTGATCTTCTCATCGCGGGAGAGGGAGCAATTCTCCCCCACCGTGCCGCAGACGATGAGGCCGGAGACACCGTCGCGGATCAGCGCCTGCATGACGCCGTGGGTGCGCTGCACGTCCAGGCTGAGATCGTCGTGGAACTGCGTGGTGACGGCGGGGAAGACCCCCTGCCAGCTGACCTTGGGCATTGGCGTGCTCGCTGCGATATGTCTTGCTGTGTCGAATGTAGAATTTATACAATCGGTGCGTCAACAATGTTTCAGGCCCCGGGCGGGAGATGGACAGCCTCCACCCCCTGCGGATAGTCAGGCGCCAAGGATCGCGAAGCGGCACGCCATGCACAGGATCGGAGAACCCCGGTGAGCACCACCACCGCGCGCGGCCGCAAGGGCCTGGCGCATCGCACCGTGGCCGGGGCGCTGCTGGAGGAGATCCGCCGCCGCATCCTCGATGGCAGCTTCGCCGCCGGTTCCCAGCTACGGCAGGACACGCTGGCCGAGGAGTTCGGCGTCAGCCGTATCCCGGTGCGCGAAGCCCTGTTCCAGCTGGAGGCCGAGGGCTTCGTCCGCATCCTGCCGCATAAGGGGGCGACGGTGTCCTCCCTCTCAGTGGAGGATGTGGCGGAGGCGTTCGAGCTGCGCGCGTTGCTGGAGCCGCGCCTGCTGCGCCATTCCGCGCCGCGCCTGACGGAATCGGATTACGAAGCCATCGACGTGGTGTTGGCGGATTATTCGCGCGCGTTGCGGGAGCGGGATACGGCACGCTGGGGCGAGCTGAACACCACGCTGCACCTGATGCTGTACCAGCACGCCGGCAAGCCCCGCACCGCGACGCTGGTGACCAGCCTGCTGCAGGAATGCGACCGCTATACCCGCCTGCAGCTCTCCTCCGACCTTGAGTCCCTGGAGCGCGCGGATAGCGAGCATCGCGAGC
>Ga0308171_1002138_pt1 | contig 22117 bp, 14 predicted proteins | sample PhyGR1_FD_202135 | JGI IMG/M metagenome (GOLD analysis project Ga0308171, IMG submission 202135) | Phyllosphere microbial communities from UC Gill Tract Community Farm, Albany, California, United States - DLSLSG.R1 | ecosystem: Host-associated > Plants > Phyllosphere > Unclassified | place: USA... | reverse complement strand
AACACGCCGCTGGCCTCATGCAGCCGGCCGGCGTCGCGTGGGTTGTCGACGCGCCCGGCCAGATAGCCCGCCACGCCCGGACAGGCCCCGATATCGAAGGCGCCCTGCTGCCAGGAGGAATGCAGGTCGCAATCCACCACGACCACACGCTGCCCCGCTGCCGCAGCGGCGGCCAGGCAGGCCAGGGTGGTGGATTTCCCCTCCTGCGGCAGGGCGGAGATGATGGCGATGACGCTGCCACGGCGCGGCGCCTCCGCGCCTTCCGCTCTGGCCGGGCCCAGCTTGTCCTGCAGGCCCAGCACGGCTTCGACGAAGTCGCGCGGCTTGCCGGCGAGGATGGCCTTCACAGCCCGGTCCGGCCGACCGCGCAGCTCTGGAATGTGGCCGAGATAGCGGACGCTGGCGGCGAACTGCCGGGTCACGTCATCCTGGCTCCGCAGGGTGCGGCTCTTCCGGAACTCACGGAAGCCAATGGCGGTCATGCACAGGCCGAGGCCGGCGATGAAGGCGGCGGCAAGTACCAGCGGCACCTGCGGCCAGGTCGGCCGCGCCGGCACGGTCGCGGGGGAGACCAGCCAGCCATCGGTGTCGTTGAAGCCCACCTGCTCCGTCGTCCGCAGGCGGGAGAGGAAGGTCTCGTAGACGGCCCGGTTGGCGTTGCCCTCCAGCTGCGCCGCCTCCAGCTGCGTCTGCCGCACTGTCAGGTCGTTGGCCTGGCGGCGGAGCGCCTGCAAGCGGCCCTCCAACGCGCCACTCAGGGTTGTGGCGGCGGCCACATCGGCCTGCAAGGCCGCCAGCCGCGCCCGCGCCTCGGCCTCCATCTGCCCCTGGGTAACGCGGCGCTGCGCCTGGGCGCGCCGCAGCGCCAGGCTCTCGCTGCCAAGCTCGATGGAAAGGCGGCCGACTTCCTGGTTGGCCTCCGCTGCCGTGGTGCGCAGCCGGTCGATATGCCGGTCGCCGCCCGCCGCCGTTTCCCAGTCCAGCAGCGACAGGATGCCGGTGCGCTGCACCAGTGCCTCGGCCGAGGCGAGCCGGTTGGTGGCGCGCTCCTTCTCCACGCGCGCCTGCAGGATGCGCTCGCCCAGCCCGGCCATCTCGGCATTGATCTGCGGCAGGTCGCGGCCATCCACCTGCAAGGCAAGGCGCAGCGCCGCCATGCGCTGGTCGGCCTCCAGCACATGCGCCCGCAACTCCTGCGCGCGGCGCTGCAGCCATTCGGCCGCCCGCTCGGCGGCTTCCTGGCGGCCGCGCACACGGTTGGCCAGGTAATTCTCGGCCACCGCGTTGGCGGCCTCCGCCGCCAGGGCCGGGTCGGCGGCCGAGAGCCTGATCCGCGCCAGGGTGGACCGGCCGATCGGCGTCACCTGCACCGCGCTGCCCAGCTGGTCCACCAGCCGGTCCTCCGTGCTGCGCCCGGCCTCGTTGCCCACCGCCGCATCCAGGTCCAGCGCCGCGGGGCTGACCCGGCGGGAAAGTGTGGCAGTGAATGCCGCCAGCCTGTCCTGCGGCGCATCTCCCGCTGCTGCCAACCGCTCCGCCCGCCGTGCCAGGCCGAGTTCCTGCACCACGCGGGAGAGTGAGGCGGGTGAATTCATGATCTGCAGCTCGCCCTCCACATCGGGCAACTGGGTCTCGCCCGTGCGCGAGACGGCATCGGTATTGGCGATGTCCGACTGCCGGGGGGCCGCCATGATGATCGCCTCCGCCGTGTAGCGGGGCTCGGCCAGCTGGAGATATGCGCCGGCGACCGCGGCGGTCAGGCCGGAGATCAGCAGCAACATCTTCCACTCGCGCCGCGCGGCGCGCAGCAGCTGGTCGATGGCCTGCGCGGGCCCGGATTGCCGGACCGCATCATCCATCAGGAGGGCCATGGAGGCATCGACAGCGGGAAGGCGGTTCATCGCAGAGAGCTCCTTTGGGGTGGGCAGGCCAGGATTTGCGATTGAATTAAGTATATCGGTATCGAATCGAAGAATCCACGAAATCGAACGAGTCAAATTATAGGAGATTCATCTATAATATTCAGATTCGTGCATAGGGAGCCAGAATGATTGAATCATAACGCGCTTGTCGATCGGTTCATGATTCAAACGTAAGGAATTATGATTTCCAAGGTGGCATGTATTGCTTGAGAATTACACTTAACGTAGCCGATTGGGCACTTCTGACTGATGTCGCCACGTATGAGGGATCTTGATGCCAGCTGGTAATTTCCGCCTGACCTTCGACGCCGAATTCAATGACCCCCAGCAGCCACTCTTCCTGGACCAGGGGGGCGCCTTTTCTCCCACCCTGGCGCACTGGGAAAACCTGCGGACCTTCGCGGATAACCACGAGCAGCAGACCTACGTGGATGCCGGGTTCGGCGGGGCCGATGCCTATAATCCCTTCAGCGTCGCCGACGGCGTGCTGACGATCACCGCTGTCCCGACGCCGGAGAACCTGAAGGACGACGTCTCGACCCCCTACGTGTCCGGTGTGCTGGAGACCTCGGGGGGCCCGGCTTCGGAAGGGACGCAGCCGGACGGCTTCTGGCAGCAATACGGCTACTGGGAGATGCGGGCCGAGCTGCCGCAAGGGCAGGGGCTGTGGCCGGCTTTCTGGCTGGTCGGCATGGGCGAGATCGATATCATGGAGGTGCTGGGCCACGACCCCTGGGTCGTCCACAACTCTACCCACGATTTCCGCGACAACCCCGCCCAGCACACGACGAACGCGGCAGCGGTGGGTACCGATGTCTCGGCCGGCTTCCATACCTATGGACTGGAATGGACCGAGGACGCCCTGGACTTCTACTTCGACGGCCAACTGACCACGCATCTGGACGGCGCCGCCTTCCGCGACTTCGGGCCTTCTTTCCTGGTGGTCAACCTGGCCGTCGGCGGCGACTGGGGCGGCAACCCGGACAGCACGACGCCGTTCCCCGCCGAGATGAAGGTGGACTACATCCGCGTCTACGAGGAGGACGCCGCCGGTGCGCCGATCGAGGCGGAGACGCCGGCCACGCCTGCCAGGCCGGGCGTGGACCCGATCCTGCTGAGCACGACGCCGGTGTACCTGAACGGCGCGGATGGGGACGACAAGCTGGTGGGCCACGCCGGCGATGACTGGCTGCAAGGCGGCGGTGGCAATGACACCCTGACCGGCCATGACGGCGATGATGGCCTCTCCGGCGGTGCCGGCAACGACCATCTGTGGGGCCAGAACGGCAACGATACGATCTACGGCGATGCCGGAGACGACGTCATCCTCGGCGGGCAGGGCGACGACCGCATCTATGGCGGCGCCGGCAACGACCGCATGGCCGGGGACGAAGGCGCCGACATCTTCTCCACCCACGGCAATGAAGGCGATGACGTCATCACCGACTTCACCCGTGGCACCGACAGGATCGAACTGGTCGGCGTTTCCGCCAGCGACGTGAGCTGGCAGGCGACCACGCGGCAGGGCGCCGATGCCATGCTGGTGACCTTCGCCGGGGGCGATACCCTGACGCTGGATCACCTGCAGGCACTGAGCCAGAGCGACTTCATCTTCGCCTGAGCCGAGGGCAGGGATGGCTCTCATCGCGCCGGCCCCGCCGGCCGCAGCGAGCCATCCCCGCCGACCGAGAAGATACGCGGCGCCGTGTCCAGCCGCAGGCTCTCTGCCACCACGAACTGCGTGCCATCCGGCGCACAGCCAGGGGAGAGTGGCGCGGGCTGGCCCGCCAGGCACAGGCGCCTGGGGGCGACGATCATGCTGCCCTGGGCCTCGGTGTTCCACCCGACCAGGACGCTGGTTGGGCCCTCCGCCGCGCCGAAAGCCAGCAGGAACTCGCCGGTCCGGAACGTCTCCACCCGGCCCTGGTACTCCAGGCCGCGCAGTGCCCCGGCAATGCGCGCCAGCGCCGCATGGACCGGCTTCGGCTGCCCCCAGTGATCGACGATGCCGAAGCTTGCTTCCTTCTGGCTGGCATCCGGGCCGTCGTCCCACCAATCGTAGATGATGGTCAGGGAAATGCCGGCCATCCGATCCAACAGCCAGAGCCTGGCGACGTAATCCGCCTGCCGCTGCCGGGTCCAGGCGCCGCCGGTGGAGGAATAGCCCCACTCGCTGTTGACGATCGCCGGCGGCGTGCGGCCCTGCGCCTGCGCGACCCGCTGTACCACGCCTTGCAGCCTCGCCCAGTCTTCCAGCACGTCTTCCGGCGCGCGGTCGCGATAGGGGTGCACGCTGACAGCGTCGAAGCATCCGGCGCGGTCGGCCTCGGCGAAATCCTCCAGGAACCAGCGCAGGAAACCGGACGCGGCCGGCCCTAGAACGACGGCGCCGGCATCCTGTGCGCGCACGGCGCCACAGGCCTCGGCGGCGAAGCCGATATAGGTGCGCAGGTCGACCGGCATGCCGAAATTATGGTCGGGCTCGTTCCACACTTCCCACGCGACGCGGCCCTGGTAACGCGCGGCCGCCAGGCGCACGAAGGCCATGAACGCGGTCCGCGCTTCGCCATGCTGGGGCGCGGCGTAACCGAGCGAAGGTGAATCCGGCCGCCCCGGTACCCTCTCCGCATAAAGCGGGTTGGAGTAGGCGAGGATGAACAAGGCCTGCAGGCCGTTGGCTTCCAGGTCGCCCAACAGCGCATCGGCTGCTGCCCAGTCATAGCGCCCTCGCTCGGTCTCGACCTGCGCCCAGAGCAGATCCGTCCGCACCACCTGGAAGCCGAGTTGCCGGATGCGTGGCAGATCCCGCGGGCGCCCGGGCGGAAAGTGGACATTGACGCCGAGGCCCGCCGTAACGCCGCCTTCGCCCAGCCAGGCCTGGATGCGGCCAGCCGGCTGGGCGTGCGCGCCCATCGAGCCTGCCAGCAACATGGCCATGGCCAGCCGGTCAATCCGCATGGCGGCCGTGCTCCATGAGGAGGCGCAGCGACGAGACCGAGGTCGCTGGGCGGAACGTCGCCCGGATGGAGACGCCGTGGATCAACCGGTGCATCCCGCGCACATGCAGGGCCAGCAGCACGGCCTCGCTCAGCACGGCGGCGATGGGCGCGCCCGCCAAACCTAGTACCGGCACCAGGGCCAGATTCGCCAGGATGCCGCACAATGCGGCCCAACCCAGGTAACCAACCTTTTGCGCGACCTCGGCCGGGCTGACAAAGGTGGCGCTGAAGGATGCGTGCACGAAGCGGATCGGCAGGGCGAGGGAGAGGATGGACAGCACCATCACCGCATCCGGCAATCCATCGCCGAACAGTAGCGGGATCAGGATCGGGCTGCCGAGCCCAAGCACCAGCATGCCGGCCACGCCCGTCGCCAACATGGCAATGACACCCAGGTGGAACACCGCGCCGAACCGCGCGCGGTCATGCACCGCCCAGCGGCAGATGATCGGCGTGAGGAATTTCATGTAGACGACCTGCGGCAGCATGGAGGCCGCCGCAATCAGCAACAATGCCGCGCTGTAGGAGGCCGCCGCGGCGCCGCCGACCTGCCAATCGAGCAGCACGACGGCCCACTGGAAGTACAGCACGTAGAAGACGGTCATCAACGCGAAGGGCATCGCCAGTTTCGCCACGGACACCAGCGACGGGGCTGTGCGGTCTACAAGGCTGGCAGGGCCATCCGGCGGCAAGGCGAGGCTGGCGGACCAGAGCGGACGCAGCAGCCACGCGCCGGCGGCAGCAACCGCCATTCCGGTAAGGCCGTACAACAGCAACACTTCTTCCAGCGACGGCGGGGCGTCACGCGGCAGTACCATCAGGCAGAGCAGCAGCAACCGCAGTGCCTGCGTCGCCGCCTGCCAAAGCGACAGCGCGCCATAGCGCCGTTCCAGCTGCAGCCGCGCGGAACCCAAATCGACCGCGGCCTGGCCGGCGACAATGGCCAGACCGGCCAGGAAGGCCAGCCACTGCGCCTGCCCGGAGACGCTGCTGCCCACCAGCGTATACGCGCCCAGCAGCACCGTTGCGAAGGCGCCGCTCAGCGCCAGCAACCGGCCGAGAGCCGGTGTCCAGCGATAGGCCTGCCGGCCTTCATCGCCGAAGATTTGCAGCAGCAGCCAGTTCACCCCGGCGCAGGCAACGGAGGACAGCAGGTTGGCCACCGTCAGGATCGCGGCCAACTGGCCGTACTCGACCGCGGTGAGCGAGCGCGCCAGGAACGTCTGGGTCAGCAGTGACAACAGGGACGCCATCAGCGTACCGCCCAGCAACGCGCCGAGGCCACGAAGGACCAGATGCAGGCCGCGATGGCGCCCCTGCCGGCCGGTCATGCCGCGAGCTCCGCAATGCGGGATCGCGCCGCGGCCACCATGCCGCGATACAGGGCAGCGTGCCGTCCGATCTGCTGGTCGAGAGAGAACAACTCAGCGGCGCGGCTTCTGGCGGCCGCATGCATGGCGCTGCTCCTCGCCCGGTCGGCCGCCAGCCCGCTGAGCCTCTTCGCGAAGAGCGCGGCGTTGCCGCACGGCACCAGATGGCCGGTGACATTCTCCACCACCATCTCCCGCAGGCCGGGCATGTCCGTGGCGACCACGGGCAGGCCGAGATGCATCGCCTCAATCACCGCCATCGGCAGGCCTTCCCAGAGCGAGGGCAGCACCATGCAGCGGGCCCTGGTGAGGGCACGCAGCGCATCCGCGTGCGGCAGGCTGCCAAGGAAGGTGAAGCGGTCCTGCAAGGACAGTTCACGTACCCGCTGGCGCAGCGCCGGGGCCAACTCGCCATCGCCGACGATGAGAAACCGCAGGGCAGGAGCAAGCCGAGCGATTTCCGCCAGTAGAAGCGGATTCTTCTGGTGATGCAGCCTGCCGATGAAGGCCACGTCGTGGTCCGGCGCGCGCGGAGGGCCCTCGGCGCCGGGCTGCGCAGCGCCATTGTAGATGACATGGCTTGTTGTCGTGCCACCGAGCAGCCCATCCTTCGAGGCCAACGCGGCATCGCTTTGGGACACGAAGACGACGGCCTGCGCGGCGGCGATGCAGAGCCATTCGCTCCACCGCGCGAAGGTCCGGACGCCGATGGCTTTGTTGCCGTAGTGGAAGCCATGCACGGTATAGGCGATGGCCGGACCAAGCCCACGTGGCAACAAGGCGCAGGGAAGCCCCGCCCTGGCGCCGTGAGCATGAACGATACTGGGCTTTGTCGCCCGAATGACCGCCTGCACTTTGCGCGAGGTGAACAGGGAGGCGGCGCGCCGCGAGAAATCCAGCTCATGCACCACGATGCCGAGCGACCTGGCGGTGCTGACCAGCTCCGTTCCCTGCTGGGTGGCTATACTGACGGAGACGCCGTGATGCCGCAGCCCGGATGCCAGCTGCAGAACCGCCGTGGTGCCGCCACCCATCCTGCCATCGCCGATGACCTGGAGAACCGAGACCGACATCACGCCGCCTCCCCCGCTACCGCAATGGCGGTGACAGTCGGCTGAAACGGCAGCGGCAAATCGGCGACGCTGCGCCAACGCCTTGCCGGGCCCTGCTCGGCCAAGGCCATGTCGAGGGCAGCCAGGAAACCTTCGCGAAAGCGCGCCTTGGAGAAGTTTCCCGCATGCTGCGCGATCGCCTGTGGGTCGAAGCTGTGCTCGGTGGCTTCGAAGCGCCGCATGGCATCCGTCAGGGACGGGATCGATTGCTCGGAGAAATGCAGGCCGGAAACCGGCGTGACGGTTTCCAGTGCACCTCCGCGCCCATAGGCGATGACAGGTCGGCCACAGGCCATCGCTTCCAGCGGAACGATTCCGAAATCTTCCTCGCCCGTGAACAGCAAAGCGCGGCAACGCGCATAGTGGGAGCGCAGCGTGGCGTCGTCGACATGCCCCAGAAAGGTCACCAGCGGTCCGGCCTGGCGGGCAAGGCGTTCCTTCTCGCTGCCGCCGCCAATGATAACCAGCCGGCGGCCAAGCGCTTTGCAGGCGTCGATGGCGAGATCGACGCGTTTGTAGGGAATCAGCTGCCCCGCATATAGATAGAAATCTCCGGCCGTCGTCCCGGCCGCCATCGCCCCGTTGAAAAGGTCAAGGTCCACCGGCGGGTAAACGACTTCGGATGGGCGCCGATAGAATTTCCGGATCTGATCCGAAATGTTGCGTGAATTGGCAACGAAGAAATCGACCCGGGCGGATGCCGTCTGGTCCCACTGCCGCAGCCGGTGTGCAAGGAGAGAGACAAGCGGCCGGAGTGGACGCGGCACCTGCCGCCGATACTCCTGGTACATGTTCCAGATGTATCGCATCGGCGTATGGCAATAGCAGACATGCAAGGCATCCGGACGCGTCAGCACCCCTTTCGCCGGCCCTGATTCGCTGCTGATCACCAGATCATACTTTCGGAGATCGAGCTGTTCGAGCGCGAGCGGCATCAGCGGCAGGTACGCTTGATACAGCCGGGCGGCGAAGGGCAACCTCGCGATGAACGTCGTCGAAACCCGGTGCGCCCGGATCGCGTCCGAGATCGCCTCCGGCCTATAGACATGGGTGAAGATATCCGCCTCGGGGAAGAGCTCGCAGAGCGATTCGAGAACCTTCTCGCCTCCCCGCATGCCAACCAGCCAGTAGTGGATGATGGCTACCTTCATCTGGCCCCTCATGTCTCGGGCTCATCCAGGCCACGGCTCTGTCCGCTCGCCGGAAGGTGACCGAATGGAAAGCTTCAGAGGTGAGGTAAGGCTTGGCTTTGGTTGCAGTGCAAGATGTTTTGCTGAAGCAACAAAGGCACGAACAAATTTCGTTGCGCGCAGGAAGAGCCGCTTAGCTAGATTTCAGGCAGCTATATTTTCTTTAAAAGAAACGTTTTTGCGCTATTTTTCACGGACTCCGCAGCCAGTATGCCGCACTGCAGCGCGATCAAATTTTGTTGATTGGATGCAACGATATGCTGCAACGCAGAATTCCGTGCCGTCCTTCCACGCATAAGCTTTAGGTGCCCTAAGAGAGGAGCGCGGAGCATGCCCGATGGTCTGAATACCCAAGCCCTGCCGTTGCCGAAAGACCCGGTCGCGCAGCTTGCGCCCATCTTCAATCCCGACCCCGCACGCTTCGCCGTATCACAACTCGCCGCATTCCAGAAGTTTTGCGCAGTGCGGACAGGCCTGTGCTTCGAGACGTACGCATCCTTCGACGACTTCGCGGTTCAGCAGTCGCAACTCTTCTGGCAATTGTTTCTTGAGTGGTGCGATCTTCCTTGGAGTGGCAACTCAAATCCTGCCTGGCAGGGGCAAGGAATCGCCGACGCTTGCTTCTTTCCCGATGTTCGGCTGAACTTCGCCGAATGTGTTCTCGGTGGTGGCCGGCACAAGACGGACGAAGACATCGCCCTGATCAGCTGCAAAGCGGACGGATCCTCGGTCAGCACCAGCTGGGCAGAGCTGCGCAGCAGGGTCACCGAGGTCGCACTCGCGCTTCACGTACGCGGCCTGCGGGCGGGCGACCGCGTTGGCGCCGTATTCCGCAATGATGACATGGCGATCATCACCTGCCTGGCGATCGCAGCACTCGGTGCCAGCCTTTCGACCTCGGCGCCGGAGATGGGGGTGGAGGCCATCGTGTCCCGCTTCGCGCGGCTGAAGCCGGATCTCATCATCTCCCACGGCAGCAGCGGGGACGATCCCGAACTTCCGCTGCGCGTGCATCATGTTGCCGCAGAGGTCGCACCTCGCCTGGGCATGATTCTACTGGGCCGTGCCTCTGTTCCCTTGCCGGCCGAGGCGCCCGCGGTGCTGCTGCTGTCCGACATCCCGTGGGCATCGGCCAAGGGTAGGGCGTGGGCACGCTTCGATTTTAACCAGCCACTCTTCATCCTGTTTTCCTCAGGCACCACGGGCGCACCGAAATGCATCGTCCACGGCGCCGGCGGAACCTTGATCGAGCACCTGAAGGAACATCGCCTGCACTGTGACCTGGGCGGGCGTGACAGGCTGTTCTTTTTCACCTCCACCGCCTGGATGATGTGGAACTGGCAGCTGTCGGCGCTGGCGGCTGGGACGACGCTTGTTCTGTACGACGGCGCCGTGACCGGGCCCGAAACCCTATGGCGTATTGTCGAAGAACATCGCGTCACGGTCTTCGGCACCAGCCCGCCCTACCTGAAACTCTGCGCGGACCATGGCTATGTGCCGGCGCGACAGACCGATCTTGCCTCGTTGCGGGCCATCCTCTCCACCGGATCGATTCTTCGGGACGAGCAGTTTGAATGGGTCGCCAGCCAGGTGAAGCCAGTGCCGCTGCAGTCGGTTTCCGGTGGCACCGATATCATCGGGTGCTTCGTGCTCGGCCATCCCGGCCTGCCGGTGTTTCGGGGAGAGGCGCAGTGCCGCAGCCTCGGCCTCGACGTCCGGGCAATGCTAAAGGATGGATCGAGTGCTGCAACAGAGGGCGAGCTGATCTGCGCCAATCCGTTTCCCTCCCGTCCCGTCGGCTTCCTCAACGATCCGGATGGCAAAGCGTTCCGCGCCGCATATTTCGCTGAGAACCCCGGTGTCTGGACCCACGGGGATCTCATCTCGGTATCCCCTCACGGCGGCTTCCGCATGCGGGGCCGCTCGGACGGCATTCTCAACGTTCGTGGCATCCGCATTGGCCCTGCTGAGATTTATGCGGCGTTGTCAGGCATCGATGGCATCAAGGATGCCTTGGCGGTCGAGCAGGTGTTGCCGGATGGCGCATCGCGCATCGTTCTGCTCGTCGTTCTGCAGGAGGCGACGTTGCTCGATGATGTGCTCAGCAGGGCGATACGTCGGCAGATCGGCGAGCGCACATCGCCCGCCCATGTTCCCGCCGTCTTGGCCCAGGTCAGTGACCTTCCGACAACCCATAGTGGCAAGCGTTCCGAACGTGCGGCGTCGGACGCGGTCAATGGGCGGGCCATCGCCAATCGCGCGGCGCTGCGGAACCCCGAGATTCTGGAGGAACTTGCAAATCACTCCGCCCTGCAAGCGCCTCTTGGCATCGTCGCTGGCCAGGCCAACGATCCAGCCGCTTCAGTCACAGAGCGACTCTGCGGCATCTGGAAGCGCCTGTTCGGCTTCAATGCCGTTAGCGCCGAGGATGACTTCTTTCTTCTCGGCGGTGACTCGATTATGGCTATTTCGCTCTTCGCCGCGATCGAGGCCGAGTTCGGCCAGGATCTCCCGATGTCCGTGCTGTTCCACGCCCGTACGGTGGCCGAACTAGCGCAGCTGATTGAAGCGGGTGGTACGGAGCGGAACGTCTCTCTCGTGCGCGTCAGCGATGGCGCTGGGCGGCCGGTCTTCGCGGTGCACGGGATGTCCGGCACCGTCGTGGAGCAGCGCCAGTTCCTGGGACATCTCGGCGCCCTGTCCGGCCGTCCGGTCTACGCCCTTCAGGCCTATGGCCTGGATCAGGAAAAATTGCCGCACCGAGATATTCCCGCCATGGCCGCGCACTACATTGCGGCACTGCGCGAAGTCCAGCCACACGGTCCCTATGCGCTATGCGGCTACTCCTTCGGAGGCCTGGTGGTCTACGACATGGCGCGACAATTGGCCGAAGCTGGCGAACGCATGGATATGCTGGCGCTGCTCGATTCAGGCTTCCATCCGCGCAACCTGTCGCTGCGCGACTGGCTGCGATTCCGCCTCGGGCGCTTCGCGGTCTATCGCGACGCCATGGCTGGCATGAACACCCGTGAGCGCCGGGCTTATCTTCGTCAGGAGCTGGTGAATATCGGCAACAGCATTCGGGTGGCAGCCGGCCTCACCCCAAGTCTCAACACTGTGGCGACGGCGGAGACAGAGCGGCCGCTGCCGCCGCCACTGGATCGCGTGCGAGCCGGGTGTGAGCTGGCTTATGCCTCCTATCGGCCGCAACCCTTCCCCGGTCCGGTGATCCTGTTTCATGCCGAGCGTCGCGATCCGCGAACCTGCGATTCACTGCCGCTCTGGCAACGTCTGTCGTCTCAACTAAAAATTGTCGGTGTCGCGGGGTCGCATCATGAGTTGGTCGTGGGTTCCTATGCGCAGGACTTGGCCCGCCATGTTGCCGCGTATTTGGGCTGGCACGCTACGCATGAGCGGTAAGGGATGATCGCCTATCGCGGAGGATTCTGGTCCGAAGCGTCAGGCGGGCGCAGCCTGGAGGCCTGAACGCGGTCGGCCGGGCTGCCGTTTGCGCCTGGCGTCCCGGCGTAAGGGCGGCCGTGCAGATATTGCGGCCTGTCACTCCGCGCGTTACACCGCATGAATGAAGAACAGGCCGATCCCGGCGCCCCATCCCGAGGTTTGGCCGCATCCTGGCACATTACTGCGCGAATACGTGCTACCGGCGCTCAACCTGAGCGTGAGTCAGGCTTCCGTCGAACTCCGGATCACCCGGCAAAGCCTGCATCGCATCATGGCGGGGCAGGCCGCCATCACTGCTGAGACCTCGCTGCGGTTGGAGCGCTTCTGCGGCGTGCCCTCGCGGTTCTGGCTTCGCAGACAATCCGACTATGAATCCGGGCGCGCGAGGGGCCGCATGAGCGACGTGCTCGCGGCTATCCCAGCCTATGCCCTCCCCAAGACCGTACTGGATCAGATCGGGACCACCGATGCAGAGTGAAGTAGGCCCGCCGCACAAGGCCCGCACCGGCGTTCCCGGCCTGGATGACATCCTGGTCGGCGGACTGGCCCAGGGCCATCTGTTCCTGCTGGAGGGCACGCCCGGCACCGGCAAGACCACCATTGCCCTGCGCTTCCTGCTGGAAGGCTCCGCAGCCGGGGAGAAGGGACTCTATATCACCCTCTCAGAAACTGACCGTGAGCTGCGCAGTGGCGCGGCCTCTCATGGCTGGACCCTTGATGAAAGTATCGAGGTCTTTGAGCTGGTGCCGCCGGAGAGCCTGCTGGACGCGTCCCAGCAGCAGAGCCTGCTCTACTCCTCCGACCTTGAGCTTGGCGAGGCGACGCGGCAGATCTTCGAGATGTTCGAGCGTGTGCGGCCATCCCGCGTCGTCCTCGATTCGCTCTCGGAGATCCGGCTGCTGGCGCAAAGTTCTTTGCGGTACCGGCGGCAGATCCTGGCGATGAAGCATTATTTCGCCCGCTCGGGCGCCACGGTGCTGTTGCTGGACGATCTGACCTCGGAGTCCCTCGACAAGACGGTGCACAGTGTCGTTCACGGCGTGATCCGCCTTGAGGAACTCGCACCCGAATATGGGGCGGAGCGGCGGCGGCTGCGGGTGTCCAAGTATCGCGGACAGTCGTTCCGTGGCGGCTTCCATGATTTCACCGTCAAGACCGGCGGCGTCCATGTGTTTCCCCGGCTTGTCGCCGCCGAGCATCGCACAGGCTTCACGCGTGGTCGCATGACCAGCGACATTCCCGAGTTGGACGATTTGCTCGGCGGCGGGGTCGAGCAAGGGTCGAGCGCCCTGGTGCTCGGCCCGGCTGGCACCGGCAAAAGTACTTTCGTACTGCAGTTTCTGATCGCCGCGGCCAAGCGCGGCGAGAAGGTGGCCATGTTCGTCTTCGACGAGGAACTCGGCTTGTTGTTCGAACGGACGCGGGCCATGGGGTTCGATCTCCAGGGCCTTCGCGACAGCGGCATGCTGCATATCGAGCAGGTCGACGCCGCCGAGCTCTCGCCGGGCGAGTTCGCGCATCGGGTGCGGGAACGGGTGGATTTTGCCCAGGCCAAGACGGTGGTGATCGACAGCCTGAACGGCTATCAGGCAGCCATGCCGGATGAAAAATCGCTCATCCTGCACATCCACGAATTATTGCAGTACCTGAACCGCCAGGGCGCGACCACGTTCCTGACCGTGGCGCAGCATGGGCTGGTGGGTGACATGAAGTCACCTGTGGATATCACCTATCTGGCGGATACGGTCATCCTGCTGCGCTACTTCGAAGCGATGGGCAGGGTTCGCCGGGCGGTCTCGGTCATCAAGAAGCGTACCGGGTCGCACGAGGATACGATCCGTGAGTACCGCATCAGCGCCAAGGGCCTTCAACTTGGCATACCGCTCGACGAATTCCAGGGCGTGCTACGGGGTGTCCCGACTTTCGTTGGTGCCGCGATGCCGTTGATGAACGGCACGATCACCGAATAATGCCTCACTCAGCCGTCTCGTCGCCGCGGGCTTTGGTCTACATGCCGCATGGGCGGGATGCCACCATCGCGCAGGCCCTGTTGGCGGAGGCGCAAGCTTCCAGCCTCGTCTGCCAGGATCTCGGCATGTTCGAGGCCGCGCTGGACGATGAGGCGGGCTTCGGCGTGGTGACGGAGGAAGCGCTCCAGAGCGCCGATCTCCGCGGCCTCTCCGCCCGGCTGGCGCGCCAGCCGGCGTGGTCCGACTTCTCTTTCATCGTGCTGACCCGCAGCGGCGGTGGATTGGAGCGGAATCCGGCCGCCGTGCGTCTGCTCGACATCCTGGGCAACGTCACCTTCCTGGAGCGCCCGTTCCACCCGACGACCTTCATCAGCCTCGCCCGCTCCGCCTTACGCGGACGGCAGCGTCAGTATGACGCGCGGGCGCGGATCGAGGCGCTGCATGAGGGCGAGAGCAGGCTGGCGACCGCGCTGCAGGCCGGCCGGCTCGGCCCTTGGGAACTTGATGTCGAAGCCCGTGTCCTGGCCGCGTCCACCACCTGCAGGACAGTGTTTGGCCGCAGGCAGGACGCGGATTTCGGCTACGACGACCTGGTCGACAGCATCCATCCAGAGGACCGGGCCGAGGTGCTCGCCCGTATCCGTGCCAGCGCCGAGACCGGTAGCGACTTCGCCACCGAGTTCCGCACCCTCTGGCCGGACGGCACCGTGCACTGGGCGGAGTTGCGTGCGCGTCTGGTGCGGAACCGCCAGGCCGGCAAGACCAGGCTCGTCGGCGTCTCCTCGGATGTCACCGATCGCAAGACGGCGGAAGATCAACTCCGCCGCCTGAACGAGACGCTGGAAGACCGCGTTGCTTCCCGTACGGCCGAACTCAGCCTGGCGCACGACGTCGTGCTGGCGGAAATCGCGCAGCGCGAGCGGACTGAGGAGCAGCTGCGCCAGTCCCAGAAGATGGAGGCGGTCGGCCAGCTCACCGGTGGCCTGGCGCATGATTTCAACAATCTGCTCGCTGGCATCACGGGAAGCCTGGAGCTGCTGCAGCTTCGCATCGCGCAGGGCCGGGTGCATGAGATCGCCCGGTTCGTCAACTCGGCGCAGGAAGCCGCCGCGCGCGCGGCGGCGTTGACGCACCGCCTGCTTGCCTTTTCCCGCCGGCAGACGCTGGACCCCAAGACCACCGATGTCAGCCAGCTGGTGGCGGGAATGGAGGACCTGGTCCGCCGTACCGTCGGGCCGGAGATTTCGCTGGAAGTCGCGCGGGCGGATAATCTGTGGCTCACCCTCGTGGACCCGCCGCAGCTTGAGAACGCCCTGCTCAATCTTTGCATCAACGCGCGCGACGCCATGCCCGATGGCGGCCGGCTGATCATCCACGCCTCGAACGCCAAGGTGGACCATCAGGCTGGGCAGGACCACGACCTGCCGGCTGGCCAGTACGTCGTCCTCACCGTCACGGATAGTGGCGTGGGCATGACGCCGGATGTCATGGCGCGTGCTTTTGACCCGTTCTTCACCACCAAGCCGCTGGGCCAGGGTACCGGCCTGGGCCTCTCCATGATCTATGGCTTCGTCCGGCAATCGGAGGGGCATATCAGGATCCAGTCCGAAGTCGGCCACGGCACCACCATACGCCTCTATCTGCCGCGCCATGACGGCTACCTCGTCCGCATGGATGCGCAATCCGGCCTGGCGGATGCACCGCGCGCGGAGAAGGGCGAGACGGTACTCGTGGTGGATGACGAGGCCACCGTGCGCATGATCGTCACCGAGGTGCTTGAGGATCTGGGCTATGCGGCGGTCGAGGCCGCGGATGGCCATGCCGGCTTGCGAATCCTGCAATCTGACCTGCATATCGATTTGCTGGTAACGGATGTCGGCCTGCCGGGCGGCATGAATGGCCGGCAGCTGGCCGATGCGGCGCGATTGCTGCGCCCCGATCTGCGGATCCTGTTCATCACCGGTTACGCGGAGAACGCGGTGCTCGGCCAGGGCAGCCTGCATCCCGGCATGCATGTCCTGACCAAGCCTTTCGCGATGGATGCACTAGCGAACCGGATCAAGACGCTGATCGATTCCAGGGCTTAGGACTGGCCGCTGCGGCACTGTCCTTGCGCTCTCCAGTAGGCATGTCCTGTTGCCGCAGACAAGCCTGCCTCCTGAGCCGCCAGTCGTAGCGACGGCTGGCGGCCAAAGGAAAGATCGGGTCCGGCGAGTTCCTTCCCCGACCTTTCCCTGCGTGCCGTCACGGCGATACCACTCCCAACCCTCAGACTGCGTTTCGCCTTAGGCCATCCGGTGCTGTAGGAAAAACCGCAGCATTTCACGGGATGCGTCCGGACCACGTGGGTCGGTATAGCTGCCCGGCGCATGTCCACCGGCCCAGGCGTGGCCGCCGCCTTGGATCAACCAATGCTCAAGCTGCGCCTTACCCTGGCCGTTGCGGTAGCGGCTGATGGTGTAGCGGTGGCCGCCCTGCACCTGCCCATCCTGGCGCTCCGGCTTCATGCCCAGGCCGGCGCCAAATTGCGCCAGGACCTGGTCGCCATTGCGCGGATGCACCGTGCCGTCCCGGTCGGCATGGAAGACGATGGCGGGTGGCGTGCGCTGGCCGGCGGCAGCGCGGCTGGGCGCCGCACCGCCCTGCCGCATGGCGGCGAAGGCGGAGGGCATGTCCCGCGCCGCACCACACGCCAGGCCCGAATGCACGCCGATGGCGGCGTAGAGTTCCGGATAGACCGCGCCTAGAATGGCTGCCGCCGCACCGCCGGCGGAAAGCCCGGCGACATAAACACGGCGCGCGTCAACGGCGTAGTCCCGCATGATCTGCCGCGTCAGCCCGGCCAGGATCGCCGGCTCGCCCTGGTCCCGTTGCTGGTCGTTGGCGTTGAACCAGTTCCAGCATTTCTGCGGATTGGCCGAGGCCGGCTGGGCCGGATAGGCGACAAGGCACCCCTCCGCTTCCGCCAGCACGTTCATCCCGGTGCCCGTGGCGAAGTCCTCGGGCGACTGGGTGCAGCCATGCAGCATGACGATCAGCGGCACCGCCGCGCCGCGATAGCTGGCGGGGACGTAGAGCCGATAGGCGCGGGTCCCTGTTGGGCCGCTATAGGTCAGGGCATGGAAGGCGGCACCGGCTGGCATGGGCGGATTGGCTGGCCTGGCGGCGGTGCCGTTGAAGACAGTGGCGCGAGGGGCCGCAGGGCCCGGGCTGACAGCGCCGGACGCAATGGCTTTCGGTAGTGCCCGCGCCAGGTCAATGACGCGCCGGGGCCGCATTGCCGCGTCCCTCGGGCCTGTCGCCGCCTGCCCCTGGCAAAGCTGCTGCAACAACTGGGTCGCATCGTTCAATTGGCCCGCCTGGGTCAGGCGGAGCGCTTCGGTCATGCCTTGGAGGCGCGGGAAATTCATGGGTCCAGCCTTCTGAAGAGGATCAAGGCACGGCGCATCGAGGGGGCACGCTTGGCCGCTGGCCGTGGTGGCTCAGCGAAGCCGGTCGGCAAGGGCTGCCTTCACCGCGGCACTCGCCTGCAGCGCGCCCAGCACGGAGAGCGAGCGGATAGTGGCGCGGGCAAGATCCGCCGTGACATCGGGGGCAATGCTGGCGAGGCCGAGGACGCGGATATCCAGCATCTCGCCTGCCGCCTGGACCTGCTCCAGGTCCGCGCGGGTGAAGTGCCGCATGCCGAGATCCAGGCTTCGCCGTGCGACGGATTGCCGCGCGGCCTCGGCATGGCGTTCGATCTGGTTACGGATGGCGGTGCGGATGAAATCGGTCCGGTTGGCGTAGAAGCCGTCCTGCACCAGCAGGTCGATATGGCCGAGATCGACATAGCCGAGATTGATGGTGATCTTCTCGCTGTCACCGCCTTTGGGGCGCAACTCGGTCACGTTATCCGTCATGATGCGCCATCCATTTACCATCCGTATGGATGGTAAATGGATGGCATCGAGGCTCACTTCAAGGCCGGCCCCGTACCTGCCTGCTTCAGCCTCCCGCCCAATCCACCCGCCGGGTCACGACCATGACGGCCGAGAGCGCGGCGAACAGTGCCACGGCGCCCGCCAGCAGCGCGTAGGCCTCCAGGCTCAGCACGACGTAAAGAAAGCCGAACAGCCCGGCCAGGATGGCGGCGAACAGCCCGGTCAGCCCCGGCCTGCGGGTGACGGCCGCCGTGTAGGCCGAGGACTGGATGACCACCGCAGCGGCGCTGATGGCAAAGGCGGCCGCGAAGCCCAGCGGTTCGCCGAAGGCCACCAGCAACAGCGGGAACAGCACCACGGAAAGTCCCAGCAGCCCGTACTGCACCAGATGGATGCGGACCGCCGCCACCAGCTCGAACAGCACATAGGTCAGGAAGGCGAGCGCCAGGAACATCGCCGCGTATTTCGAGGCGCGGGTGACCATGCGGTAAGTCGGCACCGCTTCCAGCAACTCGACACCCACCGGCATGCCGGCCTGCGCCAGGCCCTGGCACCAATTGGCGCTGAGGTTGCGCACCAGCGCCTGGCCAGTGCCTTCCCGCCAACTGGCGTTGAAGCCGCTATCAGTGATATCCGCACGCACCGGTAACCCGGCGCCCTGGAAGCTCGGCGTCGGCCAGGGCGCTGCCACGGTCAGGTTGGCATGGCGCGCCAGTGGCATAAGGCTGAAGCTGCCGGTGCCGCGCAGCGCCAGGCTTCCCTGCAACGCCAGGCGCTGGTCCGGTGCTGGCGGGCCCGCCAGGCCCAGGTCCCAGCGGATCAGCTCGGCGCCGACGCAACTGGCATCCGAGGCATCGCCCGCGACCAGCTCCCGCCCGTCGGCGGACAGTCGCGCACCGCCGGCGGCAGCACGCAGGTCGGAGGCCCCGGTCACCAGGAAGGCCTGCGGCCACAGCAGCTCGGTCCCATCCGGCACCTTGATGGCCGGGATAGCGAGGGTGGCGGAGAGCGCGGCCTCCGCCTCATAGACCACGGCCTCGAACAACCCGCGGCGGCGGCGTTCCGGTGCCAGCCGTACCTCGGCATCCAACTGGGTGGGCAGCACAGCGATATAGCCGGTCTCCCAACGCAGCGGCTCCATCGTTGCGGTGACGCCGGGGCGGGGGGCGGCGGTGCGGGTCGGCACCACCAGCACGGGGCCCAGCAGGGATTGCGGCTGCCCCCAGCTCTGCGCGACGCCTCTGCGGACCTCCTCGCTGTAGGATTCGCGCTCGCCGATGACGGCCTCGATCATCAGATGCGGCACCAGCAGCAACAACAACAGGCCGCCGACAAGGCCGAGCTTGCCGGCACGGCCCAGGCGGAATGGCGGCCGCGGCGTGGCAGGCAGCGGGGGCGGGGCAGGGACATCGTTCATGCGCGGGTCTTCCTCAAACACCACGCCATCCTCGCCGCCCGCCGTGCCGGGCGGATGACGCTCGCTGGGAAATGCCTTGCCAAACCTGTGCAAATCCGGTGCAGAGGCGCCGTGAGCAGGGCCACCACCGTTGCGCCGCCCCGCAGGCGGCGACACGTATGGAACGACACCACGCAACGGGAGGACGGATGCCGCGCATCCTGATCGTGGACGACGATGCGGCGATCCGGGACATCGTGCGCTTCGCACTCTCCCGCGCAGGGTTCGAGGTGCTGGAGGCCGCCGACGGCGCCGCCGGTCTGGCGCTGGCCCGCGCGCAGGCCCCCGACCTGATGGTGCTGGACGTGATGCTGCCGGAGATGGAAGGTACCGAGGTCTGCCGCGCGCTGCGCGCCACGCCCGGCCCGGCGGCTTCGGTGCCGATCCTGTTCCTCTCCTCCCGCGACGATGAGGTGGACCGCGTGGTGGGGCTGGAGATCGGCGGTGACGACTACCTGACCAAGCCCTTCAGCCCGCGTGAACTGGTGGCACGAATCCGCGCCGTGCTGCGCCGTGGGGCCCCGGCAGCGCCGCCGGTCCCGGCGCCCGCACCGGCTCCGCCACCCGCCGGGGAGGCGCTGCACCATGGCCGCCTGGCGCTGGACAGCGGCACCGCCCGCGTCACCTGGGATGGGCGGGACGTGGTGCTGACCGCGACCGAATTCGGCCTCCTCCGCACCCTGCTGCGCCGCCCCGGCCGCGTCTTCACCCGGGACGCGCTGATGGATGGCGCCTATGTGGTGGAGCGCGTGGTCTCCGACCGCACGATCGACAGTCATATCCGGCGGCTGCGGGCCAAGTTCGCCGCGCTCGGCGCCACGCCGGTCGAGACTCTGCCGGGCTTCGGCTATCGCCTCGGCCCATGCGAATAGGCCTGCGCCGCTTCCGGCGGCCCCGCCTGCGGACGTTGCTGCTGCTCAGCAACGTTGTCGTGCTGGCGCTGCCGCTCTCCGCGCTCTGGGCGCTGCGCCTGTATGAAAGCGCGCTGGTCCGGCAAACGGAATCGGAGCTGCGGGCGCAGGCGGCGGTCCTGGCCGGAGCCTGGCGGGCCACGCGCGGCATCCAGGCGGAAAGCCTGGCCGATGGCCTGACCACCCGGGCGCTGGAGACGGCGCGGCGGCGCGGCCTCGATCTGGCCGACGACCCGGTGCTGCCTTTCGCCCCCGATCCGCGTCCCGGCCCCCCGCCGATCCCGCTGGCCGCCGAGGCGGGCGCGCGGCTGCTGCCGGTCTTGCGGGATACCCAGGCAGTGACGCTGGCGGCGCTACGGTTGCTGGATGCCGCCGGCACCGTCGTTGCCTCCACCGGCAACGACACCGGCCTGTCCCTGGCGGGGCTGGAGGAGGTGGAGGCCGCGCGCGCCGGCCAGCCCCGCGCCGTGCTGCGCCAGCGGGAGAAGATCGCGACCGATGTGCCGGAAGGCATCAGCCGCACCGCCGGCCTGCGGGTGCATCTCGCCATGCCGGTACTGAACGGCCCGCAGGTGGAGGCGGTGGTGCTGCTCTCTCGCACGCCCGCGACGGTCCGGCAGACGGTGGTGGGCAAGGCGCCGCAGATCGCGGCGGTCGGGTTGCTGCTGTTGTTGCTGGTGGCCGCGCTGGCGGCGCTGGCTTCCCGCCTGATCACGCAACCACTGGCCGCTGTCGTGCGCGCGGCGCGGCAGGTCGCGGCCGGCGGGCAGGGGCCGCTGCCGACCCTGCCGGCCACCGCGGTGCGGGAGGCGGTGGACCTCGCCGATGCCATCGCCCGCATGACGGCGACGCTGGAGGGCCGGGCCACCTATGTCCGCAGCTTGGCGGCCCATGTCAGCCACGAGTTCAAGACGCCGCTGGCGGCGATGCGCGGCGCGGCCGAATTGCTGTCCGAGCACGGCGAGGCGATGACGCCCGAGGAACGCGCCCGCTTCGCCGCGCGCATCGAGGACGGCGTGGCGCGGCTGGACCGGCTGGTGAGCGGCCTGCTGGAGCTGGCGCGGGCGGACATGGCGGCAGGCGGCGGCCGGTCCGCGCTGTGCCCGCTGGCGGAAGCCGCCGCCGCACGGTTCCCGGCGCTGCGCGTGACGGTGGCTGGGGATGCCCTGGCCGCCTTTCCACCGGAAGCGGCGGCGACGGTGCTGGACAGTCTGCTGGGCAATACGCTGGTGCATGCCGGGCCCGGCAGCCACGTCCATATCACCCTGGCGCAGGCGGGCGCGGCTGCGGTGATTGAGGTGGCCGATGACGGCCCGGGCCTCTCCACCGCCAACGCCGCCCGTGCCTTCGACCCCTTTTTCACCACCGCCCGGGAGCAGGGCGGCACCGGGCTAGGCCTCGCCATCGCCCGGTCGCTGGTGGAAGGCGCGGGCGGCAGCATGGCCCTGATCCCTGCCGCGCGGGGCGCCGCCTTCCGGGTCACGCTGCCGGCGGCGGAGAGCGCGGCCCTGGCAGATGGGATCGAGATGTTGTGATCGCAGGCCGGCGCGGCCACGCCTAGTCTGGGTCCAACGACAAGGAGGAACCGACATGGGCAGTGAGATCGAGGACTATCCCACCCGGATCGACGACTATCTTCCCCACGTCATCGCCCGCTGTGTCGAGAAGGCCGGCCGGCACCAACGCCCGTACCGTTTCAGCCTGAATGGCGCCACCACGGTGGTACAGCCCGGCCAGTCGGCTGACTCCGTGAACGCGGATGTGCAGCGCCAGTGGCAGGCGGCCATCGCCGGCCGCACCCA
>Ga0308171_1002137_pt1 | contig 22127 bp, 22 predicted proteins | sample PhyGR1_FD_202135 | JGI IMG/M metagenome (GOLD analysis project Ga0308171, IMG submission 202135) | Phyllosphere microbial communities from UC Gill Tract Community Farm, Albany, California, United States - DLSLSG.R1 | ecosystem: Host-associated > Plants > Phyllosphere > Unclassified | place: USA... | reverse complement strand
TGATAGGCGGCTCGCAGCACAACTGTGGGGCCATAGCTCAGCTGGGAGAGCGCCTGCATGGCATGCAGGAGGTCGGCGGTTCGATCCCGCCTGGCTCCACCACTTCTCCGGACACAGGCCGTCCGACAGAAGCCAAAAATTCGGTTTAACGCGTCCCCATCGTCTAGAGGCCTAGGACATCACCCTTTCACGGTGGCGACCGGGGTTCGAATCCCCGTGGGGACGCCAGCTTCAAACAAACAGCCCTGACTTCGGTCGGGGCTGTTTGTTTATGGGCCTACGCCACCACCTTCGCCATGCCCACCGAGCGCGGTGCGGTCAAGGCGAAGCCGAACTGCGCATACAGCCGATGCGCCTCCCCATCGGCGATCAGGCTCACGTAGGCACCGACGGCATTTGCGCGCAGCCAGCCATCCAACTGCTGCATCACGGCCTTGCCCAAGCCCTGCCCCTGGCGGTCCGGCACCACCGCGATATCCACCACCTGCAGGAAGCAGCCAACATCGCCGATGATCCGACCCATGGCCAGCAGCCGGTCGCCTTCGCGCAGGCTCACGCCGAACACCGTATTGGGCAGGCCACGCGCCGCCGCCTCGGCCGATTTCGGGCTCAGGCCGGCCAGCACCCGCAGCGCGCGGTACTCCTCCACGCTGGGCGGTAACGGAATGCAGTGAACACCGACGGGCAGCGACATGACGCGGATCCAGCACTGAATGGACGCTCAGCATGCCCGAACGGATTCGCAGGATGTGCGACCCATGGGCCTATCCTGTCCCCCTGCCCACCCTGCTCTCCCGCCATGTGCTATTCCGCCCAGATCCGCGCCGACTACACCAAGCTGGTCCGTGAGTACGGCGCCATGATGTCGCTGGACGAGTTCGCCCAGCTGTATGCCCACGATGCCGGCAAGCAGCGTCCGAAGACCCCCAAGGCGATGGACGACGGCTTTGCCGGCGCGCGTACCGCGCAGGGCCAGGAGATCGTGGCGCGGATCCAGCAATGGCATGCCGAGGAAATGCAGGCACTGGATGAGGAAGTGCGCCTGCAGGGCGCGCGCTTGAAAGCGGCCGAGGAACAACTGGCTACGCGCCCCACGCAGAAGGCGCGCACCGAGGTGCGCGTGGCCGGCAACCGCATCGAACGCGCGCAGACGCGCCTGTCCGATCTGCAGCGCGCGGGCCTGGTGCCGCGCGACAGCCGCATTTTCCCCGGGGTCTACGCGCCGGTGATCGTGTCCGAGCACGGGCAGCGCGTGATCAAGCCGATGCGATACCAGTGCCGGCTGCCGGACAAGCCCGCGCGCAACGACGCGCTGTATCCCGGCACGTACAACGCACGCCGGGACAGTCTGGAGGCGTACTGGAAATCCGCGTTCGGCCACCGGCATGGCGTGGTGGTGGTGCAGTCGTTCTACGAGCACGTTCCACGGCACGCGTTGGAGCAGCGCCCGCTCTCGCCCGGCGAGAAAGCCGAGAACGTCGTGCTGGAGTTCAGTCCGCAGCCGCCGCGCGATCTGCTGATCGCGTGCCTGTGGTCGGAATGGGAAGGACCGGAAGGTCGCCTGCTGTCGTTCGCCGCGATCACCGATGATCCGCCTGCCGATGTGGCGCGGACCGGCCATGACCGCTGCATCGTCCCGATCCGGCGCGAACATCTGGATGCGTGGCTCAATCCGGACCCGCAGGATCTGGCCGCGCTGTACCGGATCCTGGACGACCGCGAACCGGTCGCCCTGGCACACGCCGAAGCAGCGTGAGGTCGCCGCTCAGCCGGCGACGGAGTCGCCCACCCGGGCACGCCCCAGCGCGGTGTTCAGGTCGGCCGTCAGGTACGGCTTGGTCAGGATGACACCCGGCCGGAATGCCTCGGGCAGATGCTCGGTCGCCATGCCGGTCGCCAGCACGAAGGGGATCTGGCGCGCCACCAGGGCAGCAGCCACCGCTTCACTGGTCTCGTTGTTGGCCAGACGGTAATCCAGCAGCACCACCTGTGGCTCGGTTTCGGCGAGCAGGCGCAGCGCCTCGGCGACCGAGGCCGCCAGTCCCACCACCACGGCGCCGGACTGCGCCAGTTGCATCTGCAGCAGGGCCGCACTCATTTCGTCGTTCTCGACCACCAGCACCCGAAGATCCTGCAGCGCGCTCATGACGACTCCCTGTATGGTTCAGCGCGATGAGTATATCGTCCTGCGTAGGTGAAACCCTGACAGGAACTTAAGCATTCAGGTCTGCACAAATGTCGACATCTTGTATACACTACGCGGCCAGCCAGCCGAAGTGGCGGAATCGGTAGACGCAGCGGACTCAAAATCCGCCGCCCTTAAAAGCGTGTGGGTTCGAGTCCCACCTTCGGCACCAATGGTTTGCGGGGTTTCTGGATGGTCAGAACCGCTCCGCAAAAAACGATGCGCTCCGCAATTGCGGATTGAGACCTCGCCTTGGCGAGGTCTTTTCGTTTCAGGCGGCCTCGTCGTCTGACATCGGATCGAGCGCCTGGCGATGGTGTCGAACCGCGCAGCCTCATTGCGCAGCTTGTCCGCCGCCCTCCGGCGGCGCGCCCTCTCCTGCCAGTCTCCGCCTCGTTCCCAGTCGAGAGAATCCACCTGCTGCCAGAGGGATGCAGCCTTTTCGCGCGCCCAGCGCGCCCTACCTTCGGTCGCTTTCGTCATGGCGGAGATCATGAATGCGGGTGGTCGCAAGGGGGCGGTACGGAGGCAACGCAGGCTGACCCAAGGCTGCACCTGCGCCTTGCTCGACGATTCCGGCAGCCGGCGCTGCACTCTTGGGCGGCCACAGCAGGGGCACGCGCAAATCTCTTGCTCAGGCTTTGCTTCTGACTCGGCAGATTTCAGGAAGTAGTGCCGTATAAAAGAGTCAAGAATCTTCTGAAGTGCATTTGCATGGATCTCGGAAAAACTAAGGCCGTTCGTCAGCATGGTAGCTACGTAATTGTCGGCCTCTCGCTTGGATTCGGCCGGTCTGGATCACGATCACCTCCGTTCGAAGGTAGCGAAACTGAGGGAAGACTGATGCGCGTTGGTCAGAATAGGGACCGCTGCCCGTAAATTTTCTCCGCAATGTAGCGCTCGTACTCGGCCCGCGTGTCTGCCACGCTCGCGATGCCGATGATCTTGCCTACTTGGGTACGAAGCGCCTTGACCCCCACTTCCGAGAGGAACTGATGGACCTTGTCCCCGCGTTCACCGTTGACGACCCTGTTGCTCTTCGCTAAGTCAAATACCTTGCCGTGGCTGTTAGCCAACGGCTTGTAGATATGATCGATGGTCAAATAACGAAACTCCCAAGGCCTGCCCCTTTCCGGACGAGTCAGCCCATACAGCCGATACCAGTGCTCATAAAGCTCCGGTGAGAACTCGCGCTCGTATTCCCTTGCCTCTTCGCGGACGTACATCTTGTACGCCTCAATAACCTCTTCCTTGGTCCGGTCGTAACCGGCAAGCGCATAGACCAGGCCCTGGATTCCAGCCTTCGCAGACGCGCTCATCACGATCTGCGCCTGCCTAGCCATTGGCCGCTGACGCTCCGTGAGTCGACCTTCCAAGTCAGCCGTGATGATCGCCTTGCAGATGTCGATCAGCAGGGTCACATCGTAGCCATTAGCCTCCACAACGAGGTTCTCGGTGCCGACGGGGCGCCATTGAAATTTAAGGGGTTTTTCCAGTTTTTCGAGCAGTTCGCTGCCGATGAAGGACGCCATGACTTGGCCGTTAGCGAACCTGCGGATGGAGTCACCGCGGGCATTCAACCCGATCGCCTCACCCATTCCTGTTTGAGTAATGACGGCGGTCTTGTTCGCGTCGTTGAGGACGTAGCAATCGATATCCAAGCCGAATTCGCGCTGGAAGCTGCCCTTGTGCGTAGCCTTGATCCCCCAGCGCGCCAAGCTTCCCTTCTTCGCCCGCGCGGTCCGTTCCTCTTGGGTCATCTTCTCTGCCACTGCCAAGCCGCCTTTGGCGCGCCCCACCCTCTTCGGCTTCAGCACCAGCGCCTCCGGCGCAACGGCTTTCCCGGGACGCGCCTTCTTGCTCTTTTCTTCGGCCACCTTGGTCATTGCAAGCATCCATGTTTGGAATTTGCTTGCATCCTGCTCCGACGACGCATGAAATGCAAGCAACCTAACACTGCCAACATGCTTGCATCCGGCAAATCTGCGCTCACGTGGACCGGCGACCCGACTCAACATTGTCAGACCCACAGTCACCCGCTCCGTCTGAGCCGCAAGGCCTCCCGTAGCTAACCCTGCTGCTGTACCTCTGCCCGCAGACGATCATGGCGCCGCACTACCCATATCCCGTAGCCGACTACGCCCTGCTCGTAGCTGGTGCAGTAACGGCGGCCGCGGTGCTCGCGTCAAGATGCCGGTCTGCCTCGACCCAGCAAATACCGTCGTTCAAGCGCTGCGAGAGGCACCATGTCTCAGTCATTCCGCGCCAGATGGCATCCTGCAGCTCATCATCGCGAGTAGCGACCGAGCGCCAACGAAAGTCGGGAGGAAGCATGTGCGAAAGATACGCCCTGGGGATCGAATTCCGCGACGGCGTATCACGCACAGCGTAAAGAGCCGCCGCGCTGCTATGACAGTGGTAAGGCACGAATAGTCCTTGACCACTGAACAGGGTCCATCCTTGACGACGCAGCAATGCTCTAGCCCTAGCTAGATCAGACTTTAGCTGCGAACACACGAGGTCGGCCAACTCGCGTTCTACGAGAGTAGCGGTCACATCCCACGCATCGTAGCGGGCATAAAAAGCTCCCGGCGATAGCAGGGAGCTTGGATTGGTGAGATGAGAAATTGCGTTCGATGGGCCTGGGTAACAGCTGATGCACTTCACTTTTCCTCGGACTGCTCCGACTCACGCTCCAAGGCATTTTGTAGGCGCGGAGGGAGCGGCTGCCGTTGGGACTCAAGCTTCTTGATCCGCTCTTGGAACAGCTGACCAGGCATTGTAAGGGAGGCCAAAAACGCAAAGGTCGCCAAGAAAAGCATGAGACGCTCGCACCATGGCATCCAATCGGCGGACTTCCCATGGAGCTGAATAGCAAAAACCAACGCCAACACCACCAAGTAGACCTGGAACATCAACTTGTGTCGCGTTAAACGCCTTTTGACCCCGGAAATGGCTTGTTCGTCACGTCGCCAGCTGACCTTTCCCAACATGACGCCATCTCCAACTATCGTGATCACTGCGACCAAAAAGCCAGCGAGGATCGAAAACACAGTGACGATAGTATTTAGCGCATCCGTATTCCCATGAATTAAGGGCTGAAACTTCCACGCAACGAGTCCGCTCAGGACAAAAGATAGCCCGCCGAACCTCAAGCGATCCTTATCCAATTTGTCCATTACAGTTCTCACAGCTCCAAGTCGCCCTCTCGTTCAAATTTGGTCATTGCTTCCACAAGCTTATCGAAGACATCGCCTCGATAGAGTGAATTGGAAGACTCCCCACGCTCCAACACTACGGGATGATGAATAACCATCTCCCCAGGGGTAATCGTCTTATTGTTGTTCGTCTTTATTTGATAACCAATATCGTTATCGAGATCATCTAGCATCTCGATTCCTACATGCTCCATCTGCTGAAGCACTACTTCCTCGGCCCTAGAACCACCCCGCGCCTTAACAACGACTTCAACCTGAAGCTGATCTGCGTGCTCAGCCAAATCTTCATTTTCATCTTTTTCGAAAACTGAAGCCAACTGATCTTTAAGATTCTTTACTACACCTGACAACGAATGCAGGGGGCCAATACCTTCTTGCAGCCTTTCTACGGTAGCGTTGAATAGCGTTCCGGTCAGCTTAATTTCTTTAACACCCCCTCGCTGAAGGATCGCCACGGTTCCGGCATTCTGCACGTTCTTTATTTCGAACACGATGGAGTTGTTCGACTGCCCTGCCTGAAGAAGAAAATTCTTTAAGTAATACTCAAATGCAGGCACACGCACACCGTCTGTGCAGATGGCCAAGTGATTACCTTTGAGCAACGCGAACAAATCTGCACTTTTAAATGAACGGTTGGCCGGAGGGGGGAGCAGCGCTTCACTGTCGTTCCGCGCCCCCCTCACCTCGGTTACCGTAGACGCCGATTCGCCGGTTACTTTCGCAATCAGATGGACAAAGAGTCCATGTCGATCAACAGAGTGGTGGTTGATGCGAAGAGTACCCAAAGATGGATGGGCAACCTCGCGCTGGTCTAACGCAACGATGGCCTCACAAGCGGCATTCAAGTACTGCTGAAGCGTTCTGGCGTTGGCACCGTATACAGCTCGGTACAGGCTTAGGTTCTTTGGTGCTTTACGACGAGTCATTGTAATCCCCCTGATTCTCAAAGCTTGAGACTCGCGAAGATTACCTGAACCGATCCCGATTCCATGTAGGTATTTTCCTACGCCCATTGACCTCCAGCGAGCGCACGGACTCGAGGTGCAACCGTTGCACCCCACTGCCCAGTGCCGATGATCAGCCGCCTTCAGTTTGCACCATTAGGATGTATGCTGCGGATCGGAAATGGCTGCACTGCCACGTAAGGATCCCAGACGGCCGTAAAGCCGTGATTTTCAGCTCCCCTCCATTCCTTGTTGTCCGGACCGGTCGAGCGCCGCAAACGGCCCCGAGTACTCGCATGCACCGGGTCAACATAGGCACCCCCTTACCATTGAGTGGCAGGAATTGAATCCATGAACAGCCGCAATTTGTGATACGGAGCGTCTTGGCAGTTCGCCTTGGTGTCGAGTGATTTTTTGAACACCCTACCTTGGCCAAGCTCAGCGATGCGGGAGCATTCGACCAGATCGCGCCAGATGAATGGCGCCGCGGTGTAATGTTCGCCGGTGACGACAATCTGACGTCCAGCGACAACCTGCGGGATCTAGCCACCAAGCAGACCGGCGAGTACTCGCATCAGCGGATGGTTGCCCAGATGCACCACCAAGGTCTATCGCCCGACACTTCAGCCGAGGCGCTGAGGATCAGTCCTCGTATATTGCGTACTACCGCAGCGGCGAACGGGGCAGATCTTCAGCACTGAGCTTGCAAGAAGTAACGATCCGACTCCGGGCTCCACCGATTCGGCGCATGGCCAAGCCATTCTAGGTTGCGTGCCGTCCGTCTCCAGCCAATTGTCAGCGTCGATTGGTATGCACATGATCTGCCGAAGCACCATACCTGCGCCTTATCAAAGGCAATGACTACCGCCTCGTGGTGGCAATCGCCTATCAATACCAGGCGGTCTACATCAAATTCATCGGCACGCATGCCCAATACGATGCAATCGATGTGACTACGGTGGAGTGCACCCCATGAACATCCGTCCCATCCGCAATGAAGACGACTATCAGCTCGCTCTCAAGGCTGTGTCGCACTACTTCGACCACCCTCCCGAGGTCGGCACCGCCGAAGGCGATGAGTTCGACGTACTCATCACCCTGATCGAGTCCTACGAGAGCAAGCACCACGCGATTGCCCCTCCCGACCCGATCGAGGCGATCAAGTTCCGCATGGAGCAATCCGGATTGACCGCCAAGGATCTGGTGCCCAGCATCGGCCAGCCCAATCGGGTTTACGAGGTGCTCAACGGCAAGCGTGCGTTGACGTTGAACATGATCCGCAACCTGCACCGGAATCTAGGTATTCCGGTGGAGAGCCTGGTCGGGCTCTAAGTGGCCAAGAAGGCCGGACCGCTCCGGTCCGGCCTTCTCATATCAGGTGCATCCAGACCCGCTCAGACCAGCCGAAGCGTCGGATGTGCGCCATTGTGCGTATTCGCCGCCGCCGACCGCGTCGCACCCACCGCCCCCGTCACCCGGAACGCCGCCACCGTCTGCAGCAGCTGGGTCGACTGCTCTTCCATGCTGCGTGCGGCCGCCGAGGCCTCTTCGACCAGCGCGGCATTCTGCTGGGTGCTCTCGTCGATATGCTCGACCACCTGGTTGATCTGCTCGATGCCTTCGCTCTGCTGCTGGGCCGCGGCGCTGATGTCGGCCATGAGATCGCTCACGCGCTTCACGCTGACCACGATCTCGTCCATGGTGCGCCCCGCGCTCTCGACCTGGCGCGTGCCCGCCCCGACCTTCTCGACCGAGTCGCCGATCAGCTGCTTGATCTCCTTGGCGGCCTCGGCCGAACGCTGCGACAGCGAGCGGATTTCCGAGGCGACCACGGCAAAACCGCGTCCATGCCCGCCCGCGCGGGCGGCCTCCACCGCCGCGTTGAGCGCCAGGATATTGGTCTGGAACGCGATGCCGTCGATCACCCCGATGATGTCGACGATGCGGCGCGAGGAGTCGTTGATCAGCGACATGGTCGAGACCACCTCGTGCACCACCTGCCCACCCTGCGCGGCCACTTCCACCGCGCCGCCGGCCAGTTGATTGGCCTGGCGGGCATTGTCGGCGGTGCGACGCACCGTGGCGGTCAGGCCCTTCATCGAAACAGCGGTTTCCTCCAGCGAGGCGGCCTGCTGCTCGGTACGCACGGACAGGTCGCTGTTGCCTTCGGCGATCTCGCTGGCACCCACCGCGATGGTGTCGGCGGCCAGCTTGATCTGGGCGATGATCCCGGCCATCGCCTCCACCAGCGCATTGATGCCCTGGCACAGCTCGGCGATCGGGCCGGACTTGTCCTCGGTGGCGATATGGCCGGTCAGGTCGCCGGCCTGCGCCGCGGCGACGACCTCGCGCGTCTGCGCGACGGCCTGCTGCAGCGCCAGGGTGTCACGCACCTGCGCGGTGATGTCGGTGGCGTACTTGACGACCTTGAACGGGCGTCCGTTCATGTCGTAGATCGGGTTGTACGACGCCTGGATCCAGACCTCGCGCCCGCCTTTGCCCAGCCGCTTGTACTGGCCGGCATCGTACTCGCCGCGGCCGAGCTTGGCCCAGAACGCACGGTACTCCGCACTCTGCCGATAGTCGGGCTCGGCGAACATCGCATGATGCTGCCCGCGCACCTCGTCCAGTGCATATCCCATCGTGGCGAGGAAATTCTCGTTGGCGGCCAGGATGCGGCCCTCCAGGTCGAACTCGATCACGGCCTGCGATTTGTTGATCGCCGCCAGCTGGCCGGCGAAATCGGCGGCCTGGAACTTCTGCGCGGTGATGTCGGTGGCGAACTTCACCACCTTGTAGGGCCGCCCGTGGCTGTCGAAGACCGGGTTGTAGGACGCCTGGATCCAGATTTCGCGGCCGCCCTTTCCGAGCCGCCGATACTGGCCCGCTTCGAACTCACCGCGGCCCAGGTTGGCCCAGAAGTCCCGGTATTCCCTGCTCTGCGCATACCCGGCATCGACGAACATGGCGTGGTGCTTGCCCTGGATTTCCTCGAGGGTGTAGCCCAGCGTCTGCAGGAAATTGTCGTTGGCGTGCACGATGGTGCCGTCGAGATGGAACTCGATCACCGCCTGCACCCGGTGCAGCGCCTTGACCTGGTCTTCCAGCTCGGCCTGCCGCTGCAGCGCGGCAGATGCCGCAGCGCCATGGGCGGCGCGACGGGAAACGAACAATGCGGTGAGCGAACGCCACAACGAGCCTGCATCGGCGTCGCTGTCACGACCTGGCACATGCGTGTGCAAGCCTGAAGTAATCATCTTTAGACCTCGGTGTCCTGTTAGCGAATAGGTCAGCGCCGGGCGGTAGTCCGGTGGCGGTATTCCGTTGGCTGGGACTCACGAAGATCGCCAGTGGGGATGACGTTGCTTCGATGGACTGCAAACACCGGGCAAGCCGGTGAACATGAACTATTAAAAAAGGTGTACGGCCAGGCATCCACGTGAGCAGAGAGGCAGCAACTGCGAGTCATATAACGGCGCGTCTTCTGAAAGCTTTAGGGCCATCATCGTCGCTGTGTGACGCAGGGTGGACCCGCGCCTACTCGCCGCTTTCGCTGGCATCGAGCGCGTCCAGCGGGTCGATCGCACCAAGCGCCTGGGCTTCCACCTGCACGTTGTCGCGCCCCAGCGCCTTGGCCCGGTAACACTGCGCATCCGCCGACGCCACGGCGTCATCCACGCTCATGCCGCCGAACAGGGGTGCGATGCCGATGCTCGCGCCCACGCTCAGCCGGCGCTGGTCCCACGGGATGGACAACCCGCGCATCGCCTCGAGCAGGTCGCTGGCGATGCGGCGGGCACGCTTGAGCGAACAGCCGGCCAGGATCACCGCGAACTCATCGCCCCCCAGCCGCGCCACGATGTCCGAATCCCGCACCCCGTGCCGCAATACGCTGGCCACGGCCCACAGCACCGCATCGCCGGCCAGATGACCATGGGTGTCGTTGACCGGTTTGAAGTGGTCCAGGTCGATGTACATCAACGAGGCCGACTGGCCGGTGCGGGCTACGCGGGTGATGGCCTGCTGCAGGTGCGCCTCGAAGCCGCGCCGGTTGCTCAGCTCGGTCAACGGGTCGATCTCGGCCAGGTGGCGGGCCTCGCGCTGGCGCGCGCGCTGCTGGGTGACGTCACGGATCACCCAGACCGCGCCGCTGGTCAGCCCGTCCTCATCGCGCAGCCAGGCACGGGTCAGGTCGACCGGCAGCAGGTGGGTTCCCACCGCCAGCAGCAGGTCCGAATGCAGGTCGACCGCATTGCTCTCCGGGTCGAGCAGCACCGCCACGTCCAACGGCGAGCGCGGCGCGTACTCGGTGGTGAGTTCCATCACCTCCTGCAGCTGGCTCCCGGCCAGTGCCTCGGCGCCCTCGCCCGCCAGCGCGCGGGTGGCCGCTGCGTTGGCGTACTGGATGCCACCGTGCAGGTCCAGGGTCAGCACCATGTCGGCCACCGCATCCAGCGTGACCCGGGTGCGCTGCTCGGATTCGCGCAGCTGCTGGCCGCTGAGCCGTTGCGCGGTCACGTCCTGGATCTGGGAGACGAAATGCAGCGGCTCGCCATTTTCCGTGCGGACCAGCGAGACCGACAGCCGCCCCCAGACCAGATTGCCGGCCTTGCCCAGGTAGCGCTTCTCCATGTGGTAATGCTCGCGGCGACCGGCCAGCAGATCGCCAAGCAGGGCGAGGTCGGTATGCAGGTCGTCCGGATGCGTCAATGTCTGGAAATCGATCAGCAGCAGTTCGGCACGCGTGTATCCGAGGATGCCGCACAGCGAATCGTTGACGTCCAGCCAGCGCCCCTCAAGCGATACCAGGGCCATGCCCAGCGCCGCGGACGAGAACGCCCCGGCGAATTTTTCCGAGGCCAGGAACGCCTGCTCGCGGACCTGCAGCAGCGGGGTCAGGTCGACCGCCATGCCGACGTAGCCGATCCGGTTGCCGCCGGCGCAGTCCAGCGGACTGATCGACAGGCGCACCTGGCGGCGCCCGCCGTCCTTGCGCAGGAACGTCCACTGATGCGACCAGGTGCCCTGCGCGGCCTGCGCGCTCAACGCCTCGAACACGGTCGGCAGACGCCCGTCCGCCCCCATCTGTGGCTTCAGGTAGGCACGCATCTCCTCCGGATCGTGGAAGAGGCCCGGGTTGACCCGTCCGATCACTTCATCGGGGCGGTAGCCGAGCAGTTTCTGCGCACCGGTGTTGAACAGATTGACCACCCCGTCGATGTCGGTGGCGATCACCGCCACCTCGTCGGAGGCATCGACGACCGCCTGCAGGCGCTGGCGCATGTTGGCCGCATCCTGCCGCGCCTCCTGCAGCTCGGTGACGTCGGCATGCGCGCCGGCCATCCACAGGGGCCGGCCGTGCGCATCGCGCTCGTAGACGCGGCCACGGTCCTGCACCCAGATCCAGTGGCCCTGCTTGTGCCGCATCCGGCACAGGCTGTCGTAACGCGGCGAGCGGCCCGCCAGGTGCTCCTCGAGCAACGCGTTGGACTGGGCCAGGTCGTCGGGATGCACCAGCCGGAAGAAGGTCTCCGGCGTGATCGGCGCCAGTTCCTCGCGGGTGTAGCCCACGATCTCCGCCCAGCGTTCGTTGACCCGCATCTGGTTGCCCGGGATGTCCCAGTCCCAGGTGCCCGCCGCGGTGCCTTCGATGATCATTTCCAGCCGGTGGCGCTGTTCGGCCATCTCGCGCAGCGCGGCGCCAGCGCGGTCATCGGCGCTGCGGCCCGCCCGGTCGCCCGGTCCTGCCTGGTCGTCTGTCATCTGGGCTCCCCGCCGTCCACCTACCCTACGGGCATTGAACGCGAAGTGTGCGTAAACCCGGGCGAAACCAGAAGTGCCTCCGCCCATCGGCAGGGACCAGAAACGCCAAGGGCCGCCCGAAGGCGGCCCCTGTCAGGCACCGGGAGGCGCTCAGCCGCCGCGCTTGGCCCGGGCGAAGGCGTCAGCCAGCGCATTGTTGGCCGGCGGCGCGGCACTGCCCGGGCGCGGCCCGGAGGGGGTGCCACGGCCGCCATTGCGCGGGCCGTTGCCTGCCCCACCCTCCCGGCGACCGCCACCGGCCGGGCGCGTATCGCGCTCGCCGGGTGCCTTGGCCGGGGCCGGGGTGTCGTCCAGGCGCCGGGTCAGCGCGATGCGCTTGCGCTCCACGTCGACCTCCAGCACCTTCACCTTGACGATGTCACCGGCCTTGACCACGTCGCGCGGATCCTTGACGTAGGTGTCCGACAACGCGGAGATGTGGATCAGGCCGTCCTGGTGGACGCCGATGTCCACGAAGGCACCGAACGCGGCCACGTTGCTGACCACGCCCTCCAGGATCATCCCGACCTTGAGGTCCTTCAGTTCTTCGACGCCGTCAGCGAAACGCGCGGCCTTGAACTCGGGGCGCGGATCGCGGCCGGGCTTTTCCAGTTCCTTGAGGATGTCGCGCACGGTCGGCACACCGAAGGTTTCGTCGGTGAACTGCTCGGCCTTGAGCCCACGCAGGAAGCTGCCGTCGCCGATCAGCGCCTTGATCGGGCGTGCGGTGGCGGCCACGATGCGCTCCACCACCGGGTAGGCTTCCGGGTGCACCGAGGAGGCATCCAGCGGCTGGTCCCCATCGGCGATGCGCAGGAAGCCGGCGCACTGCTCGAAGGTCTTCTCGCCCAGGCGCGGCACCTTGAGCAGGTCCTTGCGGCGCTTGAACGGACCGTTGTCGTCGCGGTGGCGCACGATGTTCTCGGCGACGGTGGACGACAGCCCCGACACGCGCGAGAGCAGCGCGGCCGAGGCGGTGTTGACGTGCACGCCGACCGCGTTGACGCAGTCCTCCACGCGCGCATCCAGCGCGCGCGCCAGCCGGTACTGGTCCACGTCGTGCTGGTACTGGCCCACGCCGATCGCCTTCGGATCGATCTTGACCAGTTCGGCCAGCGGGTCCTGCAGGCGGCGGGCGATCGACACCGCGCCACGGATGGACACGTCCAGGTTCGGGAATTCCCTGGCCGCGAACTCCGAGGCCGAGTACACCGATGCACCAGCTTCGCTGACCACGATCTTCTGCACCTTCGTATCACCCAGTGCCTTGATCACCTCACCGGCCAGCTTGTCGGTTTCGCGGCTGGCGGTGCCGTTGCCGATCGCGATCAGGTCCACGTTGTGCTGCACGCACAACTGCTTGATCGCGTGCAGCGACTGGTCCCACTGGCGGCGCGGTTCGTGCGGGTAGATGGTGTCGGTGGCCACCAGCTTGCCGGTGGCATCGACCACGGCGATCTTGCAGCCGGTGCGGATGCCCGGGTCCAGGCCAAGCACGGCCTTGGGGCCGGCCGGGGCGGACAGCAGCAGGTCCTTGAGGTTGTCGCCGAACACCGCGATCGCCTCGGCCTCGGCCTTCTCGCGGGCCTGGTTGAACAGGTCCAGCAGCAGGTGCATGTGCAGCTTGGCGCGCCAGGTCAGGCGGCAGGCGTCCAGCAACCAGCGGTCGCCGGGGCGGCCGGCGTCGCGGATGCCGGCGTTGTGCGCGACACGGCCTTCGGCGTACAGATTACCGGCCTCCGCATCGCTGCCCGGGTCCAGTTCCAGGAACAGGATTTCCTCGCGCCGCGCACGGAACAGCGCCAGCAGCCGGTGCGACGGAATCTTTGCCAGCGACTCCGAATGCTCGAAGTAATCGCGGTACTTGGCACCCTGCTCTTCCTTGCCCTCGGCGACACGTGCGCGGATCACGCCGTTCTCGCCCAGCCAGGTGCGCAGTTCGCCGACCAGCGCGGCATCTTCGCCCCAGCGCTCCATCAGGATCGCACGGGCGCCCTCCAGGGCCGCCTTGACGTCGGCCACGCCCTTGTCGCCATCGACAAAGCCCGCGCCGAACACCTGCGGGTCCAGGCCGGGATCGGCCAGCAGCCCATCGGCGAGCGGCTCCAGGCCGGCTTCGCGCGCGATCTGCGCACGGGTGCGGCGCTTGGGCTTGTAAGGCAGGTACAGATCTTCCAGGCGCGACTTGGTGTCCGCGCCGAGGATGTCGTTGCGCAGCTCGTCGCTGAGCTTGCCTTGTTCGTCGATGCTGGAGAGCACCGCGGCGCGCCGGTCTTCCAGTTCGCGCAGGTAGGTCAGGCGCGTTTCGAGGTTGCGCAGCTGGGTATCGTCCAGGCCGCCGGTGACTTCCTTGCGGTAGCGGGCGATGAACGGAACGCTGGCGCCTTCGTCCAACAGGGCGATGGCGGCGAGGGCCTGGGCGGTCTGGGCACCGATCTCATCGGCGATGGTCTGGGCGATCTGCTGCGCGAGCTTGATGTCAGGCATTGCTTCCGGCCGGAGCCGCTTTGCGGAAAGAACCCATTCTGGCGATGCCGGGCGGCGGGGGAAAGCCGTTGACAGGCCGGGCCGAACCTGTCGCCCCGTGGCGATCACCACACACGAGGGGGTCCTGCGTTCACGCCGGCATCCTGCGTGGGGCTGGGATGCCGGCGCGGGCGCCCGCGACAACCGGGCACCTCCGCGGTGTGGCTCGCTTACCGGTAATGCACTGCAGCACGCTGATGGACGATGTCGTCGCGCATCGACTCCAACGCCATCACCCGCACCCTGCCCACACCCTGCAGCTCCATGAACCGCTCGGTGTAGATCTCCGGGCCCAGCTCGGTATCGGCCTGGGACTTGCTGAAGCCATGGGGCACCAGGCCCTTGTCGCCATCCTTGCTACCACCGACATAAAGAACGATTGCCATGTGATGTATTCCTCCAGAAAAACGTTGTTGCTCATACAGCGATGCAAGTTTACCCCGGCAAACCTGACTGATTCGTCATGCAGGGTAATAACGTTTTTTTGCATGCAGATGACGCCGCGTTGTCGACATTTTTCTTACATGGATTTAACGCGGAAATAACGGGGCCACCAGCCTCGCCCGTGCAGCGCATACACATCGGCCGCCCGCTCGAACGGATTGCGTGCGCTCACGCCACCACAGAGCAGATACACCGGAAGATACAACGGCCCCAGCACCAGATACTGGTAGACATGCGCACGCTCGTGGTCGTGCAGGCCGATCACCGGCTCGCTGGCGTGGCCCGCCTGGTGCGCGTAGGTGCGGCACGGGACGTCCAGTACCGGTCCGGTATGCAGGATGACATTGCCCAGCGTGATCGCCCCACCCGGCCCCCACGGAAACTCGCGGAACACGATGGCGCAGTCGCGCGCGTTCCACGATGGCCGCGCACCGGCCAGCATCCCGGCGATGCCGGCGGCCAGGCCGATCAGGGTGTTGGGTGACGTCCACAGCGCGCCCAGCGCCTGCAGGGCGCGCAGCAGCAGCCGCGACAGGCTCAATCGGCCTCGTTGGGGATCAACAGCCACAGGATCAGGTAGACCAGGATGCCCGGGAAGGCGGCCGAGCCGATCGAGATCAGCACGAACAGCACCCGCACCAGGGTGCCGTTCCAGCCGTAGCGATGCGCGATGCCGCCCATCACCCCGGCGATCATGCGGTCGTTGAGCGAACGGGACAGCGGGCGCGGCGGTGTGTTCATGCACGGGGTCTCGAGCCGGTAGGTGCCGACTCTAGCGCGAACCGTGTCTACGGGGTGCGTTGGCGCAGAGCCTTGAGTCGCGCCCCGAACCAGACCGCGGCGGTCTGCTCCGGCTGGCCCGGGCAGGCGATCCGGTACGGCTTGCCGCTCATGCTGCTCTGGCTGGCGGCCCGCTCGATGAACTGCTCGGCGGTGTCCACCTTGTCCTTCTTGAGCAGGTAGTCGTACTTGCGCTGCAGGTGGGCGCGCGCCTCGGGCGCATCGTGCCAGCTGCCGTTGCGCTGGAAGCGGCAACTGGAGCCATCCAGCGCACCGATCAGGCCGGCGATCTCGCGGCGGGCGGCCTCGCTGGGGGCAGCCTGAGCGGTAGCGATGCCCGACAGACCCACGGCCAGCCAGAAAAGGGAAAGCATGTTCATTGCGCGCGCTCGTTCAACCAACCGGTGATGGTCGCCGGAACCTCGCGCTGCGCGCGCCCGGAAACGTAGATGCCGATATGGCCACCGCGGAAACTGCTTTCTGTGTAGTCCGTGCTGCCGATCCGGCCGCGCAGCGCGCGCGATGCATCCGGCGGGACCAGATGGTCCTGCTCCGCGTAGATGTTCAGTACCGGCAACGTGACCTGCTGGAGGTCGACCATTTCTTCGCCGATGCGCACGCCGTCGTGCATCAGGCCATTGCCTTGGTAGAACTGCTTGATGAAGTCACGGAACGCCTCGCCGGCGAGATCGGGCGAGTCGAAAATCCACTTCTCCATGCGCAGGAAATCTTCCAGCGCGTCCTTGTCGTCGAGGATGTCGAGCAGGCCCACGTACTTCTGGACGTTGAGGCGGAACGGCTTGAGCATCAGGTAACTGGCATTCATCAGGTCGGCCGGGATGTTGCCCAGCGTGTCCACCAGCAGGTCCACATCCACCTGCCGCGCCCAGTGCGAGAGCATGTTGTCCGGGGTGTGGAAATCGACGGGGGTGACCATGGTGATCAGGTTCGCCAGCTTGGCCTGGCGCAGCGCGGCATAGCACAGCGCGAACACGCCGCCCTGGCAGATGCCCAGCATGTTGATCGGCTCGCCACCGTTGCGCGCCTGCAGGTGATCCACCGCGCCATCCACGAAGCGCAGCAGGTAGTCCTCCAGCGTCTGGTAGCGCTCGGAGCGGTCCGGGTAGCCCCAGTCCAGCACGTAGACATCGTGGCCGAGCGCCAGCAGTTTCTGCACCAGCGAGCGGTCGGTCTGCAGGTCGACCATGTACGGCCGGTTGACCAGCGCATAGACGATCAGCAGCGGCGTGCGGTGCACCGGCGCTTCGGTACCGACGAAGCGGTACAGTGTGACCTTGCCGTCGCGCCAGATCTCTTCGCGGGTGGTCACGCCGTAATCGACATCGTCCACCGACGGCAGCAGCTTCAGGCCATCCATCAGCTTGCGCTGCATGGCCAGGGTTTCCTGCAGCAGGTCTTCGGCGTTGAAGCCCAGGGGGCCTTTCATGCGCTGCGCTTCCGGGGCTTGGAGGTGGCCTTACCGGCAGGTGCCGCAGCCGCACGCGCTGCCGCAGGTGCCTTGCCCTGCTTCGGTGCTGCCTTGCCGGATGTTGCCTTGTTGGGGCCCGCCGTACCCGCGCCGCTGGCCATGCGCCGCACCAACCGCTCCAGCTCGGCGATCCGGCGATGCGCCGCATCCATCTCCGTGCGCGTCGGCAGCCCGAAGCTCTCGGTCAGCCGTTCGATTTCCTGCTGGGTGGCCGCGCGCAGCCGCATCTGGGCGTTGCCCAGCGAGGCATAGACCGTCTGGAACGGCCCGGACAGCGCGACCTTGGCATACGCCTCTTCGGCCGCGTCGATCCACAGATCGAACATCGCCCGCGCACTGGTCAGCTGGTTGCCCGGCTGTTCGTGCTCGGCCAGGCGCTGCTCGAACAGGGTGAACGCATCGTCCAGCGCCTGCTTGATCTGCTCCACGTAATCGCGCGAATGCGCCTGATACTCCTGCTGCGCGCGCAGCAGCGCCTGCCAGCGGGCCTGATGCTCGCGACCGGGACCGAATGCGGGACTCTGCAGCCACGGGCCAAGCTGTCGCTGCAAGGTCTCCAGCAACTGAAGAAGATCGGGCCCCTCGGCATGCGTGTGTCCGCGTGCGCCCTGCAGCATCCACTGCAGCAGTCCGTCGCCCTGCCCCAGCACGGCCGTGCGCCAGGCCTGCGCGACGTCGGCGCTGGTGGTGTCGCGACCGGCGAACTGCGCGGCCACCTGCTGCATGGTGCCGTACCAGCCACCGGCCTGCTCACGGAAGCGATGCACGGCCTCGTCGGCCGGGCCGCTGGCGGCGTTGGGCATCATCTGCGCCCACCCGTCGATCGCCTGCTGCCAGTTGCCTTGGCCCTCGGGGCCACCCGTATGGCCCGGCGCTACCGCAGCGTGCCGCAGGGCATCGCCCCAGGCACTGAAATACTGCCGCGCCAAGGCCTCTACATCCCCTGCGCCGCTGCCGCTGCCCGCCGTGGTCATGACCGCCCTCCCGTCTCGGGAAACGATGATAGCAATGCCTCGCCGGGCCGCCTCACGGCTTGGGGATGCGCAGGGTCTTGCTGATCATCAGCGAGCCGGACAGCGCGAACAGCAGCACCAGCGGGTGCAGCTGCCACGGGCCGAGCTGCCACTGGCCGAGCCACAGGTCCGCGCCGGTCGCGCCGACGCTCGCCGCCACGGCCAGCACCACCACCAGCGCCAGGCTGGTCGGAATCGGGGTGCCCTCGAAGTACGGCACCTTGTCGCCTTCACCGGCCAGCGCCTCGGCGGTCACGTTGTAGCGCGCCAGGCGGCTGACGCCGCAGCAGACGAAATAGCTCAGCACCAGCCAGTCCCAGCCGCCCTGCATGCCGCAGGCGTAGGCCAGCGCCGCCGGGGCCACGCCGAAGGAAATGATGTCCGACAGCGAATCCAGCTCGCGGCCCAGCGTGGAGCTGGACTTGCGCCAGCGGGCGATGCGCCCGTCCAGTGCGTCGAAGATGAAGGCCAGCGGGATCAGCGCCATGCCGAACAGCAGGTAGCTGCGCTCGCCGTCCTGCAGGTAGCGCATGGCGGCGAAGACCGCGCCGGTGCCGCAGAACGCGTTGGCCAGGGTGAACCAGTCGGCCAGGTGGAACTCGCGCAACATCGAGAAATGACGTTTCATGGAAGGTCGGGTGGCGGCAATCGCAAGAGAGTACCGCGAGCGGCCCGCACCCGGACACCCCACCCTACGCCACCGTACCCGGCCTTGCCGCGCCGTTCACGCGGGGACGACCTGCGGTGAATTTTTGACCACCCATCTTGACAGCGAGCGCCAGCGGGGGCCGGAGGCGCTTATCCACAAACTTGCCCACGAGTCATCCACACCCCCTGTGGACAACTCAGTCTCAATAGATGCGACCTTGGTGATTTGTTGATCACCGATCTTCATGGTGGCTGGCCGATCGATCTTCACAGGGGCGCCCATCGGTGCCGCCGGTGGGCTAAGCTGGTGGATGGACTCCGCCGCCGCCAGGTCCTGCCGCCCACCGACAGGAGTCTTGCGCGTGCTTTCCCCCGACCATCTGGCCGCCCAGTTGCGCCACCCGCACGGTGAGCACGCGCTCGTCGTGGCCGAATCGATGAACCGCAGCAACGGCGACCTCAATCGCGCCGCGATCACCCTGCTGGCGGTCACCGCGGACGAGCAGGTGCTGGAGATCGGCCCGGGCAATGCGGCCTTCGCGCCCGATCTGCTGCGTTCCTCGGGCAGCCTCTACCTGGGGCTGGATGTCTCGGCCGCGATGGTCGACGCGGGCAACATGCTGCTGGCCGCGCGAGGGCTGCAGGATCGCGCCGAGGTCCGGCTCGGCGATGCCCAGGCCCTGCCCCTGGACGCGGCCTGCATCGATGCGGCGCTGGCAGTGAACACCCTGTACTTCTGGGACGAACTGAAATTCCCGTTCGCCGAACTGGCCCGCGTGCTGCGCCCCGGTGGCCGGCTCTGCCTGGCCTTTGGGGATGCCGCCTTCATGCGCACCCTGCCGTTCACCGCGCATGGCTTCCACCTGCACGAACTGGCCGAGGTCGAGCAGGCCCTGCGCAGCGCTGGATTGACCGTACAGGGCTGGCGCGCCCATCACGAAACCGGGCGCAGCAACGACGGGCGCGAGGTCAACAAGCATTTCCACCTGCTGCTCGCCCGCAGGTAGTGACGGCCGCTGGCCGGCGCTACAGCCGGGTGTAGCTCCAGGATTCCATGGCGCCATCGCGGTACGGCATCACGCCATGGAAGGCGCGGGGCTCGTCGTCGAAGACCAGCGGCAGGAAGCTGCGATCGCCTTCCCACAGCGGCAGGCTGTCGATCCTGTCCACGTCCACCCATTCCAGCGTGCCCTCCGGATTGGAGGTCAACGGCGTGCCGGTGAAGTCATCGATGACGAACACGAAACCGAACCAGTCCTCGCCGTTCTTGCCGAAGCCCGGCCAGCTGATCGTGCCGCGCAGGCGCATGGTCCCGCACTCGATCCCGGCTTCTTCGCGGATCTCGCGGCGCATGCAGGCGGCGGCGTCTTCATCGCGCTCCATCTTGCCGCCCAGCCCGTTGTACTTGCCCAGGTGCAGGTCACCGGGGCGGGCGTTGCGGTGGATCATCAGCACTTGCTTGCCGTCGGCGGACAGCACGTAGCCCAGGGTGGCCACGATGGGGGTATAGGGCATTTCGCACAGGCTCGGGGGAACACAGACCCCCGATTATGCGTGATCCGCCAGGGGGCGGCTCAGGGCACCAGGGTGGTGCGACGGGCATCCGCGGGTGCCGCCACCGCGCCATCGCGGCGCAGGGTCGCCACGCCGTGGCCGCGTTCGGCCAGGTATTCCAGCCATTTGCCGAGGAAGGTGTTCATCCGCATGCGGTGGCTGATCAGCTCGGCCGGCGGCGGGTACATGCCCACCACGTCCTGCCAGCGGCGCCCGACGTAGCAATGGGTGGTCTCGGCCTGGCGGGCGTCACGGTACAGGCGCACATAGGCCGACGGATCCGGCTGCCCGGTGACCGGGTCGGCGAAGTCGTAGGTCAGCCGCAGCTCGACCGTGTAACGGTGGCACTCGATCACGTCCAGCCGCACGTCCAGGCCGTCGCCGATCGAGGAGACATAGCTGCCGGGCACCAGCTCGGACGGCGCGAACAGACGCACCAGGTGCTGGTAGTTCTCGGCGTAGAGCCCCATCAGCCAGCTCAGGCGGCTGAGCCGGGGAATGCGTTCGATACGGGGCGATGCCTGGGCCATGGGTCGATCCTACACGTTGATCTCCCAACGTGGGGGCGGCGGCAGCCCGGCCAAAGGGGCGGCCCGCCACCGGTTCACGGACGCAGGGTAGTGCCGGCCGCTGGCCGGCTTACTGCACATCCTGCGCTGTTGTAGTGCCGGCCGCTGGCCGGCTGCCCTGACAAGCCGCTCCGCCGGAATCCTGGAGGAGCCGGCCAGCGGCCGGCACTACCGCCACCCCGGACGAGGACGGTGGAATACGCACATTGACCGCTGCCCAAAGGCACGACGGTCAATACATCTCGCGCTGCAGCCCCAGCGTGCCCAGCACCTTGCTCGAGATTTCCTCGATCGAGGTGTGGGTGGTGCTCAGGGTCGGGATCCGCTCCATCCGGAACATGGTCTCGGCCGCGGCGACCTCGCGGCGGCAGGTCTCCAGGTTGGCGTAGCGCGAATTGGGGCGGCGCTCCTGGCGGATCTGCTGCAGGCGGTCCGGGTCGATGGTCAGGCCAAACAGCTTCTTGCGGTACGGACGCAGCCGGGGCGGCAGCCGGTCCTGCTCCAGATCCTCGTCGGTCAGCGGGTAGTTGGCCGCGCGAACCCCGTAATGCAGGGCCAGGTAGATGCAGGTGGGGGTCTTGCCGGCCCGCGACACGGCCACCAGGATCACGTCGGCATCGTCGTAGTTGATGGCGATGCCGTCGTCATGGGTCAGCGCGAAGTTCATCGCGTTGATGCGGCGGTGGTAGGTCTCGAAGTCGACCATGCCGTGCGCCTGGCCGACCCGGGAATGCCGGTTGACCGCCAGTTCGCGCTCCAGCGGCTCGATGAAGGGGGCGAACACGTCCAGCATCAGCCCGCCGCTTTCGGCCAGGATGATGCTCAGCCCGCTGTCCACGCAGGAACTGACCACGATGGGCCGAACCTGGTACCGCTCCCCCGCTGCACGGATCCTTTCACAGGCTTCCCGCGCTTTTTCCGGATCATCGATGAACGACATTCGGTCGGTGATGAA